>JAEEGL014386334.1_pt1 | contig 35411 bp, 34 predicted proteins | sample 9134231 | NCBI WGS metagenome assembly JAEEGL01 (sample SAMN16246548, study PRJNA631951) | gut metagenome | biome: gut microbiome; feature: rumen; material: fiber-attached | host: Bos | place: Iran: Karaj | collected 2018-10 | reverse complement strand
TGTCGTGCGTTCATCTACGGAACATTGTCAGTCGTTTTCTGCGGCTTGTCCCAGAAACGATGGATGTGCATATCATGCTCTTCCATCGAGACCGACGACGTTTCGTGAAAAGATGTACCCGCGACTCAACGGCTTCTAAAAGCCATCCCCTTACGCAAGAACCGCAGTTATGGCAGTATGCTGCACCTTCAGAAGTCCGTCTCAGCGCGACAATTTGCCGTGTCATGGTTGCTTGCAAAAAAAATGAAATAAAAGTAGTAAATCAAGATCGAATTACTCATTTTTTTCGCATCCTTGCATTATGGGGTACCCCATTAGCCCTACCACAATGAGGCATAAGAAGAGTTCTTTGACAACTTTACATACACAAGCCTGCCACTAAGCAGGCAGAAAAGGGCGAGTGACAACTCCATGTGTCAAAAAACATGTGAGGCTGTCTAGGGCCGTACTACCCGTAGGAAAGCGTTAGAGTATCACTTTTCTAGCGTATAACTGACGGAAAGGGTTGGAAATCCATTGCAGCGAGCAGTTGAACACATAGACGAGGCCATCCGTGAGGACGGGCGTTTGCAATGGTGTAGATATATAAATCTATGAACTGAAAAGTATATCAACTCACCGAGACAATATCGCGGCAATCCTGTAAGTGGCTGGCGTGGTCAAGGTGAGTGCAGGCATATAGGACGATAGATGATTGGACATTCCAGTTCGCTGGATGCGGTTCGAGACCGTCATCGTCCACAAAAGAATTAGAATTTTGGATTAATAGCTTTATTGAACTTGTGAATATGAAAGAGAATAAAATGAAAATAGAACTGGAGGTCTATGACGAACTCATAGAAGTTTATGTCAATAAAAGCGATGTCAAAAGATACATTGACGCCGCCAAAATGGTTACAGATAGATTTAACACCTATGCAGAGTTGTTTAGTGGGAAAAAGTCTCATCATACTATTGCCCTGATCACAATGTTGGATATAGCGGCAAAGTCAATGGCAAACAACACTTGTAAGTGCCAACACGATTCCTTCTGGGGCAAAATAAAGGATTACATGAATAAGTTAAGCTTACGATAAGTCTGACATTTTCCAGCAAGAAACTATTGAGTAACGAATAAAATAGACATTAAAAAATAAGAACAATGACAACAACACTATCATTCACAATCGTTTTTGCAGCAATCATGTTCTTTGTTGCTGTAGTCAACTGGCTGAACTATCGCCGTAAGATGAGTGAGGTTTTCGAACTGAAGGCCTTTCTGGAACAAGCCGAGAAGGAGAAGAAGCTCCTGAAGGAGGAAATCACCCGAATCAAGATAGTCGGAGGCATCGGTGAGTCCTCCGTCATGTCCTTAATCGGTGAGATCTCTCGAATAGATAACAACCTCTATCACATGCAGGAAGTGCCTGGCCGTAAGCAAATCGTGAAAGCACTTGACCGAATGAAGGTCACTCTGCAGGCAGAGGATTATACCATCGTACCCTTGTTGGGTGAAACCTATCGCGAAGGCATGCATGCCATTGTCGTTTTTGTGGAGGACGAGAACGTTCCGCCTGGCAGTTCCATTATCACTTCGGTACAGAAACCGCAAGTGAACCGTGGGGGACGAATGATTCAGGCAGCAACCATCACCGTCGGACAGAATATACAGTAACACTATAATACCTATTTATTTATGGACAACAACGGGAAAATCAACAGAGGTATTGACCTCGGCACAACCAACTCCGCCATTGCCGTGATGGAGAACGGCGTGCCTGTCATCAAGAAGAGCAACACGCAGAAGGACACCATCCCTTCTATTGTGTCCATCACCCGTAAGGGCATCATCCACACTGGCGACACTGCCGCCAACGAACTGGCTAACCAAGTGCTCCGTGCCACCAAGACGTGGGACGGTCGCACGGCATCGACCGACATCTTCAAAGAGTTCAAGCGCACGATGGGCACCGTTGAAATCTACCACAGCAAGAACCTGAAGAAGGACTTCACCTCCCAGCAGCTCTCCGCAGAAATCATCAAGGCTCTTGCCGCTAATGCCGGAGTAAACGATGGCGGCTGCATCGTCATCTCCGTGCCGGCCAAGTTTGATGCCACCCAGAAGACAGCTACGGTGGAAGCGGCTCGTTTGGCTGGATTTCAGCACGTCGAGTTGCTGCAGGAGCCCATCGCCGCTGCCATTGCCTACGGTGTGGCTACTGGTCAGAAGGATGGCTTCTGGCTCGTTTTCGACTTGGGCGGTGGCACTTTCGATGCAGCACTGCTCCGTGTGGACGGAGGCGTACAGCAGGTGGTGGACACCGAGGGTGACAGCTACCTTGGCGGCAAGGACATCGACTATGCTCTGGTGGACAGCATCTTTCTTCCATACGTCAAGAAGCACTTCAAGGTGGACAAGATTCTGGCCTCTGAGAAGAAGGCCGCGATGCTGCGTGAGGCCCTGAAGGGTTATGCGGAGTCTGCCAAGGTGCAGCTCTCCACGGCTCCCTGTGCGGAAATCCTCTCCGACCTCGGAGAGTTGGGCAGCGATGACACGGGTAAGGAGATTGAACTCGACCTGACCATCACCCGTGAGATGGCTTACCCCCTCATGGAGCCGTTTTTCAAGAAGGCGGTTGCTATCTGCCAGAAGATTCTCCAGCGCAACCATCTGGACGGCAAGCAGCTCACTAAGCTCATCCTCGTGGGTGGCCCGACCTACTCGCCCTACCTGCGCCAGATGCTCAAAGAGGAGGTCTCGCCCAATATTGATACGTCAGTGGATCCGATGACGGCAGTAGCCAAGGGTGCTACCCTCTATGCGGCTACCCGTGACATCCCTGAAGACCTGATGGTCGCTCCCGATGCTGATGCTATCGAGATTGAGATGCACTACGACACCATGTCCACCGACCTGATAGCATTCCTTGCCATCAAGGTCAAGGATAAGCGGGTGATGACTGAGGGCATGTCCGTCGAGGTAGTGCGTGGTGACGGGGCATGGAGTAGCGGTAAGGTGCCCTACGAGGATTCGGGCATCGTCATCGACCTCTCCTTGGCTGAGCACACAGCCAACAACTTCACGGTGCGCTTCACCAACGACTTCGGTCATAACGTCAAGGTTACTCCCGACAACCTGACCATTCTCCAGGGTTTGCAGGTGTCAGCAGCACCTCTGCCCCAACACATCGGTTTCGGGGTGTGGGACGAGCCCAATAATAGGGCTATATACGTGCCCTTCCTGGGCCTGGAGAAAAACAAGCCCGTTCCGGCCCACGGCGTGGCCAATGGCCGTAAGACAACTATGACTCTTGTCCCAAGAGATGAGACCACCTTCCTCAAAATTCCGGTTTACCAGGCTGCAAGTTATGTGGCCAACTCACCTGCCGATCTCTATGAGCATGTCGCTGATCTCATTGTCACAGGCAACGACATCGAGCATGAGATTCCTGCCGGAACCGAGGTGGAAGTGCAGGTGTCTGTCGATAGCAGCGAGATGATGAAGTTCGAAATCTATGTACCCAAGACCGATGAGAGCATCGAAAAGACACTCGACACCACACCCCGTTTCAACAGTCAGGATGCCAATGCTCTCATCACCAAGTATGCGGAGCATGCCCGCCACACGCTCGATATGCTGGAGTCGGAGAATGTGGCCGTCGAAGTTCTGAAGAACCGGCTTTATGCCCTCAGGAGCAGTCGACGTCATACTGAGACGAAGGCTATTGTAGAGCAGTATAAGGAGTTGCTCCGCGACATCTACCGCCTGGAGTGTGACACGGCATGGGAACGTATCATCCGAAAGGTAGAGAAGGAGATGGCCCTGCTGAAACTGACTGTAGGCAGCAGCGGTGATGACCGCAGCAAGTATGCTTTCCACTATCTTGAAGTCTATATTGAGAGTGCCAGGGAGAACCGCGATGTCGCTGCTGCCAAGAAGATTCTGGAGGAGGTAGAACTCCTTGGTCTTGACCTGAGGTGGAAAAGCAGACTCCCCAGCATCATCAGGTGGTACGACCGCAACTTCGATAACGTAGCATGGAGTGACAAGGAGCATGCCCGCTGGTGTATTGACGAAGCCCTTAAACTCATTGGCAAGGAGTTCACCAAGGAAGAGGTGACGAAAGCATTCCGTCGCATCCTCAGTGCCAAGGAGAGCATGGAAGAAATCCGTGAGGCAGAAGGTCTGCTCGGATAATAAAAAAAGCAAAGAAATATGAGAATCAGAGATTACATCCAGATCAATCCTTTCAGGGGTATGGGAGTCGCCACCAGCGACTCCTCTACCACTTTGTCGTCCAACAACAGCCGCATGAAGGCGTATGCGGCTATTGGCAAGTTTGTTTCGTTTCCCATGGATATGGACATCGTCTTTGGGGCGAAGGCTGACCGCAGCCAGTCTTCGCTGTTGTCGTACATGTCCTCGTTGAGCGTCCCTGCCGACCGTCTGCGCTATGGCCTGTTCTGGTTCATGAACCTCACCGAGACCGATGCCCGGGCACTCGCGGTCCTCCGTCAGACGGGCGACCTGCTGGAAGCCAGAAGGCTCTGGGAGAATGGTGAACAGAATATGTCCGCTCTTCAGAACCAGTTGGTATGCAGCCTTCTGAAAGACCCCCGCTCATACTCCAAGGCCATTCAGATTGCCTCGCGCCTTTACCAGCGTTATGGTGCAGAACTTATCCAGACCATCAGCATTGGGTTCGATGTCACCACCCCCGATAAGTTGCTGCCCATGCTCCTCGAAGAGATAGTCGTGGCCTCCGATGGTGACTGCTGGTGGTGGGACAAGGCCGTGAAACGCTCAGGCATCTGCCATATCGATGACCTGTGGACGGAGGCCAAGGCCACCTCGCTTATCACCAAGATTGAACAGGCTCTCAACGTAGCCCAGTCTTCCGAGTGCCGCACTTCCCAGGCCCACTACGACATTGCCTACGACCTGATGAAGCAGACGGAACCGATGCTGAAGTCGCTGAAGGTTCTCACGGAATCCCATCCAGTGTTGCTTTCGCGATATTCCACCATTGCAGAAGCAGTCGGAGAGTTTGTTCTCCACAACGAGATCGAGTATTACAACCATATCGGTTGGGTATCAGGTCTTACTGAACGTTCTCTTGAACTCGAGCGTTTCTGCTATCGTTATGCAGCCACTGTCCGCTTCAAGGACCGCTGCCGTCTCAATATCAACATCACAATGGGACGTAAGGAGAATGCTCCCCTCTTCCCCAACGGGACACCAGACAAGCTCACCTTCGAAAGTGAGCGCAAGAGACGGAATGTCGGTATCAGTGCCATCCTCTCCGTCCTTCAGAAACGAGAATCCGAAGATTAAAGATAACAAAAAAGTGACAATGATGATTAACAAGAAGACAATGATCCTTTTGCTGGTTGTAGTCCTGTGTGGATGCAGCCAACAAGAATTAAGAGTTGAGCAGGAAGGTAAGGCCGTACTTGGGCCTTCCTTCCATGAGGAGTCAGTAACAAATCCATCTGACAGTGTGCAGTACTACTTTGATCAAGCACGACTTGGTATCGGTGACGCTTACGTAAAGATGGCTCAGTATCATCTTGATGGCACGTTGGGAAAACCGAATCTTCTCAATGTAATGGCCATGGGGTTAATGGCAGATGAGTATATGGCAATATCTAATATAAATGCCCTTTTTAAGGATGTCCCTGACAGTGATGTGACCAAGATAGCATACCAGTCATTAGATATGATTAACCATATGGAGAACGAAGATTCCATATTAGCCAAAGCTAAGGAACTGTTGGATATGGGAATCCCTGAAGGGTTCCTTATGCAGGCAGTTCTGTCATGGAAGAATGGCGACAAAGACGATGCTATTGTGTATTGCGATAAGAGTATAGAAGGCGGCAGTACCATTGCTGATGTTTTCAAGGACATCATTGTTGCTGGTGAAGAATACGGATCAGACTTCAAGCCTGAGACACTTTTGAAGATTGCCGACCGTTTCCCTATGGCTTACCGTTTGTTGGGAGACTATTATGCCAAGATACCGAATGATAGCGTTAGCGATATTCCCTTGGCCCGACAGTATTATCTGAAGGCCAGTGACCATGCGTGTCTTGGCAGACGTGAAGCCTTATGGGTACTGGAAACCATATACGTAAAAGGCTATCCTACTGTGGACTCGCTAACAGATAAAAGGCTTTGGTCACTCGGAAGGAATGAGATTAATGACAGCGTCATTTGGTTACCATAAAGGATTTCAGTATGAAGATACTTTTTGTATGTAGTGCTAATATCTGCAGGAGTGCTCTCTGTGAGGTAGTCCTGAGACAGGAGTTGAATGAGAGAGGGATTACAGGGGTAGAAGTAGAGTCCGCAGGAGTGCATGATTATTCTGGGGAGCCAAGAGACGCTACAATGCGGGCATACGCTCAGAAGGCGGGCTATGAGCTTACGGGGAAATCGAAGTACATAAGTCAGGAGATGCTGGACACGGCAGATTACATTATTTGTATGGAACACTTCCACGTGGTGGAGGTCCAGAAGCGGCTTCCGTATGTGCGTTGGAATCGTATCCTCCTCTTTAATGAGGTTTGTTTTGAAGAGAGAACGGGCTTGCCTGATCCTTCTGGAGATACGGGCTACATGTATGCGTACGTTCTTCAGCGCATAATAGAGGGTTGTGGCACCATCGCATGGAAGATTTCTAAGATGATGAATGGTGGAGAGGAGTCCCTTTGACGAACTTAATTTTAGTTAGAAAACAATAGTAAAAAACGATAATTTGAATTATTCTTATTAATTTTGCACGATGATGAGCAAGATAAGATACGCAAGTTTTTCGGAATGTGGAGTCCGTACAAACAATGAGGACTACATCCAGATAATAGGTAATCCTGACGATGGGCGTTACCTCTTTGTGGTATGTGACGGCATGGGTGGCCACGCAATGGGCGAAGTCGCTAGTCAGGTGGTTGGTTCTACCATCTGTGAGTATTGGGAACAAGCATCTTTCGATGAGGGCATGGAGTCAGTTTTGAAGACGGCCTTCAAACTCGCTTCCGATACACTTGATGCCAAGGCAGCTGTCTTGCATAAGGTGGAGATGGGCTCAACCCTTGTCTTGGCTGCGATAGATGGTAATCAACTGACTATTGCTCATGCTGGTGACAGCAGAGCCTATTTGCTTCAGGATGGAGATGTCGCATACCAGACCAAAGACCATATTGAGCATAGCGTTTGGGGCGATTTCATCAATCGTAGTTTCTTCTCCTACCAAAGAGAAAAGGCTGATGTGGAGATGCACCAGTTTGAGTTGAATGCTGGTGACAGGATATTGCTCTGTTCCGATGGCGTGTGCCAGTTCATTGCCCCCGACATCCTCACTCGTCGTTCGATGGATGATAAGTCACCGGATGATGTTATAGATGTCATCCTCTTCCTTTGTGAGAAGTTCAGCAAAGACAACTATTCTGCTATTTTAGTGTATTACGAATAAAACGAAACAAATGAAACAGATTACAGAAGAACAAGGAATTGCAATCATTAAGTCATTCCAAGATAAGAGCATAACCAATCTTACGCTCAATGATGACGAGATATTCAGTTTCAAAGAGCACATGCAGGGTAAGCAGTTCGCCTATATGTGTGAGGCGGCTATTGCAGAACCCTTAGACGGCACTCCCAACCGTATCGGCAAACTTATCGAAATACTAAAGCCAGAGATTGACAGTATTGGCAAAAAGCCACTATATTTCGATGTTCTGTTCTTAGTCTCGGATGATGCAGGACTCCAAATGGATGAGATGAATGCCATGAACGACTTCATGGAAGCCTACGATGACATTGAAATCAAATGGACGTTAAACACCATTAAGAATGGCTCACATACAATCAAGATGCGTATAATCACAGTTACAGAATAGCCATGAGCATAGAATTTTCTTACCTCCTTGGCCCTGCGATCGGGTCCTTAGTCGGCTACGTGACTAATGATGTCGCCATACGCCTCTTGTTCAAACCAACCCACCCCAAATACATCTTCGGGATTAAAGTTCCTTTCACGCCAGGCCTCATTCCAAAAGAGCGTGGACGCATAGCAGAAGCAGTAGGCAAGTCCATCAGCGAGAACCTGATGAACAAGGAAGTTCTGGAGAAGAACCTGCTGTCAGAGGATATGCTAACCAAGATTGGCACGGAATATGACACGTTTGTTGCACGTCAAAGAGTAAATGGCGAGACACTTCGTTCTTTCTTGTCACATTTCATTTCACACCAAGACCTTGAAAAGATTCAGACCGATGCAGGTGGCGAATTGGCTTCACAGATTCACAGTCGTCTTGCGGACTCCAGTCTCGGTAATATGTTAGCCCATGCAGCAGTGGAACATGCCATCAGTAAGATGGAAAACAGCCTGCTGGGCTTTGCCTTCAATGCAGAGCAGTTCCTCATTCTGCTTCAAGAGCCAGCAGAGCATCTGTTATCTAAGCACATCAACCAAATTATTAGCAACAACTCAGAAGAAATAGTCGCCAACCTTATTGGCCAAGAATCAGATAAGTTGCTCGACACACCAGTTTGTGAATTACTCAAAGGTCATGATGAGCAGTTAATTCAGCTTCGCCACATCCTCCTTGACGGATATAGTCAGGTTATCAGTGTTCATCTGCCCAAGATACTCTCCACAATAGACATCAGCCGCATTATTCGTAATCGCATCAATGACATGGATATAGAGGAAGGAGAACGGATTATTCTGGATGTCATGGATAGGGAATTACGCGCTATAGTTTGGCTCGGAGCCTTACTTGGTGGCATTATTGGAGCTGCTAATAGCTTTTTCTAAAACTTGTTAGATAATGTCCTATTTGAGGAAACTATACGTTAAAAAACAAAATATTACTAGATTATGGACGAAAATATGATTAATGCTGTTAAGAGTTGGCTGGAGAAAATCATGCCAGCTGTAGCAGAAACGCTTGTTGCGAGTCTTACAGAAGAAGCTCTCTATGATATGGGCAAGGACGAAGGTATTCATGGCCCTATAGCTGTTAATCTTGAGGAATTCCGTGCTCCTATAACTGCTATTAATTTTTATGTGATAGTAGTTGATGACGGCATGATGTTGGCAACTACTGCTGACGTAGAAGGGGCAAGTGTTGCAGCAGAGATAGGTTTCGATATGTTCTTCCCTATTGCTGATTTCCCAGAATCAATTACCGATGAGGAACATCTGAAAAAGTTGGTAAATTGTGTGTTAGAACAGTATAAGAAAGTTGCATAACACTATGTACGAAGAAATGATGAACTATGTAAACATGGATGTCCAGCTGATGAACCCGTGTTATTCGAGAGATGATGACAACGATATAGACCCTGAACTATATTGTTCTGACCTTGTTATCGATACCTATGCAGATGGCTATTATTATGCAAATAAAAGTCGGTTGGAGGATGCTATTGAGCGGATAGATGAGTTTGCAGAGAATTCTTTTAGTGAATTCCTCCATGATACAGGTTGTATAGGTGTTTCTAACTATTGGATAGGGAAGGAGAAGGTGGTGAACTACCACTTGGAAGTGCCATTTTATACGCTGGAACATCAACATGGGTTCAGCAGGGAGAGAGGTGTGGAAAAGGATGAGGCGCAGAAAGGCGTGGTGGGCCTAAAGGATGCTTCGTTGAGCAAGAACATGATTATTCATGGGGATAATCTGTTGGCACTGAAGGCACTGATGCCGGAATATGTCTGTAAGCAGTGTGACCTCGAGTTAGAAGGACGTTTACACTGAAAACGATGGAAAGGTAATTAAAGCAGTGAACCCTCACAAAACAATTCATTTAGAAAATTTATTAGCATTGTGTTGAACATGAACGATTATAAACCACCAACGATTAGGGAAACGATTCCCTATATGAATCCAGACAACTGGTACAAAGACGAGCGTGGCGCTATCTACCCGATAACTATTGCGCCATATGCTATCTTTTTCGACAAACCTTTGCACTATTATATGCTGAAGCATGTCAGGGGAAACTGGTTTGAAGACGATATGTTCCATCAGATGCCAGACGTTTATATTCCGGATGATTGCATGGACAAATCGTGCTTCTTTATTGATTATAAAGGCCAGCGGGTTTTGATAACAACACCCCAAGTTTCTATGTGCCTGCGATATGCCTTGGCTAAAATAAAGAAAAGCAAGTACTTTACTTGGGAGCCACCGTTGGATTAAATCAGCAGAATAAATTTGATATTTTTACACTAAATATTTGTTGTAGCCCCACAGTTCAAGTGTGCCTGATGGCCACTGAACGAAAACGGAATCACATCGTTTTCTGTGATATGGGTGATGACATCTTGGTGATGTAGAGTTTTGAAGTTGATGCTCCAGTCTGTGACGAAATTCGCACTGTGTATTAGGTGGTTTCAAACTTAAATAGAATTTACACCATGTTCGAAGAAACGATTAACTATGTAAACACGGATATCCTGCTGATGGATCCGTGTTATTCGAGAGAAGATGACAACATTATAGACTCTGAACTGTATTGTTCCGACCTTGTTGTCGATACCTACGCCGATGGCTATTACTATGCCATCAAGGGGCGTTTAGAGGATATGATGGAGCGGATGGAAGAGATTGCAAAGAATCCAGAAGAATATTCCCTTGGTGAGTTTACCCTTGACACTGGCCGTATTGGTGTCTATGACTATCATAAGGCCATTGAGGAACAACCCGAATTGAAAGAGCGAATTGAGAATAAAGAGATTATAGCTGCCATTATTAAGGATTTTACTGGTACTATTACTTCTGTGACAGACGAGGATTACAATGTATTTCTTGTAGGGAAATCTGATGATGGTTCGAAGGATTTCTTCACGGTTGCTTTCTATGAATAATTGTATGCTTTTGCTTGTCTTTCTGTTTAGGGATAATAATGCCATACTTCAGCCATAGTGTTGCCATACTATAGGTGTCTTACTTATAAGGCTGAAAGCAGAAAGCAGACAAGCCTTTGGCAAGGATTAAGCAAGGACTTCGCAAGCCCAAGCAAGCCGTTTGGGCTTGCCATCTGCTTGGGTAGGACTTGGGAAAGGCTTGGTTTGTTTCTCCGTTGATGATTCGTTACTCCTTCGGAGATGGTTCGTAGCACCTTCAACCGTTCTTCGGTATTTGCCCAGTACTTGTTCGGTATATATCCACTATTTGTTCAGTCAATGAATGTACATATACTGGACATGTGTCACACATATAGTGAGCAAGATTGGTCGCAAATTGCTGCCTGCACTGTGGGTGTAGAAAATGGTGTTTGTTGTACGAGGCGTAGGACAATTCCTTGGGAAGTTCTGTAAACCGTATGGCTACATAGAAACCTTGGTGAAAGCCAACTGGATTATTTCAACTTTCCAGTTGGGAAAATGTCTTTTTCCAGTTAGGAACCTGAAATCAGTGCAATCATATTGCATTTTTATGCTAATTTGACCATCAAAAGGAGAAATATTGTCTCTTTTTGCAACTTTTTTGATTTTGTATGATTCTGTTTCAATAACTTTTTGTAATTTTGTCGCATATTTCTTGAAAGAGAATACAATGACAATACAGCAGATCCGCACTTCCTGTACGCATGTAGGTGTCAGTGCAAGGATTACTGAAAATGGAATTACTAACCGATAGAACAAAGGGCAAATATGGAGATACCACTTGTGCTTATCGACATAGGAATCCGAAATGGATTAAAGGGATATAAAAGGAAGTCCTCAACGTTCAGTCACCAGACTGGCGTTGAGGACTTACGGTGTTGTCTTCAATGGTTACTTTGAGAATTGAGGTTTATTTTTATTATTAAAGTTGATAGAACGAAATAGTTTGTCTACACATTAAGTCAAAACAAGTAACGATATGAACGAAATTCAATGGTTTGACAATGCTAGAATCTACCATATAATGGTGGATAGGTTCAATGGGGGATGGCAAACGCCGCCACCTAGTGTGAATGACTTCTGTGGAGGAACACTTCAAGGTGTCATTGATAAACTTGATTATATCAAGTATCTCGGTTTTAATACCATTATGCTAACTCCTTTCCTAAAGACTGCGGGGTATCACGGATATCATACTTTGAGTTATGATGAGGTTGAACCTCATTTCGGGACTTGGGAGATTTTTCAAAATCTGCTGAATGTCGCCCATGAGAAAGGCCTGAGAGTGATTTGTGACTTCGTTCCTAATCACTGTTTCTATTGGAGTGATGTCTTTCAGGAAGCGCTATTGAACAAAGGAGGAAAACATCGTGATTGGTTCTTTTTTCAGAAGGAGGATAGTGACGATTATGTTTCATTTCTGAATTTACCAGATCTACCTAAGTTTAACTTGGAAAATCCAGGGGCCGCTAAGTATATGGTATCAAAAGCTGAAAGACTTGCCCAGATGGGAGTTGATGGTTTCCGCATAGACCATGCTATAGGACAACCATTTTCATTCTTGAAATATCTCCGCCAGACACTAAAGAACATTCGCAATGACATTGTTGTGTTTGGTGAGGTGTGGGCAGAAGGCATTAGCGAGGACTTATATGACCAATTGTACTTTAAGACAAGAGATCGCAGAGAAGAGTTGTTGGCTAATCTTTTAAAGCTAAGTCGTAAGTTGTTCCCATTCTTGGGTGATGTAGAAGAAGAGCAAGAGAATGATGACGAGATTAAGGTCATCAGTCAAGAGCATATTCAGGCAGACTATACCGATGTGCTTGACGGCGTTCTCGACTTCACATATCGTGGTATCCTCCTTGACGAGATAAAAGCAGGACGACGCATTAACATGCAGAACCAGCATCTTCGCAAGAGGCTGATTGAGCATTTCAACAACTATCCCAATGACTTCAATTTGGTTTTGTTCTTAGATAACCATGACACTGACAGATTCTTGTTTGATTGTCATAATGACGAAAGCATACTTGAAGAGGCTATCATGTTCACGAAGGAACTGAACCGACCGTTCTCTATCCTTTATGGAACAGAACAACTGATGACAACAGAAACCAGTATCTTTGGTGCTGAACCGTATGCCGACCTTCGTGTACGCCAATGCATGGATTGGAATCAGACTCCAGCTAATGTATTAAATGTAAAAGACAATAATTATCCATCAATTACGGAAAAAAAAATGCCAATAACAAACGATAACAAATGGTCTTTAGCTGATAATGTTTCTAAAGAAGACCAAAAAGGTGGTGTTCAGCCACGAAAAGTTGCTGACAACGAAAAAGTGGAATGGCGTAGTGTTGATCCACGTTGGGACTTCCTTTCGTTGATAATGCAAGACAATATGCTAAAACGTTTGAAAGAAATGTCTGCTTATATAAAGTTCAAAGATGAATACCTAGACAAGTGGGGACTCAAGCGATTTATGCGTGGCGAATCTTGTATTTGTATTAATTTCTTTGGCGTTTCTGGTACTGGCAAATCTATTGCTGCAGATGCTTTGGCGAATGATTGTGGTCGAAAGATCATTAAAGCATCTTATTCACAAATTCAAAGTGACCGTTGGGGCGGAACTGAAAAGAATCTCACGTCTTTATTCGAGGAGGCCCAAAGAACGAGTTCTGTGATTGTTCTTAATGAGGCTGATGCGCTTTTTAGCAAACGGCGGTCAGATGGAGCGAACTCTGACACCAATAATCAGATTAAATGTCATATTTTGAATTTGATGGATACCTATGATGTTGTATTAATTCTTACGACAAATCGTTTTGAGGACTACGATGAAGCATTCTACCGCCGTACAATTTTCCAAGTGGAGTTCCCACTACCAGAACATGACGAACTTATCTTACTCTGGAAAATGCATCTTGGGTGCAAAGACGACCCAAGATTTTCAGAAGACGGGGAGATACCAAAATCAGATGATTTCTCATTTGAAGATGTTGCCACTTTGTCCCAAGGCTTATCTGGAGGTGATGTTCGCAGGATTACCCATGGTGCCATTGCTAAAATTCTTGTAGCAGATTCCCCACTCCTTACAGCGAATATACTTCAAGAACTAATAGATGAATATAAGAAGACAAAGAATGTTATGAACAGAACACAGCCTCGGCCCGTTGTTGGTAAAGAAAAAGAGGAAGTGCTTAATGTAATTAACAAATAATATAGGGAATATTTTTTCGAATTTATTAACTACAAAACATCAGTTAAGATTATGAGTTTTATTATTTTTTTTGTTGGCGTACTGATTGAAGCAGTCCTTACGTTTGCGGCCATTATGGCGTTTGCAATGGTAGTGATTTATCTTCTTGCTAAATTACTTGATGTGTATGATGCAATTACCCAAACTGGGTGGTACAAAAAGACGATGGTGCTGATTCGTTTAAAAACGGGTAAATTAAAAGCTGTTGTTATTGTATTAGATGAAGGTGGAAATCTGACATGGGAAGATGTTGGAGACCTTGATGAAAGAGATATTCCAGACGATATTGTAAATGAGCTTAATCGAGCAGAACGTGAGAAGTCCTTAGTCAACGAAGATCCTGCAGTTGCATGGAGACCTGAAGAGAAGGAGAAAAAGGACGTACGAACTCGAAATTCAAGGGGATATTGATTAATTAACGATTTTTATTAATTTATACAGTTATTATTATGAGCATGTTTGGAGGTATAGGGCAATCGGATTTGGTAAATTACGATTTTGCCAAAGTTAGGAATCATCTTCTTGCAGGTCTTGCAGAAGTGAAACAGCGTGGATACGACAATTATGTAGGAGAAGTCGTACTTGAGAGGGTTCCTTATCAAGGGGGACTCGATAATAGTTTATTTCCCTTAACTATTACTTTTTGGATACGTAAAGACGATGGTTCTTATACAAAAGTGACAGGAAAGCAAGAATTCTACAGTTTTAAGAATCTTCCTGATTTTGTAAACAATGATTTGTGGCTTAAGAAAAAATATGATGTCAAATTAACCAAAGAAGACCTTGAGGTAATGTATAATGACCGGGGCTTTGAGATTAACACAGACAAGAAAGAGCTTTACAAAATCATTACACAGAGATTGCATAGCAATAGGATTGACAGTTCTGTTTCTGTGGATATTACGGATATGGCACTTTATTATAAAGTTACTGTGTTTCAAAAAGACAATCCTGGCAGAATTTTATCCGAGTTTTTGACAATTCCCGTTATCGGTTTACCTGAAAATGTAAAGACAAAACTAGAGTCTTCACATCGAGTTAGAATTACATTTTAAGTATGTTAGTAGGTGAAATTTTCAAGAAACGGCCACACACTTCTGATAGAGATGTGGCTTCTATACGCGAACAAGTTTTGAGTGAATACTTCCCTCCCTTTGGCGATTTGGAACAAAGTATAATTGTTAAAAAAGCAGGAGAGGTTGTTAAGGAAATGATATGGTTGCATGCTTTAATAAAAACGAACTTTAACACAGACCATGAAATCTGGATGATAGCAAAATGGTTATATGAGCACCGACAAATAAAATATACTTTTGTGAACCGACTGTGTTCTAATAATCATGTTGAAAAGTTTGATCAACTTGCTGCTTTTTTAGGCACAGATATCTATAAATGGTGTAAAGGTACAGAACCACCGTCTGGTCGAAGTACTATTACTTATCAAGGATATGAGGTGCCCCTTCCTCCTGCATTTTCAACAAAGGCAGCCTTCATTGCAATGTTTGGAGAAGATGGACTCATACAGTATTGTGAGGCATATATAAAAAAACTAGGAGTTGCTAATACATCTTCAAAATGAAACATCGTCAGCAGCTAAGGCTGTCCGAACAATCTGGAAAAAGTGTAAGCCCGATAACGTTTCTACTATTGGGCTTACATTGATTAAAATTTGGAATATCAATGAAAATAGATAAAAGCAGAATCCAATGGATGATAGTTTGACAATTTTCGAACTTAAAAAAGTGCCATATTCTACTATCATTGTTTTAGCCAAGGTTTTAGAACACTATGAAGCTTTAGATCCTAACGAAGGTATTAATAAGATTGTTATCACCTTAAGAGGGATAATAGATGTTAGTGTACTATCTCTTCAACATGACGGCAGCATGCAATGGCATGATTCTTGGTCAATTGAGAAAAAGGAATGTCCTCTGTATTTTATTAAACAATTGGAACAGGCAAAAAAAGAAAAGAATTCATGGCTTGGAGGCCATCCTTGTGCTGTGATAGATTTTCCCAAAGAGGTTCGTGATTACATAATGAAAAGAAGTCGTTCTGGAGAGTCTGTACTTAAAAACAAATTGTTATATTGGATTCGTAGTTGGATTAAATAAGTTTTTAATTGTCTTGTAATTGTTAAGGGATTTTCTTTTATTATAGGCACTTTATTTGTAGAATCTTAACAGGTTATATTTATGGCAATTCCTTTAAATTTGTTGTCTGACAAGTCTGGGAGTTATCGGTCCCGAGTAGATTATATGGAACTTCGAGGCAATATCGCTGTTCCTACACGTTATGTTATTAATATCACTAATCGATGTAATCTGAGGTGTGATATGTGTACCCAACTTAATGAACACGGTACTGGAGGATATGAGATGGAGGATGCTCTTTTTGATCAAGTTCTGAAACAGACTGCATGGACCTATCCTTCATATACACTGTTTGGTGGAGAGCCGCTTATGCATAGTAAGTTCGCCAGTTTTGTAGAAAAGATTAGAAACTATGATTGCATGTGCGAGATAGTTACCAATGGGATGCTCTTACAAAAGTATATAGATGTTATAATACACCCCAAAACGAGGCTACATATGAGTATGAGCGGAAGTGGGCAAGCACACAATACTATTAAGCATAGTCAAGTTAGTTATGAACGCATTATAAAGGCAGTTACTACTATCTCTGTTCAACATCCTGACTATATGAACAATATTCACATCAACTGCGTAGTGCTTCCTGATAATGTGGATAGTATTTTAGGAATGGTAAAAGAGTTATCTTCTATAGGCGTTACTTCATTCACCATCCAGCATCCTCAATGGGAAAACAAACGAGAGTTTGAGTTTAACAATAAAGAATGGAACAATGTTTTTGGAAGAGACTTCGAGACTTCTATGGAGATGCATAAAGATTATGACTTCAATGAAGATTATTTAAAAAAGATATTTCGAATAGAGGAGGTTTTGTTACAAGATGAGAATCTCAACATCAATTTCTATCCAGAATTAGACAAGAATGAGTTGAGACTATATTATGATGACAAACAGAACTTTTATTTGTCAACAGACAACGTATGTCTTGCACCTTGGATGAATCCGGTAATTGAATCTAATGGTGATGTTAAAGGATGTATGGGATTTACTGTTGGCAATATGAGTAATGACAGTTTTTGGAAAATTTGGAACGGAGAATTGAGTAACAGCTTCAGGCAAAAGTTGATGTTAAAAGAAAGTTTTCCAGTTTGTAAACGTTGTTGTTTGTTTTATGACAAATATTTGTAATATGAAAAAGATAGCCTTTTTAACAACCGACTTGCTGGGAAATCGAGCGTTCTCCATCAATTCTCATCTATTGCTCATGCTTTATGTCCTCAGAGACATACTTCGTGACATGCATGTTTACATACTGTCCAGTAACATCAATAGTAAGCCAGTCTTTTCATTTAGTCAGGTTAGAGAACAGCATAGCATTCCTGTCCCTTCCTTTGACATGGAGGTCATGGTAGTAGATTATAGAAATGTTGATGAAGCAGCAAGAATCCTCAGTTCATGTGATACCGTCTTTAGTGAGATGTATATCTGGGCACCTGCTATATTGGAAGCAAAGAAAATAAATCCCCAAATCAAGGTGTTCTATTGGATACATTCTTTGTTGGCAGAAGAAATGATTTGCAATCGTCATTCAAAATGGATTGACTATAGTCTATTTGAGAAGATGCAGAAAGATTTGATAACAATAGCAGACAAAATAGTCTTAGACTCACATTATGACTGTGATTTGTGCGATAGGTTTTATAATTCACAAGCGAAATCTTCTATTATCTATCCAGTTCCATTACCGCATCTATCGAAGTGCAAGCCTCATTATAAAGAGAAAACAATATTCTATACGGGAAGGTGGGAATACAGGAAAGGAATGGAATATTTGATAAGAGCATTCTTTAAACTTTACTCAGAAGATCCGAGCGTGAAGTTAACCATGTTGTCAGATATGAACTATATAGATAACTTTGAAAGTGTGTTTTATGATAATACAGTAACACATATGTTTAAATGTTTATTGGAGAAGGGTGTCATCAATCTCGCACCTTGGATAAATAAGAGGACTGAGTATATTGATTTTGTAAAAAGGGAAGCAACCGTTGTGGTTTTACCTAGCCTCTATGACCCCTTTAACATCATCGCATACGATTGTGCCGTAAATTCTATCCCAATGGTTCTAAGTAACTTTTGTGGCGTAACGGAGATTATCAACGATTTCAGCAAAATAGAAAGGATTAATCCCTTTGATTCTACACAGATTTATCATTCTATGAAGAAACTCATCGAAAGTAGTTGTGATACAGAAGATTTTGACATAAATAAGTGTAGTTATAATTTAAATGATTTCCAGCGAGATCTCATCAAATTATTCAAATAACCAAAACTCAATGATATGAATAATAAAGTTATTGTTATAACGGGGGCATCCTCTGATATGGGCATTGCCACTATCAAACGTATGAGAGAAGTATACAGCGAGCCTATTCTCGTTAGCGTAACACGTAATCAAGAGAATCTGAAAAGGAAACTTGAAGAGTGTAATGTCAGTCAAGACGGGATTGTTTTTGCAGAATGCGACTTAGCCCATTATAGTGAAGCAATGACTAAGATTCAAAGTGTGCTGAACAATTATTCACGAGTGGACATTCTTATAAATATAGCAGGATTGTTTATTGCCAAACCTTTTCTCGAGACAGAGATAGAAGATTTCGATACAGTTATTAATTCTAATCTCAAAAGTTGTTACACTGCCATAAAAATAGTTGTTCCATATATGCTCTCTAACAATGGAGGATCTATCGTTAATATCAGCTCTGCACTTGGAATTCACACCATAAAGACAGGCAGAAGTTCTATATATGATGCATCTAAAGCAGGAATAATACAATTAACCAAATCTCTTGCTGTAGAGTTTGGATCCGATAATATCAAAGTAAATTGTATCTGCCCTGGTATACTTATGCCAAGTGATGATGCAAGAGATAATCATATGAGTTATCAAGCCATCAAGAACTTGAGTTCTCATTTAAAGGATCAACCTTTGAAGAGACTAGGAACGGATAAAAATATAGCAGACGCTATTGTGTTTTTATCGGGCGTTGAATCTGACTGGACTACTGGCGCTGTACTTTCAGTTGATGGGGGTATAATATTGTAAAAAATGAAAGACTATTACATAAATGATTTAGGCTTTGCATTGTGGAAAGCTGCGCCATACAGACGTTATCAGTTTTTGTGTGACGAGGTGTTTGGTAAAGGGGCTGTGAAAATAAAAAGGGCTCTTTCCAATGATGTGACCCTGCAATATAGTTGTGTGGATGAGTTCTTGGACTTTCAAAAGAACTTCCAGAAAAGACTTATTCGACTAAAAGAGAAATTTGAAGGGACACCGTCGTATTCCATCCTATTAGAAACAGTGGCACAAGTAGCATCACCAGATAAATGGGAATGGGCTTTTGCTAAATTAGCTGCTTTGGATGTGATGTGGAACGATTTTGTTTTTGAACCCATCAGACTGGATCACCAGTTCCCATTAGAAGAGACTTACTCAGAAGAAGTGGGAATAGGTAAGGGTAAAGAAGAGAAGAGGAAAGGCTGGGCCTGCCTGCCGGACTGTTATGAGTGGTATTTTGACGTAGATGTTTTTGGAGATACTGTAGGGGCGGCATTAAGGCGTGTGATAGAAGAGGCTAAGGAGATTGCTCCGCCAAAATTGAAATGTGAAGTGTTCCCTGAGTATCCTTGGGATGACAATGCGGAAGCATACAGAGGGAGAAATAAAAAGAAGTTACTGGACGAATTAGTTGGGTTTCTATTAGAACACAACGCGAAGACAGAAGGTAAAGCAGAATTGCAGAGTAAAGTCCTTCCGCAATTGAAATACAAAATAAATTGGGGTGATGCTTATTACTATGGTTTGGCCTGTTTAGGAGCGTATAACCCCTATCGTGACGCAGAACAGAAGAAGCACTTGATTCTAAAGAGGAATGCACAAAGGTTTTTGAAGAATGAGATGTATGTGCAGGTGATGGTAAGGATGAAATGGTATAGGGGGCTGTATTCATTTGACTTTGATGAACCTGATTGGACATTTTATCGTAGTCTGGCACGACGAACGTTCTGTGAACATATCAATGATAGCGTGCTGATGAAGAGTGTTGTTCAAGGGTATAAGGGAACCGAAACGGTGGAAGAGGTGTCGCGCCATTTGGCTGGCTTGATTTTCATAGATGATGATATAGAAAAAGACAATCATTCATGTTATGTAATTATGAATCCCAACGCTGTTAATTCATACGGAACATCTGTAGATTATCTGAGAGAACTGGTGAAAAAGGGTGATAAGAACGGGGTGTATGATGATTTGAGATATGACAATTATTGAAGATTTCAGAAGATCAATTATGAAAGCAAAAGAATTGATGATTAATGGTGTTCGTTATCAATACCGACAGCAATATCTTAAAGAGGACAATCTTTGGGAATGTGCATACGTGGATGTTGATGGTAATTTGGCTGAAATTGCATCTGGGAATGTCGTGAGTTATGATGAATCGTTAGGGCAAGCCAAGAAGGAGTTGGAAATGCTGATAAAGGACAACCAACTGGGATATGGAGTTGACAACGAATTGGTTCTGTTGAAGCATTATGATTCTGAAACACAAAAGAAGATAAAGAGAGAGGCCCGACGTCTCAAGATGGAGTTGTGGGGTGAATGGGATACTGAAGAGAATCGGTATTTCAAGTGGCGAATGTATATGCATAGCTATTGCGGCATTTGGTTTGCAAAGGGTGAGTTTGACAGGACGTAAAATTTTTGGATAAAATTGATAGTTGTAATTGAATTGCCCCTTCTTTGTGGTTGTAGAAACCAAATAAAGAAAGATTATGGCATACAACAGTTACAAGAATGAGTGTCTGGTTAATGCACTCCAGCAAGTAGCCACACTGGTTGGCGAGAAGAAAACAGTAGATGAACATGAAGTGGGTTTGGGCCTTTCACTTCAGCACGACTTACTAATGCGGCAGGTTCAGGACATCCGTGACGGAATCTTCCGTGTGGTGGTGATGGGAGCTTTCACTACGGGCAAAAGCACCATGATTAATGCACTCGTTGGTAAGCGAATATTACCAGAGTCGGCTCTGCCCAGTACGGCCATCCTTACCTTTATACAATATGGTGAGGATAAGGACAGTGTAGAGGTTCACTTCAAAGACACCGTTGATGAAGGTGGAAATGTGGTAAAAGGTCGCGTGGAGACACTTAGCCAAGAGGACTTCTTCAACGAGTATCGCTATACCAACGAGGATAACCGTGAGTTTATTGAGACTGGTCAGGTGAGACGTTTTGCGACAGTTGACTATGCTGTCATGCGCTGTTCGCTGGAGTTGATGCGCAATGGCGTGTGCATCGTTGATAGCCCAGGACTTGAGGACAAGGCCGTTGCAACAGAACTTTCACTCAAGATGGCGAAACAGGCTCAGGCTATTATCTATGTGTGTAGTGAGCGTGGCTTTGATGATCGTGACCGCCAATATTTCGAGGAACATTTCATGGGGTGTAAGAAGAACGTGTTCTTCGTGATGAACCGTGTTGATTTGATAGCTTCTCAGACTGAGCGTGCCGCTGCTTTGGAGAAGATGAAGGATGATGTGAAGATCTGTTTTCTCAAAGGGGATGGCACTATCGATGAGGAGTTGATGAATAGCCGTGTGTTTGGACTTTCCTCATTGGATGCTTTGGATGCACGTCGTGGCAAGACTTTTGATGTTGCTCATCAGCGCGACGTTATGTTGGCCAATGAAGCAGCGCAGGATAAGGAAAAGTCATCTTGTTTTATGCCGTTTGAGAAGGAACTGGAATGTTTCCTTACTACTGATGAGATGTGCAAGGTTCTCTATGGTAAGTCATTTGTTACATTGTATGAGACCTACCAAGAGGCTCTTAGAAAAACACAAGAGTCGATGGCTTTCTATGAGGGGAATAAGCAGATGACAGAGGAAAAGCGCAAGGAGTGTGAGCGCATCATATCAGAGATAGAGACCAATATCAACGCTACGGAGCAGGCATTTGATGCTTGTGTAATCAGGTTGCAGGCCTTGTTTGGCAACCTTGTCCGAGACAGTGTTCATTCTGTTGATAAGACTTGGCACGTAGACCTGCCCAACTTACAGGAGAAAATCAATGAAGAGTTTTCTATGGGCGATTATCTGAGACTCGCCCTTACCAATATTAACATCTTCAATACTGTAGAAGAACGAGAAGAGAAAACAAAACGGTTGTTAGAACCATTCGTCAAGGTCGTGTCAAATCATATCTCGAACAAGATAGACGAATATGTGGAGGGTAACCGTTCTGTTGTGAATGCTGCAATCCAAGAATGCCAGAGTAAGGTGGATATCAGCCTGCATCAGACGGCACAGTTGTTTGGACAGTTAGGAGATACGCTGACTGATGAGACAGAGTATGCCATTGGCGGTGACCAGAACTGGCTGCAAAACATTGTCTCAACTATTATGGGAGATGCCAGTGCTGCTGTGAAGACTGCTGCTGGAGGTAAGGTGGCCTGGATGGAGTTCGTCAGCAAAGCCGTGTTTAACTTTACTTGGCAGTGGGTTATTGGCATTATTGCCTCAGGTGGTTGGGGGCTGTTCATTATTGCTCTTATCGAGTATATGCAGATGAAAAATGGGCGGCATGAGATAGTTGAGCGGATGCTCACTGAGTGCAAGACAAAGACATTGAACGAGATGGACAACAGACTGTCAACGTCGATTGATGTCATAAATCAGCGCATTGCCGGGACGCTGTATCAGGTCAGGGAGGACAAGTGCCGTGCTATACGCCAGCAACTTGCCGATGAGCATCAGCACTTAACAGAAATCCTGTCCAACTTGGATGACAATGCTTTCAATGCAGAAGCAGAGCGTGAGCGTACTGATTATATCCTGAACTCGATTCTCGGTAAGTCTGCCCAGGCATATGCTGAGGTCTTTGACCACCAGATCACAGGGGATGAGTTCGTTAGTCAAATGCAAAACGTGAAAAGATGAATACAGTACAGCAACAATTTGTCGACGAGTGGAAGAAAGTCTCAGCTGTGGTTGAGTCGGAAGCTCGTCGACAGCTTTTGACCTTCGGGTATCTCGATTATTCGATGCTGAATAACATGCTGGGAGACGAGCGTGACATGTGGTTTAAATCTCATTCTGTACGGTATCTATGGCTTGAAAGTTTAGATGAAAGAGGAGGCATCGACAAATATAAGATCGCTTCAAAAATACGTCAGACGCATCTTCAGGATGTTTTCCATGTGGGAAAGAAGCGTATTAGTATGATTGGCCAGAAAGCATTATATTTGATGCTTAGCCTTATGGTAGGGTGCTTAGTATGGTTTGGTTCAGATTATTATTTTTCGCCAAGTAAACAAGAATACTTGGCCTCTCCTCTGAAATGGATTGCTTTTCCGTTGTTGTTAATGGTACTTGCCTACACATTATGTTTGCCAAGAATAATAAAAGCAAAGGAAAAGAGAATACAAAAACTTATCCAAGCGGTGACTGAAGAAATGCGCCAGAAAGGGCAGGAAATCTTGATGTATCTATAAAAAATGCAAATTATGCACATGCACATGAGTATGTTCAACCAAAAATTGCTATCTTTGCCAAAGAAAGTGAGTTTTGCAACAGATTACTCTTGAACTTAAACAGTTATTGACATGGAACAAAATGAGCAAGAATTGAACGTTGTTATAGAGGATGGCGTATTGAAGCAATTCGATAAAGAGTACGAAGGTGAATACATCGTACCTTCTGGTGTGACTTCTATTCAGCACCATGCATTTATTGAATGTGAGAAATTGATAGGTATTAGCATTCCTGCATCGGTGGAAAATATCGGTGAACATGCATTCAGTGGTTGCTGTAGATTAATGAAAATTACTGTTGACAAAGATAATCCTATTTATGATAGTCGAGAGAATTGCTGCGCCATCATTGAGACGGCTTCTGACACTCTTGTGGTTGGATGTCACAATACAAAAATTCCAGAGGGCGTGAAGCGTATTGGTGAGAATGCATTTGACGGCGCATGTTTTTTGGAAGACATTATAATACCAGATTCCGTCAGAGTGATAGATGACTGGGCATTTTCCAAATGTTATGAACTGAAATATATATATCTACCAGATTCTTTGGAAATAATTGGCAATGCTGCATTTTATGAATGTGAGAGTTTGGAAGAAGTCCGTTTGCCGGAATCCTTAAAAAGATTAGGGAATGGAGCATTTTGCTTGTGCGTGGGGCTTAAGAGAATTGATATCCCTGCTTCGGTGAGGTTGGTAATGGGTGCAGATAGACTCCTTGCAAGTTGTGAAGCCGTGCAACACATTAGTGTGGATGCAGACAATAGATACTATGATAGCAGGGGAAATTGTAATGCTATTATTGAGTCTGCCAACAACAGACTTATAGAAGGATGTGAGAACACATTGATACCTAATACGGTGGTAAGCATTGCAAACAAAGCCTTTTCTTCTTCAGATATTATGGCAGTCATCATTCCTGAGTCTGTGAGACATATTGGTAGAAATGTATTTGATTCTTGTGAAAAGCTTAGTCATATCGTTGTTAGCAAAAACAATCCAGTATATGATAGTAGAGAGGACTGCAATGCTATTATCCATTCGGCATCGAACACTTTAATATGTGGTTGTAAGAACACAGTTATACCTAATGGAGTTTCGGTTATTGATGAGTGTGCTTTCTTTGGGTGTCGAGGCTTAACCACTATTAATATTCCTAACTCTGTGCATGCCATAAAGGAATATGCATTTGCTCATTGTAAGAATCTAACTAAGATACAGATTCCAGATAGTGTTACAAGCATCAATGCTAATGCATTTCATGGATGCGATAAACTTGTAATCAGTCTTCCTTCAGACTCTAAGTATGATATTGGGCAGATTTCGGGTGTTAAGAAAGTTGTAAAACGTAAAGCGAAAGGTAAGAAATAGTATTAATCGCTTCTTTTTATTATGGGATTTTTACGTCGGATAAAAATAGTAAAGTATATGATGCAGAATCATTTTGTCGAGGCACTTATGTCTCTTCTTAAAGAATATGTGAGTTTAGGTGCAAAAGAACGTTATGCGTTTGAATACGAGCCTATCAATAGTTCTTTAGATAGGCTTATCCCAATTTATGATCTTTCACATGAAGACTTTGCAGAGTTGTATGCTGTCCGCTATGGGGAGAATAATATCAATTCCAAAAGATCTCATTATTTACAGGATTGCGTAGAACAATTGCAGGGCTATACTTCATTGTTTATTAATACGCTAAACTTTAAGTACGCTATATTGTGTGTCAAGGCTCAGCAAAGGATTGCTTCTTTGTGCAAAGAAGTAGATATGGATACACTGTGGGTAACCTATATTACAGGTATTGCCTTATACGCCCGTTTGTATGACTATAAGGAGCTTTTCGATTTCTGTGATGAAGGTCTCAAAGTTGCCCGAGAGCATGAAGATGTAGAACTGGAGTTTATAATTCTGATTCGCAAATGGGTGCAATGCTACTTAGCCACATTACAGGATAATGCTCTTGATGTTGACATCATTCAAATGGATACAGAAGAGCAACTGATCAAGTTTTATGCTCCGTATGGAAATGATATAGATAAGTTTGTTGAAAGTCTAAAGGCTAAGGATATGAGAATCCTCAAAGAAGTTGGGGTGTCTAACTCCTCTGCGTGTAAAATGCACATAGGGCTATTGGATGAGTCACTTACAACTTATAAGATGATGCTTGCTCAGGGCAGAGAAGATACTCAGGCAGTTGTATATTCATTAAATCAGGTTAAGGAAGTAGAGAAAGAGACTTATGGGGAGGAAATTAGTACCGATCGTATGCAAGATCTCTCTCTGATAGGCAATCTACAAGGGGAACTTTCTCCTGAACAGGCACAAGTAGTATATCGTGGTGCCTTAGAGACAGCCACTCCAGAACAGGTTATCCCAGAATGTACAGAACCTATGGAAAGGTTCTTTAAATTGATTTACTTTTCGCGGCATTTGATTGAAAATAAATATAAGGATAATGCGATTAAGTTTTATAATGAGGCATCGAATTTGGTGGAAGGGTTATGTGATTCTTTCCTTTCTGCAATGGTTTTGTTGACCAAAGCTCGTATTACTCAAGAAGATAATATAAAGCAAGCGATTGAAGAAAAGGAAGAAGCATTGGTTTTATTGGATAAGGCTGAAACATCTGGATGTAAATTTGCAATGGTCGATTATCTTAGATACACTATTCATACTGAAATGGGGGATTTGTTTTTGAAAGAACAACCCCAAAAGTCTGTTGATGAGTTCACCAAGGCCATTAATAATTTGGAGACTATTTCCTTAGGCCAAACTCTCCGCATATCCCAATTGTTGAACTATAGGGGTCTAGCTCATTTCTTTACCGAAGAAAGGGATGCTGAGGAGAATGACTATTATCAGTCCTTTAGTGTAGTCTTAGAAGATGTCAGAGGTCGCTTACCTTTTATGAATTCAGAAAAACGTGAGAAGTATTGGGATAATGTGTCAATTGCACTTCAGAAGACAATGTCTATGATAGACGAAGATAGTGGCTCAGATTTGTTGAAACAAGCCTATCAGGTTGTACTATTATCTAAAGGCTTATTGTTAAGTTCAGAGCAGACAGTGAAGAATGTAATAGAGTCGGACGAATCTCTGGCTGAGCTACGTCCCCTTTATACAGAGTTAGAAGAAGCTGCAGTATATAGTAAACCAGCAGAAGTTAATCAAGAAACTGTGGTTAACAACTATACAAAGCAGTACTTGCAGAAAGTCCGCTTAACTCAGGCTCTGAACAAAGTGATAGCAAAACATTGTGACTATCTATATGAGACTTTTGAGAAAGTTCAAAAAAGGTTGGGAAAAGAACAGGTCATTGTAGACTATTTCGATTACGAATTGGATGATGGCGATCAGCAGTATGTCGCATTTATAGTTACTCATGATAATCCCTCTCCAATACTTATTAAGTTATGTAAAGAGTCAGACTTGTCTAGAATTTATGAGGATGCTAAAGCTGATAGCACATTCTATGAAGTCTATAATCCGAGGAAGAAGTATTCCTTTGAACTAACAAAAGCACTTTGGAAGCCAATAGAGGGAATTGCCCACGTATCTCTTGGTAATGAAATTTTCATAGTTCCTTCAGGATCACTTGCAAAAATACCAATAGAGTCTTTACCTATTGTCGAAGGTAAAGATGTTGTTCTTTCTGAGTATTTCAGAAAGTTTGCGAGATTAAGCCATGCGAGAGCTTTGTCTATAAATAAGGACAGCGAATTTAATAGCATTACTTTATTTGGTGGTTTGGACTATGGACATGGTAGTGACGATGCAGACGATTCTCCCGAGTCGCGTGGTTATAGGGTTGATACTATGGCGAATACACCGACCGGGTTAAAAACTTGGAGATATCTTGAAGGTACAAAACGTGAAGTAGAAGCTGTTGCCAATCAAATGCAGGACTTATGTAGTGATATTAGAGTCCTCAAAGGTGGTGAAGGTACAGTAACGTCTTTCAAAGAATTGAGTGGGAATACTCCGGACATTATTCATATAGCCACACATGGATTTTTTGAAACGCGAGAAACATCTGTCAATCTCCCCGCTCTTCGGTCAGCAAATCCAATGTCACTGTCAGGATTAATTCTTTCTAATGGTAACGAAGGGTGGCTTAATGGTACACCTAAAAATCACGAAGGTATTATTACTGCTGCTGAAATAGCGCATATGCAACTCCCCTGTCAGATGGTAGTTTTATCTGCTTGTGAGACGGGTGAAGGGGTTGTTAAGTCTGATGGTGTGTATGGGCTTCAACGTGGATTTAAGAAAGCTGGCGTAGGTTGCCTGATTATGTCTTTATGGAACCTTGATGATATGGGTGGCCAGGCTTTTATGCAACTGTTCTATAAAAAATTGGCTGAAGGTTCAGACCGGTATAAGGCATTCTATGAGGCGAAACATCAAATTAAGAATGCCTTTGCTGATATGCCATTCATGTGGGCAGGAATGATTATGTTGGATTAATATTGTCCAAACTGTAAGTAATTAGATAATTGTCACAACTTTAAGAAAGAAGTAACCAAGAAGATAGAATATGAACGACAAAATGGATAATAACCGCTTAGAGATACCTTCATCGGGAATGATGGTAAGGGAGAACTATGAGCTTGTACAACTGATGGATTGTTGCATATATGTACTGCCTTCAAATAACAACTTGTGTGAGGAGTTAGTTCGGAAGAATTACGATAAGCTTCTCTCTTCCTCTGATACTCTACTTAATCATTATGATGTAGACTTCCTAGAGGAGTTGCCTTGCATGGACAATCATCCAAACCTAAGTTCTGCTCTGGCTGTGGGACGATATAATCTCATTATGGGTATGAATGAGCCTGGGTCTGCTTCAGGGAAACAATACTTATTGTTACAATCTTCAGATAGTAGCATTGGTACCGACATGGCTGCTATGCTAAAGGTTTCGGAACAGATTACTTCAGAGAGTGTAAAACAACTTATGTTCCGTCATGCAATGATTTCCCATGAAAGTTTCATCAGAAGTACAGAACATATATGGGAATCTGATGGATTCTGGAAAGATTTCATTGCACGCCGTTTTGGAGAACTCTTAGGTGGTGGTGTAATAGGTATAGTTCCTGGCTTTAGAGGAGGGTCGGGGATAGGTGAGATACTGACACACCGGAAAAAGATGGAGATGCAGAAGAACTTTGTCAATAACATAATAACACTTAAGAGTAACTTGAATGATGAGAAAGCCATGTCTGAGGTTAAGGCTGTTCTTGACAGTATAGGTATGGGCAATCAAGGATTAATAGAGTATTTAAGGAAAATACCAGAAAATCTGATTGTACAGTTTTATGAGGAATTATCCCCTATTAAGATTGCAGAACATTCTAATATGAAGATGGAAATAAGATGGGTAGGACGTACTAATGTGAAGAGTCCAACGGATGGCAAATACAGGCTTTATCTTCATAAAGACGGGAAGGAACTGCCTGTTCATTTCAAAAGAAAGCCTTCTTTTGTTCTTTACCTCATCTACCTGTTGGATATTTTCAAATCGGAGAGTGTAGATACATTGAATATCAGAAATGATTATGAGAATACTTTTTGTACCCTTTATGACAAGGTATATCATTATGGTGGTGCAAATAGTTTCAATACGATGTTCGGTAAAGGATCTTCTGAACAGGAATTACTGAGGCATTACTTAAGTGATATTCGCATTTCCATAGGAAATGCTTGTGAGGCATTGCACGAAGCAGCGATGCCATACATCTTGAACGATGCCAATTCGCATTTATGCATCTTGAAACGAAACCTGATTATTGACAAAAGACTCACGATGCCTATGACGGTATAATAGCAAGAAAAACCTTTCTCCCTGCGTACCAAAGGAGCTTTAACCTTGTGTACGTGTACACGGCACTGATGAAGTGCCGTTTTTGCGATATTTTTGCAAGCGATATTCATACTCGCAAACTAAAAAAGAAGGAGAAAGGTTATGGAAACAACGACATGCAACTACGGCTTTGAGGCCGAACAGCCAAAGGACAACTACAAGGCTGAGGGTGATGAATTCATCAAGAATCTGAAGGACAAGGATAGTGGTGCCAAGTACTGCTACCAGTTCTTCTTCGACACAGAAGTGACAGACGAGAAGGGTAGGAAAAAGAAGAAGCCCTGCCAGATTGCATCACTGCGCTCAAAGATGATTTACGATCTAAAGAGGGATTTCGACGTAGATGTGAAGCCTGAAGACTTCAGTAACGTTGTCTATCAGGCTGTGTGGGCAGATGGTTCCTTCAGTCCGCTTGACACTTATCAGGGGCAGAGTTCTTTTTTCAGTTGGCTGAAGAAGGTTGCACGAAATGCAGTTGTGGAATGGTTGGTGGATGAGCGCCAAATTAATAATGTCCGTTTTCGCACGGTGGGCAACACCCGTCTCGCCATGCTCTCGCAAGACCCATCCAAGTGTAAGATGGTTATTGACGACCTGATGGCTGGCAGCAAGTATCATGGTTTGCTGACAGCTATCTATGTGGACAAACTTCCCGAAGAGAGGATTATGAAGAAGTTGCACATCAAGGATGCTGCCGCATATAAGGCAGTCAAGAAGGCAGGCGAGAACAAACTGAAGGATGCTTTGCTCCGTTCTGTGGAATATTCTGAGGAAAATATCCTCCGCGATAAGACGAAGCATGTGGTTACGGTGTCCACAGAATTTGTGGCCGACCTGTCTGAGTGGGTAAAATCCAGAACGGGTGTGAATCCGCTGTCGGAAGTATTCGGTACAAATCTCACCGATGAAGAGGTTCGACTGAGGACAGTGGAGTTTCTCTACGATTTCTCTGCAAAGCTGTGGCCAGAGAAGGTAGGCAAGGATATTGTGGTGAATGAGGAGGATGACGAAGAAACCAAAAAGAAGAAAGAAAAGTTATTAAAGAAGAAAGAGGAGAAGGAGAAAACAAACAAGCGTGACTGCTACATTTGGCGTCGTCGTTTTATTCAAAATGTCGCCTCCGAAGATGTTGCTATGGAGGTGGATCGTGACCATGCCTGGCTTGATACTCGTTACTCGCGTCTGAATGTTGTGTTTAGAAAGGCCATCAAGCAGTGGTGGAAGTCTCACGCAATGTAATCAACGGGCAAGGACGTACTTATGATGGAGAACTATATAACACTACGCAAAGCTGTAGAGCAGAAACAATTGTCAGAAGAAGACTGTGCTTATGCAGTCTTTCTTCTGACAATTGTTGTTAAGAAGATGCAGTACGAATCGCATGGTGGAGGGCATTTTAGTATCAGCCCAGATACAGTCCTTGTTTTGAAGGAGCAAGGCAAAGAAGTGAAGGTGGAACTGCTTGGCAAGAATGTGCCACACTCAGCATCTAATGGGAATCCTGATTTCGATACAGAAGCACTGAATCACTGTTTTCGTGCTCCGGAAACTTTTCTTGGGCGGTTTACTCCAGCTTCAGACGTTTATTCTATGGGAGTATTGCTTGCCTATATGCTTCAGGGCTTTTATCCGTATAAGATAGACGAGTCCATGACGAAGGGCGAGATCATGAAAGTGGTAAAGGAAACAGAACCACAGATCAATGCCCCGGACAATCTGGTTTTGCTTATACACAAAGCGATAGAGAAGAATTCTAGCAAAAGATTCAAGGACGCAGAAGAAATGGGATTTTCGCTGATGGATTATTTGGGCATAGAGAAGCCCAATAACTTCAGTTGTTTCTCGGATGGTAAGAAACGAACAATAGGGATAGGAACTGACGGGAAACGAATAGGAGGGAATCGGTGTATAATTGACAAGGAGGAAAAACCGCAGACAGGACAAGAGCCTAGATTACAAGTGGATATGGAAATCAGGACGGGTGAAGGGTTTCAGGCTGTTGCTGGAATGAATGACCTCAAGAAGAAACTTCGCCGTGATTTCGTAGATGTAGTTTCGCACAAAGAGTTAGCCAAGGAGTTTGGAATATTGCCCCCAAATATGCTCTTCTACGGCCCTCCAGGGACGGGTAAGACCTATATCTCAAAGCGCCTTGCAGAGGAAAGCCATCTGGAGTTTTGTGCCTTTAAACCTTCTGATTTGGCATCTGTATGGGTTCACGGTAGTCAGATGCTGATCAAGCAACTCTTCGAGCAGGCTTCATCCCTGGCCAAGAAAAATGACCGTGGCTGTCTGTTGCTCATCGATGAATTTGATAGTGTTGCTCCCAAGTGAACGGTGGAAGATCATGGTCATCAGGCAGGTGAAGTTGCAGAACTTCTAGCACAATTGAACGACTGTGTGGAGAAAAACGTGTATGTGATAGGAACGACAAACCGGTTGGATGCCATTGACCCAGGAGTCTTGCGCCACGAGAGAATGGACTCTGTCATATTCTTTAACATCCCGGATATAGAGTGCCGTGAACAGTTGTTTGAGATAGAATTGCAAAAACGCCCACATGAAGATAACATCAATATAGAAGAGTTAGCCAGGCAGACAGAAGGGTTTACATCGAGCGATATATCATACATTGTAAAGGAAACTGCAAGGAACGCATTCGAGGAATGTTTGATGAAGGGTGATAAGCATGTCGTGAAAATCAGTGAGAGGATGCTGAAGGAAGTCATATCAGCAACTCGTCCTTCCGTAACCCGTGATGATGTTCGCCGGTATGAGAAGATGCGTGACGACTATCTGAAACATGATAAAAATGAAAGACCAAGAATTGGATTTCTAACTTGATAATGAGAGATAGGCAGGAAATGCGCTACTTTAAGAACAGAATGTATAAACATAAATACCACAAGTATGAGTAAAGAATTAGTATTGAAGAAACTGGAGAATTTAGGCTTCTCTGTTGTGGATGCTCATGAGTCTAGATACGTGTTCAAATTTGAAGAGCTGACACTCCTTTATATGCCAGACGATGATGAGAATTTCTTGCGGCTGGCCTTGCCTAACATCTTTGATGTGACAGTAGAGAACAGACCATTTGTGCTGGAGGTGGTCAATAGTACCAACATGACTATCAAGTACACCAAGACTTGTGTTTTTGGTGAGCGTGTCTGGGTGTTTTATGAATACCGATTGTTTGGAGTTGATAATATAGAAGCAATTATCGAACATGGTCTGTTGTTACTTCAGGCTACTGTGGGTGTGTTCCATAGGAAGATAGAAGGAGATGACGAATATCCGCAAGGAGATAATGATGGTGAAGGTGAAACGGAGGAGGTGGATGCATGAGTAAGAGTTATGAATTGATTAAGAAAATTATCTCAGAGCAGAAATATAAGTTAGTGGAAGACGACGGTGAAAGCTTTATGATACGCTATCAGATGAATGCTATACGTATCTGTCCCAACTCAGAAGATGATGCTTTCGTATCTGTAATACTGTCCAACTTTGCAGTAGTAACTGAAGAAAACTTTGCCGAGGTCGTAATGCGATGCCACAAGCTGAATGAACAGATGAAACAAGTAAAGTTCTATACGGTGAATGATGTTGTCATTGCTGCTTCTGAATTCTACTATTTGGCAGAAGATGACCTTTCGTTTCAGATAAATCAGGCAATGAATAGTTTGATAGCGGCAAAAGTGAATTATAAAAAAATAGAGAAATAAGAAAGAATATGGAAAATATTAAAGAATTAAAATCGAAGTATAATTGCCAGAACACAAAGGATGGCATTAATGGTAGCCTAAAGGACTATACTGAATTTGTGGACATTTGTCTGGAGAGAGAGGATTTTGTAAAGGCGATGAACAAACTTCTGCCTTTTGATAATGTTGTTCAAGCGAAACTGAAAATTGTTGATGATGCATCACCAGTGAAGAGTCTTGGTCTATCAATCATGCGGATGGAGCCAGAATTGCCTCTTTTTTCGCTTGGTATCAGCATTGAGATTGCTGGGAGCAAGGATAACAAGGCTGTTAATTCCACTACATTTATTTCTGCTTGTCGAACAATAGAAGAACTAAGGGAATATGTGAAGTCTGACGCTTTTTCACTGCAAATCAAAGAGATTTTCGAGAAACAGATAGAGGACAGTTTTTCAAGTCAAAATGAAGGCTCCTGATAGATTTGTACTGATTCGACATATCTCTTAGATATCAGTTAAAGGAAACGAATATGAGTAACAGTGTTATCAATTATTCCCTTTTATGGGAAAAAACCAAAGAGAGTGCAAAACGCTTAGGTCGTGAGGGTGTCAGACACGCTTTACTGATGTACTTCGTACTTAAAAGTCCAGATACGCCTCGCTCAGAGAAGATCCTTATCTATTCGGCCATTGCCTATCTGGTATTACCAGTAGATCTGATACCTTCGAACCGAGTACCTATTATTGGTTGGCTGGATGAGTTGGTAAGCGCCACCGTTGCAATTCAAAAGCTCAGGCGCTATGTAACACCGGCCATTGAATATGAGGTTGAGAGAATACTGGATGATTGGTTTCCAACGTATGCAGAGTATGTCGAACTGATAGACGAATAAAGTGTAACAAATAAAAAATAAGTAAAGATGAAGAAGGTTAGTGCTAGCCTGTTTTTCGGGGTTTTGTGGAAGGGCGTATGTCAGGCCATTCAAACTGTGCTGGGGTTGTTCTATTTTAAGAAGGAAGGTACGTATGCCCGATGTTTCTGGGGCCTATTCGCCACGAGCGGAGCTATTATCATGGCGTTTTTCGCTCTTGCCATTGTCTGCGCAGGTGTAGAAGCGGTTTATGATCGATATTACAAGCCACACTACTGTGATGATGAGTACTGCTATCACTCGGAGTATATCAACCGCGACATCTATTTCCATAACACGGAGGATGGCAAGGGGTATGTCTATAACAAGCGTACGGGTGAAAAGTTGATTAGGCACATCGCATGGATTGCAACACCTCTGGGGAAAGACACCTTGGTCTGCTACAGTGACGGCAAGAAACGTGGCTATTTCAGCAAGAACACGGGTAAGGTTATCATTGAACCGAAATATGATCACGCTTGGGTGTTTTCTGATGGGCTGGCCAGCGTTGACGATAATGGTTATATCAAGTTCATTGACGGGACGGGCAAGGTGGTCATTGACCAGAAGATGCCATATATCCCAAACATGGAGGGCTATGTGTTCCATGGTGGGTACTGCGTGGTGGATACAGACGATGGTGAACTATGTGGTCTTATCGATAAGACTGGTAGCGTGGTGCTTGATAAGGTTTATAGTTCTATTGAGCCAACTAACGACCATGAGATGTGGTGTGTCACTAAGGGCAAGGAGAACGGTCTGTTGGGCAAAGACTTAAAGCCTATTATCCCATTGACTGAATGCTCGTTGTGGGTATATGATGAGATGGTCACATTGGTTATGCCCAATCATACTATGAGGAAGTACACCCTCCAGGGTGAACTTATTAACGACTTCTATATCACCAGTGTTCGTACTTTGGAGTATGCCAAAGAAGAAATCTTGTATCGTACAGACAAGACAACAGACGATGAAGGCAATGTTGTGGAAACTACTATCGAGGCATATCACCCTTCAGCAAATGCCAAGATGAGGGCATACGTTGTAGGTGACGGCTACGAAGGTCTGATGAGTGTTGATGGACACGTTGTGACGATGCCGCTCTATAAG
>JAEEGL016364116.1_pt1 | contig 35412 bp, 39 predicted proteins | sample 9134231 | NCBI WGS metagenome assembly JAEEGL01 (sample SAMN16246548, study PRJNA631951) | gut metagenome | biome: gut microbiome; feature: rumen; material: fiber-attached | host: Bos | place: Iran: Karaj | collected 2018-10 | reverse complement strand
CTCAAGATGGCCGGCTACTACGCCTACACCTCAAATAATGAGTACACACCTACACCTTTACACCTATCCACCAATACACCGCCTACCATCGGAGTTTACCGCCTCACGATGAAGAGCAACTCTGACAACTTCCGCCAGAGTGCCATCCAGGGTGTCATGAAGCGCATCAAAGCCAAAGGAGCCCAGGTCATCATATACGAGCCAACGCTGGAAGACGGCACCACCTTCTTCGGTAGTTTAGTTGTGAATGATTTAAGTGAGTTTAAGAAAAAGAGTCAAGCGATTGTCGCCAACCGATATGATGCAGTTTTAGATGATGTAAAGGAAAAGGTCTATACGAGGGATATCTTCAAGAGGGATTGAGCGAAGATGTAAGATATTAAGATGTAAGATGTCAGAAATAGGAGATATAATACACGGTAAGTGCTTGGCTTTTGGCGATAGGGTAATCAAACTCAACGACTATCTGCTGGAACAGGCTGCTAACGCAAAGCCCCATTACACCATAGTAAAAGGCAAGCGCGTATACGAAAAACCGATTCCAGTACATCTACAGGCTGTCTCGAACCTCTGCAACCAACTGCTGAGAGCAGGCACCTCAATAGGAGCCAATAACGCTGAAGCAACTAACGCAATCAGTGACACCGACTACCGTTCCAAGTCTTTCATTGCGTTAAAAGAAGCTAGAGAGAGCCTATACTGGATACAGTTGCTTCATCGTAATGGCTACATTGACAATAAACAGTTTGAAAGCATATACAGTGACTGCGAAGAATTGGTTAAGATATTCGTTACTCGATGCAAAAAAATGAATGAAACAATTAATGCTAAAGGAAAAAAATAACTCTCACGTCTTACTTCTGACAACAATTCATCAGACCTCAATTCACACTTACTTCTTACCTCTTACTTCTTACATTCACTCTTACCTCTAACCTCTTACTTCTGACATTCACTCTCACTTCATACTTCTTACTTCTTACATCGAATGCAGTCCAGTAGTAACGCCATCATCGCAAATCGCTACGACTCCTGCCTCGACGACGTCCAGCAGAAGGTCTATACCCGCGACATCTTCCGCCGAGACTAAAAAACCTTAACGATAACGATAACCAAAATAGAATTGGAATAGTTAATCTCGATGTTAAGATTGTTTTATTAAGGTTAGCGTCAAGGTTAAGGTAAAAGTTAACGTTGTAAATTATGGCAGGCGCACGAAACTTTCGGGAATATCCAGTATGGAAAGAAGCGGTGGATTATGCCACCTATGTTTATGAGGTGACGAGTAATATGCCATGGTTCGAGAAGAAGGGGTTATGCGACCAGTTGCAGCGGGCGGTAGTGTCAATAAGTTCAAATATTGCGGAGGGCGCTGCAAGAGTTTCGGATGCTGACTTTGTCCATTTTCTTGATTTTGCTCTGGGTTCGGCTTTTGAAGTGGAAACTCAATTGCTTATATCTAAGAATGTCGGCTATTTGGATGAAATCCAATACAATGATTTGATTACAAAACTCTCCTCAATAGAACGTCAGCTTAACGGTTTAATAACTTCAATCCGCAAATAGCAAGGCTGAAAAAAAGTAGTTAACGTTAAGGTTGGCGTTAAGGTTGAAATTAAAATTAAAATTAAACAACATGATCAACGTCGGAATTATCGGCTGTGGCTTCGTCGGCGGAGCCCTCAAAGATTGGTTGGAACACAACAACCCCGAGTGCAAACTTTTCATTAGCGACCCTCCCAAGGGCTACAATGACGACCTGAGCAAGGTGGACATCGCTTTCTTGCAGATTCACGTCCCCACCGAGGACGACGGCACGCAGGATCTCACGCTGATGAAGGAACTCATCAAGAAGCTGCCTGATGTGCCCGTCTTCGTGCGTACCACCATTCTTCCTGGAACCAGCGACCGCTTGTCGAAGGAGACCGGCCACCAGGTGTGCTACATGCCTGAGTTCCTCACCGAGCGCACTCATATCGAGGACTTCAAGAAGCAGACCATGGTCTTCACCGGAGCCCATGACCTGCTCACCAAGATCTTCGTGGGCAAGAAGTTCACCGTCATGACTCCCCTCGAGGCCGAGCTCACCAAGTACATGCACAACGTGTTCGGAGCCTACAAGGTCACCTACTTCAACGCCTGCCGCGAGTACTGCGAGCAGATGGGTGCCGACTGGCGCAAGGTGCATACCGGTATTCTTCTTTCGGGCTACATCAACGACACGCACACCTACGTCCCCGGTCCCGACGGCAAGTACGGCTACGGCGGCAAGTGCTTCCCCAAGGATGTCAATGCCTTCGCCAAGATGACCGAAGGCACCCCTCTCGGCACCCTGCTTCAGCATCTCCATGAGCTCAACGTCCACTTCCGTGGCGTGGAAGAGCATATCTAAGCCAAGCAAGTAGTAAGCCAACAGTAATCAGGACACCTCGTAAGGGGAACTGAACCGAAGGTCGCGTGGCATGCCTACCGAGCTTGATGAGGCAACATCCCTAGAAAACATGATAGTGAGTCAGATTCGCTGAATTAGATTAAATATTGAGAAAAAGGTTGATTAAACATAGGCTGCAGATATAAAACAGCATGGGGACATAAAAAACATCTCACCAAATGGATACAAAAAAGCTCGTCGAGGAAGTGATTTTAGACCTTGGCAATAACAAGAGCCTGACCGAAGTATCAAGCAAAATACAGATTATTGTTAGGTTGTTAGGAGATGTCAGTCTGAAAAAATGGTATAATTATGAGTTTGTTACAGGCTATAATCCTGAATGCCACAACCTTCCAGACTATCGAATATCTCGTGCTGCTGACATTCGTGCAGACTATTTTGTGCAACAAGGGTTTGGCTTGTTGAGAGTTACAGAGCAAAGTGTACCTATTGCCAACTTGGGACACGAGAAGTATCAAGAAATAATGCAAGCTCGAGTGACAGACACCATCTCCGCCATCATTGACTACTCTCATAAATCGGACAGAATGATAATGACGTTGAATCCTTATGAAAGAGCAATGGTTCAACGTGTTTTAGGCGATGTCCAGATACAGAATGTCCACAAGGTGATTTCACCATCTACATTTCAGACCATCATTGACAATGTCCAGGGTCGTGTCATTGATATGTTTATGGATTTGAACGAAAATGTCTTCAATGGTGAGTTGGATTTGAAATCAAACGAAGCTCAAAAAGAAATACACCAAGTGATAACCAATAATATTACTGCGGGCATAGTTCAGACCGGATCTGGGACGATTGAAGCCAACAATTCAACCATGGCAGCCAATGTGGAACAACCGCTTACTGCTGACATATTGGAAAAACTGACGTCACTGACCGATGAAATTGATCGCTTGTCAAAGGATGCAGATGAAGAGTTCGACGATATTGCCCAAGAAATCGTGGATATACGTTCTGAACTCGCCAATCCAAAACCCAACAGAAGTTTTCTAAAGAAGTGTTTCAGAGCATTGGCATGGGGTACAAGAGTCTCTGGCCAAACCGCTATAGAAGAATTTGTAAAGAAAGCCATAGAGTTTTTATCATAATAAAAGAAGAAGTATTAAGCCATGATAGTAACGAAAAAATTCGAAGAGTTTGTTAGTTCTGTTGATATGAACTATAACGAAGTGTATGATTTTTATCAAGCGGCAGCAGGGGCTGTCGATAGTCAAACAACATTCAGGGTTATGCCAGCCAATGGCAAGTCCGATGATACGCTGATTATTTACAATGCTTATCAAGATATTATAGCATTAAGACTAACACCAAAGGCGTTGGACTATTTGCCAGAATGGATAGAAGAGAATTTGATGTATGGTCTTGACGCAGAGAGCTATTGGGGGATGGAGCGTGAAAAAGAAAAGGCAGATAAAGATTGAATTGAAATAATGGACATAAAATCAATTGATCAGGAATCACTAAAGAAAGTATTTGATACCCCTTTTTCTACGCAGTTCATTTTCAATATTGAACAATTGAACTATCGGTTGGAAAGACTATCGCAAATCAACCCCAATGATGCCAGCAACAACAAGGAGTATCTGATGGTTTTTGATGCCGCCATAGTATTATTTCGTTCGTTGTTTCTTGAGAAAGGAGATAAAAACTACACGTTTCAAAACTACTATCGTTTGATAGGACAGCCTGAGGTGGCCGATGCCATTGATGATTTTTTAGATTCGAGATTCGAGAGTTGGTCTGAGGTGTCAATTCGGACTGTTTTGAAACGGATTGCTGACAAATTTATATGTCATGTTGACAGTATCACTTTAGAAGACCTTGGAATAATAAATGCAGCAATGGCAAAGTTGAATAATCCTACATTTGACAATAACTTACAGAACATAGCTGAGAAATTGAATGAAATAATAGAAAAGGAAAGAAAAACTCTTAACTTTTAATTTTTAATTCTTAACTTGAAAACATGCAGCTTCCCGGTCTTTACGCGCAGCCGGAGCCGTTGAAGGGGCTGAAAGATCATCCACACAGCTGGTATGGTCATTTAGTTTAAGATACATCGATATCCACGATTGACATTCCATTAAATAATTTATGACACTTCGAAAATTGATACCAATACTTGTTGCGACGATTGCCCTATTTTGCATGGCTACACCATCAGCTCATGCATGTAGGAGAGTTGTAGTAAGACAGGGTGAAGATTTGGTAAAAGTTTTCGTAAAACCAAACAAAGAGTATGTTATAAAGAATGATATAGATCTTGGAGGTAAGAAGGTCAAAATAGGTAAAGGGTGTACATTGGTGTTTAAGGGTGGCAGTTTGTCAAATGGCACGATTGTGGGAAATAATACCAAGATTAATGATACTCATAATAATATATTCAGAAATTGTAGGATTGGTGGTGTGTGGAAAGTGAAATGTGCATTCTCTACAATGTTTGACAATAATATAGATGCTGCTACATTATTGCGTAACCTATCATGTTTATCTTCGCATATAAAGCTATATGCGAATCGAAATTATTATATTAAAGAGAATGGGATTGAGTTAGATGTGGAAACAATAGAGGCAGCGTCAACAGAAAAACCTTTGTTAAGGTTCCATACTACAAATCCCGACAAAGAAGGACTAAAAATATATGGTAAGAATATTGTTCTGATGAATATTAGATTTGTGGATGATTATGACGAGAAAAACGAAGCAAAATATGGAGCAAATAAGCATACAATTGGAAATATGATAGCAGTCCGATCCAGGGACAAGTCTGTAAGTTCTCTGACAGTCGAAGGTTGTGACTTTTCCGGTGGTACATCAAGTTCGTATGTGGCTTCGTCCCAGACCAAGAATTGTCTTGTAAAGGATTGCTCTTTTTCCGGATATATTGGTGATCACGCTGTTTATTGCTCAATGGTGGTGGAGAATTTTGTTGTTAAGGATTGTCTGGTCAAGAATGTTGTACACACTCGTGGCTTATTCAAAATCAGAAGTTCAGATAATGCAAAAGTCTTCACGATTCAAAATTTGAATGTTCGTAATTTAAATGGTTATTTGGCGAATGTGTCACTGTTGGCAACTCCAAATTGCGAATTGCTATTTGATAGAATAAAGGTTTCGAAAGACAATCGAGACACTTCTGTATTCTATGGTTTCTGTATCAATGATGAGACTAAATCAATATCTGGAAAAGGATATAATGCAAATTGCATAATGATAAAAAATTGTGAATTTGGGTATGGATATAATGGTAACCCTGTGGTTTATCATGGAGCTGGACAAATGGTTCGGGTCAAGGCCATAAGGTATATTAATACACATACCATCAATTCTAATTTTGCCGGAGGTTATACGGATTGTTTATTAGTAGATAGATGTGTTTTTGATGAGTGTTGTGGAAAAAAAGGAATGGCTCTATATGCAAAACATGTAACAATAAACCGTTCGAAAATTACGGTTAAGAATGGAGCCATGGCTAATTGCCTATTTCTTATCAACTATAATCAAGAATTGTTAGAAAGCATAACTATGACAAATTTAATAATAGATGCTAATGTTGCTAATATGATTAATGTTGTAAAAGATGGTCGGGTAAATGTGAGTATAACTAACTGTAAAATAACTTCAGTAAGACAGAGTGTCATAAAAGCAACAACAAACGAGGCCATTGTTCTTAGAGAAAAAAACAATGATAAAAATGTTGAGATGATACTAAAATGAAAAAAATATGACGTTAAAAGGTTGATTATACTGGAGACGAATATATTCCCTAATAAAATGTCAAACAATAATACTTCAAATAAGCGAATTGCCCAAAATACATTATTCCTAAGTATTAGGATGGTAATAGTATTGGGAATTAATCTCTTTACAACAAGAATTGTATTACAAGCGTTAGGCGTTGTTGATTATGGTGTATATAATGTTGTGTGCGGATTTGTCGCAATGTTTGCCTTTTTGAACACATCAATGAGCAATGGCATTCAGCGTTTCTTTAATTTTGAATATGGTAAAAATGGAGTTGAAGGGGCGAACAAGGTTTTTTGTACAGCTGTTTATATCCAAGCCATGCTCGCTATTATTATTGTTGTCTTGGTTGAACCTTTTGGATTATGGTATCTGCACAATAAAATGGTGATACCTGCAGATAGGATGATCGCGGCACAATGGATATTCCAACTTGCAATACTAACTTTCGTGATTGGCATTATGTCATCACCCTTCTCGGCTTCAGTCACGGCTCATGAACGCATGGATTTTTATGCATTGATTAGTATTATGGACGCAGTCCTCAAACTTGGTATTGCCTATGTTGTGCTTGTAGTAACGCGTGGTGACAAGTTGATACTTTATGCAGTTCTGTTGGCTGGTATTAGTGTCATCAATATTACGATATATTATTTTTACTGCAAAAAGAGATTCAAGGAGATTCATTTCCATTTTTGGTTGGACAAAAAGATGTTTAAGAATATGCTGGGTTTTTCGGGATGGAATATCTTTGGTACTTTTTCAAAAGTGATGGAAAATCAAGGTCTCAATCTTGTACTGAACTTTTTCTTTGGGCCAGTGGTAAATGCAGCAAGAGGTGTGGCGGTTCAAGTTAATGGTGCTGTGCGTAGTTTTGTAAGCAACATAACCATCCCAGTAAGGCCTCAGGTGGTTCAATCCTATGCTTCTGGTAATGTTAATAGAACTTTAAATTTAACTTTTAGTGTTAGTAAAATAACAAGCGTGATAGTTGTTATGCTTGCAATTCCAATATGTTTGGAGATTGATTATATTCTTCATTTATGGTTGGGTGAGAATGTCCCTGATCATACTGCTGCTTTTTCGGTCTTGGTTATAGCAACCACTTTGTTCAACAGTTTGCACTCATCTTTGTCTGGAATTGTGCATGCGACTGGAATTATGAAGAAATATCAACTAATATGCAGTATAATTCAATTGGCCTCTATACCAATTTCGATAGTTCTAATTAAGTTATTTAAAATACCTGAAATTGCTTTTTTTGTTGTCTTTGTTCTATCTATTATTATGCTTTTGGCTGGCCTTTTGATTGTAAAACAATTGGTTGGTATGGATGTAAGAAAATATTTATTAAGAGTCTTATTACCTATTCTTTTGATGGTGTCTTTATCATTACTTGTTGTGATACCATTACATCAGGCAATTGGTAATAATATAATTAGATTAATAGTTGTAACATTCACCACTTTTATATTAGTAGTAATAATAGCTTATTTTGTCGTTTTTGAAAAAAAAGAGAAAGAAATGGTATTTCAAATGATTAATTCCATGATAAGGAATTTTAAAAATAATAATCAAAAAACCATGTAAATCAATTGTATAACTAATATTGGTAAAAATGAAATTAAAAAACATCAACCACAATCATAGAATTCAAAGAGTATTCCTATATTTACTCGCCATAATACTTCACCCATTTTTGAAGGTGAAAAAAGGTCGGGTGTTGTTCATTGCTTATGATGGAAATCAATATAGTTGTAACCCTCGTGCTATTTCGGACTTTATTCTCGACAATAATCTTGATGGATTTGAGCTGTTTTGGCTTTTTAATGACTGTTATATACCTCCACAAATTGACGAACAAATAAAAATAGTAGTTGGTAGAACTTTGAGAGCTTTGGTTGCTATCAACACTTCGGAATTTGTATTTACAAATAAAAGAACTAATCCATGGATGTTTTCATGGATAAAAAAGAAAGGGCAGAAATATATTATGACTTGGCATGGTCGAGCGTTGAAAAAGTGTGAATTAGATGCCATTGATACACTTGGTCCTAATTATTTGAAGCGAATGAAGAACGATTCTGCGTATTGTGACTTGTTTTTGTCCGATAGCAGATACAATTCGAATCTCTACCATAAAGCTTTCCTCTATGATGGAGAAATACTCGAAAAAGGTTTTCCTCGCAATGACATTTTCTTTGATAAAAGCAAGCATGTAGAGATAAAAAAGAAGGTTTTTGATTATTACGAGTTTAATGAAACGGATAAGGTCGTTTTGTACGCTCCAACTTTCCGAGGCAAAATGAATCTTGATTGCTATAATATCGATTGGGGAAATGCCACACCTGCTCTTGAAAAGATGTTGGGTGGAAAAGTAAAAATATTAATCAGGTTGCATCCTAATTTCCTAGGTTCAAATATTGACCGTTCATCATTGTTCTCAAGTGACAATTTGATTGAGGCAACCACATACAATAACATCAACGACTTGATTATCGCATCTGACATGATGGTTTCGGACTATTCTTCGTGTATGTTTGATTTTGCATTTACCAAACGTCCGTGCTTTATCTATGCTACGGACAGCGAAAAATATGAGCGGGGTTATTATTTGAATTTAAAAGAACTACCTTTCCCATTTGCTGAAAATAATGATCAGTTTCTTGATAACATTAAGAATTTTGATGATGCTAAATATCAGAGCGAATTACAAATATGCATGGATACGGTTTTCGGTTCTTTTGATACGGGCCATGCATCAGAAGCCGTTGTTAATTGGATGAAAGATAAATCCATCATATAACATTGTTATTTTCTAAAGACTAATTTGTAGTCCACTAATTTATGCAGGACAGTGCAACTATTTTACAGGTATTATTTGATATATCCTTATGGATTGTCTTAGGTCTATCCTACCGCCGAGCCTATAATTCACCATATACCATCAACAAGGGGGCAAGGATTATTTGCTATTTGCTGATACTCCTTTTTTGCCTTTTCCCTTTTTGGGCAGGGGACTATTCCCATTATAATGAGTCTTTTGAAAAAATCAGGTATGGTGGTTTTTCCCATTGGGAGCCCATTTACCAAACCATAGCTCTATTCGTGCCTTCTTATTTTGTGTTTAGACTTGTAGTTTGGGGCGTTGCCTTGTTCCTGTTGCAATTGGCATACAAAAAAAGCTCACCAACTATTGATTTATGTGTGTTTATTTTTTGCGTATGCTATTTGCACATGTATTCCTATGCAAGAGCATCGGCTGCCATGACTTTTATTGTCTTGGGTTTATCTGTCCTTGCTAATTCTCAATATAGAAGTCGCATTCTTTCCATAGTGTTAGGGTTTGGTATTATTGGCTGTTCGGTGTTTTTCCATCGTTCAGCTGCCATCGGTGTAGCGGCTGCCATAGCCTCATTGTTTTTGGTTAATGCTAATAAAAAGACCATCATTATATTGGTTCTGTTATCTCCCGTAATTGTTTACGCTCTACAATATTCGTTGGGCTATTTTATGACGATGGATTTGGATGACGAGACTTATATCACGGATAGGAAACGTGACAATTATATGGTTAGTGGCTCAGGTAACATGTTTTATTTGGGCGGCGGATTGGGAGCTATAATATATAATGTTTTCACTCGCGTTCCGTTATATTTAAGTGCCATATTATATGTTATCACTGTGGTGAAAGGACAATTCAATAATTTTACCATTGGTGAGCGTATCATGTCTTCCTATGCTTTCTCTGTTATTGTTTTGGGTCTTTGTTTTTTAATTGATTTTGGTTACAACACTTATGTATTACATTATCGCACGTTAAACTATTCGATGATTGCCAATGCGGTTTTTTTGGCAGCGGTGCGACGACATAACTACAACAAAAAATTGTTTAATGTTATTATCTATTCCACAATGTTTGGTGCTTTCTACATGTTGGCTTATGCGGCTTATCGTGCTATTTAATAACAAGAAGAAATGAAACTATCAATAATTCTTACTGTATATAACAAAGAGCCATTTCTTCGGCGTGCGTTAGATGCTCTCCTTAACCAGAAGGATACGAATGATGACGAATATGAAGTGTTGGCTGTCAACGATGGCTCCACGGATGGCTCTGCCGTCATACTGGATGAGTACGCACAACGAGATAATCGCTTACGTATTCTAACTCAACAAAACCAGGGGTTGTCCATGGCCCGAAACAATGGAGTTGAGCCTGCACAGGGTGATTACGTATGGTTTGTTGATGCTGACGACACTTTCTCGCCCTTTTCGGTTAGACTGATTTGCGATGCTATGATATCACACCCCGACGTAATACCTATTTATGCAAAAACTGATGGTATTGATAAGATCCGTAATCGTGTCAACCCTAATTTGCATACTGGAAAAGAAATCTTGGCAAATGGCGGATGGGAACATTGTGGGGTGTTCTGGGTACTGCGCAAAGAATTCCTATTGGAGAACAACCTTAGATTCTTCCCAGGTATCTACCATGAAGATGCCGAGTTTACTCCACGTATGCTGTATATGGCAAAATCGGCACATGTGGTTCCTGAAGTGCTTTATACCGTTTACCGAGACCCCAATTCCATTACTCAGGTGCCTCGACCCAAACGGGCTTTCGATTGTTTGACTGTAGCAGAACGATTATCTATGTTTTTTGAAAAAAATAATGATGATTCGATGATAGACAGAATGTTGAATTATCGAATATCAATGCTTATTAATGATGCGCTCTCGGTTATTAGTAAGAATTCGCGCGAGGATCGGCATAAGTTCGATAAAACATTCCGGACGAAGCCTATGTTAATTAATATTTTGAAGAAGGCGTCAGTTCGCAAATATAGGATAGAAGCTGTGTTGTTCCGCTGCTTTCCGGGACATTATACAGCCATTTATAGAATGATGAAACGTTTTGGGGGAAAATAATAGATTATTATGCATATTCTTCATATTTCAGCTGATTTCAGCAATACAAAGGTTCATGCCAATTTGTACAAGCAATTGGACAAATTGGGTGTGGAGCAAACCATTTTCAATCCTATAAGGGTGATACGTCGAGAGACTATTGGGCGCAATGAGTTTGAGGGTGAACATACGCGATTCGTGTATGCTGATGTGGTGAAACCCTTCCATCGCTATGTTTATCATATCAAACAGCATCGGATATACCGTGAATTGCGCAAAAAAGTTAGTATCGAGGGTGTTGACCTTTGCCACGCCACCACTTTGTTTACCGATGGTGGCCAAGCGTATAAACTTTTCAAAAGATACCACATCCCATATCTCGTGGCTGTAAGAAGTACTGACTACTATGCTTTTTTGTTGAAAGCGCCGCATACATGGCCATCGGCAAAGAAAATACTGTTGAATGCATCTAAAATCGTGTTCGTTTCGCCAACATTGAAAGATAAATTCTGTTCTCATCACTATATCAGTAAGTTCTTACCTAATTTTGAAAAAAAAATAATTGTATCGAGGAATGGCATTGACGATTTCTGGATTGACAACACCAACCGAAACGACGTTCCCGACAACCATAGTGTTCTTTACGTGGGTACCATGATCAGGCGCAAGCGTCCGTTGGCTGTTATCGAGGCAGTCTTGCAACTTAAAGAGAAGTATCCTGATATAAAGGTCAATCTTATTGGAAGCACAGGGGAAGATGAAGCGTCCGTGAAACAATATGCAGCAAGTAACCCGGAGGTTGTGGTTTATCATGGAAGAATCAACGACAAGCAGAGACTTTTGGAGAATTATCGTAATAACTCGCTATTTGTTCTCCCTTCGACAGCTGAGACTTTCGGCTTGGTATATTTAGAGGCGTTGTCACAGAACTTGCCCGTCATCTATACCAAAGGTGATGGTGTTGATGGATTTTTACCAGATAATAGTGGTGTAGGGCTAATTACACCAAGTGTTGAGAGTATTAAGGTGGCGATAGAAAAGGTTTTTGACAATAGGAGTGGTTATTCAAATAAGGGAATTGATTTTGATTTATTCAGATGGAGTAATATAGCATCTGAATATTCAAAAATGTACTCGGATATTTTATAAAAAACAGTATGCCCAACATTTTTTTGTCATTTGATGATTCAAGGATGGATTTCTACACCAATGTGTTGCCCCTACTGAAGAGATACAATGTTCCCTGAAAATTATTGTAAAATATTATTTGTAAAATGAAAAATTAGTTTTGACTTCGCATTCATAAAACGAATGTCAAGTCAAGGTCGCCTTGCAGATTAATGGATTCTGTCTGTTGGGTGACCCCAAAAGTGAATAAAAAGAGCCCACCATAAGTATCGCTTTGAGGTTGATACAATAAGAAAAATTGAAAATACAAAATATTGTGAGTTGTCTCCCAATGAAGCTCATGAGAAAATAGAGGTACTATAAATAGATGTTAAACACAATGCATAAAATAATAAAATGGAACTTAAATATAATTTGAATAAAGGTGTTTGGTGCTTCACTTTGGCGCCTCATTTGGAAAAAAAATTGGATTGTTCACAGTGTAAGAAGTTGTTGTCGCATGGTGGTTATGCGGTAAGAAATGTATATGGTTTTGATATTAAAGAAGAAACGGAGTTCTGGTATTTGATAAAAGACAGTTTTGGTGGATTTGATGAACTAACATCAAAAATGCGCAACAAGGTTAGACGCAGTTTTAATGATTGTGACATTAAACAAATCACCAAAAAAGAACTATTGTCGAAAGGATATGATGTGTATTGCGAAGCAATGGAAAACTATCGAGTAAAAGCTGTTGCATCTTCAAAAGATGCTTTCATACAACGTATTAATTCTTGTAAAGAAGATGAATGGGATTTTTGGGGAGTTTATTTGAAGGGAACGGAGACGCTAATCGCTTTTGCTATGAATAGAGTAACGGAGGATATGTGTGGATACTCGACAATGAAGGCTATTCCTAAATATCAGCAACAGCATAGACCTTATTATGGTTTGATTTTTGAAATGAATCGTTATTATTTGTGTGAGAAGGGTAAAAAGTATGTCTCTGATGGTGCTCGTACCATAACGAATCATTCAAATGTACAATCTTTTTTATCAGATGATTTTCATTTTCGAAAAGCATTTTGTCATCTGCAATTGGTTTATCCTTTATGGATGAGAATCATTATTAAAACATTGTATCCGTTCAGAAATGTGATTCCTGTTCGTAAAATCAAAGCAATGCTTAATATGGAGTGGATGGCACGTAATTCACAAGCAAATTAATATACAATTAGTTTTATGGACTTGGATAATAAATACGGCAAATTACAAATACAAAAGCAATTACTGTCATTGCTTAAAGACTTCAATGACTTTTGTATCAGCAATAGTATTGTTTATAGTTTGGATAGTGGGTCTTTATTGGGGGCGATTCGTCATAATGGATTCATTCCATGGGATGATGATATAGATGTTGTTATGAATCGTAAAAACAGAGATTTATTATTAAAAAAAATTGGAACATCTAAAATATTAGTATATGAAAAAGAATTGTGGATAGATAAAATTCGATTTAATAATGAAAAAGAATCTCCGGAGGCCACAATAGATATCTTTATTTTAGACAATGCACCAAATAATAGATTTGAGCGAAAATTAAAGGTTTTCTTGATATCTTTGTTACAGGGAATGATAAAAGGTAAACCTAAATACGGCCGTTTTAGCTTGAGAAATAAGATGATAGCATTCGTTTCGTATATTCTTGGTAGGCCGTTCAGTTATGAGAGAAAAATGAGGTGGTATGAAAATGTATCAAAGAAGGATAATGGAAAAGTCACGGATTTTTGTTCATGTTACAATTATATGTTTTCTGAGTTAAAAACACTTTATCATTCATGTTGTTTAGATCAGATAATCTATCATCAGTTTGAAGACATGTCAGTTCCAATAACGTTGGATTATGATTATTATTTAAAACAACTTTATGGTGACTATATGACTCCTCAAAGGAAAAGTGAAAAATAGTAATTAATGTTTTTTTTATTATGCTGAATTTTACAGTAGGACCAGTAATGTCTAGCGATATGGTACGGGCAATAGGAGCAGAGCAGGTGCCATATTTTAGGACGGCTGAGTTTTCGAAACTCATGCTTGAAAATGAATGTCTTATAAAGAAATTTGCACATACTACTGCTGATAGTCGCGTCGTTTTTTTGACCAGTTCGGGTTCTGGTGGTATGGAGACGGCCATCATGAACTGCCTGAACAAAAATGACAAGGCTCTTGTCATCAATGGCGGTAGTTTCGGTGAACGTTTTGTGGAATTGCTTACGCTTCACGAGATTCCATTTACTGAAATCAAGTTGGAACACGGCAAGGCTTTAATGCCAGAACATCTCGTCCCGTATGAGGGCAAAGGTTATACGGCGTTTTTGCTCCAAAAGCATGAAACTTCAACAGGTGTTCATTATGACATCAATATGGTGAGCGACTTCTGTAAGCGTAACGGTTGCTTTCTTATTGTCGATACCATCAGCACCTTCCTTTGCGATCCCTTTGATATGGCGGCTTTGGATGCAGGTGTGATGATTACTGGCTCACAGAAGGCTCTGGCCTGTCCTCCAGGTATTGCCGTTATGGCCTTGGCCCCTTCTGCATTGAAGCGAATTGAGAACAACAAGTGTTGCTGTCAGTATTTTGACTTGAAGATTGCCTTGAAAAACCAGGATCGTGGCCAGACACCATGGACACCTGCCGTGGGTGTGTTGCGCCAAATCAATGTCCGTCTGAAAGAAATTGAAGCCGCAGGTGGGGATAAGGCTGAGATTGAACGTACCGCTCGTTTGGCCAACTATTTCCGCAATAAGATTAAGGAACATAATCTTCCTTTCGAGATTATCAGTGAAAGTTTGAGTAATGCTGTCACGCCATTGCATCCCACCACGCAGTCTGCCAATGAGATTTTCCTTAAAATCAAAGACGAGTATGGAATGTGGGTTTGCCCGAATGGTGGTGAAATGAAGGACACAGTGTTCCGAGTTGGGCATATTGGTTGCCTTTCGGAAAAAGATTACGATCAGCTGATAGATGCTTTTATTGATTTAAGGAACAAAAAATTTATTTAGAACATGGAAGAAATTAGAATAATGGAGAAACCAGATTGGGTAACTTGGGATGAAATAGCAGAATGTATAAGAGTTTCGCAGGCGACAAATAATAAGAAAGGATTTGACATGTCGTTTGGTCATTATACAGGAGGTCAATTGAGAGATTATGTTAAGGGTGGGTGCACTTTTGTTGCAATGAATGAGGAAAATAAAGTTTTAGCTACAGTTTCTTTGAAAATAAGCAGATTGCATTTTTGGTGGTGTCGAGGTGAAGCAGGATTCCATTGTATGGAAAGTGTTTTGCCAGAATATCGTGGCACAGATGTTTATTTTGATTTGCATCACCAATTGGCATTGAAAGAATCTCAACTTGGACTAAAATTATTATGGGCTTCTACGCATGAGAATAACAAAACCATATTGAGACTTAGTGCAAAGGATGGATGGAAGAAGATGCAGTATTCTGCGTCTGGGGAAAACTGTTTTTATTATTCAATTATTATTGCTAAATGGTTGCAGGAATGCCCATATAGTGATAGATTTATTAATTTTATGTTTTGGGTTTCTAAGGTAGTGGTACGATTCCTCTATAAACCGGGAAAGGTGTTAAGATTTGCGTTCTGGAAAAAAAACAAAAAATAGCATATTTATTATTAACAAAAAAATAAAAAAAATGAAAAGTTTAGATGAATTTGTCGCTCTTTTTGCTGAGCAGTTTGAAGAAACGGATGCTAACCTTATCAAGGCAGATACTAAGTTTCGTGCTCTTGAAGAATGGTCGAGCCTAATTGCCTTGAGTATTATTGCCATGGTGGATGAGGAGTTCGATATTACTATTAAAGGCGAGGATATTAGAAATGCCGAAACAGTAGAAGACCTTTATAAAATTGTCCTCAACAAGTAGTAAAAGATATGGCATTTTTAGAATTCAAAAACGTGAGGATCGCCGGCATTAGTGCCGGCGTTCCCTCGAACGTTGTCGACAACATGGAAGGCGGAGAACGTTTTTCCGCTGATTATTCTCCTGCAGATTTTATAGAGACGACTGGTGTACGCGAACGTCGTTGGACAAATAGTCTTACAACAAGCGACTTATGCGTTCACGCAGCAGAAAAGTTAATTGCAGATCTTGCATGGGACAAACAAGAGATAGAGGCTCTCGTTTTTGTTTCCCAAACGGCTGATTATATTTTACCAGCCACTTCATGTATCATTCAAGACAGATTGGGTCTTTCCAAAGAGTGCTTCACGCTTGACATCTCTTTGGGTTGTTCTGGTTGGGTACATGGTTTGAGTGTGGTGGCATCTCTGATGCAGAATGGTACGGTACGACGTGCCTTGTTGTTAGCTGGTGATGCCAAACTGCGTTATAATGATTCCGATCCATTGTTTGGTCATGCAGGAACTGCTACCGCTATAGAATTTGTCGAAGATGCAGAAGGCTTCATGTTCCATTTTGGAACCGACGGAAGTGGTTATGATGCTATCATAATCCCTGATGGTGGTGCAAGAAATGGTATTTCAATGCATTCTTTCGACGAGGAAGTGATTGATGGTAAGAGCTATAATCGTTTGCAAGACCGCATGAAAGGCATGGATGTGTTCTCCTTTGGCATATCCACAGCACCAAAGTCGGTAAAGAAATTGGCTGAACACAACTGTTTTGACTATCTGGATTATGATTTCTTCGTGTTCCACCAGGCTAACATGAAGATGAATAATATGATTGCCAAGAAATTAAAACTTGATGCAGAGAAAGTGCCGAGTAGTATGGCACATTTTGGCAACACTTCAAGCGCCAGTATCCCTATAACCATTGTTACAGAACTACAGAACAAGGTCGAAGGTCACAAAAAATTCATCTGTTGTGGCTTTGGTGTTGGTTTGTCTTGGGGTACGGTTGCCTTTAAATCTGATAACTTGTTTATTTCAGACCTTGTCGAGGTTGATGAAGAGAAAGGAGAATCAAAATGGGTATAAGTTATAATCCTTTTTCATTAGAAGGAAAGACTGTTCTTGTGACCGGTGCCTCATCGGGCATCGGTCAGACAACGGCTATTGAGTGTGCCAAGATGGGCGCAAAGGTCGTCGTCACAGGTCGTAATGTCGAAAGACTTCAGGAAACTTTCGACCAGCTTGAAGGCGAAGGCCATCTCCAAATAGCAGCCGACATTAACCAAGAGGAGGATATTGAGCGTCTTGTGGACGAATGTCCTATGCTCGATGGTCTTGTTAATAATGCTGGCAGGGGCTTGAGCAAACCTATTAATTTCATCAAGTTGGAAGATTTGCAGAATGTGTTTCAGACCAACCTGTTTGGGGTGGCGCTTATTACCAAGATGTTGCTAAAGAAAAAGAAGTTCTCCAAGAATGCTTCAATCGTATTCACATCTTCCATTTCTTCCTACATGACAGCTCCGGGCTTGTCTATCTATGCTTCGTCAAAGGCGGCTATAAGTGCGTATATGCGTACATGTGCTATTGAACTTGGCGCAAAGGGTATCAGATGCAATGCTATTTTGCCTGGCATGGTGGAGACCAAACTCATCAATGATGGTACCTATACCGAAGAGGACAAGCAGGCCGATTTAGTCTATTATCCACTTGGTCGTTACGGCAGGCCGGAAGACGTAGCCCGTGCTATGGTTTTCTTGTTGAGCGATGCCAGTGCATGGATGACAGGGACAGAACTTATCGTTGATGGTGGCAGATGTCTAAAATAGTACATCTGATAGCTTTTTACATTTCTCTGATATCATTATGGAATCCAAAGTTGTTAAAGCATGGCATTGATTATTTTATGGAAGTCTATATAAAAGAGATAGCTTATTTTTTGCCTAAAAAGGTGGTGACTAACGAGGAACTTGTCAATGAGTTCCCTGAATGGAGTGTAGATAAAATTGCAGATAAAGTAGGAGTATGCGAGCGACGGGTGGCAAATTCAGATGAAACGGCCACTGATCTCGCAGTCTCAGCTGCAGAATCGCTGTTTGCCAAAGGAACAGTAAACCGAGAAGACATCGACTTTGTGTTGTTCTGCACACAAAGCCCAGACTACAAACTACCATCGTCAGCTTGTATAATACAGGACAGATTGGGCCTTAGTACGCAATGTGGATCTTTTGACTTTAACTTGGGCTGTTCTGGCTACGAGTATGGATTGGCTGTGGCCAAAGGATTGGTGATGGCTGGGATTTCTACTAATGTTCTATTGCTTACTGGCGAGACTTATAACCATTATCTTCATCCACGAGACAAAGGAAACAGAACCATTTTTGGCGATGGCGCTTCGGCAACGGTTATCTCCACCGATGGTTTCGCAGCTATCGGTGAGTTTAGCCTTGGCACTGATGGCTCTGGTGCAAAACATCTAATAGTCAAGAGTGGCGGCGCTCGTTTTCCAGAAAAATTCAACGATCTTTCGTTTGATGAAGGAGGTAATCCAATGTGTTCTGATTATCTAAATATGAATGGTCAGGAAATTTTTGCATTCACATTAACGAAAGTACCCAAAATGATGAAGGATGTGTTGATGAAAAACGGCCTTCAAAAGGAGGATGTGAATTTGTTTGTGTTTCATCAGGCTAACAAATATATGCTGGAACACTTGCGGAAAAAGCTGAAGATTGAAGAAGAAAAGTTTTTCGACAACTTGGCTTTCGTGGGGAATACGGTTTCTTCAACTATTCCTATAGCTTTGTGTGATGCACGAGAACAAGGCAAACTGAAAGGCAATGTTCTGTTGGCTGGATTTGGTGTGGGATTGAGTTGGGGAGCAACAGTTATAAAGATCGTGGAATAGTGGAATACCGCCAAGGAAATGTATATGGAATATTGGAGAAAACTATATGTTGACTTCGATAGTCCGGTAATTAGTACTTAATAGTGGAATTATTTTAAGTCTTGGGTATTAACAAAAAAAATAAAGAAAATGATAAATGTGCGTTTTTCCCAGATGAGTCTGGAAGATAGAAAAAAATACAATGCTAAACTAATAGGGATTCTGAAAATAATAATGGCGATTTGTGAAGAAAACAACATCCGTTGGTTTGTGGGGTATGGTGGCTGTATTGGAGCAATCAGACATAAGGGATGCATACCATGGGATGATGATGTTGATGTTTGTATGCCAAGGCCGGATTATGATAGATTTGTGGAGATATGTAAAAAAACAGATTTGGGTGATTATGAATTGGTAATTATTAATGAGACAGATCCCTATTATTTCGAACATGTGGTACGCGTGTTTGATAAAAACAGTACAATTCTGTTTGATAGTTGGCACACACATGTAAGTGGCATATTTATTGATGTTTTCCCTATTGACGGTGCAGCCAATGGAGATGTCGAAATAAACCTAAAAAAATTTATTTTCTGGCAGAAAATCTCTCGTTTCTCTCACATGGTTTATCCTAAATACAAGCGTGAGGAAATACTGAAAGCAGGTGGTTTATCGGGATATTTTGCGATTATTATAACGTCAATGTTTAGGAAACCAATTCAAAAACAAAGTATAAGAAAAATCGAAAAGATAATACGCAAATATTCATTTGAAAATAGTCAATATTGTTTGTTTTATGATGCTATTTATGGAATGAAGAATGTTGTTCCCAAAAAATGGATAGAAGAAACTATTTGGGCCCCATTTGAGGATGTACAAGTGCGGATTCCTAAATACTACCATGAATACTTAACTCATATATATGGAGATTATATGACGCCACCTCCTGTTGAAAAAAGAGACGATAGACATGCATTTGCCTTCGTAGACATGGATAAAAGATGGTCATTGGACGAAATAAGAAAAGAATTATCAAAGGAATAAGTCAATTAAAATCAATATGTAATATTTTGTTTAGATAACAATAAAATATGTCAGAATCAATACAAACAACAGGTGGTGTCTTGCATCCGAAAGACATTGAATTCATAAACAATTGCATTTGTGAGGTGTTCAATTGCGAGTCTTCGCAGATTGCGGAGTTGCAACCGCTGCAAAAGGGCCTTTCCAACTCCGTGTTGTCATTCAAATACAATGGAGGCAAGTATGTGTTCCGTTATCCAGGTCTTGGCTCCGAGATTCTTATTGACCGTGGCCGTGAATCAATAGTGCAAAAGCAAATTGAGGATGCAGGTGTTGATACCTCACTGGTGGCCATGAGTGTCCGCTACGGTTGGCGAATATCTCGTTTTGTAGAAACACGCACCTTTAATTACCATGATGTGAATGATATGGTGAGGGGCATTATCCAGTTGCGCAAGCTACATGCAGTACGTCCCAAGGTGAGATGGGAGTTCGATATCAAGGAGAAGTGGGAGTCAATTCGTGATATGACTCCAGCAGAAAAATATGGTGAGAATTTTGCGGACTTCCCTGAGTTTAAGGAAGTGAAAGAGCGCATATATAAATTGTATGAGTTGGCAAAGACCGATGGCATCAAGAAATGTCTCACACATGGAGATTGCCGCGACGAAAACTTCCTGATCAACAACGAGGAAATTCATCTAATTGACTGGGAGTATGCAGGTTTTGGCGACCCTGGTTTTGACATCGGTTCATACGTATGTGGTGGCGACCATAGCGAAGAAGAAGTCGATAGAATCCTGTTTACCTATTTCGGACGTAAGCCAACACTAAAGGAGCAACGTCATTTCTATGCCTATATTGCCATCACAGGCTTTTTCTATATGCACTGGACGATGTATAAGGAATCGCAAGGCCAAATCATTGGCTATCTGAAGCCACAGTGGTACCATTTCGCTAAGGAATACAGTATAAAAGCCTTGCCATTGTATAACGAGTAAAAAAAAGAATTATGACATATATTATTTTATCAGCAGGTAAGGGTGCCAAGTTGCAGCCCCTGACTTTGAATTCGCCCAAATCATTGTATAAGTTGGACGACAGGACCACCATCTTGCAGCGACTTGTACGCATGATTCGTAAATTTGATGCCAAAGCCGAGATAGTGGTGGTGGTGGGTTATATGTACAAACAAATTAAGCGTGAATTGGAAGACGACAACGTGAAGTTCGTCCACAATCCTTTTTATTCCACCACCAGTTCCATGGGTTCTCTGTGGTTTGCAAAAGACTATCTGCAACGGGAGAACGTGACCATCATCAACGGCGACATTGTTACGAGTGACACACTCCTTCGTGATGTGATTTGTCAGCATACTGATTATCCTTGTGTGTTACTCGACAGTACCCATTGTGATGCCAACAAATACAACGTGCAGGTGCAAGGAGAAATGGTTTGCGTGATGAGTAAGAACCTTACTGAGTTTATGGGTAACTATGCCAGCGTGACCAAACTGGATGCTGTGTCGGCCAGGTTCCTCCTTGAACAGTTGAACCAGATGGTGAACGAGGAGATGTACAACCTGTTCTTTGAGGATGCCTTGGTACAGATGATTTTCCAGAAGAACTTCGAACTGTACTATAAGGATATCAAGGGATATAAATGGACTGAGGTTGATTGCGTGGATGATTTGCTGAAAGCTCGCCAGATTCAGGCCGAAAGTGAAAAGTAGTATTGTATATTAAAGAGAGAAAAATGAACTATGTAATTATTATAGCAGGTGGAGTTGGCAGTCGCTTGGGTGCACCAGTTCCGAAGCAGTTTGTGGAGGTGCTTGGCAAGCCTGTGATAGCCTACACAATGGAGCATTTCCAAAAGCATCCCGAGATTGATGCCATTGAATTGGTGTGCGTAGATGGTTATCAGGATCATCTGATGGGTATTGCTGAAAAGTATGGCATTACAAAAGTCATGAAGATAGTGAAAGGTGGCTCGGAATATGAGTATTCTATTATGAATGGTGTGGCAGGGCTTGATGGCATTGCTAAGCCGGATGATTTGGTGATAATCCATTGGGCAGCGTCGCCTTTCCTGTCTGAAGAGATTATTACGGACAATATTCGAGTATGCAAAGAGAAGGGGAATGCCATCACTGCAAGCTATTCCTATCTGCTCTACGGCAGCAATGATGGTGATTGCTCAAAGAAAGCCATTAATCGTGAATCGTTTATGACGCTTGCCGCTCCACAATCGTTCCGTTACGAAGTCATTACCGACCTGTACAAACAGGTGGAAGAGAAGAGACTGTTTGAAACAGTTGAAGAGCATCACACCACTGTCTTTATGGCAGAGTTAGGGATACCGCTCTATTTTTCAAAGGGAAGCCATACCAATATCAAGATAACCACAAAGGAAGACATTGACTTGTTCTTGGGTTATCAGTTGGCAAAAAATTATAAAGCAGAGCATCCTGAACAATGAGTGTCACTGTGGAGAAATGCCTGCAAGCCTGGACCAACTCGCTGCGCCAGATGAATGCCAATGCTGATATTGTTTTCTTTGGTGATTCATTGACCTATTGGGGCGACTTTGCCTCGGTATTCCCCAATAAAGTGGTTTGCAACCTTGGTTTGCGGGGCGATACCATTCTGGGAATGATCGACAGGGGAGAACAGGTAAGCCTGTTGCAACCCAAGCAGGTGTTTCTGATGGCTGGGATAAACGATGTGGCGCATGTTTCGGCTAATGAGTTTGAAGTGCTTTACACTCGATTGCTGGATGCTATATTTCAGGCCTTACCCGAAGTAACCATTGTCGTTCAGACAATGCTTCCTGTCAATAACAAGGACTTCTGCATAGGTTGTGACAATACTCAAATTCGTGCTTGCAACAGCAGAATTGAAACGATTGCACAGAAACGAAGTTTGAACGTTTTGGATGTGTACTCATTGTATGAAAAAGATGGATTATTGCCATTGAATTTGACGAGAGATGGTCTGCACCTTAATGCTGATGCATATATGCGTTGGTATAATGTATTGTCAAACATATGATGGAGAATGATTCAAGTTTCAGAGATTGTCAACAGCATATTTACCTCCATGACCTATATCCTTTTCTGCGAAGGTGATGATAAGGCTTGGATTGTAGATATTGGTGACATAGAACCCGTGGTGGAATTCCTGCAAGAGAAAAGGCTTATGGTTGAGGGCGTGTTCCTCTCCCATGCCCATTTTGACCATATATATGGTTTGCCTTCATTGATTGAACATTATCCCAATTGTAGGGTTTATACCACAGAATTCGGGAAAAAGTCGTTGGTTTCCGATAAACTGAATATGTCAAGGTATCATGAGATGCCCATTATTTACGAAGGCGATAATGTGACAGTGGTTCATGAGGGCGAAAGCATGAGACTGTTTAGCGGTGAGCCGGTAATGGAGTTTTATGAAACGCCTGGCCACAACCCTGGCTGCTTGACCATGGTGCTTGGAGATATGGTTTTTACAGGTGATGCCTATATTCCCGGGATTGGTGCCAACACCCAGTTGCCCCACGCCAACAAGGAACAGGCACAACAGTCTTTGGAAAGAATATTGAAATTGGCCGAAGGAAAGACTATTCTTTCTGGCCATCATGTAGAAAACAATATAAACGTGTAATATGAGCAAAGCATACGTTTTCCCCGGTCAGGGAGCCCAGTTCGTAGGCATGGGCAAAGACCTATATAAAAGTAATCCCAAAGCTAAAGAGCTTTTCGACAAAGCCAATGAAATCCTTGGCTACCGCATCACCGACATCATGTTTGAAGGAACGGACGAGGACCTGAAGCAAACCAAAGTCACCCAGCCCGCCGTTTTCCTGCATTCAGTCATCGCAGCCCTGTGCATGGAGGATTTCCATCCCGATATGGTGGCTGGTCACTCTCTTGGCGAGTTCTCGGCTTTGGTGGCCGCTGGTGCATTGACTTTTGAGGATGGTCTCCGTCTGGTCTATGCCCGAGCCATGGCCATGCAGAAGGCTTGTGAAGCCGCCCCATCTACCATGGCCGCCATCATCAACCTGCCTGACGAAACCATTGAGAAGGTCTGTGCCGATTTGAGCAAGGACGGCCAGGTGGTAGTTCCTGCCAACTACAACAGTCCCGGGCAAGTGGTCATCTCTGGCGATGTGGAAGCAATCAAAGAGGCTTGCGCCAAGTTGAAAGAAGCAGGTGCCAAACGTGCCTTGCCGTTGACAGTTGGTGGCGCGTTCCATTCTCCTCTGATGGAACCTGCCCGTATCGAGTTGGCTACTGCTATCGAGAAAGCCCCTGTGAGTAAACCTATCTGTCCAGTGTATCAGAATGTGGATGCTATGCCGCACACCGACCCTGTTGAAATCAAAGATAACCTATTGAAACAACTCACCGCTCCAGTTCGTTGGACACAGAGTGTCATTAATATGATAAACGAGGGTATGACAGAGTTTGTGGAGTGTGGTCCAGGACAGGTGCTGACAGGATTGCTCGGAAGAATAATTAAAGCGAATTTTTGACAAGATTATTATGAAAAAGGTTATTACCTATGGAACATACGATTTGTTCCACTATGGTCATCAACGTCTTTTGGAACGAGCCAAAGCACTTGGTGACTATCTGATTGTTGGCGTCACTACCGATAATTTCGACCTTGAACGAGGCAAAATGAGTACCTGCAACAATGTGATGGAGCGCATTGAGGCAGTCAAGGCCACAGGCCTCGCAGATCAAATAGTCATTGAGGAGTATAAAGGGCAGAAGATTGACGACATCCAAAAATATGGTGTTGATATCTTTGCCATTGGCTCTGATTGGGAGGGATATTTCGATTACCTTAAAGAGTATTGCAATGTGGTTTACCTGCCCCGTACCCAAGGCATCAGTAGTACTCAGTTGAGAGAAGAACGACCTATGGTGAAGATAGGCGTAATCGGAACTGGCAGTATAGCCAGCCGTTTTGTGCCAGAATCGAAGTTTGTTAACAGTAACACTATTGTTGCTGCATATAATCCAAATCAAGAAGATTGTATGAATTTCTGTAATAAATATGAAATTCATAATTCGGTAACAGAACAGGACTTGTTTGATAATTGTGATGCCGTTTATATTGCCTCTCCTCACTACACACACTACGATTATGTGAAGAAGGCACTTTCGGCAGGGAAACACGTGCTGTGTGAAACACCTTTCGTCTTCAGCAAGTCTCAGGCAGAAGAATTGTATTTCTTGGCCGAAGAGAAAAAACGTGTACTTATGGTAGCGTTGAAGACGGCATATTGTCCTGCGTTTGTGCATCTAGTGTCATTGCTTAAATCAGGAGCCATTGGAGAAATCGTAGAAGTGAACGCTTCCGTTACAACCCTTACCGATGAAAGTTCTGATAAATTAGATGGTACGAGATTGGGTGGTAGTATGAATGAGAATGCTTGTTTCCCACTTTTACCCATATTCAAGTTTTTCGGAACTGATTATAAAAACATCAATTTCTATAGTAAAATGAAGAATGATGTTGATATGTTTACAAAGGCTGTGTTCAGATACGATCACGCTGTGGCTTCCTTCCAGGTGGGTTTAGGTGTTAAGACGGAAGGCTCGATGACAATAGCGGGAACAAAAGGGTATGCTTATGTGCCAGCCCCATGGTGGAAGACAGACTATTTCGAGCTTCGTTTTGAAGACCAAAACCAAAATAAAAAATTTTTTCACACTTTCGCTGGTGATGGCTTGCGGTATGAGATTAAGGATTTTGTGACAGCTATTATATCCAAAGAGTTTTTTTACTCAAAAGTTAATAAAAAAGAAAATATTATGATGGCGAAAGTACAAGAAGATTATCTTGGCGGAAAAAAACTATATAAGATATAGAAGTTAAATATATGATTACCGTAATTACACCAACGTATAAGCGTCATAAATATCTAAAAAACGCTATCGATTCCGTATTGTCGCAAACTTATACGGATTTTGAGATGATTATTGTGGATGATAATCCTCCTGGATCGGACGAAAGAATCATGACTGAAGAGTTGTTGAAAAAAGTAATTGACCCGAGAATTCATTATGTTCAGAATGAAAATAATCTTGGAGGTGCAGGTTCACGAAATGTGGCCATAGATTTAGCAAAGGGCGAGTATGTCGCTTTTCTTGACGATGACGACATGTATCTTCCTGATAGGTTGAAGGTTCAGGTAGAAGCCATGATGGCCAACAATTGGGAAGTGAGTGTGATGGATGGGGCCACGTTCCAATATGAAACAGGTGAGCCCGTTTCGGAACGCCATCAGCACCTGTGGGATGGTATGACGAATGATGAGTTGATTCGCAGTCATTTGATGTATCACATTTCGGGTACCAACTCCTTTATGTTTCGCACCGATTTCATCAGGAAAATAGGTGGGTTCGATATTGTGCCATCCTGTCAAGAGTACATTTTGATGCAGAAGGCGTTGGATGCAAAACCACGGTTCGGATATCTGCCAGTTACGCTGATTAAAAACTTTCAGCATAATGGTGACCAGATATCCACTGGTCCAAAGAAACTGGCAGGGCAGAAGATGCTTATAGAGAACAAAAGGAAATATTTCAACCTTCTGACACAAGCCGAAAGAAGACAGGTACTGTGCCGCCATCATGGGGTGCTGTTCTTTGTGTATTACAAGATGCATAAGTATCTGCACGCTACGTGGGAGGCTTTTCTGTGTTTCTTCACTTCACCTTCAAATGCCGTTAAGTGGGTGAAAGAGTACAAAGGGAAAATAACAGCATAAATGATGGAAAAGAAAAAACTAAGCACTACTTATAAACTGCTCCGTGCGTTGGGCTTCAACTATTCCGAAGAAGAATATGGCGATGTAAGCTTGTGGCGGGTTATTAAGCAGTTCTTCAAAAATATACATCTGAAGCATTTGGAAAAGATGCTCGACAGATTTTATTTGGAGCCCTTTGCGCCACGTAGGTTGCGCCCAATTTTGATACGAAAAATGGGATGCCATGTGGGTAAAAACACTTTCTTTGGCGACTATGTAAGAATGGACACCAGTTATGCTGATATGATATACATTGGCGACTATACCCATATCACCAGCGGTTGCCGTTTGCTGTGTCACCAGCGTGATTTAACTAGCTATTGTGTGGGTGACAATGCTGCTGAGTTGGGTTACAGAACGGGTGAAATTCATATAGGCAAAGGTGTTATGGTGGGTATGGAAACCTTGATAATGCCAGGTGTGACCATCGGCGATGGAGCCATTATAGGAGCAGGTTCAATTGTTACAAAAGATATCCCTGCATGGACAATAGCCACTGGAAGACCCGCAAGAGTAGTGAAATCAATACCCGAACGTGAAATGGGAAAACAATGAAAAGAGTATTAGTGATAGCCGCACATCCCGATGACGAGGTTCTAGGTATGGGTGGAACAATAGCAAAATTAGTTAAGGAAGGCTGTGTGGTGGATGTTTTGATTGTGACGGACGGCAGTTCGTCACAATACCGCGATTCTGACCATTTGGCTGAAATTATCGAATCCAAAAAAATAGAAACGAGAAACTGTGCTGATGTGTTGGGTGTTCGTGACATTTATTATGGCAGTTTACCCGACATGAAACTGGATTGCACACCGCATATTGACATCAACCAATCAGTTGAAAAAGTGGTTGACAAAGTGCATCCAGACATGGTATTTACACACTTTTGGGGTGATGTGAACCGCGATCATCAGGAAGTGTATAAAAGCACATTGGTTGCAGTTCGACCCGTGATGGGTCAGGTCGTGAAGGAACTATATTGCTACCGTGTGCCGTCGTCAACGGAATGGACACCCAATAAGGCTGACACCATGTTTATGCCTAATTGTTTTGTGGATATTGAGCAGTATGCCGAGCAGAAATACAAGGCTTTCGCCTGCTATTCAACTGAGTTGCGCGACTATCCACATCCCCGCTCGGTGCAGTATTTGCGTGAGACGGACAAGGCTGCCGGATTGCGGGTGGGCATGTTAGCCGCAGAGGAATTTGTAATGTTACGCAAATTGGTGTAATCATGTATGATTTCATTAAACGCTGTTTTGACTTGCTGTTTGCAGTCTTATTTCTGATTGTGTTTAGCCCAATTTATCTGCTGACCACCACCATCATCAAGATTACAAGTCCGGGCCCCGCAATTTACAAAGCTGTTCGTGTTGGAAAATTCGGGCGGCTTTTTACTTGTTACAAGTTCCGATCCATGCGTGTGGACAGTGGTAAGGTACGCCTCACCACCTTGGAGAATGATGACCGAATCTTTCCTTTTGGCAAGTTCATCCGCAAAACCAAGATTGATGAGATGCCGCAGGTGGTCAACATCCTGAAAGGAGAAATGAGTGTGGTCGGCCCTCGCCCCGAGGATAAGGAGAATGCCGACAAGGTATATGTTGGCGAGTTTAAACATATCATGGGTGTAAAGCCTGGTTTGACCAGCACGGCAAGTTTGTATGACTACACCCATGGAGAGTTATTCGAGGATGAAGGGTCATACGAAAAAGTATTCATGCCGAAGAAGCTGAAATTGGAACTCTACTACATCAACCATCGCTCGCTTTGGTACGACTTTGTGCTGATACTGAAAACTGCATGGCTGATTATATTGAAGACCTGCGGGAAGAAAACGTTTGAGGAGCCGAAAGAACTTGCTCTTTGATGACTGAGAGCTGATGTATGATAATTAGTTAACTTCGTAGCTTAATGGCTTAATAGTTGGGATGGGAGATCTATTGTTGGAACTAATTAACGCGACCTTGGCCAATAGACCATTGAGCGAAGAAGCTGTAAAAGAGGCTACGGAAGCTGAATGGCAGCGATGCTTCGACCTGGCTTTGGGGCAGCAGGTGCTGGCTATGACGTTTCCCGCCATGTCCGCTCTGCCCAAGGAGCAGAGACCAAACTTCACTTTGTGGTCGAAATGGATGGCCTACGCTCAAAATATTGCAGCGCAGTCAAAACACAAGCGTGAGGTGGTGAGGAGGATGGGCGAATGGCTCGCAGAAGACGGTCTCTCAACGATGATTATAAAGGGGTTTTCTTTGGCGGTGCTGTATCCGCGGCCCGACTTGCGCGAGAGCAGCGACATAGATATCTACTCAAGTGAAGATTATGCGGCTGTGAACGCTTGTTTTGAAAAACACGGCTTGCATATAGGGCGGGCAGACAGCCATCATGTTCATATCAATATTGACGGCATTTCTGTGGAGCACCATTTTGCCCTTCACAACCGCAGGGTGAAAAACGGTATGGAAGGACCGACGGAAGTCCTGCAGCGGCTGGCCGCCACAGACCGTAGACCGACATCCCTGCCATGTATCTGTTTTCCCAGCCCCACATTCACGGCTCTGTTTACGGCATGGCACGCTCATAAGCATTTTCTGGCAGAGAAGATTGAGCTGCGCCACGTGATTGACTGGGCGCTATCTCTAAAGCAACTTTCGGACACGGAGGCACAGACGGTGCATGAGGTGAAATGCGGTAGTACGTGGGGACGTTTTGCCGACACGCTTACGGCCATTGCCATGCACAGGCTTCAGCTGCCCGCAGAATGGTTTCCGCGGAGGGAGGTGGAAGCAGCGTCGGAAATCGGCCCCGAGCTGGAACAGAGGGTGTGGGACGACATAATGGGGTCTGGGCATACGGCGCACGGCCGCACCTCGAATCACCGCCGCCTGAACATCGCCCGCCGCACACTGCAGAACCGCTGGAAGTTCGACACCTACGCCAGCATCACCGCAGATCGGTTTGTGTGGGAGGAGTTTGTTGGGTATGTAAAGACAAGGAAACATGACAATCATAAACAAGGATTTATTCGATGAAGTAACGAGGCGGGCGCAAAACTCGCCTCGTCTTCGAATGAACCGACGAACGAGCGAGAGGGGAGGCCAAGCAGGCTTGGAATATCCCAAGCGAGGAGGAAGAAACGCAAAGCGTAACTATAACTTCCATCAGTCGCAGGACGATTAATGGTTCATGGTTCATGATTCACGGTTAATGGCTATTTCTGGTTAATGGTTCATGGTTCATGATTCACGGTTAATGGCTATTTCTGGTTAATGGTTAATGGTTCATGATTCACGGTTAATGGCTATTTCTGGTTAATGGTTCATGGTTCATGGCTACTTATGGTTCACTACTTATGGTTCATGGTTCACGGTTCATGGCCAATTATGGTTAATGGTTAAAGGTTCTTGGTTAATGGCTATTTGGGGTTCATGATTAATGGTTCAAGATTCATGATTAATGGTTAATGGTTATGGAAGAAAAGAAAAATATTAAGAAATGGAACGGTAAGGGTAAGACAACCGTGAATCGTGAACTCAGAACCGTGAACCGAGGTCGATTAGCGCCTCTGATGTCAGAGGAGGCAAAATCGGCCGCATCGATTCATGAACTATCGTACGACTTTGGGTGTCGCATAACCAGATTGTTTCAATATCTTACTGAGGATTCTGAGTATAAAGAATACATTATCTCAAGGCAAATATATAGGAGTGGAACTTCGGTTGGAGCGAATATACGAGAGAGTAAGCACGCACAAAGTGATGCGGACTTTCTGAGCAAGATGTCGATAGCATATAAAGAGGCGGATGAGACAGATTTCTGGCTCAATCTGCTGCATGATAACGGCTATCTTGATGATAATAGTTTTGATTCGCTGGATCACGATATGCAGCGAATTCTGAAGATTCTTACATCGATTGTGAAAACAATGAAACAAAAGATAGATGATGGTAAAAGGAAATAACCGAGAACCGTTAACCTTTAAACATTAAACGCGTACAGTGCCTGGCACTGATGTGCCCATCCACAGACATCCGGATAAAGATGAATCATTTGTGATACTCTGTGGCAAAGTGAGGTCAACAACATACAACGACGACGGCTCTGTTATCGACAGCGTCATCCTCAGCCAGGACGACGGCATCTACGGTGTAGACATTCCCCAATGCGTCTGGCACAAACTCGAATCCCTCGCCCCCGCCAGCGTCATCTTCGAATGCAAAGCGGGGCCGTATTCCAACGCTAACGATAACGAAAACGAGAAGCACATATTCCTTAGCCTGGATAGTTCGGAACTAAAAAGATGAGTGAATGAATTTTGGCCATGTGGGTGAAGAAAAAGTCCAAATGGGTGAATTATGAAAAAAAGAATCAGGGTAGTCGGGCGTCATTCGGCACCATCAAGAAAGATTTGATGTCTTTGATTTGTGTGGAGTTTATAGTTAGTTAAATGTTTTAAAAATGCCGTAAAGTTTCCTGTATATTGAGAAGTTTTTGTATTTTTGCAAGAAATTCTAACTATGGAGAGAACAATGCGTAATGCCTACCTTCATTTTGGGGTGTAGTTTCGGCTGGTAAACAGTTTGCCAAGAATAAAATTTCGTACAGCAAAACGATATTTTTTCGTTTAACTGTACGAAATTTGTATATTTGCAGTTTGAAAAAAGAATGTGATAATGAGGGAAGATGCTTTAAATCAGGTGGGAAACATTCCGTTTACTCCGTCGGTGCTGCTGTGTTTGTTCTCCAAAACGAAGCAAATCAGCGATAAGGCGCGGTATCTGGAACAAGACGGCCGTATCATCAGGCTGAAAAGAGGTCTATATGTGAGGAGCGCAGAAGATGGCGCCATGCCGGTGCCATACCTTATAGCCAACCATCTGTATGGTCCGTCGTATGTCAGCTTCCAGAGTGCGTTGCGACATTATGGGCTGATTCCTGAACGGGTATACGAAACACAGTCGATGACCATCAAGCACAATCGTAGCTTCGACACCCCATTGGGAAGGTTCACCTATCGCTGCTGTGGCGTGGATTATTTCCCCATCGGCATCCGTCAAGAACAGGATGGTCAAGACACCTATCTTATCGCCTCTCCAGAGAAGGCTTTGTGCGACCTACTCCTCAAGACCGCCGGCATCGCTGTGTCAAGTTCCAAGAAGCTGGAGGTTTATCTTGCCGCTGATTTGCGCTTTGAGATGGATGCATTGGGTACTTTTGATACCAAGTTGCTGGAGCAATGCCGCGAACACGCTAAGGTAAAGGCCGAACTGATAACCCATTTGATAAACCTTGTACGATGAAGAGAGATATATTTGAACAGATGTTGTCGCGATATCCGATGGACAACGTGGATGCACGTCGCAACGCCACTTACGAGGTGTTGCAGCAAGTGGTGCTCAGTGGCCTATACCGCGGAGGTTTTTTTAGCGAGGCCGCTTTCTATGGCGGCACTTGCCTGAGAATCTTCCACGGATTGGAACGTTTCTCGGAAGACATGGATTTCACATTGCTGAGAAAAGACCCATCGTTCTCTATGGAGAAATATTTCCCCGCCATCATTGACGAATGCCGTCTGCTGGGACGCGAAGTGGAGATTACCCTTAAAGACAAGCAGTCGTTCGGCCAAGTGGAGTCGGCATTCTTGAAGGACAATACCAATGTTTATGACCTCTCGTTCCGCACTGAGAAAAGCATAAAGGTGAAGATTGAGGTGGACACTCAGCCGCCGCTGGAGTTCGACACCGAAGAGCGACTGCTGCTGCAACCCTTCTCGTTTATGACACGCTGTTTGACGCTCCCCAATCTGTTTGCCGGCAAGATGCACGCATTGGTGTTCCGCACGTGGAAGAACCGCGTCAAGGGCCGCGACTGGTACGATTTCGAGTGGTATGTGCGTAACAGTGTCCCTCTGAACTTTCATCATCTTCAGGTGAGAATCAGAGAATTAAACGGCAAGGAGTTGGACAGGAGGCAGTTTGCCGAACTGCTCAAAGAAAAATTGGCTTCAGCCGACATGGCTCAAGTGGGGAACGACGTCAGGCCTTTTCTGAAGAACACCCATGATATTGACATCTGGAGCAACGACTATTTCCTGCAACTTGCCGACATGATACAATACGCGTAATTGTATGGCTGCTAGTTGTCTTTATTGTTAACTCATCATTCCCAAAGAAGTCGTAGTTTTGACTTCGTTTGCGTTACTTCATTTCGGATATGTCAAAAAAAATTTGTCATATCGCTCAACTTTCGTAATTTTGCAATTCAAAAAGAAAATATATTATGTCAGATAGAAAACGTATTTATCTCTGCTTGGCTCACATGAGCGATGCAGGTCTTGAACAGAAATACATCAAAGAAGCTTTCGATACTAACTGGGTGGTGCCGCTGGGACCCAATGTCAACGGATTTGAAAAAGATCTTGAAGAGTTCGTCAACAAGGTTGACGGTTTCAAGATTCAAGAATCAAGTTCCAAGTTGCCTGAAACCTGTAACATGAAACCTGAAACCCTCGCGAAGCGAGTGGTCGCGCTTTCGGCTGGTACCGCTGCGGTGCATCTGGCACTGATTGCTGCTGGCGTTAAGGCTGGGGATGAGGTGATTGTGCAGAGCTTTACTTTCTGTGCTTCGTCGCACCCCATCACATACCTTGGTGCAACACCAGTGTTTGTGGATTCTGAGAAGGATTCATGGAATATGGACCCCGACTTGATGGAGGCGGCTATCAAGGACCGTATCGCCAAGACGGGCCGCAAACCCGCGGCTATCATCCCCGTGGCGCTCTACGGCATGCCGTACCAGATCGACCGCATCATGGAGATCGCCAACCGCTACGACATCCCCGTCATCGAGGATGCCGCTGAGGGCTTTGGCAGCCGCTGGAACGGTCGGGTGCTGGGTACTTTCGGCAAATATGGTGTGCTGTCGTTCAACGGCAACAAGATGATCACCACCAGCGGTGGTGGCGCTTTGATTACGGAGGATGAGGAACACTGGCGCGAGATTATGATGTACGCCACTCAGTATCGTGAGAGTTACCCATACTACCAGCATGAGAAGATTGGCTTCAACTACCGCATGAGCAATATCTGCGCTGGTATCGGCCGCGGTCAGATGACAATTGTGAATGACCATATTGCTCACCACAAGCATGTTCAGGCATTGTATGAGGAGCTGCTGAAGGATGTGCCGGGCATCAAGGTACACGGCAATCCCGACAGCCGCTATGATTCCAACTTCTGGCTCTGCACGATGACCATCGACCCCGAGGTGCGTATCAAAGGTCAGGAGAACGCCTACAAGACCATCGTGACAAGTGCCGTGGGTGGTGCCGCTGGCGTCATCCATGCCGCGGAGAGTGCCCATACCGACTGCGAGCCTAACGCCAACGTGGAAGCGCTGCGTGTTATCATGGACCAGGCCCAGATAGAAGCACGTCCGCTGTGGAAACCTATGCACAAGCAGCCGGTGTATCGACGCGGTGAGATTCAGGTTTCAAGATTCAAACTTCAAGATCAGGAGTGCCTCTGCGAGACCTCTGAGACTAGCGTTTCTTATGTCAACGGTGTGAGCGAGGCTTTATTCAAGATCGGCATGTGCCTCCCTGCTGGGCCGTATGTGACAGATGATGACGTTCGTTATATCGTTGACACGATAAAGGGAGCGATAGAAAGGTAATAGATTCAGGATTCAGGTTTCAAGATTCAAGATAGATGAGCAAACTCGGGAAGTTTGAAGACTTGACAATATTTCAGATGGCAAGGAACCTCTGCAAGGATGTATATGCCATAACGAAGCAGAGCGAGTTCAAAAAAGACACACGCTTTGTGCAACAGATACATGCTGCAGCAGGTTCAATAATGGACAACATTGCTGAAGGCTACGAGCGAGATGGCAATAAAGAGTTTGTTAATTTCCTATATATTGCCAAAGGTTCTTGTGGCGAACCGACGTACGAAGCAAGTGCAGAGATAAGCTCGCTTAATCTATGCCTTGCAAGAAGGAGGAAGACCTTGGTCAAGTCCGTAGTCAGCTTATAAGAGCTACAGACGTAGGATTCCTAGATAAAGAAACAGCGACAAGACTTTATAACGACTGCCTCAATCTAAGTAAGGCGATATCAAAATTCATTACTTCTCTCAAAAGTAGTTCAATCACAGGATTGAAGAACTTGAATCTTGAAACTTGAATCTATTTTGTGCCTGCCCGCTGGGCCGTATGTGACAGATGATGACGTTCGTTATATCGTTGACAGCATCAAAGAGGCTATCAAATAAAGTTGGTGATTTAAAGCCAACAAAAAGCGGGGCGACAACTACATAGTTGTCGCCCCGCTTTATTTTATATACAAAAAAAGAGCGCTGAACATCAGCGCTCTTTTGCTCCCCCTGAAGGTACTGGAGCCGTATTACTCCAGGGGAAGCCCATGGTATCAATTTAACTTTATTTCTTTGATTTTTATCATCTTAATCGGTCTTTTTCCGTCGCTTCGTTCTCTCTCGGTTGCTGTTCAT
>JAEEGL011370027.1_pt1 | contig 35413 bp, 32 predicted proteins | sample 9134231 | NCBI WGS metagenome assembly JAEEGL01 (sample SAMN16246548, study PRJNA631951) | gut metagenome | biome: gut microbiome; feature: rumen; material: fiber-attached | host: Bos | place: Iran: Karaj | collected 2018-10 | reverse complement strand
CGCATCATCAAGTAGATCTTCTGTAATCTTATTTACAGCAAAAGCTTGATCTGGAATTCTCATTTCAGGATCTATAAATGTATGGAATGTAGATACTTTAATTCCTTGAGAAATTCTTACAGCACCAATTTCAACGATTCTATCATTATTTGGATCAAGTCCTGTTGTTTCCAAGTCGAATACTACAAAATCGTTCCTCTCAAGTAATGGACACATATATGGTCTTTCATCAAGAAGAGTATATTCTTTATCATTTGGATCGTTATATTTCTCAATCTTAACTTTCTCAGCTTTTTTCTTAAGTTTTTGCATGTAATGGATTTTCTTTAGAGTAGCTTCTGCATCTATTTTGCAAGATAATACGCCTCTAGCAAACAATACTACACTCTTATTAAATGAATCTTCCATTAAATCGCCGTTAATAATATATTCTCCACCAACATGCACTTGTTCTATATCTTTACTATGCTTTGTTGCACGAGTGAAATAAATACAATTCATTACACCAGTTGGATCTTCGATTTTAAACTTAAAGAATAGTCTTCCTGATTTTGCGGTTTTCTTTTCAAAAGATAATACTTTACCACAAACAATAATTCCTTCTTGTGGTTTTCTAAATCTAGATATGTAAATTGGTGGTAGAGATACTGGATGTCCAGCAATAATTCTTTCAGACTTGCAAATTACATGGCCATCATCAAATAAAGCTGTTTTTGCTTGAATCTTCTTTTCTACTTCTTCAGGAACTTCAACTTTTCTTAGAGAAACATGATTTACAAAATTGTATTTTGAATCAAGATATTCAGCAAGTTCTAAATCTATATGTCTACTCTCACAGAAAGAGTAAATAATATCTTCAACAGGCAAAATAACATTAACTTCTTTTTGACCGATATTAATTTTAATATCGTTAGGATTATATCTACCGTCTAAGACTCTAACATATCTTTCTCTTATAAATGAGTTTATATATCTTAATACAACTTCTGGAGTAACAAGAACTTTATCGAATTTAATCTTTAATCCAAACTCTTCTGGAAGAAGCGAAGAAACATAATTAGATATCTCTCCCTTTACTTCAGAATTAAATATTGAATCATCATTAAAGATTTCATAAGGAACAACAAAAGTAATATTTAAGACACACTTTTCTTCATCAATAAAATAATCTGTTAGTCTTAAATAATTGTACTTGTTTTCTGTTATTCGATTAAATTCTTCTAAAAACTTCATTAGAAATTATTAATTAACTCCTTAATTCTATCTAATATTTCTTCATTTTTAACAATAGCAATTTCTTTACCATCTTTAAATATCATAGAATGATCCTTACCGCCAGCAACACCAAAGTCTGCACCTTCAGATTCACCTATACCATTTACGATACATCCCATTACTGCAATCTTTATATTCTTATTTATATCTTTGCAATAATTCTCTATCTCTTCTGCATATTTTTGAACTGAAATCTCTGTTCTTGCACAAGTTGGACAAGATATGATTTCACAATATGGATGGTTATACATATTACAAGCCTTTAAAATGTCTTGTGCTGCATAAACTTCCTTAACTGGTTCATCTGTTAGAGAAACTCTAATAGTATCGCCTATACCGTCTACAAGAAGCCCACCAATACCAATTGCATTCTTAATTAAGCCTTGCTTATATGTTCCAGCTTCTGTAACACCGATATGCATTGGATAATCAACTTTTTGAGATAGCTTTCTATATGCATTAATCATATTGAAAACATTAGATGACTTACAAGAGATGATAATATCATCAAAATTACAATCTTCAAGCAAATGAACATGCTCAAGTGCACTTTCTACCATTCCATCTACAACACCTAAGTGTTTGAATTTCTTATCTAAAGAACCACCATTAACACCAATTCTAATTGGAATATTTCTTTCTTTTAAGAAAGAAGCAAGATATTTAACTTTTTCTAGTGATCCAATATTTCCTGGATTAATTCTAATTTTTGCAGCTCCATTTTCAGCAACTAGTATTGCTAGTTCTGAAGAAAAATGAATATCTGCAACTACTGGAATATGAACATTCTTAACAATATCTTTTAAAGCATAAGCACTTTCTTTTGTTGGAACTGAACATCTTATAATTTCACAACCAGCTTTCTCAAGTTCTAGAATTTGCTTAATTGTGCCTTCAACATCAGTAGTTTTAGTATTTGTCATAGATTGAATGACAATATTACCATTACCAATTTCTAAATTACCTACTTTAACGATTTTCTTACTCATTTTAATCACCCAAAGAAATGTAATATATCACATGTTATAGCAAAAGCGAATAGAATTCCTAAAGAAACTAAATCAACAATTGCTATAATTTTTCTATTTAATTCTTTTTTAGTTATCCATTCAATGAAACATTGAACTATCTTTGCACCATCAAGCGCTGGTATTGGCATTAAATTCATCAAGCCCATTGATGCAGATAACACACAAACTCCATACATTACGGCGGCAAATCCAGATTGAGAAAGTATTGCTAAAGATTCTATAGCAGTAGCAGTACCACCCATCGTATTTTTGATCTTAGCCGCGCCCGTAAAGAGTTTTCCTATTGATGTAAACATTAATGCTATTACTTCGCCAAGGAACGTAAATGCCCTTCCTATTGCATCAAAGAAAGATAGTTGAACTTTTGTATATCCAATAGTAATTCCCAGGCCATAACCAGACATTTCTATCTCTTCGCCTTCAGCATTTTTGGCATATCCTGCATAATCAGCAAGTTTAACAGTAAATTCTACAAATTCACCATCTCTTAAAACTTTTACAACAACTTCATCTTTATCTTTTATTGCGTTTTGAACTTTGCTTCTGTTCATTAATGCATATGTATTATGTCCATCTACAGAATAAATCAAATCTCCAACCTCAAATTGTTGAACATATTCAGAATCTGTGTATGGATATGTGTATCTAACAGTTGGAATGTAATCACCCCATGACATAAAAAAGATTGTAATAATAATTACAGCGCTAATTAAATTCATAAAAGCGCCTGCAAACAATACTAATATTCTTTGCCAAGCAGGTTTGGTATTAAAATCTCCATCTTCAACTTTTCCCTCTTCTTCCTCACCTGCAAATTGACAATAACCACCAAGTGGTATTGCTCTTATTGAGAACTTTTCTCCACTCTCTTTGTTTACACGTTGAAAAAGTTTAGGACCAAATCCAATGGAAAACTCTAATATACGGAATTTAAAAATCTTTCCTACTACGTAATGTCCTGTCTCATGAACAACAATCATAAACATAAGGCAAAGTAAAGCTACAATAATGTAGCCTACCCATGATATAATCTCTGTAAATGAGGTACTTAATAACATCATATAGAATTCTTAATAAACTCCCTTACTTCGTAATCTACGTTTTCAATATTAAATAAACTTAATCTATCGTTAGAATCAAATTTATCTAAAGATTTTCTTACATATTTTGAAATATCATAGAACTTAATCTTATCTTGTAGATATAACTTTACAAGTTCTTCGTTAGCGGCATTCATAATAGTTGGTGCAAGACCACGTTTTTTAGCAACATCTAATGCAATTGAAAGACATGGGAATGTATCTAAATCTACTTTTTCAAAATTTAAAGACAAATTCTCAAAAGATAAAGGTGAGAATAAATAATCTCCTCTTTCTGGATAATTTAGAGCAACTTGTATTGGCAGCTTCATATCTGGATAAGATAATTGTGCAAGAATTGAACCATCGCTATATTGAACCATGCTATGAATTACACTTTCTCTATGAACTACTATTTGAATGTCTTTAGGATCTGTGTTAAATAAATGTATAGCTTCAATAACTTCTAACCCCTTATTCATTAGAGTAGCACTATCTATAGTTACTTTTGCGCCCATAGACCATGTAGGATGTTTTAGTGCATCTTTTGCCTTAAGATTCTCAATTTCTTGTCTTGTTCTACCTCTAAATGCTCCACCAGAAGCTGTAAGAATAATTTTAGATAATTCTCTTTCTCTATTAAAATCTAAACATTGCCAAATTGCTGAATGTTCTGAATCTACAGGAAGAATTTGAACTCCTTGCTTTTTAGCAAGAGGCATTACAATATCTCCACCTGTTACTAATGTCTCTTTATTAGCAAGAGCAATATTTGAACCTGCTTGAATTGCTGTAATTGTTGGGGATAAACCATCAATACCAACTAAAGCATTTAAAACAATGTCCGCCTTCATCATACAAAGATTAATTACGGCCATTTCTCCTTTAAATAAAGTGAAACCACTAGGATTAATCTTTTCTGCCGCTTTTTCATCGCCAACAGCTACAAACTTTGGTTTAAATTCTTCTATTTGTTTAGATAAAAGGTCGATATTTTTATTACAAGCAAGACCAAGTACTTCGAATTTATCACTATAATGTCTTATAACATCTAGTGTTTGTGTACCTATTGATCCTGTTGATCCTAAAATAATAACTTGTTTTTTCATAATTAAATCCTTACTGCAATTTCCAAGAATAAGCATGTTATTGGAATCATGTAGATAATACTATCCATTCTATCCATCATTCCGCCATGTCCTGGGAATAACTTTCCATAGTCCTTAATTCCAGCTTTTCTCTTAATCCAAGAAGCAACTAAATCTCCAAGTTCAAGAAGTGGAGCTGCAACAAGTCCTAATACGCAATATATAATAATTGATTTCCATGTCTCATCAGTTAGAGCAAAATATGCTACATTGTTGAATGATTCAAAGATATGGATTTTATCAAATGCTAGCCAAATTAAAATGGCACCTAACATTCCACCTACTACACCGCCAATTGCACCGATGATAGTTTTCTTAGGTGAGATGTTTGGACATAATTTCTTTGGGAAATATTTACCAAGTAATACGCCAAAGAAGTAAGCCATTGAATCAACAAGAATTGGAAGTATTATTGTAAGCAAAATAGCATATAAACCTAAGTTTCCTGTTGAATTATATGCAGCACCAACTTGTGATGGAACTACATCAAAATTGTTTAAATGAATCAATAAAGATAATGGAGCTATTGGATATACGATAATAAATGCTGTAGCTATCATATCTTTTAATTCATATTTATGAACTAGAGTAAAGATAATTAAAGCAACAAGTACAGCAAATATAACAGATAATACTAAACCTGCGTATCCAAAGAAATGAGTAGCACATGCAGCAATAACCGCTGTTGCTAAAAGCAATATCTTCATTGGATTATATTCTGATTTTTTAAATGCTTGGCACATTTCATATGTAGCAACAACTGAAATTAGACCAATTAAGCCTGAAGCAAAAGCAACATGTATTTGTCTAAGCCCAAGTAGGAACCCAAATACAACTGCAAGTAACGCCACTGCTGTTAACACTCTCTTTAGCATATTCTCTTATTTCCCCCCAAAGCGTCTATGACGTTTTGAATATTCACTAATAACATAATCAATGGTAGATTCATCAACATCTGGCCAAAAATCATCTATAAACAATAATTCTGAATAAGCTGATTGCCATAACATGAAATTAGATAATCTTTCTTCTCCTGATGTTCTAACGATAATATCTGGATCTGGAAGACCTGCTGTATAAATACAATCTGAAATCATTTGCTCATCCACTTTATTTAAACCAGATTGCAAAATAGTATTAACAGCATTAACAATTTCTTGTCTACCACCATAATTTAAAGCCACATTAACAATCATTCCATCATTTCCCTTCGATTTTTCCATGATTGTTTTAATAGCATTTTGAGTAGAATCAGGAAGAACGGATAAATCGCCCATAAACATAACTCTATATCCAACTCCTGCGTATTTATCTAATTCTTCAGCAACAAATCTTTCAACAAGAGCAAAGATTGCATCGATTTCATCTTGTGGTCTTTTCCAATTCTCTGTAGAAAAAGCATAGAATGAGCACATTTGTACTCCCTTCTTATTACAAGCTTCTATAACTTTTTGTAATGCTTTAACACCAGCTTTATGACCAGCCTTTCTTGGTAGAGCTCTTTTTTTAGCCCATCTTCCATTGCCGTCCATAATAAAAGCTATATGTTTTGGTATCTTTATTTCTTCAGACATAAATTAAACCTCAAGTTTAAAATTTGATACTGTTAGATAAATTACATCATCTACCTGTTTATAACCAACAACAAGCTGAACGAAACCCTCCGCCAGCTTGTCACTAGAATTCTTAATTACTACTACTTTTTTACCTTGTAATTGATTTAATGCTTCAGATATCTCTAAACCTATCATTAAACTGTCATTACTTCCTCTTCTTTCTTCTTAGTAGCTTTATCAACGTTTTCGATAGCACTATTTAATTGCTTATCTACATCCTTTTCAAGTGTAGCTTGCTCATCTTCTGTAATAACGTTATCTTTCTTTAATTTCTTAATTTCATCATTGGCATCACGTCTTGCATTTCTTAATTGAATCTTTGTGTTTTCAGATAATGCCTTAATTTGCTTAGCCAATTCTTTTCTTCTTTCTGCTGTTAATTCAGGGAAAACTAATCTAATAACTGTTCCGTCGTTTGTTGGAGTAATACCAATATTAGATGCTAAAATTGCTTTTTCTACATCTTTAATTGCACTCTTATCCCAAACAGTAATAACAAGCATTCTTGCTTCAGGAACTGAAATATTACCCATTTGCTTTAAAGATGTTGGTGATCCATAGTAATCAACAACAATATTATCTAAGATATGTGGATTTGCTCTACCTGCTTTTAATCCTGAAAATTCATATTCAAGGCTATTAATTGCTTTGTTAAGCTTTGTTTCTAATTTATCGAAAACTTCTAATACTTCTAAACTATCAAGCATAATTGCTCTCCTTATTTTTAATATCAATTAGTAGTATAACAAAGTTATAGCCTTTTTACAATATTATAAATATTTAAATTAATATGCGTAATTATTAAGAAATCACAATATTTTGAGTATGTATAATTCTGTATGATTGATTGTTATATCTATAGCAATAGATTATCTCAACAGTATATGTTCCCTCAGATAAATCCTTAACCTCAAGTTCATTGCTTGATTGCTTATAATCTACAATCTTGCCATTTAAAACAACCTTTGCACTATAGAAATCACTATCACTATTAATAGTAATTGTATTTTCATTTAAAAGAACAGAATCGTTAAATGTCGGAATATCCATTTGTTCATAAGTTAGAGTTGAATCAAATGAAGAAACACCAGCATTATATTCATCGTTAATAAACTTGAATGTATCTTGAGCAATAATGCTACCTAGTTCAAATAAGCTATTATAGAATCTTGTTGCACTACCAGATTTTGTTACTTTATCTGAAGAATAAGTAATAGCATCAAAATCTATATCAGCATAATTATATCCATCATATTGTATTGTGACTTTAGCATCATTGGCACCATATACACATGTTACTAAACCTGAGAACATATCATAAGATATGCTTACAGTTTTTCCATTATTACAATCAAATGAATATCTTGAAATTACAGTACCATTCTTTAGAGATAAAGAAGCAATTGTTGAATAGTTTGCACTAAAATCCAAATCTGTTGCAAAATCTGAATTATCTATAGTTAAAGAATTAGAATATCCTAATCTTGATGTTAAAATTCCAAATTCAGAATTAACAACTTTTGCATACACATTAACATTTCCTGTTAATTTTTGTGAAAAATCAAATTTTGTCTTATAGTTCTTATTTGTATACCAGCCATAGAAATATGCAGCACCTGTATAGTCTAAATTTACGGCGTATGCTTCGCAATTTAGTGTTGTATAGTAGTTTGACCCGATATAATAATTTACCTTGTAATATTCGTCCTCAAAATAAGCGAAATAAACTTTGCTAGATTGAACAAGCGAACCTTCTTCAAGTCTTGTACCATTTTCATCTGCCCAATATAAGAACTCAGCATTTGCTTTTGATGGATTAGTTGGTATTTGAATTGGAGCATTTGCAACTTGTACATATTTAGCATATTCGACATCATCAACATAATATGTTGTATATAATTGAGCGCTAAATTGAGCATGTAAAACAACTTTAGATACGCTATCTGCATCTATATTAGAAAGATCAAAAGGTAAAGTAATTCTTCTGCCTTCATAATACCAACCATCAAATGTATAACCATCCTTTGTTGGAGTTTCTAGTGAAGTAACTTTTGCTGTTGATGAATATACTTGAGAAAACACTTTAGTACCTTCAGAATAACACTCTAGTGTTATACTCTTTTCTAAAGTAGCATAAATCTTTGTATTTCCTGTAACTTTATATGGGAAAATAATATCATTATCTTCCGTGTGCCAATATAAAATCTTAACACCTTCAAATTCTGTAATATCTGGAGATTTAATTAGAGAACCAACTGAGACTTCTTGTGTAGAATACAAATAATCGCCAATATAAAAACTGACCGTACAAACACTACTATCTGAGCTATCACCACAAGATATTAAGCTAAAAGATAATATACAGATTAGAATAACTATAAGCAAAAAGCTTAATAGTCTCGTTTTCCTCATAACAACAAGACTCCTCTCTACTTAATTTTCCACTTCTAACCCTTATTTAGACTTAAATTTTCGTAAAATGTGCTTACAATTAAAAATTATTTAATTAAAGTACCTATTCTTTCACCCTTAGCTGCTTTAAAGATACCATCTTCTTCTTTTAAGCCAAATGCAACTATAGGAATGTTATTTTCCATACATAATGTGATGGCTGTTGTATCCATAGCTTGTAAACCTTGTTGAATTACATCCTTATATGTAATTTCATCGTATTTCTTAGCATTTGGATTCTTCTTTGGATCGCTATCATATACGCCATCGATATTTTTAGCAAGAAGTAAAGCATCTGCGTGAATTTCTGCTGCACGTAAAGATGCTGCTGTATCTGTACTGAAGAATGGGTTTCCAGTACCTGCACCAAATATAACAACTCTACCTTTTTCAAAGTGTCTTAGTGCCTTTCTTAAGATATATGGCTCAGCTACTCTAGTAATTGTTAAAGCTGTTTGAACTCTAGCTTCAACCCCTTGAGCTTCAAGAGCATCTTGCATAGCGATTGCATTCATAACTGTTGCAAGCATTCCCATATGGTCTGCAGCTGATCTATCCATTGTAGAATCATGTTGTTTGCCTCTCCAGAAGTTACCACCACCGATAACTAAACCAACATCGATACCAGCTTCTCTTACCTTCTTGATTTGTAAAACAACACCTTTAATTGTCTCGCTATCAAGACCAAAACCATTATTTCCTGCTAATGCTTCACCGCTAATTTTAATTAAAACTCTCTTATAAGCCATAAACTAAATAATCCCCAATAAATTGTATTTAATAGTTATATTATATCAAAAGAAAGGGGAAGATTAAACTTCCCCTGAATTTCTTTATTTCTTTGCCGCTGCTACTTGAGCTGCAACTTCTGCTGCTAAATCTTCAACCTTTTGTTCTAGACCTTCGCCCATTACTAAACGTGTGAATTTAACAACTTCAGCATCCTTTAAGATAGCCTTGATTGTAACTGATGGATCCTTAACGAAAGCTTGATCAACAAGACAAACTTCCTTAAAGAACTTACCAACCTTACCCATGATCATCTTTTCTAAGATTTCCTTTGGCTTGTTAGCATTCTTTTCATCATTCATAGCTTGAGCTAACATGATTTCCTTTTCCTTTGCAACAACTTCTGCTGGAACATCTGAATCCTTAACATATTGAGGAGCAGCTGCAGCGATTTGTAATGCAACGTCATGTGCTAATTCTTCTGAAGCATTCTTTGTTTCAACAAGAACACCGATAGCACCACCCATATGGATGTAGCTAGAGATGTTTGTAGAACCATCAGAAACATACTTAGCAAATCTTCTTAAAGAAATCTTTTCACCGATCTTAGCAACAGCTTCAGCTGTAACTGTTGTTAATGCTGTTGAAACTTCTTCAGCGCTCTTAACATCATTTTCAGCGATGTACTTAGCAACTGTTTGAACATATTCCTTGAATTGAGCGCCTCTAGCAACGAAGTCAGATTCGCAGTTAACTTCTAGAATAACGCCTGTGTTACCACTGATATATGTATCTACGATACCTTGAGAAGCAATCTTTCCAGCTCTCTTTTCAGAAGTAGCCTTTCCTTTTTCTCTTAAAAGTTCGATAGCCTTTTCCATATCGCCATCAGCTTCTGTTAAAGCCTTCTTACAATCCATCATACCTACGCCAGTCTTAGCACGTAAGTCCATAACATCTTTATTTGTAAAAGCCATTATTGTTTCTCCTTAAAATTAATTATTCTTGAACTGGAGCAGCTTCTTCAGCAGCTATTTCCTTCTTATCTGCAGGTGTTGTACCTTCCTTAGCTTCGATAACAGCATCAGCAATAATGCTAGCGATTAACTTGATAGCTCTGATAGCATCATCGTTACCTGGGATAACATAATCTACTAAATCTGGGTTACAGTTTGTATCTACAAGACCGATAACTGGAATACCTAACTTCTTAGCTTCCTTAACTGCGTTAGCTTCCTTGTTTAAATCTACAACGAACATAGCACCTGGTAAAGATGTCATAGTCTTGATACCGCCAAGATTTAATTGTAACTTTTCTTTTTCTTGTAATAATAAAGCTACTTCCTTCTTAGGTAATAATTGGAAAGCACCTGATAATTCTTGTTGATTAATTCTGTTTAATCTATCAATTCTCTTCTTAACTGTTTCGAAGTTTGTTAATGTACCACCTAACCATCTTTGGTTCATGTAGAACATACCACATCTTTCAGCTTCTTCCTTGATAGCGTCTTGAGCTTGTTTCTTTGTTCCTACAAATAGGATTGACTTACCAGACTTAACTACTTCTTTAACGAAGTTGTAAGCTTCTTCGATAAGACCAACTGAGATGTCAAGGTTGATAATATGGATATCACCTCTGTCTCCCTTTGAATAAATGTACTTCTTCATCTTTGGATTCCAAACTTTCTTTAAATGTCCAAAGTGTACGCCTGCTTCTAGTAGGCTCTTCATTTCAACTACTGCCATTTTTAAATTCTCCTTTTTTGTTTATTTCTTCCCCATAACTTGCATATATGACCACTCCGGCAATCTGAGCAACAGCCATATACTATTTCATGGGTGCTTATTTTGGCTATGGAGATTATAACAAAAGAGATTTTTTCTTTGCAACTAAATTAACTTATATTTATATAATAAATTATTCCTAGAATATTTCTTTCTAAAACACCCTAAAAAACAAGAAAAAAAGCTGCCAAATTTAATCAGCAGCTTTAAGTCAAATCTTTGTAAAATCTTAATTATTCTCTATCTTGGCAATCTTCTTTATTGCACATAGAGCATGCTCCATCACAAAAACCTTCTTCTTCGAATTCCTTAACATATTCGTCATAAACCTTTTGTGTTAAGTCTTCATCTTCTACTGGAACGAAGAAATCATCTCCATTTTCATCAGTTTCAATTTTGAATAGTAACATCTCATCTTCTTCCATATCACCAAGTTCTGTTGGTTGTAAGAATGCATACCATTCATTTTCAAAATCTATAGTAGCAATTTGAACGAATTCAATTTCCTTACCATCTTCATCTTTTAAAACAATTAAATCTTCATCAGCAAAGATATTGTCTTCATTTTGAATGTCTTTATTATCTGCCATGTTATACCTCCAATATGGTTGATTTAATAATACAAGTTATTACCCTTTTTGTCAAAAGAAAAGGTAGCGCATACCAGTGGTTAGCACTACCTAACTTAACCCGAAAACCCTATATTTTTCATTGTTATCTGCCAATGATTACATATTTGTTTTTAATAGGTGTGTTTCTTAAATGAGATTCTTCAACAGGAATTACTTTAAATCCCTCTTCTGCAAGTATTTGCTTAAGAGTATCTAAATCGTATTTCCCAGGTCCAAATTCATCACATGATACTGTGGTAAATGGGAACCCTGCAGAACCTCTTGCCATATAGGCTTCATTTAACAATTCTTTTGCATATTCTTGCTCTGTCATTTTTCATCCCCCTAAAATAATTATACATTATGTGTGCATTATTTTAAATATTAATTACAAATTTTAAAGAATATTTGGCAAAAAATGGTAAAAAATAAGTAGGACTAAATTAGTCCTACTTAAGTGTCATATAATTATACTATTTATTAAGCTTCATCCATAAACCACTTATCTAATGAGTCATCATTAGGATTTGATGAAGATGCACTTAACAATTTGAATAGCTTAGCAAAGTTTTCTGCACTATCAATTGTCTTTGGTTCAACAAGTGGTGAGAATTGTCTTAATACTTCTTTATTAAAGTTTCTACCAATACCTACTGGGAATACTTTAACTTCTTTATTCTTAACCATTCTTGAGAATTCTTGTGCCGCTGGCATATAGTTATCTGTTGGAAGACCATCTGTCATTAATAGCATAATTGGTTTGTAGTGCTCAATATCATTGTTTCTATAGTAATTTCTTCTTAATTTTAGAAGATCCATAGCTTTTGTTACTGCAGCACCAATAGGTGTTCTACCATATGGAACAAGTGGTTTATACTTTAAATCCTTAATGTTAGAATAACCATTTTCTACGATAACCTCATCAACGCCGCCAAACGAAATAATGCAAATATCACAAATTCTACTTGCCTTAGCATTCCCTCTAACGTAATCAAGGAAGTTTTTCATATTATTGTTTAATTCTTGGATCTTGCTTAGGTCTGAACCATCACATTCAACCATAGATCCACTTCTGTCTAAAACTAGACAAATTGGTACTCTTCTTGCCACATTAATTTCTAGCGATGACCAATCACCGAAATTTACTTCATCATCTACGTACTCTGCCATTTTCGTTCTCCTTTTGTTTAATAAATAGTTCAAGTTCTCTTATCCAATCAGATAGCTCTGTTATTTGCCCTTGCTTGAAATAATAGTAGAAATACTCTCTCATTGTTTGGGTCATTGCAAACCATAATTTCATATGCATAGGCAACTGAGTAGCCGATGGATTTCTTTTTAGAGGATATTCAAATTTTCTATTACCCTCTTCGTTTACCTCTATGTTGTCCTTATTATAATAAGGACTCTTTAACATCATCATTTCAAATAAGATTCTGTTGATTGGGAAATATTCATCCTCAACAGTTCTTAAATTCTTCTTTAGATCCTCTCCAGAATATACCTTTTCTGTATACGCTGGGTGACATACGTCACAGCAATAATCTTCTACTTGGAATGAACCAGCATCGATTATGTATACACTGTTTGGCGGTTTTACCATAATGTTATCCGGTTTCATATCTCCAACAAGTATATTTCTTCTATGTAGATAATCTACTTGTCTTAAGAAATTTAGACATACTTTGTATCTATCTAGAGGAACCATATCCCCAACAGCAAAGCCTAAATCTCTCATATCATCAATGTTATAGCAACCATCTAGCTTCTTCATTACATAACCAACAAACGCATTATTGTAATAAACAATATCTAGTGGCCATAAAACGAAATCATTTGTTACATCAATCTCAAGCATTTTTTGTAGCTTTTTCATATTGACATAAGATAAATGCTTTTCATTATAAAGTTTTACAAAGTAGTTATTGTATGTGCCATAACAAATACCTTCACCACCTGATAAACCTTTAGCTTTATCTAGCTTTAGATAACCATATTTAGGTGAATAAACATGGTCGATTTTTTCTATATCTACGTTGTTAACATACACGTCTTTTTTGATATAAAAGGCCTTGTATATAGTCTTTTCTATCTCTTTCCATTCTACAATATTCTGGTGCTTCACGCAATATAGCTTAAGATTGTCCATCTTAGCTTTAAGGCCCCTGAATACCTCGAATATCTTATCTTGTTGTGTCAATACATATACTTCGTCATATTTAGATGATTTTGTTGTAAATTCACCTAAATCCAAGTAATCTTGAGTATCTATATATTCAAGTTTGTTTCTATTAGCAAAGAAGAATATATATGTTTGTATATTATATGCATCTTCAAAAAGCCCCATTGAAAAGAACTTCTTTATTACTTCTTGAATGTTAGCATTTACAGCAAAGTATGGCTCTATCTTTGGATCTTCAAATAAAGACTCCACAAGAAGGTAGAACTTCTCTGTATTAAATACACTTTCTTCAATATAATAAAGTCTATTTTTCTTTGCCAAAGCTACATTCCCCTTATTTTAGACAAATCGTCTACGTCTTTATATTTGTAAGAATTATCCAAGAATATTCCATAACTACTCTTTTCAATTACTTGATTAATGTTTTTAATGTCCTTAAACATATCGTCTACAACTTCTTTTTTCTCTACTTTTGAATCAACAGAAGCTAAATACAACATGTTTATACTTAAATCATCGTAACTATATTGAGCAATCTTAGTAGATAAGAATTTCTCTAAGATAGTATCGTATTTCTCGCATGTTTGAGAATTAAAACTCTCAAATAACTTTAAGCAGTTTTCATGCAATCCATTTACAGGATGATAAAGTACTTCTTCTGGTCCATCAGACATTAATATAACACCACATAAATTAACGTATCTTCCGCACACAATTCTTAAGTGATCTATAGCATCAGAATCCGTTAAGAAGAAGGTAATATTAATCTGCGCACCATTCTCTGGTATTGATAATACTCTAAGAACCTTATTTTTACCTGAATTAAATAAACCTCCTATTACGCCATCACCAATATGACCAATAATATATTTATCATCTTTTTTTGCAAAGAATAATAAAGTACAAGCTAAATCCTCGAATTCCATGTCTCCATCGAGTTTTTCAAGCATAGCTTTTTTAACTCTATTAAATATTGATTCTTTTAATATTCTTTTTTGTTCTTCAACTTCAGCTTCAGTTTTGCCATAAGTTTCAGACAAAACATATAAATCATCGAAATCTTCAACTAAATAATCACAAACAGCTTTTGTTGCTGTTTCTGAACCTATTTGAGATTTTGGCTTAGAACCTGCACCATCTGAAAGTGCTATAATTTCAACACCATTACCTATTTTATAGGCAACGTTATCTTGGCATGGCATATCGTTTTCGATATGATCATTACCTCTTACAACGCTAGATGCATGTTTCCATTTACTAAATATCATAGTACTGCCCAATCTTCAAAACCTGATCTATCAAACCTAACTGGTGTATCAATATCTGTTTGTGCTCTTTTTTCTGCCATTTTAAAGAACCAATCAAAGAAAGCATCATATGAGTGGTCTTTTATTCTCATAAACTTCTTAGTTCTTGCTAATTCCTCTATATTTTGAGGGATATTCTTTTGAGATAAAATAAATGGCATATATAATATCTCTTTTTTTTCTAATACTCTTCTTAGTTGAGGTATTACTTGGTCTACATCATCAAAAGAATAAACATCAGTTAATAAGAATAGCCATGGTTTATATGTTTCAACCTCATGATCTTTAAAATAATTGACCCTATCTTGGATATTCTTGATTGCAATTTCTAATGCTTTCCCAAGGAATGGCATTTTAAATGCTTGAAGCGAATCTTGAGAATAGTTCTCATCAGAGAAACTTTTTAATACTTTTGGTGTAAATTCATCAAAGGCTATAATTTCAATTTCAATATTCTTTGCGCTCGAAGACTTAACAAGTTTACAAAACTCGTTCAAAGAAGCTTTAATGGCTTCAAATCTCTCACCTTGAGTAGCAGCTGAATTATCTACAACTATTGAAACTAACAATCTTGGATCCATTTGCTTACACCTTTAAAAGAATATCTAAAGATAATCTTTCCTTTTCTGTTCTGTTTACAATATTAATTAATATTACAAGATAGTTCTTGCACAACTTTCTAATAATTTTCTTTCCAGTTTCTTGAATTTGATCAAAGTCAATTGGAATATCATTAATAAATGGGCTATACATGATAGAGTTTACTGCTGATTGTATATGCTTTTTATCTGGATCGTATATTAAAACTATTGCACTTAATAATAGATTTAAAACATTAAGCGCTTCGTCATTTAACGTTAACATATTATCTAGATAGAAATTCATAATTAAATTTGCATCAAGCAATTTACTTTGTGATAACTCTCCATCAAAATAACATAGCAATACATCAGACATTGGTTGATATATTTCTTTCAACTTCTTTGATGCCTCATTATATAACGAACTAATCCTATCCTTGTTTTGATAAAACTCTTCAGTAGCACAAATTGTATTAATCTCTGTTTTAGTATCATAATTATCGCTATTTTTTAAATAATACCTTAAAGCTATAGCCATATTCTCATACATTGTTGTTGGATCTGAAAATTCTTGAGTACTATTCTTTATTAATCTATTAAATTTTAATAGTCTAACACATGCATTAGTATCATCATGAACAAGTGCTAATACTTTATCTATAACTAGAATCTGATCTTGATAGTTATAATTAAGCATTTTTTTGCAGCACTTTTTAGCATTCTTCTCTACAACCAATTGGAATCCATGAATTAAATCTTTTCTAGGCAATGAATAAATACGTTTTACATCAAACGCCCAATCCCAGTCTCTTTCTAGCACACCACCAAGAATAATAGTTTCTGGAATTAAATTATTTACCATCATGTAGTTGGCAACTGTTATTTTTTCATCACAATTTTGTTGCAAAGACAACAATACGGAAAATACTTGATTTGGATTTAGTGTTAATCCATATTTTTGAGCAATCTCAAATGTAAGAATAAAATCTGCTGCTTTTTTAACATTTCCATTAGATAATTGTGTTGTAAAGAATGTGTCTATGTATTCTACATACATATCTTGTAATTCATTTTTATATGTAGAAAAAGTATTTACATCAATTGGGGTAAAATCAGGGATTTGGTAATCTGCCATAATACCTTGATTTAAATACTCAGATAAAGATTCATTAAATTGAGCAATAATAGAAGAATTATAGTTTTCAAGTTCTTCTATAGCCTGAGAAAACTCTTTATCGCATTCCATCTTAAATCTTTGGAATTCTTTATCTTTTCTATCATCAGGAATGATATCTGTTAATTTCTTAAAATCAGCATACAATCCTCTTTCCGCAATATTAAACTCGCCTTGAATTTCTTTAATATTCTTTAATAACCTTGTTTGTGTCTTTTCAGTTTTTGAAATATCTTGGAAATATCCATCAAAATTAGTAATAAATGGATTATTATATTGGCTTCTTGTTAATTCAAGATAGATAAATATTGCCATTGTAGCAAATATTGGAATTAATGCAGTAAGGTATATATTAATAACCATATCGGCAATATATACACCAAAGACAATCATACCAAGTACATATACTGAACCTATTAATGACAATCTAAAAACGTCAGGTTTTTGCAAATACATTCTTTCGTAGAATCTATAGTTTTTATAATCAATATGACTTCTTAATCTAAAGAAAATCTCATAGCCAGCTAAGTACCCTGAAATAATCATGGTAGCTACAAGATAAATCAACATGAATATAAATGCACTATTTTCTATCGTAGTCATAATAAATTACGTTTTTTCTACCTATTAACACAAATATAATTGCACAGCATAACAAGAATGCTGCCCCACCTAAAACATACCAGAACAAAGTATAATGTGGATTATCAAAGTAAACCACATATTCAACTTCGTAGCCTCCTGTACCTACAACTTTAATTGTATGTTGTCCATTTGTAGTAATCTTGTATGAATAGAAATCCTCAATTAATTTTCCATCAATATATACATCTGCATCAGCATGATTTAAAACTGGTGGTTCAGTATAATGTTTACCACTATCTATTTTCAAATCTTCTTTAATAAAAATCTTTTTAGAAACTATTTCGATATTATCAGCATTAACAATACTTACAGAATGATATCCAATTTTTTTGTAATCCTTTTGGGTAACAAATACTTCTCCATCTATTGCCAAAGAATAGCCAGCGTCCTTTAATGCTTTACCATTAATATTTATTGAATCTAAAAAAGTGTTTCCATATATAGCATAAAAAGCATAATATGTAGAATCCCCTGCAATTTTATATTTTTCGATGATTCCATTTCTTGCAGCTTTTACATCTCCTTCGCCGTTCTCTTCAGTATAGAAACCAAAAACAACCTCACCATCTTCAGGCAATGCTTCAGCAAGATTTAATTGCGCATCATATGTAGCGTCAATAACTATATCATCTTTGCCGCCTTTAATTGTTACTTTATATACATTTGGTGTCCATTTAGCAACTACTGTTATATCTTGAGTATATTGCCATTGAGTTTTTTCAGTTGATAATAATTCGCCATTATACATCCAACCATCAAATGTATAACCTTCTCTTTCTATATTGCCTTTTAATGTAAAATCAGTATCGTATTGTACTTTTTCTTCCTCGTTTTGTTTTCCTTCATAATAGTAATAAGTTAGAGTGTATTCTATTGCTGAAATATCTGGTAATAATTTATGATTCTCAGCTATATTACATACTGTCTCTTTAGTAATATAATCACCATCAGTAGCATTTTCTAATTTCCAACCTTTAAAATGGTATCCAGGAATTTGAGGATCATCAAAAAGATTCTCATATTTTTCACCGAATCTAACTTTAATTGTTTGAGTATTTACATTATTTGATACAGTTACTTCTACACCTTGCCAATTAGCATAATACTTTTTTTCTCCAGTTGAACCAGTAACTATAGAAACATTTAATTGAGGTGATTCCTGTCCTTCATAAGTCCAACCTAAGAAATTATAACCTTCTCTTGTTGGCTTAGGAATAGCATAAGTACTTGTATTAATTGTGTACCCAGGTAAACCATGATTATCACCCCATTCGCCGCCATTTAAATAATAAGTGACAGTATATAATCTTTCTCTATATGTGAATTCAAATTCTATTTCTTCTGAAATTAGAGTAGTTGCAATAGTCTCATTGATTAACGATTTATCTATATTTCCATCAACTATTACAGGATTTTCGCCATAATATAATCTCTTTTCATAACCAGTTATGTCTGTACTAAAGTGAGCATTCATAGCATCTAAAATTGCTTCAATAGTGCCATTTCCATAAATAATATCGCTAGTATTAGCTTTATTTACAATTTTATATAGATATATTCTATTCATATTTGCATGGAAAGATAAATCACGAGAAAGTAATGGATCTATTTTAGTAACAGCTTCACCTTCCTCGTTTAGCCATCCAACAAACACATATCCTTCTTCTGTGCACTTTTCTGAAACGCTAAAATCTCTTATAGAATCAGTAGATTTACGATAAGTAGTATTTAATGATTCAATTAATTCACCTTTTCTATCATAGAATCTAATATCAAATAAATCTTTTTCTATAAGTAAATATAAATCAATGTCAGCCTTTATATCTTCTTTGCTAATTGAAGTAATACGTGTTGAAAAATCTCCAACTTTAGTTGTCCAATGTGCAGCATAATAATCTTTATCTAAAGAAGTACTTTGGGCAAGTTGTGTTAATTCGCCATCAACATATGCTAAAACATCAGCATTGTTAACACTAACACTATCTACGACATTATCAATGTTAATATCCCTTGTTAAATCATTAAGAAGTGAGCCAGTACGTGAATAATATTGTATTTTAAATAAATATTGCTTTACTTTCGCTTTTATATAATAATCTCTTCCTAATGAAGAATTAATTGAAGATACTTCATCGCCATTATATGTCCAGCTAACAAATCTATAATTAGCTTGCACAGGATTATATACTAAATCTAATGGAACAGTACCATCTTCTAAAGAATAAACCTTTGTACCAAGCAAACTATTGTTTTCGTCATAATAAGTAATTGTGAATTTATACTTTTCCGCATTTGCTTTTAGAATAATAACTTCATCATCACCTAGATGCTTCTTATCTAAGCTTGAGATAGGAACAAATTCCATTTGAGTATAATCAAAAATAGACCATGGTTTTTCTGAATTAATTCTAAAATAAGATTCGCTATCTTCAATCGCATAATCAGATCTTAAGACAGGAATAGATTCTACATCAAAGGATTCAGTTTCACTTAATTTATTATCATTTTCATCGTGATATTCAATTTTATATGAATGCTTATCTCCTTTAACTCTAACAATTGATACATCTTCTACAAATGGGACATTTAAAGTATCTATTAAATCCCCCAACTTTGTATCAACAGACTCGTCATATTTATAATAATGATAACTATAACCTTCAACAGAATATCCTTGATGCAACATAACACCATAAACTGTTATATTAGTATCATCAGGATCATATTCATATGTATATGAATCATACAAAGTAGTACTATCATTTTCTCTTTCATATACATAAATTGTATGTTCTACTGTTTCGCCTGAAGTTAAAGATAATCCAAATGAAGAATCATTTATAGAATAATGATTATGACTACATGCAAAAAGTGTGCATGCAATCATTAAAGCCATAAGAATAAAGACTATTTTAATACTTTTTTTCATTAAAACCTGCTATGGCAGTCCAAATAAGTTTGAAGAATAATAGTTGCTGCCATCTTATCTATAACTTTCTTTCTATTCTCTCTTCTAACACCAGCATCAATTAACACTCTTTCAGATGTAACTGTTGTTAATCTCTCATCTTGGAAGTCTATTTTGCACTCGTAGTTTAATTCCTTAAATTTATCTTCCATTAATTTAGCAAATTCTTTTGCTTTTTCTACTCTTTCTCCTGATGTTCCATCCATATTCATAGGAAGGCCCATAACAACACATTTTACATTATTATCCATTGCTATTTTAACAATGTATTCAACGTCTTTATATATAAACTTTCTTTGATATGTTTCAAGGCCATTAGCTATGATTCCCATTGAATCACTCATAGCTAAACCGATTCTTACATCACCAAGATCTATGCTTAAATGTTTCATTAAACCTCTACTGCCTCCAATAATGGCTCTACTTTATTTAACACTTTAAATCTTAAAATAAAATAATAAAGTACAGAAATTGCTATCATTGAACCCCATAATGCTAAAGAACATACATAAGAATTCTCAATAAACATATGACAGACTACACCAACTGCTATTGCAATTAATCCTGCTGGCATCAATATTAACATTGGTATCAATGTTGACATATTATTTTTTGTAATCTCTTTAATATTTGACCAATTAAGCTTAGGATTCTTTAAATCTCTTAATAAGCCAAACGCATTTGATGATCCTATAAAGATTATTGCAGCCACACTAAAACCAATAAAATCAACTATATTACCTTTAGCATATATTGATGTTACTGCAGCTGATAAAACTGCACTAATTACAGCTAAAACATCTAAAATTTCAAGTTTTACTTTAAAGAATTCTGTATAAGAAATTGGAAGAGTCTTTATAATTGCTAGTTTTTTAGCTTCCAATGAAATACCAGCAGAAGCTCCTACATTAGTACCCCCTGCCATATATATTGCCATCATAAATGCCATACCAAAATTCATACCGATTACCGTTGAATCTATTTCTCCTGCAGGTATTTGTACATTCATGATAAATACCATAAGGAATGAGAATAATGGACCAAATACAACAGACATTAATAAATTGATCATTTTACCTGTATCTCTAGATAAACAGAATATTTCCCTTCTAAATAGTGCTTTTGTTACAGAAGTTTGAGTAACTTCTTTATTTGCTTTTCTAGTTATTGATGTATCCTCAACCATGAAAGCTTTTATTTTCTTATTAGATAATTGAGCAGCAAAAATACCAAGTCCTAATGCGACAATAAATATTGCTATATAAATCAACAATGATTTAACAACATCAATACCTAACATAATATTAGCTAAACAATATGTGTTATAGAATATCTTTGTAATTAAAGATAAATCTTCAATCTTTTCTAATGATATTAGGCCATTAGCCATAATTTCTTGTTGTACATCTACTTCTGTATCCTGTGCAACTCCAGGGTCAACTACTAATCCAGAATCCGTCACTATACCTGATTGAGAATTTTCAATACTTGCCATTTTGCTTGCACCGATATTAGAGTAAATACCGATGTAAATAGCACCGACAATAACAGCAATTAAAACTACCGCAGTAATTGCTCCAAGAGTTGGCCTTTTTTGGAAGAATGATAATACTCTTACAGCAACTACAGATATCAATGAAACTATAACCATTGTTACTGTTGGTAAAGTAATAGAACCAACAAGCATCATTACATAATATAGAATTGACAACGAATGTCCAGCATTAGTTAATGCTATAGCTGTAACAATTGTAGTTGGTATTACAACAAGTACTGTAATGAATAATTCCATTACAACAGCAGTAATTAACTTAGATAAATAGACATCTGTTGATGTAACTGGGAATGTTGACAACAGCGCATGGTCTTTAGAGTAATACATAACTTGTAAATATGTAGTTAATCCAAAGAAGAATGTAGCTAATTGAGAAGTTACAAATATTAGCCCTAATAATGTTCTTACTTGCTCTATTGTTGCATAAGAAGCCATAAGATACATACTAGCTAAAAGCATAACAACTGGAAAACCTAATGCTAAAGCAACAGCAACCATTCCACCTATGTATCTTCTTTTATCCTTTTTAGTATTAAACTTTGGGAAAAGGAAATACTTTAAATTGAACTTTAATAAAGTTAATAATCTATTATTTGTTTTCATCTGAGAATATTTCCCCTTCATTTGCATCCATCTTATCTTCTATTTGAACTACGCCTGTAACATTTAAGAAAATGTTTTCCAAAGACTTACCCTTAATTTCATCCATATCTCCGCTCATAATCAATTTACCTTTATTGATAATAGCTACTCTATCACATACTTTTTCTACTACATCAAGCATGTGAGATGAGAAGAATACTGAATTACCTTCTTTACAGTGGTTTTTCATAATTTCTTTTAATTGGAAAGCACTCTTAGGATCTAGACCTGTTAATGGTTCATCAAGAATCCATAATTTTGGATTATGAACAAGAACACCAATAACACAAATCTTTTGTTTCATACCATGAGAGTATGAAGAAATTTGATTATCAAATACAGATGTTAATTCGAATTGCTCTAATAAATCTTCTGTTCTTTTCTTTCTGTCATTAACACCAACATTGTAGATATCAGCTACAAAGTTGATATACTCTCTTGCAGTTAATTGATCATACATCATGTGGTCATCCGAAACGAATCCCATATTTTGTTTAGCCTTTAATGGATTAGTTTTTAAATCATAACCACAAACATTTATAGAACCTTGCTCATATGGCAAGATACCTGTAACACATTTAATTGTTGTTGATTTACCAGCACCATTAGGTCCTAGAAAACCAAAAACTTCCCCTTCTTTTACTTCTAAAGATAGATCCTCTACAGAATAAACCTCAGCACCCCTATACTTTTTTGACAAATTATTTATAGTTAATAATGACATAAAAAAGTTCTCCTTTATAACGTAACCATTATTTATTATATATTATTAATAATATAATTAACAAGATTGATGTTTTAAAGAAGAAATTATAAAAAGCAGAAAAAATTATTTTTGATATTTCTTTTGAATTAATTTGCCTTCAAAACCATTTTTAGATGGCTTATAAATTCTGGCATCTTTAATATTATCTGGAAGATATTGTTGTTCAACATAACCGCCAAAATCATGTGGGTATTTATATGAACTATCTTTTTCTAATTTATATGTTTGATCCTGAAGATATGATGGAACATCACCTGATGGTGTATTTCTAACTAAATCATCAGCAATAGCCTCAGCGACTTCTACACTGTTAGATTTAGGAGCTTCAGCAACATATATAGCAGCTTCAAATAAGATTTTCTTACCTTCTGGAAGTCCTATAGATTGGAATGCAGTAAGCGCTGATGTAGCAACAACAAGTGCGTTAGGATCTGCCATACCTACATCCTCTACTGCATGAATAACACAACGTCTTGCTATAAGCATTGGATCGCATCCAGATTCTATTAGTCTATCTGCCCAATAAACAGCTGCATCAGAATCAGAACCACGCATTGATTTTATAAAAGCAGAAATCATGTCATAGTACATACTATCATCAATAGATAAAGCTTTTCTTTGAGATGATTGCGTAGCAATTTCTAAATCAATAACAATCTTTCCCTCTTTATTTGGAGTTGTAGATTCAACAGCAAGTTCTAATGCATTTAACGCATTTCTCACATCACCAGAAGCAGCAAAAGCTATGTGCTTTAGTGCATCTTCTGTTATTTCTAAATCATAATTACCAAGGCCTCTTTCTTTATCCTTAATAGCATTATTTAAAGCCTTAATAATATCTTCTTGAGATAGTTTCTTAAACTCAAATAATCTACAACGAGATACTATAGCTTTTGTCATAGATACATATGGGTTTTCTGTTGTAGAACCTATAAAGATAATTGAACCATTTTCTATTGCTTCTAATACGCAATCTGATTGAGCTTTATTCCATCTATGACATTCATCTAGTAAAAGATATGTCTTTTTACCATACATTTGCAGATTTCTTTTTGCGTCATCAATTACTCTCTTCGCTTCAGCAACACCAGAAGATACAGCATTTAATTTTATGAAATCACAATTTGTTGAATTTGCTATTAGATTTGCAAGTGTTGTTTTACCAACACCTGGAGGTCCAAAGAAAATACAACTTCCTAAAGTTCCAGTTTGGATTGCTCGACGAAGGAGTAGGCCTTTACCTACTATATGTTCTTGGCCAATAAACTCATCTAAGTTTCTTGGCCTCATGCGATCAGCAAGTGGAGCTGAATTTTGAAAATTGTAATCAAATAAACTATCCATAGCGATAAAATTATAACATATTAAAATTATATTTTAAATAGAAATATGGCCATACATTTTACTGTATGACCACTATATTCTATAAACTATAAGTTAAATTAATAACTGCTGAATATCCACCTGATGAGTTACTTGAAATACTTTCTATTTCTATTATCCATCCAAATTCTTCCCCGTTATTTAATAATTCACCATTTTTAAATTGAGAACTGTAACTTTCCATATTAAATGTATCACCAGCATGGAACAAAGTATCATCAGAAAACATACAATTATTATCTGTAGATTTTGGCTTATAAGAAAGCTCTTTATCATTTCTAATTTCAAATAGTAAAGCATAGTCATCATATTCTTCACCAAGAACTGTACTTCTTCCATCTGCATCATATGAATTTGTCATGGCAATATCTACCCCAGTGGCATTAATATCGTCAGTAAATTCATACTCATCACCATTTTTAACAATTAATCTAGAATCTACATGCCACAATCTAATACCTGGATTTAGTGCACCCTTAGTATAATAACCACGCCATGCATTATTAGTATCGAATTCGTTTAATCCATTAGGAGCATATAATTCTACTAAAATATATTCTTCATATTGACTATTAACAGAATATGGCTTTGCAGATAATAAGATAACTACGTGAGATGATTGAAAATCTTCTAACTCAATTGTACATGACATTTCTGGAACGATTGCATCTGCCCATCCTAATAAAAGCATAGAATATGGATCATGTTCATGAGTATTATGGAACATAGTTATACCACCAGCTATTGCTCTATAATCGTTATCACCATAGTCGTAATAATCATCAAGACCTACAGTGTGTCCAGTTTCATGAATGAATGTATGTGTATCAACATGGTCTACTAAAGTATCACTGTACATTGAGTTATATGATGCCCACATATATTGTCTAACAAGGGTAGAACTAGATACGTTAACTGAATTATTTCTCTCTACTTTCCCCCAGAATATATCGTTATTCTGTCCTAGATCTTCATCCTTATCTGGAACTGCATATATAATATCTATTTGATCAGCAATACCATCGTTATCTAAATCATAATCTGCAAGAGATTCACTAGGATGGTTTGTAAAATAATTATCAACAGCAATAGAAACTATCTCTGTTACAGAAATCTTTCCTTCAGCTGCTTTTGCTACTACATCCTCATAAGAATAATCTATATAACACCACTCAGCTACAGTACCATAGAAAGATAAAGTATTATTTGAAGCTTTTTTATAAAATGAATTTACTGAATTCCAGCCGTCTTCTGCCCCATCGCTAAAGAAAGCAGTGTTTAAATCAGTTCTAATCTTTTCTTTTTGCGTTTCTCCGCCAGTAATCCAAGTGTTAGAATCATTAAACCAAACTGGGATAATTAAACTCTTAACATTTCCACTTAATGGACATAATCCAAAGTAACTATTCTTATCTATTGTTTCTTGAATAGAATCAAAATGAATTGGAGTATAACTTGGATTTGTAATAACACTAATAGTATATGATGTAGATTTTGTTACCCCATCAAACGTATATGATACGCCGACCTCATAAAACCCTTCTACAGCCATATTTACTCTTGAATAATCAACAACAATGTTGTCTACAACTTTTTCCTCAACTCTTTCGGAATATACTGCTATGCAGTCAAAATTTGGTGTAAATACTGAACCCATTGAATATGTTTTTCTAACATTTTCTAATTTTATAGATGTCAATTCTTTCTTTACTACATATACATCTGCGCTAGCGGCAACATTAGTAAAGAATTGACCATATACTTTTGTTTCACCTTCGCCAACTGCTGTTAAAAATCCATCTTGATCTACAGTAGCTACTGATTCATCTGCGGTTAACCATTTAAGATTAGAAAATCTAGAATTAAATTGAGGCGTTTTGCCCTCTTCGTAAACAGCCAATTTAAATGAGGCGGTATCACCTTTCAATAAATAAACTTCTTGTTTATCTAATGTTACATATTTTACTTTTCCAGTATTTGAATCCGTGAAATGATCGTTATAATTGTACTCAACTCCACTATCTTTCTCTTTTTCTCTAATTGTTGTTAAGTTATTAATTTCAGAAAATAATAAACTACATGAAGATAATGTGAATAACGCACAAATTAAAACTAAAGTAATAATAAATCTACTTATAATTCTTTTATTCATAAATAACCCACCAAAACTCTTTATACAAATATGATAGTATATTTTACAAATTAATTAAAGTAAAAGGCCCTATCTGTTAAGATAAGGCCTTGAATTGAGCAACTTAAATGATTTATTAGTTTGAAGAATTATTAGCATCTTTTCTATCTGTAATGTTATCGATAGCAATTAATAATGCTAAGCAGAATAAATAATCTTCACCATCTTCAACATGAAGAACGAATGAGTCTCTTAAAGAAACCTTTCTTGAAATGTGTCCAACAACTTTTCCATTAATAGCGATATCATAGTTATATTGGAAAATATTACCCTTAATCTCAACTTCTCCTCTTGATGGATCTTCAAATGTTACTTTATATCTATCATGGAATGAGAAAATTTTTCTTCTTACAGTAGCTACCCTATTATCATTTGCATCATAGATGAATGCTTTATATGTAAATAGCCTCCAGAATTTATTTCTGACCATGTACTTTACTTCTCCATCTAATGTTTTAATAAACTTCTTAGATGTGAATGACCAGAATCTACCTTCAATTTGTAAAACATCATTCTCGTCCATGTCTTTTACAACTGATGAACCCTTGAATGAGAACCATTTATTTCTAACTATTAAATCCATACCTAAAAACCCCTCCCGTTTTTCTTAATTATATCACTTATAATATATATAGTCTATATAGCAAAATAGGCCTACCGAGCGAACCCGATAGGCCCAAAAATCGTTGTTATAGAATTATAATGTTGCTGCGATTACTGCCTTAATTGTATGCATTCTATTTTCTGCTTCATCAAATACTATTGATTGATCAGATTCAAACACATCATCAGTAACTTCCATAGCATCTAAACCAAACTTGTCATGGATATCTTGACCAATTTGTGTTTTTAAATCATGGAATGCTGGAAGGCAATGCATGAATCTACATTGTTTACCTGCATTTTCCATAATAATGCTATTAACTTGATATGGAAGTAAATCTTCAATTCTTTCTTTCCATACTTCGTCTGGTTCTCCCATAGATACCCAAACATCTGTATAGATTACATCTGCCCCCTTAGTTGCAACAATTGGATCTGAAATAAACTCAAGTGTAGCACCAGTTTGAGCTGCAATCTTTACGCACTCGTCAATAAGCTTCTTATCTGGGAAATACTTTTCTGGAGAGCAAGCTACGAAATGCATACCCATTTTAGCAGCCCCAACCATTAGAGAATTACCCATGTTGTATCTAGCATCACCCATATATACAAACTTAATGCCTTTTAATTTTCCAAAATGTTCTTGAATTGTTAGAAAATCTGCAATAATTTGTGTTGGATGTGATTCATTTGTTAATCCATTCCATGTAACAACATTAGAATACTTAGCTAAGTCTTCTACGATTTCTTGTCCATATCCTCTATATTCAATACCATCAAACATTCTTCCAAGAACTCTAGCAGTATCTGCAATACTTTCTTTCTTACCAATTTGAGAGCTCTTAGGATCAAGATATACAGGATGAATACCTAAATCGCTTGCAGCTACTTCAAAAGAACATCTTGTTCTTGTTGATGTCTTTTCAAAGATTAAAGCAATATTCTTACCTTCATGAATTCTATGAGGTATTCCCTTTTTCTTTTCATCTTTTAACTTTGCTGCATAATCAATAAGATATTGAATTTCTTCTGGTGTGAAATCTAAAAGCTTTAAAAAGTTTCTTCCCTTTAAATTCATAATTAATTCTCCTTTGCTACTTCTTTAATAATCTCAACAGCCTTCTTTAAATCTTCCATATTGATATTCAATGCAGGAAGTAATCTAACTTTATCTTTAGCTGTTAAGCAAATAACACCCTTTTCCATACATTTTAGCACAACTTCTTTAGCAGGCTTTACAGTCTTTATACCTATCATTAAACCAAGACCAGATAATGATTCAATACCTTCAGATCCGTTTAAAGAATTAAAGACATATTCACTTTTTGCTTTTACATCGTCTAAAAGTTTATCATCTATTCTATTAACGATAGATAAAGCTCCAGCACATGCTACTGGGTTGCCACCAAAAGTAGAACCATGATCGCCAAATTTTAATACATTTTGAACCTTTTCATTCATTAAGCAAGCGCCAATTGGTAATCCACCGCCTAGTCCTTTTGCTGTCGAAACGATATCTGGATTAATACCAAAGTTCATATATGCATACATTTTTCCAGTTCTACCATTACCTGTTTGAACTTCATCAACAACCATTAGAATATCTTCGCTCTTGCAGATATCATCAATTGCTTTAATAAAATCTGCATTAAGTGGTAGAACGCCACCTTCGCCTTGAACACATTCAAACATAATAGCAGCAACTTTATTATTCTTAACAAGTTCTCTTAATCCATCGACATCATTTGCTTTAGCATATAAAAAGCCATCTGTAAGTGGAGTAAATGATTTATGGAAAACATCTTGTCCTGTAGCAGCTAGTGTTGTTATTGTTCTTCCATGGAAAGAATTAACAAGAGTGATTATTTTATAATAATCATTTCCCTTCTTTTCTTCTGCATATTTTCTTGCAACTTTAATAGCACATTCATTTGCTTCAGCACCAGAATTTCCAAAGAATACCTTCTTCATCCCAGTCTTTTCACATAAAGCTTTTGCTAAATCAGCACATGGCTTTGTGTAATATAAGTTTGAAGCATGTTGTAATGTATTTATTTGATTAATAACAGCATCTTTCCAAGGCTTATCATTAATACCAAAAATAGTTACACCAATACCAGAACCTAAATCGATATATTCTTTTCCGTTAAAGTCCTTTAAAATGGAACCATTTCCCTCTTTAATTTCAATTGGGAAACGATTGTATGTATTAGCAACAAATAAAGAATCTATATTTTGTAATTCGCTCATTATTTTTCACCTTTAACCATTGTACCAGCACCTTCGTTTGTTAGAAGCTCAATTAGAATTGAGTGAGATACACGGCCATCCATTATAACTACATTCTTAACACCATGTTCTAGTGCATCGATACAACATTCAACTTTAGGAATCATACCACCTTGTACAACACCATCTTTAATTAAGTTTTCAGCTTCTTGAATTGAAACTTCTTTAATTAGAGATGTTGGGTCATCCTTATTAGTTAGAATACCTGCAATATCTGTCATCATGATTAATCTTTCTGCATTTAAAGCACCAGCAATTCTTGCAGCAGCTGTATCACCATTAATATTGTAAGTATTACCTTTTTCATCACCGGCAATTGTAGATACAACAGGAATATATCCATTATCTAATAAATCTTGAACTGGTTTAATATTGATCTTTGTAATAGAACCAACATAGCCTAGTTTTTCATCCTTAATCTTAGCAGCAATTAATCTACCATCAAGACCAGAGATACCCATAGCTTTACCGCCTTTAACCTCTAGTAACTTAACCAGTGATTTATTAACTTTACCAGCTAAAACCATTTGAACAATATCTACAGTTTCCTTATCTGTAACACGTAGACCATTTACAAATTCTGCCTTCTTGCCAAGTTTAGCCATAAGTTCAGAAATTTCTGGGCCACCACCATGAACTAGAACAACTTTAATACCAATTAAAGATAGAAGAACAATATCTTCCATAACTTGTTCTTTTAACTCTTCATTAATCATAGCGTTGCCGCCATATTTAACAACTACAGTCTTACCATAATACTTTTGAATATATGGTAAAGCTTGAGTTAATACTTGCGCACGTTCTGCATTTGTGAATAAGCTTACGTTTTTCATACTTCTCTCTCCTATTAAGTACGATAATCTCCGTTAATCTTTACATAGTCATATGTTAAATCGCAGCCCCAAGCTACAGAAGAAACATCACCATCATTTAGATTAACTAAGATATTAATTTCATTTTCTAATAAAATTTCTTTTGCTTTTTCTTCTGAGAATGGGATACCTGCACCATTTTTGCAAACATCTAAAACACCCTTATTAGATTCAAAAGAAACATCAATCTTCTTAACATCAACATCAGCACCTGAGTAACCAATAGCACATAGAACACGTCCCCAGTTAGCATCAGCACCAAACATTGCAGCTTTTAATAAGCTTGAACAAATAACACTCTTTGCAACTGTCTTTGCAACTTCTAAAGATTTAGCATTAGAAACTTTGCATTCTAATAATTTAGTAGCACCTTCACCGTCTCCAGCGATCTTTCTACATAAAGCAACTGTAACAGTATTTAAAGCATTCATAAAAATCTTGAAGTTTGAATCATCTTCAACAATTTCTTTATTACCAGCAAGTCCATTTGCAAGAACGCAAACCATATCATTTGTTGATGTATCACCATCTACAGAAACCATATTAAATGTATCTTTAATATCTGAAGATAATGCCTTTTGTAGCATTTGAGAAGAAATAGCAACATCTGATGTAATAAATACAAGCATTGTAGCCATATTTGGATGGATCATACCAGAACCTTTAGCAATACCACCAACATGACAAATCTTGCCATCGATCATAAATTCAACAGCTACTTCCTTCTTCTTTGTATCTGTTGTCATAATAGCTTCAGCAGCATCTGAACCTTTATCATAAGCAAGTCCATTTACTAAATCAGGCATAGCATTCTTAATTGGAGTCATATCTAAAGGTTGACCAATAACACCAGTAGAAGCTACAACAACGTTAGATTTAGATATATTCATTGCATTAGCAACAAGTTCACAACCATAATTTGCTACATCAATACCATCTGCATTACAAGTATTTGCATTACCAGAATTACAAATAATTGCTTGAGCCTTACCGTCTTTAATGTTTTCTTTTGTAACAATAAGTGGAGCGCCCTTAACTAGATTTGTTGTATAAACAGCTGCTGCATTAGCAACAACATCAGAACAAATTAATGCTAAATCCTTCTTTGTGTGATTCTTACGAATACCACAGTGAAGACCATTTGCTTTAAAACCTTTTGCAGCACATACGCCACCTTCAATAAGTTTCATATATATCTCTCCTAAACGTTTAATCCTTTATCTTCTTCTACACCAAGAACAATATTCATATTTTGAATAGCTGCACCTGATGCACCTTTTCCTAGATTGTCGAATCTAGAAACTAACAATATTCTATCTTCATTACCATATACAGTTATTGACATATCATCCCTACCTGCATATATATTTGCACTAATAAATCCATTTTCAGATATATCATTATCAAAATGAACAATCTTTGAATTGTATTGTTGTCTATAAATTTCTTTAATATCTTCAACAGAGCATTTTAAATCACTCTTAAATAATGGTACTGTTACTTCCATACCTTGTGGGAATGGAGCAATGATTGGACAAAATACAGGAGCATTCTCAATACCAGTAACAAACTTCATCTCTGGTAAATGCTTGTGCATTTGTGTTAAACCATATTGTCTTGGAGCTAAGAAATCATTTGGTATGTTATTCTCATATTGCTCTATTGTCTTTTTTCCACCACCTGTATAACCAGTTAAAGAAATACAAGTTAAATTAATATTCTTATCAATTACACCAGCTTTAACAAGAGGATTAACTAAAGATATAAAACCACTTGCATGACATCCTGGATTTGCAATCTTCTTAGATGAAGCAATCTTTGCCCTATAATCTTCGATTTCAGCAAAACCGTATGTCCAATTAGGATTAACACGATGTGCTGTTGATGTATCAATAATTACAGTTGAATCATTCTCAACAAGTGAAGCAGATTCAATAGCTGCTGCATCTGGCAAACATAAGAAAGTTACATCGGATGAATTGATTGCATCCTTTCTTGCGTTTATATCTTTTCTAAGTTCTTCAGGAAGTTTAATTAGTGAAATATCATCTCTTAAAGATAATCTATCAACTATCTTCAATCCAGTAGTTCCGGCACTGCCATCAATAAATACTTTAATCATCATTTCTCCTTTTATGCACTGTATGCATATTTTTATGCATAAATATAGCACATAATGTCCCTTAAGAACGACTTTATTATATTAACTACTAAAATAATATTCAATAGAATGTATATAAAATGTATAAATTTGAATAAATATACATTTTTTGCATAAAAAAACAAGATGGTCTATAAGCCGAGTTCTGTATTAGATGATCATCTGTCTAGACATACTGTTACCAATATGTTCAAGCGATTGCGAGACTAGCAGGCTACCTTAACGTCTCTTTCTTGCACCAAGTGGGGTTTACAGGGCTCCCCATGTCACCACGGGGACGGTGAGCTCTTACCTCGCCTTTTCATCCTTACCAACTAAAGTTGGCGGTTATTTTCTGTTGCACTTTCCTTCAAGTCACCTCGACTGGTCGTTAACCAGCACTCTGCCTTGTGGTGCTCGGACTTTCCTCATTCCCTTGCGGGCCTGCGATCATCTGGCCATCTTGCTAAGTAAATATATCATTGTATAAATAAATATGTCAAATCTTAGATTTTAGTTATACGCATTGCAGGCACATAACCTATCTTTAAATCGTCATCATTATTGATAAAAGATGCAGTTATATCACCATTTGTAGTAATTTTATACACAGAATTAGATGTTTGAGCAGCTGTTCTTGTCCAAATCCAACCGAACTTTGCTCCATCTGTTGATTCTATATAAAAAGCTCCCTTTGCAATCGCATAATCAGTAACTTCTCTCAATCGTCTTTCCTTATCTTCATCAGTAAACCCATAACGAGAATTTGAAGCTTGCGCTTTTGATAAGCAAAAGACGTAGTCTTTTGTATTGTTTTGATGTGATGGGAAATAATCCCCACCACTATCTTGAGATGAATTAACATTATCTACTTGTTTTATTGCTGTTTTATTATCTTCATTGAATGCTATGTTATAGAATTGAGCAAGCGCAGATCTTAGTACTGAATATTCCCAGTTGTTTGCATAAACTTCTTGTGTTATTTGTAAATTACCATTTGAATCGTAAAGATAATATACATTATTTGATGCTTTTCCTATTTTAGATTGTTGTTGATAAATTGCTGTATCTAAAATCTTATTTGAATATGCAAAATAGTCTTCTTCATCAAGTTGTTTATTTATAAGCTTCCAGATTATATCTTCAACTTTAAATGCATACTCTTTCCCATCTACAACCGTTTGACCATCCGAAAATACTGCTGTCATTTCTTGCGTGCATGGGTGCGCAATAACTAATTTATATAAGCTTTCCTCGTAAGTATAATATCCAGTTTGTTCATTATATGTTCCATTTGCTTTAATTGTTTCAGCAGAAACTGATGCTATAGTTTGAGGATAAGTTCCCATTTTTATATAGATAGAAGATCCATCAACAAATGTATATGGGATAACTTCTTTTTTCTCTGGTTCTACATCAGTATTTTTCTTGCATGAAACAAGAGGCAATATCAAAGATATTGACAAAAGCAATATTGATAAAATTAGAACCAATCTTTTCTTCATTATTTTTTCTCTTTTACAAGGTCTTTAATCTCGCTTAACCAGCTATTAATATCTTTAAATTCTCTATATACAGCCGCAAATCTTATATATGCAACATCGTCTATATCCTTAAGGCCTTCCATTACATATTCACCAATTACAGATGATTTAATTTCTTGTTCCAAAGAATTATTTATCTTCTTTTCTACTTCAGCAACTAGCTTATCTATAGTTTCCATAGAAACAGGACGCTTTGCACAAGCATTAACAATACCTTGTTTTAATTTGTTTCTTGAATATTCTTGTCTTTCACCGTTTTTCTTAACTACCATGATTGGAGTTAATTCAATTGTTTCATAAGTTGTAAAACGTCTACCACATGAACAGCATTCACGTCTACGTCTTATTGATGTTCCATCTTCATTTAATCTACTATCAATAACCTTATCTTCAATTGATCCACAAGATATACACTTCATATTTACCACAACCAGTGTTTTTTCTTTTTCGCTGGCTCTCCCTTTGTTGTCTTTACCGTTTCTTGTTGTTTTTCAACAGTTGTTACTTTTCCGCCTTCAGATGCTATTAACTTATCGTAATAATCGTCCAAATATTCAATATGCTCTACCATTAATCTGTATTTCTTTGGAAGTGCTTTATATCTATTTTCAAGTTTTGTATAGATATCTCTATTTGGAACTTTTTCTGTAGGCAATTTTGTTAAGTACTTAGATAACAATTTAGCATCGTTAACATACTTTTTATCGTAAGCCCTTAGCATTATCTCTTTATAGTCATGAACAGATGCTTTAGACTTGTCTTCTAATTCGTTATACATCTTCTCTATATGAATCAAATCATCACGAGAAGGATTTTCTTGATTATCAATTGTTATCAAAGCTTGTT
>JAEEGL017016704.1_pt1 | contig 35417 bp, 56 predicted proteins | sample 9134231 | NCBI WGS metagenome assembly JAEEGL01 (sample SAMN16246548, study PRJNA631951) | gut metagenome | biome: gut microbiome; feature: rumen; material: fiber-attached | host: Bos | place: Iran: Karaj | collected 2018-10 | reverse complement strand
GGTAGCAATGGGATTTTCAAAGACCTGGCTCCTGAGCATTGCAAAGAATCCATATCTGCAATCTGAATACAATGTGGCTCACAGAATCAGTGATGCACCAAACAGCCCATACATATTCAACGTAGCAGCAGTGGAGCGGATAAGAAAGAATCATTGCACATAAGGAGGAAGATATGGAAGAGGAAATCAAGAAGTCAGATCTGGCTAAGGGAGCATTAGCATTACTATTAATGATTATTTTATCGATTATGGCTATTACCATTGCCGGTCTGAAAGAACAGCTGAATACACTTCAGCAGAAGACAGATCAGCAGAGCATAAGCCAGCAGAGCCAGATTGATGGTTTATCGCTGAATATCGAGACGTTCAGAAACGAAATGCAAGCCGGCTTCGAAGATCAGCAGAAGCAATTGGAGCAGCAGCAGGAACAGCTGAATACACAGAAGAATATCCAGAGCAATACCATTAAGGCATTTGTAAGGTATCAGAAGCAGCAGGCAGAACAGGCTGATGAGTTCAAAGAAGAATTAAAAAAAGATTAGAACGGAGACGTGCAGCTAGAGCCGCAAGGCAGACGTTTTCGTGGTCTGATACAGCACAGGCCATTACAGGAGCATGGCAGGTTACAGCTTATGAATGGACAGGGAGCAGATGTGCGAACGGTAACTACCCAACAGAAGGATATACATGCGCATCAAATTATTATCCTCTGGGAACCAAGCTCTATATTGAAGGAGTTGGAGTAAGAGTGGTTGAGGATACCGGAGGAATGGGTAATCACGTTGTAGATGTATATCTGGGGGATCCTGAAGCATGTATTCAGTTTGGAAGATGGAATACTGAAATCTATGTAATAGAAGATTAGGAGGCTGATATGAGAGAAAAAGGGAAAGTTGCACCGGCGCAACAGGAATTATTCTGGATGACGGTTCTCATGGCAGTGACCACGCTCATAGCAGGGTGGCATATCACCGACATTTGGAGCGGAGCAGTTACGCTGCTGTGCGCATTAGTAACAATATGGTTAGTAGATGAAGGAGTAAAGGTATATGGAGCAGTTGACTCAGGAACAGAAAGACAGCGCAAAGACGTTTGATGATATCTATCCACCAGAAGGAGCGGTTTATCTCGGATCAGAACCTTATCGCTGGCAGACAATATCCGGCAGAAACTATTACTTCAGAACACCGGACGGTCAGTTGTGGAAGGATGATGACCAGATACGCAACTTGAAGATAAGAAGATATCTGGAAAGAAAACAAAAAAAGAGCTGAGTGGGATTCCTCAGCTCTTCGTACTGCATAGGTTATAGCAGTGATACCAGTATTATTTTAACCTATGCAGGTCCTTAAGTCAAGGAAGGGATAGGCCTTCCTTGGTAGCACTATAAGTATATTAAAGTTAGGACACAGCATGGGTTATTTTTCTGAAATATACAAGTCAATTAACGTTATAGAGAGAGGGTTCAGGTATAAGGGAGAATGTGGAGCAAGATCTGACGTAAGGGGGAAGAGGAGAAAAGCTACTCCTGAGCAGATGGCAAGACAGAACCAGCTGAACCGTATCAAGAGGATCCGATTATACCTGCAGGCGAACTTCTATCAGAACGACATCTATCTCACATTGAAATATCCGAAGGGGACCAGGAAGAGCAAAGAAGAGTTCCTGAAGGATATCGAATACTTTCAGAGGACACTCCGGAGAGAATACAAGAAGAGAGGAGAAGAGCTGAAATGGATTCGGAGGCTGGAGATAGGAAGCAGGGGCGGCCTTCATGCTCATTATGTGATTAACAGGATCTATGGAGTTGAGGTGCTGGCATATAAGTGCTGGAAGTTTGGAAGCGCTCACTTCACGTATCTTTCTGAAGAGGGAGGAATGGCAGCTCTGGCAGAATACTTTGCCAAGGAGCTTCCTGAAGAGACAGAACAGCTGAAATTCATCGATGAAGATGTGAAGCAGTTTGTCCGGTATTCCAGAAGCAGGAATCTCGTTGAGCCTGAGAAGGAAGAAAAGCAGTATAAGCGGAGGACCATGAAGAAGATCCTTGAAGAGATCCGGAATGGTACACGGGAAGCAGCGGAGGGATTCTATATTGATAAGGCAAGCATCCGAGTCGGTGTGAATCCATATACAGGCTATTCGTACTGCTATTGGAGGGAGCTGAGAATTACTCCTGTAGAGCGAAAAATCAAGATACCTGAAAATCCGTCTGTAGAGGGGAAATCAAGGGTTCCCACGGTTTTAAGGAGTTAGAAATGGAGCTTATTAATATCTATATCATCAATACGATCAAGCGGTTCTCCGGCGGCTGGGGATATGTGGGATATATTCTGGAGGCCTACAGGAATAACGTGCCGGTTACGGTGCAGGGATTCTTCAAGATCAAGGAGACACCGAACAGAGCGGATCTGCTCATCATCATCGAAGCCATGGGCAGGCTTACAAGAGCCTGTGATGTACATATCCATACAAAGAACAAACAGATAAGTGATGCATTTGAAAAGGGCTGGCTGGAAGAGTGGCAGAAGAATAACTGGATCAACACGAGAGGCGAAAAGGTCAAGAACGATGACCTGTGGAAGCTGATGATGTTCTTATCCAGAGGAGAGCTTACAGTCGAGTTTGGCAAGCATCCATATTACGAGTGGATGGAGCGGTATATCCGGGAAAACGAAAACAGTATTGAGGTGATAGGAGATGAGCAGAAGAAGTAAGGCATGCGAGTTTAGCAGCACAGTAAGAACAACAATCAAGGAGAGAGACGGAGGCTGCATATTCTGCCAGATGGGATATCATATGCCAGATGTCCCACAATATGGACAGCAGATATTCGGCATCATGCATTACATTCCGAGATCCGCAGGAGGGCTCGGGATAGTACAGAATGGAGCGGTAGGCTGTGAATACCATCACAGCATGCTTGACAATGGCAAGGAAGGGCTGAGACCTGAGATGCTGGAGATATTCAAAAGGTATCTTCAGGAGAATAATCCCGGATGGGATGAAAAGGCTCTTAAGTACGTTAAAAATCCGTTATAGCGGATGAATATATCACAGAAAGCAGCATAGCGATTATTGGGATCAAGTCCGGGTGCCTACCTCCTGGAAAGCGGCATCCGGCAGAAGGAGGTTATATGTTTGATACATTTGGCAACTTTGACAGTTGGAAAGAGATAAATAAGACAGCAGAAGGACTTAAGGCTGAGGGAGACAGAGAGAGCCTCTATACTTTAGCAGCAGAGAACGGACTCACTCAGTATGACGTTGATGATTACATGGATGGAGTGGTGGATGAGTTCTGTACAGCCTTCACAGCAGCAATAGGAAAGCTGAAGATTGAGAAAGAGGACCTTAAGCTCTATGAGATCATGAACGATTGGGAAGCTTATATCGAGATCCTCTGCTCTGAAGATGAGAAGATATGTCTGGCAGTCCGTAAGAAGAAAAAGAGCCTTGTGGGATGTATAGGAGAGCTACTTACGTATAGCTGGAAGGAAGCCAAGAACATAGATGAGCGGATTAAGAAGGCGGCAGGTGTCACAGGAGCGGTAAAGCTTGGCATTCCATGCATGGGAACCGCAAAGAGGATAATCAGAGAATATTACGGAGGCTGAGCATGAAGAAAGAAGAGAAGCTGAGGCTTTTGGAAGAGGATACGGCAGGCATTCCGGAGATTCCTGAAGGCTTCAAAGAGATGGTAGCTGAGAAGAGACACAGTCAGAATGTCATGTGGTACAGAAAGAAGGGTGGAAGATCTGATTACATATGTGGCCAGTGTGGAGCGGAATACAATCTTCATTTCCGAGGCAGATGGAAAGAGATAGAAGAACCGGTGAAAGACAACCAGGAGAAGTGCAGAAAGTGTGGCAGCATATCCTGGCTGAAGCCGAGAGGAAAGACCAAGAGCATATATAACGAAAATAATTATTATCTTTGGCAGAGACAGGGAGCGGCTCTGATCTGCAGGATATGGGGAGAGGAGCGTACAAGGATTGTAGGAGCTCCGGAGAACATTCAGCTTGTGGAGTTAGGCAGAGCATATTTTGAGCCAGGCAGACCGAGATTCTATTCAAACGTATATGCATGGTGGAAGAACCTTGAGAGTTGGACATGCGGAAAGTATTACAACCAGCAGAGACTTTGGAGCGGATTATCATACGGAGATCCAAGAGAACTCAGTAAAGGAACCAAGATGGAATATTGGGACTTTATGAAATACAGAGAAATGGTTTATAGATACCATACTCCGGATGGAAGTATGAACATATTCGATTATCTGGACATGTACGAGATATTCTGTGAGCGTCCGGAACTGGAATTGATGATCAAGAACGGATACACAAAGATGGCAAAGCTCATTATCAACCGCAGTAGTCATTGTAAGCTGAATTATAGAGCCAAGAATCTGGCAGGATATTTCAGAGTATATCCGGAGCGGTTAAAAAACTTGAAAGCTCATGAGGGCAGTGATGGAGTGCTTATGATATATCAGGCAGAGAAAGCTTCAGGAAGCAAATGGTCTGATGATCTGATAGAAAGCATCATCACATTTTACGGAGACAATCAATATAAGCTGAAAGCATCCTGGGATAACTTTGTTGAGGTCAGCAAGTATATGACTATAGTACAGGCCTATAACAGAGTAGAAGGATATTACAGGAGCCAGAAGAAGAAAGAATGGACCACCAGAGCAGACGTACTGAGAGAATATAAGGACTATCTGAACATGAGAGCAGAGAACGGATACGACATGACTAACAGCGTATATCTTCACCCGAAGGATCTGAAAAAGGCTCATAAAGAGATGGTAAAGGAGCAGGAGGAGCGGAAGAGCCAGGAGCGGATTCAACAGATAGAGAAGAAGTTTCCGAAGATCCGAAGCAAGTTCAATAATCTGAACAAAAAATGGCACTATGAAGGACACGGCATGGTAATCCGTCCGGCAAGATCTGCAGGCGAGATAGTTATTGAAGGTCAGCTTCAGCATCACTGTGTCGGACGTGACACATACCTGTCGAGGCATGATAAAGGAATAAGCTTTATATTCCTTCTCAGAAGGACGGGAGCGGAAGATGAGCCATACGTAACTATCGAAGTTGATAAGAATGGGATCCTTCAGTGGTACTGTGCTCATGACAAAAAGACGAATGATAAAGAGACTCTGGCTGCTATAGCAGAGTTTGAATCAAAGATAAAAGGAGATGTTGCACCTCGTGAAAAGGTTGCAGTATAGGAGGCCATGATGGATATAACAATCAAGAAAGCAGAGCTGTGTCAGATCACAGACTATCAGACATTTAAGGAAACACTGGGAGCGGAGCTGAGAGCTTCAGCAGAGGGATTTGTAAGAATCGGATATCTGCTGAAACAGGCAAGGGATACAGACATTCTCTATGAGAGCGGATATAAGAACCTCACAGAGTTTGCACAGGCTGAATATGGACTCACTAAGGACATAGTGAGCAGATATATAGCTATCAACGATAAATACTCTGAGAACGGCTACAGCGACCAGTTAAGAGAAGAGTTCAGAGGCTTTGGAGTTGCCAAGCTTGCAGAGATGCTTACTCTTCCTGAGTCAGTAGTTGAGGAAATGCGTCCTGAGCTGACCAAGAACGAGATAAGAGAACTGAAGGAAGCTGTCAAGGAAGAGGAGAAGGTCACAGATATTGAGGTGGCTATCGAAGCAGCAGAGGTGAAGGAATCAGCTCCGGAGGTTGCTGAGCTGAGTCTCCTGGAGAGAGCTTTGATAGAAGTCTTTAGGTCTGAACCGGAGCATTACTGCAGGATCAGGGAATATATCGAGAACGACCTTCCGGATATAGAGAGAAGGTTTGCTGAAGAGCTGGCTCCTGCAGGATACATGATATATACAGTCAGAGTTGCCGGCATAGGAACACTGATGATCAAGCTTGATGAATCCATGATGACTATCACGAACATCAGGAGCGGTGAAAAGCAGAGCTTCAGCTATCAGAGCATATTATCAACAGAAAGCGGCTTCATCTGCGGAGATGCAGCAGATAAGCATGAACAGGCATGGACCAGACTCACAGGAATGCCATTCCCAGAGAAAAAGACAGCCGAAAAGGAGAAAGTTGCACCGGCGCAACCAAAGAAGGAGCATGTGAAGACTGTTAAGCCTGATAAGAAGAAGGCCGAGGAAGAGATGCATAAGGCTGATGAGAAACTTGCAAACTCTCCAGCTGATTACATGACACCACCGGCAGAAAGTGAGGAGAAGGATGAAGAGATTCAGAAGAACGAGGTGGAGGAACATACAGAAAGCGAAGAAGCAGCAGGAACTGAGTCTGATCAGACAGAACAGCCTGAACAGTCTGCCACCGAAGGAACTGGCGAAGGCATTGCAGAACTTAAAGGAACAGATGCCGACAGTAATAGCGAATGCACTGGAAACGCTGGGCAGGACATTCAAACAGGCAGGGGAGAGCCTTCTGAAGACATCAGACAGTCTGAGGAGACTGTAAGCAAAGATAAGATGCTTGACGATGTGGACAGAATGATTGAAAAGCCTTCAATGCCGAAGTCGGTAGCAAGACAGAGGCTGAAAGGATGGATAGAGGACATTGTAAGAAGCGCAGCAGAGCTTCAGCGTAACTTTGAGCATGAGAATTATATTATGGCTCTTAAGGTAAGCAATGAGGTAGAACATGAAATAGTCGAGATAGAAAAGCTTCTCAGAGAATTGAGGAGGACACAGGATGAGGATATGGATGGAAGTGACGAATGATAAATATGAGCTGCCATTAAAAATAGCCGACTCAGGAGCGGAGCTTGCACGAATGTGTGGGCTCCATCCTGATACGCTGTACTCGATTATGTATCACTATAAAAACAGACCTAGAAAGTCTGATACAAGAAGGAAACAGAAAAGAAAATTCGTAAGTGTGGAGGTAGACGATGAATAGATATGAAACCATGAGTATTAATGATCCTATATTTGTAGATCTTAGAAAAGATTTTGATATTACTCTTCAGAGATTATTTGAGAAGATGAAACAGGCTGAAGAGGACACAGGAACCCTGACAGTAAAAGTCAAGGTATCACTGCTCAGAGATTCAGTAGCGAATGGGAAGAATGAAGCCAAGGTATTTCATTGTCCTCATTTTGAAGTGACCACAACGTCAAGTGTGGCTCAGAAAGAATCAACCAAGAGCACAGTTGATATGCACGGATATGAATTGATCAAGGACAGCGCAGTGGGATATCTTCTGCAGAACATATCAAACCAGATGACGTTAGAGGATTACCAGGAGGATGAAAATTGAGAAAGAAGTGGGATAAGCCAAAGTTTGATAAGACAAGATGCCTGTCTTGTGTATACAGAATGGATACATCGAATGTCTATCAGGGAGATATGCCCAAGGGAGGCAAGCGGAGCATCATATGTAACTATGCCGGAGTAACAGGCCATACATGTTTAAAGAGAGAAGGAAACAGAATCATAGACCAAAGAGGAGAGGACTATAAAGGCTGCAAGCTCTACAAAGAGGGTGCGAGGATGGAAACAAAAAGCGAAGGATTTGATTATTAGGAGGAGCAGACATGACACTAGACCAGGCAATCGAAAGACACGAGGACCTAGCAATGAGATATATCAGGAACTCAATATCAAAAAAATATTATAACGAAGAAGCTTCAGAAGCAGATGCAAGGATAGGTGAAGAGTACAGACTGATTGCTCAGTGGCTGAAAGAATTGAAAGAGTATAGAGAAATGGGGTTGATAATGAAGGGGGGAACAGATAATGAAGATTAAAGGTGAGATAGGTGAAGAAGTCTATGTGAAGGCAACCATTGAAGAGATCCGGATATCTCAGAAGGGAATAACTTATGAGGTAGTGAGACATAGCCCGATAACAGAATCCGACATAGTGTTTCTGAAAGATGATGAAGAGATTGAAGAGAAAGACGAAAAGAGAAGACCAGGCAGGCCAAGGAAAGCTACAGTCGGAGATCTCATGAAGAAGTGCGAGTCGATAAGAGACAAGAAGGGAGCGGGAGAATGAAGGAGCGGATCATACAGGAGATTGAGAAAACTCAAAAGAGAAACGAGGAAATGCTCAAGGCTCTTGTTCCCTGCTGGACAGAGATGGACCACAACAGAGGTTACATAGATGGCTTGAGATTTGCTCTTGAAGTAATCGAGATGCACGAAGCAGATGAGAAGTTGCTCAATTCTGATTGGGGAGATATGGAGGTGCAGGAATGACAAGAGAAGAACATTGGAAGATAGTGGATGCTGTCATTGATGCCCACAAAGATAATGAGATGGGCGGTAAATACGCAAAGGCATTTAATCATGGAGTGCAATCTGCATTTAACAGAGTTTGCAAAGCTCTTGATGATATAAAGAAACAGCAACAGCCTTGTGAGGATTGCATAAGCAGAGAAACGGTTAAGAATGGAATGATTAAATACGGATTTCACGCACCAGATATGACAGTTACAGAGTTCGTGGAAGATTGCTTGCCACCCGTAACACCACAGAGACCAAAGGGGAAGTGGATAGTGGTTGATGTGCGTAATTGCCAGGCTACTCTGAAATGTTCTGTATGTAACAGGGTGATTAATCCTACTTTCACTTTTGGTGAGTATTCATACGAAGATATAAAGACATTTTATCCATATTGTCATTGCGGAGCAGAAATGAGCGGAGGTGGAGAAGATGAAAAAGAAGCCTAAAGGAAAATTGCTTGCAAACATAACATTCAAGGACGGACGTAAGCGGATAGTTATTAATTACGTCAGAACAAGTGTGCTTGACGGAATGGTGTGGGTTGTTTCGGAGAGCGGAGAAGGATTCATCTTCCCGAGAGATACCGTTGAGATCATCGAAATAAGGAGGAGCTTGCTATGATACCATTCACATTAGGATTCATTGGGGGATTTGCCTTTGCGATATTACTATTCACTATTTTCGTAGTAGTGAAGGCAGGAAGTTTGAGAAGTCGAGAGGAGGAGGCTTGGGTTGAGAATATCGGATGCACCATGCAAGGTCTGCAAGACAAGGAAGCAGGGATGTCACAAACATTGCGAGAGTTACATACTCTGGAAGCAGAAGCGGTCAAGAGAGAAAAGAGAAGCGAATCCAGAGAAGATGTTGAATAGCTATGAGCAAGACAGAGCGGGAAGGATAAGGAGATGGAAGGAGGAACACCGGTGAGGACAGAAGATTATTTGCAGACAGCCAGAGATATGAAATTCAGAATAGATGAGCTTGAGAAGGAGCGGATGGATATTATGAGCAATATGATATCAGTCAAGAGCACATCAGACTATTCTGATCGGGTGCAGTCATCTCCGAGAAAGGACTCACTTGAAATGCAGGTCATAAGAATAACTGAGAAGCTGGAGCGGCTCGATAAGAAGCTTAACAACGAGAAGGCAAAGCTTATAGCAAAGCGTCATAAGATCCGAGCTGAGATCTGCAGAATGAAAGAAGGACAGTCTAAAAGATTCCTTTTGGATTATTACATCGAGTGCAAAAGCTGGCAGGTTATATTTAAAGAATATGGATATATCAGCATAGAATCTGCGTATAGATTAAAATGCAGAGCATTAAAAGATTTTGATAAAATATCTAAAAAAAGTGATAAAACCCATTGACATATGGTTAACCATATGATATTATATACTTGTAAGGAGGTGAGAGCAGTGAGTAAGAAGTCTAAAAGCAAAAAGAAAAAGGACTCCTACAAGTCAATAGCAATCCAAGCAGTAATTGACTTGATAATAGGAATCCTACTTCTAATCATCGACAAGCTGATAGGCTAGTCGAAAGGGGGAAGGCTCACAACCTTCCTCCGCTTTTAGAATAACACACACCATGTTATTTGTAAAGGAGGACAAGATGAGACCATTATTCTTTTTAGGGATATTCTTTATCTCAATAGGAATTGCAAAGCTGATTTATTATTTTGTAAAGGAGCGTAACTAATATGCCAGTAGGAAGCCCAACTGCACAGACAATAGCCTCAGAGAAGTATCAGAAAAAAGCAGGCTATAAGGTAAAAGGATTTAAACTCAAAGGAGATGTTGCCGAGAGATTTGCTGAAGCTTGTGAGAAGGCAGGAGTATCTCAGGCAGAGCAGATAACAAAGATGATGGAAGAATTTATCAAGGAGGTAGAAGATTCCAAAGGATGATTATAGTTGATTAAAGTTGACTATGGTTTGTCCAGTAAAAACTGTGTTATAGTGTAAGAGGCGAAAACATGAAAGGCATAAGGACGGTAGCTAAGAACTATCGTCCTTTTTGTTTATGGTAACAGATAGCAGATTCTACAAGACGAAACAGTGGGAGCGGACGAGGGACAGCATCCTTCGAAGAGATGCGTACACTTGCCAGCGTTGCAGAAGATATGGACGCATGACAGGAGCGAGGCACGTACATCATATATATCCCTTTGAGGATTACCCAGAGTTGGCACTGAAGCCGTGGAATCTCATAAGCCTGTGTCAGCAGTGCCACAATAGAATGCATGACAGAGACACGCATGAGCTGACAGAGGAAGGGCTGAAGCTTCAGAGGAAGGTGGAGCAATGGAAGAAGAATACAAAGAAGGATATCCAGAACAACAGGGATGGTTCGATGTCCTTATAGATGACTGCATAGAGGACAGGCTGCAGCATTGGGTGTGTCACATAGCAGGCAGACACCACTGGAAGGACACAGAAGGAAATTATATAGAGGCTCTTCATAGCGTAAAATGGACAGGAAAACCATCACTTAATCCGTAATTGAGAGAGAGCCCCCCATCAAATTAAAAAAATTTTTTCAACTTGGGCCAACGGGGCGAGGGGACGTTTCCAAATAAGCGGCATTTTTTCAGTAAAGGGGTAATCTGAGAGTCTACTAATTAAGCACCGAAAAAATTTGTGTTTAAAAAATATCAGAAATGGAGCGAAAATCGATGACAAAAGCCAAGTGGAAAGCTGCCATCGAACAAGCGACCAAAGAAGCAGGGACGTATCGTCCTTTTTTTGATTCAGTCATAGGTACGCTGGCAGTGATATTAGAGAGACGAGACAAGCTGGAGCGGCAATATAAGAAAGAGGGCTCAGAGGCAATTGTTGAGCATACAAACAAGAATGGCTCAACCAACATGGAGCAGAATCCTCTGCTCAGGCTGATCAATGATCTGAATCGGGATGCTTTAACCTATTGGAGGGACTTGGGACTCACTCCGGCAGGCTTAAAGAAGATTAATGAGTCGGCACTGAAGGACAACAAAGCAGATGCTCTGACAGAGGCACTAAGAGAGCTGGGTGATTAAATGGCAACATGTTATAAAGACATTGCTGTTGAGTATGCCAGGAAGGTTGTCAAAGGAAAAAGGAAAGCAGGAAAAGAAGTAATACTCGCATGTGCGAGATTCCTGAAGGATATAAAAAGAAAAGACTTAGAGCTGAGATCCAAGGAGCCGGATCTTGTAATCGGAATAATCGAAAAGCTGATGGTCCATAAGCAGGGCGAGGATTTAGATGGAAACAGTCTGATGAATAAGCCTCTGAAGCTTCAGGACTGGCAGATATTTATAGTCTATAATCTGGTCGGCTTTTACATCAAGGGAACCAATGAGAGAAGGTTCAAGGAAGCTTTTATCTTTATTCCACGAAAGAACGGAAAGACTCTCTTTGTAGCAGCTCTTGCCTGGGGACTGGCTATCATGGAGCGTAGGAGCGGTTCCAAGATATACATAACAGCCGCCTCACTTAAGCAGGCTCAGCAGTCATTTGAAAATATAATATATATGCTTAAACGCAGAAAACTCATAGATAAGTTTAAGGTCCGAGACAATAACGCTGAGCATTCGATACAATATGAGTTTATGGATGCAGACGGAAATCCGGATGGCTCTATCTATATTGAGGCTCTGGCGGCGAATCCTGATGTACAGGATTCGTTTAACTGCAACATAGCGATAGCAGATGAAATTCATGCATTTAAAAAGGCTGCACAATACAACCGTTTCAAGGAAGCAATGAAAGCTTATTCTAACAAGCTGATGATAGGTATCACTACAGCCGGTGATAACATGAACAGCTTCTGCTATCGCAGATTAGATTATGCGGTTAAAGTTGTAAGTGATGTCGTTAAGGATGACAGCCTGTTTGCATTTATCAGTCGTGCTGATCAGGATGAGAACGGTGATGTTGACTATACGAATCCGGAGCAACATGAGAAGGCAAATCCAAGCTATGGTGTAACCATAAGACCGGAGGATATTCTGCAGGAATCACTTCAAGCACAAAATGATCCCCAGCAGAGAAAAGACTTCCTGAGCCGAAGTCTTAACATATACACCACAGCGATGAAGGCATATTTCAACATAGATGAGTTCCGGAACTCGGATGCTCAATATGATTGGAGCCTTAAGGAACTGGCCAAGCTTCCTGTTAAGTGGTATGGAGGAGCGGATCTCTCAAAGCTCCATGACCTTACAGCCGCAGCATTATTCGGACATTATGACAAGGAAGATGTAGACATTATCATCACACATGCGTTCTTTCCAATCGTGAACGCTGCGAAGAAAGCTGATGAGGATGGCATTCCATTGTTTGGCTGGAAAGATGATGGCTGGTTGACTATGAGCAACACTCCGACAACGGAGATATCGGATATAGTTAAATGGTTCAAGCAGATGAAAGCCATGGGATTCAATATCCGACAGGTTGGCCATGACCGTAAATTTGCAAGAGAATATTTTATAGCGATGAAGCAGGCAGGCTTCAATATCATAGATCAGCCGCAGTTCTACTATCTGAAGTCAGAAGGATTCAGGCATATTGAGAAGGCGGCAAAAGACAGAAAAATATATTATATGCACTCGGATGCGTATGAATACTGTGTTCAGAATGTCAGAGCTATAGAAAAGAGCGATGATATGATCCAGTTTGAAAAGATTCAACCGGAGCAGCGAATAGATTTGTTCGATGCTTCGGTTTTTGCGTGTGTGCGATATCTGAACGATATGGAAAGATCACAAAAGGCAAGAGGATGGTTCGATGAGTAAAAGTTTTAGATTTTGGAGAGGAAAAGAGAAAGTTGCGCCGGTGCAACAAAAAAGAGAAAAAACAGGCATCGGATGGCTTATCGGGACTGGCCAGGATGATATCTGTATAACCGGATATACTCCTCTCGACAAAAATCCCGAAATAGTTACAGCATGTCGAAAGATAGCAGAACTTGTCGGAATGCTGACCATTCACATAATGGAAAATACTGACAGCGGTGATAAGAGAATAGTCAATGAACTGTCGGCCAAGCTTGATATTAATCCGAACCCTATCATGACACGAAAAACGTTCATTGAGGCTATAGTAATGAACATGCTGCTATATGGAAAAGGAAATGCGTTTGCAGTTGTTAAGACCGGAGAAGGAGACAACGGATCCAGATTCATCGGATCAATTAATCCGATTCCGGCAAGTCATGCGATGATCAATGCATCTCCGGATGGATATTCTTACACGGTCACTATTGACGAAAGAGTATATGAGCCTGATGAGATTCTCCACTTCAGATATGGAATTGACAAGACATATCTCTGGAAAGGGAGCGGTATTAATTTCCTTCTAAAGGATCTGGCTGAAAATCTGAAACAGGCATCGGCAACAGAAAAGGCATTCTTCTCAAGCAAATGGAAGCCAAGCATGGTGGTAAAGGTTGATGCTCTTACAGAAGAATTTGCATCTCCGGATGGTAGACGCAAGCTTCTCGACAGTTATGTAAAGAGTTCAGAGGCCGGTGATCCATGGCTTATACCAGCTGAACAGTTCCAGGTTGAACAGGTAAGGCCACTTAGTCTGGCAGATCTTGCACTGGCTGATAATGTCACGCTCGACAAGAGAGCAGTTGCTGCTATAGTCGGAGTTCCTTCATTCCTTCTTGGAGTAGGAGAATACAAGAAAGAAGAGTGGAACAGCTTTGTAAATACAACAGTTAAGTCAATAGTTACGGACATCCAGCAGGAGATGACGAAAAAGCTGATTCTTTCTCCGAAGTGGTATGTCCGTTTTAATATTATGTCCCTGCTTGACTGGGATATATCAACCATCAGCTCTGTATTCTGCGCATTAAATGACAGAGGAATAGTTGATGGAAATGAAGTGCGAGATAGAATCGGAATGTCTCCAAGAGAAGGACTCGATGAGCTCAGGATCCTGGAGAACTATATTCCTGCAGATATGAGCGGCGCACAAAAGAAACTGGTACAGGAGGGAGAATAATGGAAAGAGATAAAAGACAGATGCGCTCAATAGATGCGCAGTTCCAAACAAGAGAAGATGGCGAAGACCTCTATATTGAAGGATATTTCGCTGTTTTTAACTCAATATATGATATCGGATACGGTATGAGTGAATCTATAGCTCCACATGCATTTGATAACACTATATCCGATGACGTAAGGGCACTGATCAACCATGACACGACTCTCGTTCTTGGCAGAACTTCAGCACATACGCTGGAACTCAGACAGGATGAGCGTGGGCTCTGGGGAAAGATAGCTATCAATCCGAACGATAGCGATGCTATGAACTTGTATGCTCGTGTAAAGAGAGGCGATGTCACGCAGTGTTCTTTCGGATTCGACATCATTTCCGAAGATACCGAGTTCTCCGAAAATGGTGATGTGCACTGGACTATCAGAGAAGTGAAGCTGTACGAGGTATCATGCTGCACTTTCCCGGCTTATGAAGAGACATCTATCTCAGCAAGGACTCGAGATCTTGAGGAAATAAAGAAGAGGTCCTTGGAAGCATGGAAAGAAAACATCAGAAAAAGATTAAAAGGAGGAGCTGAATAATGGCACTCAGAGCATTGATGCTGGGTAAGGAGCTCAGCGAAAAGAAGAAAGCTCTTGACGCTCTCAGAGAGAAGATTAACGGCTTTTCAGTAAGAGAGGCAGAACTTGAGCAGGCAATCGAGGAAGCCGAGACAGACGAAGAGAAGCAGGCTGTTGAGGAAGCTGTAACAGCTTTCGAGGCAGAGAAGGCTGAAGCTGAAAAGGAAGCAGCAGACCTTGATGCAGAAGTAAGAGAACTTGAAGCTGAACTTGATTCAGTAGAAACCAAAGACGAGCCAGAGGCAAGAGCCGCTGAGCCAGTAATCGAAACAAGAGAAAAGGAGATAGTTATGTCTAAGTATAAGAGATTTAGAGACATGCCTCATGAAGAGAGAGCTAAGTTCGTTCAGCGTGACGACATGCAGAAGTTCCTCGGTGAGGTTAGATCAGCAATCAAGGAAAAGAGAACCCTTACAAATGTCGGATATCTTATTCCGCAGGAATTCCTCGGAATGATTAAGGAATCCATCGAGGATTATTCAAAGCTCTATAACAGAGTTTATAAGCCGACAATCGGAGGACAGGCAAGACTTGTTATTGAGGGAGCGGCACCGGAAGCTGTATGGACAGAGGCATGCGCAAACCTTAATGAGCTCGACCTTTCATGGTCGCAGGTTGAGATCGATGGCTTTAAGTGCGGAGGCTATTTCAGAGTCTGCAATGCCGTATTAGAAGATTCAGACATTGATCTTGCGGCAGAACTCGAGGAAAAACTCGGACAGGCAATCGGTCTTGCAGTTGATAAGGCCATCGTATTTGGTACAGGTACAAAGATGCCGACAGGTATTGTTCCGACACTTAAGGCTGTTAGTGGAACACCTAATGTTGTTAGCCATGCAAACACAGTAACAGGTAAGGCTCTTGTTGAGGCTCTTATCGATGACGCTTCACTTATTACATCAAAGTATGGCTCAGACCTTATCTGGATCATGAACAAGAAGACAAACCTTAAGCTGAAGAAGAACATGCTGAATGTTGATTCCGCAGGTCTTTTCGTGGCAGGTTCAGAGCTTCCTGTAATCGGCGGTGATATCATCGAGCTTGGCTTCATGCCGGATAACGTAATCGTAGGTGGATATGCAGACCTTTACCTTCTTGGTGAAAGAAAGGGAATCGAGCTTGGTATGTCTGAGCATGCATTCTGGGTAGCTGATCAGACAGGATTCAAGGGAACCGCCAGATATGACGGAAAGCCACTTGATGTTAACGGATTTGTTGCAATCGGTATTAATGGTGCAGACGGGGATGACATGGTTGTAACATTCCCACAGGATGGTGCAAATTTATAGAGAGTCTCACCGTAGCCGCCGCAGCGGCTGAGACTGATTTCTGGGGCACCACAGCGGCTGAAATTCAGACAGGTGTCACAGTTAGCGGCAATAGGATTACTGGAACACTGCACAAGCAGACCAGTGGTCAGATAGTAACAGACTGGGGTGAGGGATGGTTTATAGGTCTTCACTTCACACCAGACAGCGATGCTACAGTAACCAAGGTAGGACTTTCACCATCAGCAGGATCTGGACTTGTAGCTCTTGATCCGGATGGACTTGCATTATTCCATCTGTCAGACATCAACACACAGAGACTTAAAGTCGTATCAAGCAGACCGGGTGAGGATAAGACATGGTTCTTTGATCTGTCAGGACTTACCCTTTCTGATGAATAAGGAGGTATGACATGGTAATTGTATCCGCACCAAAGGATGAAAAAGAGAAAGTTGCGCCGGTGCAACCAAAGCCGGCAACACCAAAGAAGTCATCTAAGAAATGATCAGGAGGAAGGCTATGGCAGACTGGACAAATGATACAGTAGCAACAGTGTTAACAATGGTCAAAACCGACCTCGGTATAAAAGCCACAGCCTATGATGCACGACTTACGCAGTACGTTAATTCTGCAAAGAAAGCTATTGTCCGAGAGGGTGTAAAAACTCTCTCGGATGATGTTGAAGACATGCAGCTTGTGGCAATGTACGCAGGTTGGCTTTGGAGGAAGAGAGACACAGGAGACGGAATGCCAAGGAATCTGAGATGGATGCTTAATAACAGAATCTTCTCAGAGAAAGCAGGTGAGTCAGATGGATGATGTGATCACTTTAATTACAGAGACCATGACTACTGATGAGACAGGCTTTCCAACAGCGACAGAGACAGAGTACGAAACATTTTGCCAGGTAGATACAGTCACAAGGGCTGAGTTCTTTGATGCCGGCAAAGCAGGAATGACACCGGAATATATGTTTACAGTGAATGCTGTGGAATACAGTGGTCAGACCAAATGTAAGTATGATGGCAAGACATACACCATCTATCGAGTCTTTCATAGAAAGAGTGATGACATGATGGAGCTATATGCCGAGTACAGGAGCGGAGTAACAGACGGACCGGTGCCGACACCAGAACCGACACCAACACCACCATCGGAGGAAACAGATGTCATTAACTATTAGTCCGGATCAATTGCAGAGCACCATTCAGGGTATTCTTTCAGAGATACCACAGCAGGTTGATAACGTTATTGATGAAGCTGCTGCTAAGGTGTCAAAGGAAGCAGTACAGACATTAAAGTCAACATCACCGAAGAGACCTGGTGGGGGAAGATATGCAAAAGGATGGGCTGTCAAAAAGGATGGTAAAACGACAGTTATTCATAACAAGACTGATTATCAATTAACACATCTTCTGGAAAATGGACACGACATAATCAGCCATGGCAAGAAAGCAGGACATTTCGATGGCATAACGCATATCGCACCTGTAGAGAAAGAGGTCATCGAAAAGATGACAGAAGAAGTCGAGAAAGGGATTAACAAGCTATGATCAACGTTAAAACAATGCTTGAAGAATCAAAAATTCCTGTGTTCAGAGGTCACGCACCGGTAGGGACAGCAGTTCCTTATATGGTATATCACGTTAATTATCCGGATAACTTCGGAGCGGATAATGTGACCTATATGAAGGTTCCACAGTATCAAGTGGACCTATATCAGACAACACCTAATGAATTAGTTAGGTCGACTATAGAAGCTATATTGACAGAGAATGGGTTCTACTTCACATCTGATGAGGCAGATATGGAGAATCAGAACCTGTTCATAACATATTATTATTTCGGAGGATTGAATAATGGATAACAAGGTTCATTTCGGTCTCAAAAAGGCATGTGTATGGCCTATGTATGAGACTGTAAATCCACAGACTGGAGCTATTACAGTTACCTATGGCCAGAAGATCAACTGGCCGGGATCTGTATCAATCGGTCTTGATAATGATGCGTCTCAGGATGATTTTTATGCTGACGATGGTGTTTATTATACAGGATCGGGAGCATCTAAGTATGAGGGCGATTATGAAAGTGCATCTGTTCCTAGAGCATTTAAGAAAGAGATATATGGAGATGTAGAGGATGACAACGGAGCACTTATCGAAACTCAGGAAAATGTGACAAAGTATTTTGCTTTTGCGTATGAGACATCAGGAGATATTGGTGGTCAGCGTACTATATTTTATAAATGTACTGCAACAAGACCATCGGCTTCATCTGCAACCAAAGAAGATGGAACAGAGATTCAGACTGAGACAATTACCATTAAAGCAACTGGCCGCTCAGACACGGTTGTCATTAATGGAGAAGAAAAGAGCATGCTTAGAGCAACACTGCAGAAGGGACAGACTGGATATGATACATTCTTCGATGCACCTTATATTCCTGCGTCTGTTACAGTTGAACCGTCAGTTACACTTATTGGTTCGGCATCTGTAGGAGTGGGCGAAGGAAAGCAGCTTGTGGCACAGGTTGTTCCTGCGGGCACACCGGTAACATGGGAGTCCTCAGCAGAGGGTAAGGCAACAGTTGATGAAAATGGATATGTTGAAGGTGTAGAAGCCGGAACAGCAGTTATAACTGCATCCATTGAGGTTGATGATGTTGCATATTCAGATGCATGTACAGTAACAGTTACAGAGTAAGTATAGAGAGCGGAGTTCTTCGGAGCTTCGCTCTTTTTTAAAAGCGAGGGTAAAAAATGGAAAAAATAATCGATGTAAATGGTAAAAAAATGACATTTGCAGCCACAGCAATGACTGATCACATGGCTGACAAAATATTCGGAATAAATCTTTCTTATGCTCTTCAGCATGCTGATGAAAGTAAGGGACAGGATCTCACAAAAAAGATTGCATTTGTAATGAATAAAAGGGCAGAGCTTGGTGGATGGAGACCGGTTGAAGAACTTTCAGTAGATGATTACTATGACTGGCTTGATGGGCTCGATTCGTTTGCTATCGAGCAGTGCGCTAAAGAAATCCTTGAAATGTATGCCTCTAACAAAAAGACATCGGTAAGCCCAAAAAACATAACAAACCCACAAGCAGGGTAATGACATCGGCTCTCTTGGTTCTGAGAGCAAAGCAGGTGGGTTTTTCCCTTGATGAGCTTGATGCTCTTACATGGGGACAGGTAATGGATGTCATTATTGAATCAGACAACGACAGCTACAAATATCCTGTGCAGGGAACTGCAGAGGACTATAAGAAGTTGATGGGGATATAAGATATGGCAGGAAACATAAAAGGCATCACAATTGAAATAGAAGGTAAGACCAGCGGACTTGTGAAGTCTCTGAAGGATGTAAACAAGAGTTTAAAGTCGACACAGGATTCTCTGAAGACAGTTAATAAAGCTCTTAAGTTAGATCCTAAGAACCTGGACACTTTGAAACAGAAGCAGGGACTTCTTACAAAGGCTATTGATGAAACCAAGCAGAAGTTAGAGATAGAGAAGCAGGTTGCAGAAGACGCTGCAAAGGCTCTGGAAGAAGGCACAATCACTAAGGATCAGTACGATGCTCTCCAGGCAGAGGTTTCACTTACCACAGCAGAACTGAAAAAGCTGGAGGATGAAGCACAGCAGACTGCAGGAGCACTTGATTCTCTTGGAAATAACTCTGGGCTTAAGAATCTCGGCTCTTCGATAGAGTCTGCAGGTCAGAAGATGCAGGAGCTGGGAGATAAGGTTAAGTCTGTCGGAGACGGAATGCAGCAGCTTGGAGGCAATCTTACCAAGAGCGTCACAGCCCCTATTGTGGGTGTCGGAAAGAAGGCTCTGGATGCTTTTGATGAAGTTGACGGAGCGATGGACACCATCACAAAGAAAACAGGAGTTGTCGGAGCAGAGACAGAAGAATATAAGCAGATTCTTGAGAACATAGCAACAACGATTCCTGTTGACTTTCAGACTGCTGGTGAAGCAATCGGAGAGGTTAACACTCGATTCGGAGTGACAGGGGAAGACCTTGAACAGTTATCATCAGATTTTATCAAGTTTGCAGCCATAAACGATACAGATGTCTCAAACTCTATCGATAAAGTCCAGAAGGCGATGGCTGCATACGATATGTCATCGGGTGAAGCAATCGATATGTTAGAGTTGCTCACAGCAGCCAGCCAGCAGAGTGGTGCATCAGTTGATACACTGGCAGACCAACTTGTTACAAATGGACAGGCACTGCAGGAAATGGGACTGAATGCTAACGAGTCTGTTGGATTCCTTGCAAACCTTGAAAAAGCAGGTGTTGATTCATCAGCGGTATTAACTGGTCTTAAAAAGGCTCTTCAGAATGCCACCAAAGATGGTGAATCCATGGATTATGCATTAGCAAAACTTCAAAATTCCATGAGATATGCCAAGGATGACACAGAAGAGATGCAGATGGCAATGGAACTGTTCGGAAACAAAGCAGGTCCACAGTTGGCAAAAGCTATTCAAGAAGGTCAGATAAGTTTGACTGATATGGGCAACTCAATGCAGGACTGGGTTGGTTCTGTTGATGAGACCTTTGAAGGCACACTTGATCCAATAGACAACATGACCACAGCTTCAAACGAGTTAAAGTTAGCTCTTGCAGAAGTCGGTGGAACAATCGGTGAAACACTAGCACCAATGTTGAAACAACTTGCAGAATGGATTAAGGGAGTTGCAGATTGGTGGAAGCAACTTAATCCGGAAACACAGCAATTCATCGTTAAAGCAGCCATGATTGCTGCAGTTCTCGGGCCAGTCCTAATTATTATCGGATCATTAGTGTCTGCAATTGGCTCGATTATTGGAGTAATCGGAGGAGCGGTTGCAGGTATAGGAAGTCTTATTGGAGCCATCGGAGCAGGCGGCGGTCTAGCAGCAGTATTAAGCGGAACAGTAGTGCCGGCAATCACTGGTGCACTTGCAGCAGCAGCACCGGTTATCGGTGTGGTTGCAGGTATAGCAGCAGCCATCGGAGCAGTAATCCTGATCATAAAGAACTGGGGAGCTATTGTTGAGTGGATTAAGGGAGTCTGGGAAGGCTTCAAGAACTTTATCAGCGGACTCTGGGAAGGCATTAAGAGCCTTGCTTCATCAATCTGGAATGGAATCACATCAACTATCCAGGGAGCGGTACAAGGTGCAAAGGACTGGCTAAGTGGTGCGTGGAACGGAATCAAAGAGACCGCTTCAAATGCCTGGAACAATATGAAGTCCACTGCGTCAAGTATATGGAATGGTATGAAGAGTGGCATTTCAAATATAGTTGATGGCTTGAAGAGTTCTGTTTCTGAGAAATGGAACAGTATTAAAACCACAGCGTCACAGGCTTGGGATAATATGAAGAGTTCCATTTCAGAGAAAGCAGGTGCCTTAAAATCTGCTGCAGTTAATGCCATGGAAGGTATGAAGAGCGGTATTCAGTCAGCTCTTAGCTCTGCAAGGCAGTGGGGCTCAGATATGATGTCAAATATCTCGAGCGGTATTTCTGGTGCGCTAGGAAAGGTCAAAAGTGCTGCATCCAATGTTGCAGGAGTGATCAGAAGCATTCTTCACTTCTCAGAACCAGATATAGGACCTCTTTCCGACTTTCACACTTATATGCCAGATATGATTGACCTTATGACTAAGGGAATGATGAACGGTATTCCTAAAGTCGAGAGTGCAGCAATGGGATTAGGAACAGCAGTTCACGATGGATTGACAACGGATTATTCCGGACAGCTCAGTTCTATTAACCAGTCTGTACAAGGAATAAGACTTCAGGAAGGCACAACCAATGTATATGTCCAAATATCGGACAGTCAGCTTCAAAGAGCCATTGCGAAGGTTACGAGAGGAAATGCTCTCAGAAGTGGAGGACGTTAATGCTTGGTAAAAGGTTTTTAAAGATAAATGGAGAAGCTATTCCGAATCCTTATGATGGATTCGGAGTAACCTTTGATGAAGATGAAACTGTAAACCTCTCAGAAGCAGGCACAGAACTTGTAAGGGTAAGAAGGCTTAATAAAACAACCTTCAAAGGTAACTGGCATCTTACATCATTCTGGCTGGATAAATTTGAAGCCTGGTGCAAGATGAACACGGTCACCGTTACATACCGGGGAAAGAATTACACCTGCAGAATGAGAGGATTTGCACCGCAGTTAGTTCAAAATTCTGAGCACACAGCGACATCGGATGGACTGTGGACAATCAGTCCGACAATGACGGAGATATAGAATGTATGACGTATCACAGGATTATATCAATGCCTTGGACAATCCAGTCCAGGACTACAAACTAAATATAACGATAGATGGAGTCACTTACGATGAATCGGTCATCGTGGGTGGCTCTTTCAGCATAACAAACCAGTGTTCAGAGGGTGACACAGTTCAGATAGGTTCTGTTTATTGTGCAGAGTTAAAGCTGACAATAGCAAGCGGAACTATCCAGAGAGGAACATGGGAAGGAGCTATCATCTCATGCTCTGAGGGAATGGATATCGGCATAGATGAAGAAACACACGAACATATCTATGAATATGTCCCTCTCGGAGTGTTTACGGTGTCAGAAGCAAACCACACAGAGGACGGAGTTCAGATTGTGGCATACGACAATATGCTGAAGTTTGACAAGACCTTTGAGGTTACATCCACTCTCGGTTCTGCTTATTCGATTCTCACTATGCTCTGTCAAGACTGTGGTGTCGCACTAGGCATGACAAGGACAGAGGTTGAGGCTCTGGCTAATGGAACAATGAGCCTTGCATTATATACAGAAAACGACTGTCAGACATATCGAGACGTTCTGTTCTGGCTGGCACAGGCACTAGCAACCTTCGCAACAATAGGTCGAGACGGAAAGCTTTATCTGAGGGAATACAAATCTGAAGAGAATATATCCTTCACAGCTTCAGAGAGAGAAAGGTTTGAAGGCTCTTTGTTTTCAGACTTTGTGACAGAGTATTCCGGTGTCGGATATACGGACATAGACACTCAAGAGTATATATATGTGTCTGAAGGCGAGGATAGCAAACTTACGTATAACCTCGGAGCTAATCCATTCCTTCAATATGGAACTGCAAGCGTCAGAAAGCAAAGGGCACTAAATATTCTTAATAAGTTAAAGCTCATTAAGTATGTGCCATTCAAGACCGCATATCTGAACACTCCTGCTTATGATCTGGGAGACTTAATCCAGAACAATGGTGGAATAGCTGACGAATCCCTCTGTTGCATAATGTGGTATGAATACTCATTCAGTGGTGGATATAGCGTGGAAGGCTTCGGACAGAATCCTGCACTTGCAACAGCCCGAAACAAGGTTGACAAGGAACTGGCAGGAATAATGTCCAGAACTGACAAGAACTCAATCCAGTTCTATACCTTCAAGAATGCCGAAGAGAGAGTGATCGGGGACGGAGAATCCGAGCAGATTATTAACATTCGATTCACTACGCAGGAGAGCAAGCAAGCAACATTCCAAGCTGAAATCCTGTGCGATGCGGATGTGACGTTGGACGAGCTTGAGGCACAGATTGAATACTATCTCGATGGAGCATTGATTGAGGACTATAAGCCGACAGAGACATGGAGTGAGGATGGAAAGCACATCATAAGTCTTTATTACGTTGTGACGGTCGAGCCGAATACTCTGTACAGATGGCAAGTATTACTCAATTCAAACGGTGGAACATTGACCATTCCTGCGGAGTGTGCGAGAGGCACAATCTGGGGACAGGGACTTGTGGCTACGAATAAGTGGGATGGCTACATCGATGTTGAAGACACCATCGGTCTTATTGACATTACCAGAAGGATTGGATTTATCAGCTTCACAGATGATCTTGAGGTATGGACTGATATTCCTTACACAGCAGACGGTGAAGAGACAGTCGGTCTCATTGATATAACAAGAAGAATTGACTTCATTGAGTTTGAGGATTATGTACTCGTTGACAAGGAATCACTTTACTTTGATGGATACACTTGGGGTGATATTGATGAACTTCAGTGGGCAGAAGTTGAAGAGCGGTTCACTTGGTAAAAGGAGGAAATATGGCTAACAGAACAACGAATTATGGCTTTATAAAGCCTACAAAAGCAGAATCAGCTAATGTAGATATCATCAATGCCAACATGGAAAGTATTGATGATATCCTACATGATACTCAGATATCCCTTGCACCAGCTTATGACCAGAACGAGACCTATAACACAGGTGATAAGGTTCAGTTTGAACTACTCATGTATAAGTGTAAGGCAGATGGTGTCACAGGTGCTTGGGATTCTACCAAGTGGGAAAGAACCACAGCGGCAGAAGGAAGTGGTGGTGGTGCAGATTTAGACATCTACGGAGAAGCCAGCGGAACAGCAGAGGCATCATTCTCAGATGGAGCAGAAGCAAGCCTTGTTGAGTGTGAGATAGGCATAGTCCCTAGTCAAGACCTCCACGGATATTCTAAGCCGTGGGCAGGTGGAGCAGGAAAGAATAAATTAGATTTAGCCTCGGATTATACGTTAACTTGTTATGGAGGTCAGACTACAACACATACAATAAAAGACGGAGTTAACGTAAAAGGTGGAGTAGAATATACAATTAGCTGTAAGCAGACCACAGCTTTAAGCTCGGTCACTAGATTTACACTTGTAATAATGAATATCAATTCAACTTCAATTTATGAAGCAGATGCAACCAATCCAACACTTACTCCACATACACATAGTATTACATTTACACCAGATTCAGACCAAAGTGTAAATTTTAAATTTTGGTCTGCTATGCCGTCAGACGATATAGTTTTATCGGATTTTATGCTTGAGGTCGGAAGTCAAGCCACAGCCTTCGAGCCATACTCCAACATATGCCCAATAAGCGGTCACACGGACGTAACGGTTACGGTGGCTAGTACAAGTGGTGGAAGTGGTGAGGATACTACGGTAAGTCTTGGTAGGACGGTGTATAAAGGTTGGGTAAACCTCTCAACAGGTGAAGGAGCTATAACGGGAGCAAGCGTTGATTTAGGCTCTTTAACGTGGGAATACGGAACGAGTAGCGGAGTAACATTCTTCAGAACAAACGGAGTAACTAACATAAAGCCGACACCGATTGGAAGTGTAGCAAAGGCTATGTGTTCGATATTTCCAATCACAACCACAACGGGAATTATTAACGTTCCCGATATGTCATTAATGGTTTGGAATAATGGAGAGGTGTATATAAGAGACACCGACTACACCGATGCACCATCGTTCAAAACAGCAATGAGTGGACAACAGTTAGTATATGAACTCGCTACACCTCAGACCTTCAATTTGACTAAAGAGCAGATACAGACGCTTCTCGGGCAGAATTATGTCAGCCATGATGGTGGGGGCACGATAAGCCTTGTATATATCAAGGGAGACGCACCTATCAAGCCAAATCCAGCAGGTGCGGAAATACCATTGACAGGGCTTGAGATTAATGGTGAGAAGTTCAAGATTGCTGGAGGAGAATACTCAGAAACAAGCCTTTATACATACACAGGAAGTACAAGGCAAACTACACTTGAATTATCAGATGATTTCACCGAGTATGATGCAATCGAATTTACTTTCGGTTGGAATTTAGGTGGATACGACTTTGAAACTGTAAATGTTGTACCATCGTCTAAGATAGTAAGTGGCATATTCGTTAATGTTGGTGGCGAGGGAAGATATAACTATATTTCCAAAGGTACATCTAATAGTGAAATAATACTAGCAACAGCAACAGGCTCATGGGATGGTTCATCAATTATCAAAGAAGTTAGAGGAATCAAGTATTAAGGAGGGCAATATGAAGATACATGGTAAAACCATAATCGAGTTACATGATGCTAAGACAGGCAGACTTGTAAAGAGAACAGAAGATAACAATATGCTCACCAAAGCATTGTATTACTTCTATGACCAAGGCGGAATGACGAATCCAACGGCCTTTGGAAATAACAACATAAAGAATAACGCCCTTCAGTATCTACTCGGTGGAATCCTTTGTTTAGATACAGAGCTTGATGAAGATAACGAGATAGTAAGAGTGCCAGCCGGTGTAGGAATGACCGCTAATGGTGCTTATAACGTGGTGAATACAGGAAACCCACCAGAGCTTGGAAGTTGGAATGAGAATGAATCCGGCTGGCAACAGGACGGAAGTTACAAGATGGTATGGGATTACACAACCTCACAGGGCAACGGAACGATTGCTTGTGTTTCCCTTACATCATGGTTCAATGGAATGGCTGGAATAGGAAACAAGTCAAACACTTGTAAGTACAGTCAAGTTACCTCATTAGGGGCATATAACTCAGCAACAGGCAAAGTTGTAAGTGATGGTGTATGCGTTGGATATAAGAACAACATGATGTATATGATTGACTGGGATTTCAAGAATAAGACCACAGTAGGTTTGAAAAAGTATAAGTTCCCTATGACAGGAATTGATATAAGAGACGCAATGTCTGCGGAACTGGTGGAAGAGAAAACCTTGAATCTACCATCTAACCTTCAGAACCTCACATCCGAAGCAAATGTATCTGTTGATGAATGCTTTGTAAAGGGTGGAAAGGCATATTTCCTTGTATGTAAACACGCTAGATATGACAACAGAGTATCGGGTGTTGTATACGTTGGTGAGTTTGACCTTACCACAGAGCAGATAACAAATAGCTGGGTGGTTGATGTGACCTCAGAATCCGAAATGGTGAATATGACAGGGGTTTCTGATAAGTACGTCATAGCTGGCCTTACATGGGTAGAATACAGAAATCAAGCTAACAGTGGAGATATCACAGATGAGGCAGGACTTTATATCAATGGTTCAACAACAGAACACCAGCGTCTTGAGACCATAGATACAGACCTTTTTGAGTGGACTGGTAGGATAGCTGGTTCTTCAAGCCCTACTGGATATGGTGACGGTCACTTAGATGTAAGCACAGGACTTCTTCTTCCGAAGAATGGAACAGCAGACAAACTTCACTACAACGGTGGATTTATGTCGGACAACAATCTTCTCAAGTTTTCTGCAAGTGAAAGTTATGCATCTGTCAATCGTGACGTTAGATATATTGCATCTATCAACAACCTTGAAGAACCAGTAACAAAGACTGGTGATAAAACAATGAAGGTGACATATGTAATTAGATTTAGCTAAAGGGGGTAGGACATGACATTTACGATTATGCAGCTTGTGCAGATCTTCCTGGCAATGTGCGGTGCGATCATTACCATAGGTGGAGCTTGGACCATTATTAAGAACATAAGAGACAAAGCAAAAGAGCCGGATGCGGAAAGAGATGAGACATTGAGAAGACACGGAGAAATGCTAGACAACGACAACAAGAGGCTTAAGGAACTGGAAGAGGGCAACAAGGTGATAATGCAGTCAATGCTTGCCTTAATGTCCCATGAACTGGATGGAAACCATACAGAACAGCTGAGGAAAGCCAAAAATGACCTTGAGGAATATTTAATAAGCAGATAGGAGGTATGTTATGAGATTACCAGATAAAGTATATGATGTATTGAAGTGGGTATGTCTTATATGTTTGCCAGCTATAGCAGTTTTATATACATGCCTGGCCAAAATATGGGGATTACCTTATGAATCTGAAATACCGGCAACCATAAATGCGATAGCAGTGTTTATAGGTACGCTGATAGGAATATCACATCTTGCAAGGAAGGAGGAAAAGGATGAGCTTAAGAGGAATTGATATATCCAAGTGGCAGAATGGCATTGATCTTGCCAAAATAGACATAGATTTTTGCATAGCCAAGGCCACAGAGGGACTTACCTATGTAGATCCATGCTGTGATAAATATATACAGAAGGTTAAAAAGTTAAATAAGCCATTCGGCTATTATCATTTTGCACGACCTTATAACGATGCAATTCAGGAGGCAGACTTCTTTGTTAAAAACACAAAAGGATATGTGGACGATGGCATTCCTTGTCTTGACTGGGAAGCAGAAAATAAATGGGATGTAGGTTGGGCAAAGCGGTGGCTTGATAGAGTAACGCAGCTTACAGGAGTAAAACCTTACATATATATGTCGGAGTCTGTTGCTAACGGATACGACTGGTCAGCAGTGATTAATGCAGGCTATAAGTTATGGGTGGCCAGATACAGGGATTATGCACCAGACTACAACTATGACATGTCAAATGCAGGACCAAAGCCAAGCTTAAAACGTTGGCCTGGATATATAATGTGGCAGTGGACATCATCGGGACGATTGAACGGATACAGTGGCAATCTGGACTGTGATGTATTTTATGGAACTGTAGAGACCTGGAATGAGGATGCTCATAAGACGGATATTCAGGTTACTCCGGAACCGACACCGGATATAATAGAAGAAAAACCATCACCGGAGCAGGTTGCAGAGTATATTGCTGATGGAACTAATGGCTGGAAGGGAGTCTATGGGGAAGAAAAATTCACCAAGCTGGCCACTCTTGGATATGATCCGATGCAGGTACAGGCTATCGTTGAAAAGATAATGGCAGGAAGAAAAATCACACCTGTTTATTACACAGTGAAGAGGGGAGACACACTGACTAAGATAGCATCAATGTATGGAACATCAGTCGCAAAGCTTGTTTCTCTCAATAAAATAAAGAATCCGGATAAGATTTATGTAGGAGAGAAGCTGCGAGTTAAATAATTTAAGAATCGGGACAGAAGGGAGAAATATGAAAAGAAGCCTTAATGTGTCCCGAACTGAAGCTGAAAAGCTTATTAATGAATGGATATTCAACGCACGAGATAGAGATATCCTGAAGCGCAGAATATTAGATGGAATATCATTTGAAGAGTTAGCAGAAGAGTTCCATCTATCTACACAACGTACAAAAGTGATAGTTTATCGCTCGCTCGATAAGCTTTCGCATTTGTAATACCCTTGCGAAAGTCACTCATTTTCGGATGAGTGACTTTTTTAGAATCTTTTTGAGGACTTTTACGAGCCTTATGGTTGCTCGTAGGAGTCCTCTTTTTTTGTTACCATTTCCTTACAGGAGGTACACGTTATGTATAAATACTATAATCCGAATCCGTTGGGCAGGAGGACTGTCGGTGATTGTTCAGTCCGGGCAGTAGCCAAGGCTCTCGGAGTAAGCTGGGACAAGGCACATGATCTGTTAGCAGACATGTCAAAGAAAATGGGTACAGTAATGAACGACAATGACGTGATATCAGCTGTTCTCAGGATGCATGGATTCTATAAGGAAAGCTTTCCATGGACATGCAAGGATTGTTACACGGTTAAGGAATTTGCACAGGATAATCCTGTTGGGACTTATGTGGTAGGAACAGGAAGTCATGTGATCACAATTATCGATGGAGACTATTACGATACATGGAGATCCGGTGATGAATCAATAATATATTTTTGGACAAGGTAGGAGGCAGACATGAACTATATGTATCCATATCAGCAATATCAATATCAGCAACCACAGCAGATTCAAAACGCAGGACTGGTGTCTGTCAGAGGAGTAAATGAAGCAAGGAATTATCCTGTTGCTCCTGGTAACAGTGTGACGTTTAAAGACGAGACTGCTCCATATATCTACACCAAGACGATGGGCTTCTCACAACTTGATAGACCAACGTTTGAAATATTCAGACTTGTAAAGGAGTCGGGAACAGAAGAACAGGAAGTAAAACCTGTTGCACAGGATTATCGAAGTGAGATAGATATGATCAAGTCGGAAATAGAGAAAATAAAGGAGGAACTGAGACATGCTAAATATTCAGTCATTGATGCAGACAGTGAGCCAGATGAGGAATAATCCTCAGCAGCTATTTCAAAGATTTAATATTCCGCAGAATCTGAAAACACCGGAGGAAGTGGCTCAATACCTTATGAGCAGTGGACGGGTGTCGCAGGCACAGGTCAACCAGGCAAATAACATGTATAAGCAGTTCTTTAATAAATAGCAATGCGCAATGCTACATATAAATATGAAGAAAAGGAGACAAAACTATGGCTTTAACAGATGGTAATGAAATGGTAATGCCAGTGTCACCTATGTATGGTGGCGGTGGTGGTTTCGGAGGTGGCTTCGGTGGTGACTGGGGCTGGATCATTCTTTTACTTCTTCTCGCAGGAAATGGCTGGGGCGGTGGCTTTGGCGGTTTCGGAGGAGGCGGAGCCCTTGCAGCCGATGGTGCAATGCTCTATCCATGGATGAATCAGTCACAGCAGGTGAACGATGGCTTCAGAGACCAGATGATTAACGACAATGTGACATCTATTCGTGATGGCATTTATGGTCTTTCAAATCAGCTCTGCAATTGTTGTGGAGATATGCAGATGGCTCTTGCGACAGGATTTGCAGGAGTAGAGCAGGGAGCTAATGCTCGTCAGATGGCTGACATGCAGCAGGCTTTCAGCTCCCAGATAGCAACCATGCAGGGCTTCAATGGTGTTCGGTCACAGCTTGCACAGTGTTGTTGTGATAATTCTGCAGGACTTGCAGACCTTAAATACACAGTAGCAACAGAGGCTTGTGCTGACCGCAACGCTATATCAAGTGCCCTTAGAGATGTGCTTGCAGCCAATACAGCCAGCACACAGAGAATACTTGATCAGCTTTGCCAGGACAAGATAGATTCCAAGAACGAGAAGATTGCCGAGCTTCAGAATCAGCTTAATATGGCAACTCTTAAGGAATCACAGGTAGAGCAGAATGCATTTATTGCACAGGGATTTTCAAATGAAGTCGACCAGCTCTATAACAGACTGTCTAACTGCCCAGTGCCAAGCACACCTGTCTATGGACGCACACCGATATTCACATGCAATCAGAATGGATGTGGCTGCGGATGTGGCAACTTCTAAGGAGGTGGCGATATGGCAGCAGAATATTCAGCTAATGCACTGCAGACAGTAGCACCTGGAGGAAGCGTTGTGTTTACGGAAAGCCCAGTGCCATGCAACAAGGGTTTTATTTATCACAGAGATGAGTCTGGCCTGTTCAGACTTGTCTCAAATGCGGTGAATAATAATTGCTGCAGATGTAATGCAAACTATAGTGTTGCTTTCCATGCAAACATACAGGTACCGGCAGATGGAACTGTCGAGCCGATATCTCTCGCTGTAGTAGTGGATGGAGAAGTAGATCCATCCAGTGAAATGATATATGTTCCTGCTGCTGTTGAAGAGTTCGGCAACGTAGGAGCAGAAATTATTATTTCTGTGCCTTGGATATGCAGGTGTTCAAGTGTATCTATTAGAAACACAAGCACCCAGGCTATTGAGGTCCAGAATGCAAACATAGTATTTGAGAGATAGGAGGAACAGCTATGAAGGAGTTATACGAGCTTAAGGATAAGCTCTGTGATGAGCTTAAGAATTATGGGAAAAAAGATCTCTCAGCAAGCACTCTGGGAACCGTCAAAGATCTGACAAAAACGGCTTATTATCTCGGTGAATTAATCGAGGGAGAAGAGCATGGATATAGTCATAAAGGACGTTATGATGAAAGAAACTCTTCATATTATAATAGGAATAGTTATGCAGGTGGTCGAAGAGACGATTCCAGACGTGAAATGAGACGTAATTCTTATGATGATGGTTACTCAAACCATGGAGATATGATAGAAGAACTCAGAGAAATGATGAGTGATGCTCGTGATGAGCGCACAAGACAGGAACTTCAGAAGTTTATTAACAAGATGGAAGGCATGTAAGGAGGTGTAAGCCTTGATCAGTAATGCAGAAATAAGAAAAGCAATAGCAGAGTGTCAAGGCGAAGAAAACCCGAATGCATACACTTGTATTAAACTGGCAGCCTATTACACCATCCTGAATAATAATGAGGCTCAATTAAGCTATGCATCAAGACCAGTCGAAGCAGTAAGATTGAATAGCGACTCAGAGTTCTTTGAGGCAATAAGAGGTGTGGATACAAATGATATTCTTGCAGTAATGGATGAGCTTATGGATGGTGTAAAGGCGATGATTCCGAAGCTCTATAATGCGACTTTGGAGCGGCTAAAAAACCTATAATGTAACCAAATATGTAACCAAAATAGGCTTAAGCCTTATAAAATAGGCATAGTTAAGCTGACTCGAAATCAGTTTGGCGGGTAACTGCCACGAGGGTTCGAATCCCTCCGACTCCGCTAAGTAAAATGGCTGAATCCCAGTAAATACTAGGTTTCAGCCATTTTTGTATGTGGATATAAAAGTAAGCGAAAGTAAACAAAAGTAAGCAAAAGTAGATGTAACCAACGTGTAACCAAAACATAATGTAACCAATATGTAACCAAAAATCATGAGAAAATATTATTGATGGCCAGTGCTGCATCTTCTTTTTCTTCGATAATGTGCGAATAAACTTCAAGAACCATCTTTTCTGTATCCCCCAGGAGCTTAGCAATCATCTTTGTGGTGATGGTTGGAACCTGATAACAGAGTTCTGTACAGTAATTATGCCGCAGCACATGAGCAGTGAGAGTTGTTATAGTTCTCTCAGACTTAGGATTGCGCTGTCTCGGATTATATCCCATGGCCACATTCAGTTGAGTGATGATAGATTCCCACATGCGCTTATATGCATCAGCAGTCATAAGGACAGCATCAACTCCGTGGAACAGATATTCTCCGGAGCTTTCAGCGTATGGTTTTATATATGGAACAGCCACATCCGGAATAGGAACCACTCGGATACCATTGTCAGATTTCGGATATGGTTTGATAGAAGGCTTATTCTTATATGTGATCCATGCTTTGGATATAGATACCGTCTGAGCTTCCCAGTCGAAGTCTGAAGGCTTCAGAGCGAGTGCCTCACCCTTTCTGAGGCCGCAGTAATAAAGAAGCGATATGAAGGCTCTCTTATGAGGTTCAAGCTCAGCTTTGGCGATAGCTTCCTTCTCGTGAGCTGTCAGAGCCCTTTTCTGAGGCTTTACATACTTAGGGAGGGAAATATCCGTTGTTAAGTCTTCAATGGCTGTACGTGGAAGGTAGTGGTCCCTGACAGCCGATTTAATGATCTGCTTAAAGGTAAGAGCCATCTGCTGGCATGTCCTTGGATGGTCCAGCTTCTCATTGATACATCTCTGGAAATGAGAGTGAGTGATCTGAACAAGCGGAATATGGTTAATGCTGCCAAAGCAAGAGCGGATCACTGTCTCATACATGCGCCGGGTGTTCTGTTCTCTGGTCGACTTGGATGTATCAAGCCAGATCTGAGCATATTCTGCCCACGTATAAGAACAGTTTGATGATGCGCCTGTCTCAGCAACCTGAGCCTTAAACGCATTAACCTTCCTCTCCAGATCCGCAGAAGACTTCTTGGAAGTAACTCTCTTCCGGTGTTTGGCTCCTGCAGGAGTGAGAGTCCCATCATAAACAAGCGTATACCATTCTTTTCTTGTAGGATTGTAACTATACTTAGCTTTTGCCATATTTATTTCTCTTTCCGGAGCTCTTCAATCAGCTTTTTATTATCGAGCAGCTGCTGCATCACTTCAACATACTGCTGATGAAGTTCCCTGTACTCTCTCTTTCTGTCCTCAACAGCCTCGAACAGAATATCTATTCGCTTATCTTTAAGCTGAATTTGATGCATTAAAAAGTCTTTACTGCGTCTAAACTGTTCCCGTTCTTTCTCAAGCTTTCTTTCATACTTGTCCTTTATCTGAGCCAGCTGTAATTGGTATTCATCTGCATCCATTTCGTCTTCGAGTCCATCGGTGCCAAGAAGCATTAAAGAAATGGGTTTAAGGCTTTCGTATCGGAAAGACTGATTTTCAGATCCGTCAGCAAATACTCTGTTTATGGTAGATTGAGAAACCCCAGTCGCATCTGCTATTTTTTGACATGTTAATTCTGGATTGCTGTTCTTGGCTTTTTTTAGCCTTATAACAAGATTCGAAATCTTTGTCTGATACATTTTGATAACCTCCTGCGAATTTATGACAAAAAGTGGTTTTAAGTGACTGTAGATTGAAACCGCCTATTAGGTTAATATGTGAATGTCCCGATAAATGTGGGTGGAGTTCTTCCCCAAAAGCTCTGCCCACGTCCATAATAGGAGAATAACTATGAATGATAAATTGTTAGAGCTATTACTCAAAATAGAATCCTTAAATACTGAAGACCTGGAAAAGGTCAGTGCATGGATTGAACATAATCTTAATAAAAGAAAATCTGAAGATTGCGAACTTCCTAATTGTTTTACTCAGATCCATACTTATTAGTATGTGTCTTATAGAACGTACAAATCTAATAAGGAGGTTTGTCAAATGGAGGATAAAACAATATCAGAAATCCTATCAATTGTAGCTGAAATGAATGAAAACCAAATATCTGAGTTTATTCAGACTGCAAAAAAGTTTTTGCAAGCTGAAGAACCATCTTTTTCTGATCCGGAGTAGCATCATTTAATAAACTAATTAATTCACTTAGCTCACTATCCTCTGTGGTAGTGGGCTTTGAATTTATAGAGACCTCTTTTTCATCTTGCCAATCCATAAGATATGCTATGGATACACCAAGGACCTCTGCAAATTTTTCAATATTTCTTTGGCCTACATCACTAACACCCTTTTCAATCTTAGTAATGGTACTTTTTGAAGTATATCCCATTAGATCAGCAAGCTTTTGCTGAGACCATCCAAGTTCTATCCTTTTTAATTTTATTTTTTCCCCAATATTCATACAATCACCTCGAATCTAAAATATATTTGATAAAATTATAAATTTTAGTTGACGGAAATTCAACTATTTGTTATAGTGAAAGAGGTTGAAAAATATTCAACCTTAAATCTGCTTTGAAAGGAGAATATTATGACGAATACCGATCTGCTTAAGGCTAAGATTAAGGAAAATGGATTTAAATATGGATTTCTTGCCGATCAGCTTGGAATTTCAGCTTATGGATTAGCTAACAAGATGAACAATAAAACTGAATTTAAAGCAACCGAAATTCAAACACTATGCCGTATCCTTAAAATAGATAGCCTTACAGAAAAAGAAGCTATTTTTTTTAACTAAAGAGTTGAATTAAATTCAACCGTAAGGAGGTGTAACTATGGCAGGATACCAAAAAGCAGAGATGCGACTCAGTGAGTTGGTAGCAATGGGATTTTCAAAGACCTGGCTCCTGAGCATTGCAAAGAATCCATATCTGCAATCTGAATACAATGTGGCTCACAGAATCAGTGATGCACCAAACAGCCCATACATATTCAACGTAGCAGCAGTGGAGCGGAT
>JAEEGL013644913.1_pt1 | contig 35427 bp, 34 predicted proteins | sample 9134231 | NCBI WGS metagenome assembly JAEEGL01 (sample SAMN16246548, study PRJNA631951) | gut metagenome | biome: gut microbiome; feature: rumen; material: fiber-attached | host: Bos | place: Iran: Karaj | collected 2018-10 | reverse complement strand
TTGTGGTTTTGCCGCAAAGACCCGGCCCGTAGTAAACAATTTTGCAGTTAATTTCTCTGGAGCTATAGTTGATAAACGACATAGTACTAGAGTCCTATTTTCCGCTGGTTATTCACTAAATAAGCTATCGATATCGTCATCGGTAATCTCGGCAAAAGGTGTGCCATTGGACGGATCTTCAACCTTTTGGGAGAGCGAGTCAAATATTCTGGCCAATTCTTCACTGGCTTTTTTGACTCTGAGACGCACGAGGCCCAGACTGGAACGATCATCAAAAATGACCACCAAAATCACCCGCGAGGCGACAATGGAAATGTGTAAATTATCCTTCTCGCCTTCATGGAAAAGAATACTGAATTCTTTTTCGCCGAGTAATTTGGCGAGGCCACCGGTGGCCGCAATGTTTCCAGCAGTTAAAGACGCGAGCGAAGTAGTATCAAGATTGTCCGTCTCGCCGGCGCTGGCAATAAGTTGGCCGTTTTTATCAACCAAAAAGACTACTTTGGCATTGGCCTCTTTTGTCAACCGCTCACAGACGACGGTAATTTGCTTGAACTCTTCCTCGAACATCACCATATGTGAGTTCATTATGCCATACCTCCGACTAATGTGCCGCTCTGAATCATATCGGGTCCTTTTCCCGATAAACCATTTTAGGGGAATACTAAAAAGACGGAGATAAGGCAAGCGAATTTATCTTTTTTCTTTATGAAATAATTTTTCCGGCTCACTTGTTATGGAATGTCGCCAGTTTTTTAGCGAAAAACAGGCGAACTGGAGGTAAATATTGTGAGCGAAGAAATGATAGCGGTGGAAAATTGCTCAAAAAAATACGGCTCTTTTACCGCTCTTAAAGATGTCTCTTTCAAAGTAAAGCGCGGAGAAATAGTGGGCTTTTTGGGGCCCAACGGCGCCGGGAAAACCACCACTATGAAACTTATCACCGGCTTTTTGGCTCCTTCGGCCGGGCGCGTTTTGGTGAATGGCCAGGAGGTAACGGGCGAGAGCACCGCCACCAAAGCCTTAATAGGTTATTTACCGGAAAATGCTCCGCTTTATGATGAAATGATGGTGGATGAATTTTTGGATTTTGCCGCCCGCCTGCGCCATCTTTCCGGCCCCAAAGCCCAAAAGCGCAAAGAAACAGTTATCAAAGTTTGCGGCATTGAAGGCGTTTTGGGCAAGGATATCGGCACTCTCTCCAAAGGTTATCGTCAGCGGGTGGGGCTTGCCCAGGCCATTATTCATGATCCGCCCATTTTGATTCTCGATGAGCCGACATCGGGGCTGGACCCCAACCAAATTGTGGATATAAGAGCTCTTATCCGCAAACTGGGCGAGGAAAAGACCATTATTCTCTCCACCCATATTCTGCCTGAGGTGGAGGCCACCTGCAATCGGGTGATAATTATTAATAAAGGCATTCTGGTAGCCGATGATACGCCGGAAAACCTCATCGAAGCACAAGGCAGCAGCGGTCTTTTAATTGCTTTGAGCGCCGCTGGCGGTTCTCTGCCGGATAAAGAAAAAGCCCTGAAAGTTTTGCAATCTCTAAACGGCATTTTGAAAGTTACACCGCTGCGCGATGAAGATAATACCAGCTATTTTATGGTGCACAGCAGCCAGGATGTGCGTCCTTATCTTTTAAAAGCGCTCATAGAAAATGATTTATACCTGATGCATCTCTCCTTAAAGCAGCTCTCTTTGGAAGAAACCTTCCGCCATCTCACTTTGGACGAAAAAGCGAGCAAAGAGGAAAATCATGAATAATATTATAACTATAGCCACCAAAGAATTTCGCGGTTTTTTCCATTCACCGGTGGCTTATATCGTCCTCACCGTTTTTCTGCTCACCACCGGCTGGCTTTTTTTCAGCAGCTTTTTTCTCATCGGCGAAGCCTCGCTCCGCAACTTTTTTGCTCTAATGCCTCTCATGCTGGTTATCTTTTCGCCGGCCGTTACCATGCGCCTTTTGGCTGAAGAGCGCAAAAGCGGCACCTTTGAGCTCATCGCCACCATGCCGCTAAAAGATAGAGATATAATTTTGGGCAAGTATTTATCGGCCTGCGCGCTTTTAATCTGCGGGCTCTTCTTTACTGTGCCTTATGCCCTCTCGGTGGCCACTATCGGCGTTATTGATTTTGGGCCGGTATTAAGCGGCTACGTCGGCACACTGGCTCTCATTCTCGCTCTGGCGGCCATCGGCATTTTGGCTTCGGCGCTGGCCAAAAATCAGATAAGTGCTCTTATTCTGGCCCTCGCGCTGGGTTTTACCCTTTATTTGGTCGGCGCTTTTACCTTCTTTTTGCCCGAAAGCCTAGGCTCATTTTTGGCATATATTTCTTTAACCACCCATTTTGAGAACTTTACCAGAGGCATTATAGATACCAAAGATATTATTTATTATCTCTCTATAGCCTTTTTGGCCCTCTACCTGGGGGTACTCACACTTAAAGCAAGGAGGAATAACTAATGGCCGGGTGGCAAAACAAAATCAGCGCTCTGGCGGTGGTTATTATAGTTATTTTAGTAAATATTTTAGCAGCCAGTTTTTCCGGCCGCCTCGATTTGACTTTTGATAAGCGCTATACGCCCTCGGCGGCCAGCCAGGCAGTGGTAGAGCGCCTGGAAGATCCGCTGACCATAAAAGCCTATTTTACAGCCGAACTGCCGCCGCCCTATAGTATAGTCGCTACCTATACCAAGGATTTGCTCGATGAATACTATGCCATTTCCAAGGGGAAAGTGCGCTACCAGTTTATCGACCCGATGAAAGTGGAAGACGGCGAGACCAAAGAGGAAGACGGTGGGCGTGATATTTTTGGCCGGCCGTTGCGCCCGCTAAGCAAAATCGAACAGGAATTACAAACCAAGGGCATTCCGCCGGTGGTGATTAGAGTAAACGAAGACGACAAAGTAGAAGAACGCCGCGTTTATATGGGGCTGGAGCTCATTTACGGCGAGGAGCGCGAAATTCTGCCGGTGGTGCAGGATGTGGGCAAATTGGAATATAATATCACCTCCTTAATTCGCAAAATGGCCCGCAAAGAGGCGCCGAAAGTAGCCTTTTTAGACGGCCATAACGGGCCGAGCGCTAAGGATGGGCTCGAAAAACTCGCTACTTTGCTCTCGGCGCAATATGAGCTCAGCGAGATCGATCTTACCAAAGAAGAAAAAATTCCCGCTGATATTGCCCTGCTTGCCGTTATCGGGCCGAAAAACACTCTTAGCGAAAAGGAGCTTAAAGCCATTGACAGCTTTATTCTCGCCGGCAAGGGCGTTGCCTTTATGCTCGACAGCTTTGATGTAAATATGGAAGATTTCAGCGCCACTCCGATCAATCACGGCCTTACTGCGCTTCTTGCCAACTACGGCCTCACCATCGAAAAAGGCCTGGTTGGCGATGCCCAGGGCGCCAGTATCGGCGTCCAGAAAAGGCAAGGCTTTTTGATTATAAATCAGCCGGTTAAATACTACTTTATGCCGCTTTTGCTGCGCTATCCGGAAAATCCCATCTCGGCCGGTCTCGGGCCCATTGCCATGGCTTTTACCAGTCCCTTAAAACTTACTGGCCAGAATATCAAAGGCGAAGTTATTGCTCAAAGCAGCGCCGAGGCCTGGAAAGAGACCGGCGCCGAGCTCAATTTAAGCCCCGTGCAGGACTGGGGTCAAAGGCAGATAAATTTCACCCATGAACCCATTCCGCTGGCCATGGCCATTAGCGGCGAGTTTAGCTCATTTTACGGCCCGCAAAAAGGCGCCGGCCGCCTGGCTCTTTTTGGTAATAGCTATTTTGTGCAAGACGATCTATTGCAAGAATCAGGCGCCGCCCTGGTACTGAACACCTTTGACTGGCTCATGGGCGACGATGAACTTTTGGCCATGCGCGGGCGCGGCCTCTCCTTTGCTCTTCTAAATGAAGACATCGGGAGCTTAAAGCGCAATATTATCAAATATGGTAATATCTTTGGCGGGCCGGCACTGCTCATTTTACTGGGCCTTATTATTTGGCAAAAGCGCGAAAAGAAACGCCGGAAACTTATGCCTGGGAGGTAAACTGCTTTGGGACGCAAAATGAAAAAAAGTTTGGCAATTATCTTAGCAATTACCGGCATTTTGCTCTTGGCTGTCATTTGGAGGCAATCGCTGGAAGCCGAGCGCGGCATCACTTTGGCCGAAATGCCGATATTTGAACCGGGAGCCATAAACAGCATAAATATCACTAAAGGCGATCGCCACATAAATTTGGAGCAAAGAACGGCCGGCTGGTATTTAAAAAGCTCTAAAGGGCTCGATAAAGTAGCCGACAGCGGAAAAATTTTGCGCCTTATAAATGCCCTTAGCGAAACCAAATTCGGAGAGCTCACCACCGATTCGCCGGCCCGCCACGAAGTTTATGAAATCAGCGATACCCAGGGCATAGCGGTGACTCTTTTAAGCGGCGGCACCGAGCAATTTAAGCTCATATTTGGCAAGCGGGGCAAAGACGGCACCGTTTTTATTCGTCTGCCGGGCCACAAAGAGGTCTTTCGCGGTATAAAAGCGCCGCTCCATGAACTGGCTCTCGATGAGCTATCCTGGCGCGAAAAGCACATTTTCTCTAATAATCCGGAGGAGATAACCAAAGTCATAGCCAGCTTTGACGGCTCCTCTTATACCCTTACGCGCGATGGCTCCTCCTTTAATATAAAAGCCGCTGATTTGGATGCCAATTACCGCCTGGATAAGCAGCGGGCCGCTGCCTTTATGCGCAGCCTAGCTCTTTTAAAAGCTGCTGATTTTATTGATGAAGAAAGCGCCAGCATCGGCGAGGTCAGCGCTTCATTTGCCATATCTTTCGGCCAAAAAGTTAAAAATCTCTTCATCGGCACTCAAAACGACAAAGGACAATATAAAGCTCTGGTGGAAGGTCAGGATGATATCTATCTTTTGCCTCAGGCCGCTCTCGAACAAATAAAAAAGCCCCTCCCGCTGCTGCGCGATCTCACCCTTTTTAATGTGGATATTCCCTCGATAAAAAGGGTGCGCTTCGGCGGTGAAGAGCCGGCGGAACTTATAAGCGACGGCGCCGGTAATTTCACCCCGGCCGATGGTAATAGCGATAGCGATTTTGACCTAAAAAGCGCCCAAATTGCCGTCAAAACTTTGGCCGCTTTAAGAGCCAGCCGCTATTTGGGGCCGAGCGGCACTTTGGGCATCAGCAAAAACAGCCGTTTTATGGAGATAGAAGACAAAAACGGCCTGCACCGCGTAACCATAGGCGATAAAGACGACAATAATCTATACATTACCGTAAGTAGCGATTATCCCGGCACTTATGGCCTGGACGCTCATAATCTAAAGCGCTTCAATAGCGGCAAAGCCATGTTCAGGCGCCCGGAATCATTTCAAACAAACGGCCCTAATTACGATGAGTTACAAAAGCTCCCTCCGGAAATCCGCGAGCGGGTTTTGCGGCAACTTATGGAACAAAGTCTTAAGCAAAATTAATTTCACATTTCTAATTTTTTTGCTGCAATAAAGTTCTAATTTGCTTATAGTGAAAACGGTGGGGGGTGCTCATGTTGGAAAACGCCGGCCGGTTTCTGATATTTAGCTTGTCCTTTTTAGTCTCCGGTTGCGGTTTGTTTATTAATCCGCCCGAGCCTGATTTGCCCTCCGATACCATAAGCGATATTGATATTGATATTGATGAGCCGCCGGCTCCCAATCCCAATTGCACTCCAACAGTTACCTGCCTTAGTGTCGGCGCCCGTTGTGACGACATAGTTGACGATTGCGGCAACACCATAAATTGCGGTTCTTGTTATTTACCCTATGTTTGCGGTGGGTTAGGCACTCCAAACAAATGTGAAAACCCCTGCAATCCCAACCCTTGCACAGCTGGCAACAAAACAATTTGTAACTCTACTTACGGCGGCTATGTTTGTTCTTGCGAACCGGGCTATGAAGACAACGGCAGCGGCACTTGCACCAAACAAAAAACCGCCATCATGCGCCTTATGAGTGCCAATATTACAAGTGGCGGCCAGCAAACCTACCAAGGGCCGGGCATCCGTATTTTTAAAGGCTTAAAACCCGACATCGTAATGATTCAGGAATTTAATTACCGCCAGGATTTAGATAGCGAATTTTCCTTTGAAAATATTACTGATTTTGTCAAAAACACCTTTGGCCCCGAGTTCTCTTTTCACCGCGGCACCGGCGCTATTCCCAATGGCATAATCAGCCGCTACCCCATTAAAGAATCCGGCCAATGGATTCAAGAGAGTTATCAAAACCGCCAATATGAGTGGGCGCGCATTGATATCCCCGGCGACAAAGACCTCTGGGCCGTCTCGGTACACCTATTGACCGACAAAGCCCAAAGAGCAATAGAAGCAGAAGAACTAGTTGAATATATTAAGAAAAACGTTCCTAAAGATGTTTATATAGCTATCGGTGGTGATTTTAACACCTCTTCCAGAAACGAACATGTCTACGATTACCTCAGCGATGTGGTGACTATAAAAGGCGAATTTCCCGATGATCAAGCCGGCAACGAAGATACCAACCGCAATCGCGATAAAACCTACGACGGTATTTATGTAGATAAAGATCTCCATGCCAAAGAAACAGCCGCCATTGTTGGTGACACTGCCCATGAGAGCGGCCTGGTCTTTGACAGCCGCAAATTTAAACCGCTTTCCGCTGTTGCTCCTGTACAATATAATGATTCCAATGCCAAAGAGATGCAACACATGGCGGTTATTCGCGACTTTAAACTGTGGTGATCTTGGTTTAACGCGTGTAGCGAAGAGGTAAATCATGAAAAAAACCTGGCTTTTCCTGAGTGTACTTTGTATAGGCGCCTGCACCGACGTTACACCTGCCGAGAATAGCTGGAAAAGCGATAAACCCATTGTGGCACCTGGCGTTGCCCTCCCTGATACTATAACCGATACTATAACCGATGCTGCTTTTGATTCCTCTTCCGATGGACAATCCGACGCATTGCCACAGCCTGATAGCACTAGTGATCTCCCTCTTCCACCACCTGACGCTGCAACCGATGCCGCAACCGATAAAATCTTTTGGAAAAGCTGCGCCGCTGCCGGTTTTAACTGCGGTTCTGCGATTGACGCAACAGGCCGAAAACATGAATGTGGCTCTTGCGAGCGCGGCCTTATTTGTGAAAACAATCAATGTATTAATCCTTGCGACCCCGATCCTTGCGCCGATACCGAAGCCACCTGCACAGTCAGCGGCGGCGGTTATTATTGCCGTTGCGAGCCGGGCTATAAGCTTAGTGAGACCGGCGAATGTGTGCTTCTTGACACCGTTACTCTGCGCATTATGTCGGCCAATATCACCAGTACTTCAAAACAATCTTACGCCGGCCCCGGTATCCGCATCTTTATGGGGCTAAAGCCGGATATAGTTTTAATCCAGGAATTTCGCTATCTTGCCGAACTTGATAAAGAATATTCATTTAAAGATATTGATGATTTTGTGGCCGGTGTCTTTGGGGAGGAATTTACTTATCATCGCGGCGCCATGAAGCTGAGCGGCGATATTCCCAATGGCATAATCAGCCGTTATCCTATTAAAGAGTCCGGCACCTGGCGGGATAATCAGGTTGATAATCGCCATTTTGAGTGGGCGCGCATTGATATTCCCGGCGACAAAGATCTCTGGGCTATCTCAGTGCATTTTCTCACCAAAACCAGCAAACAACCGGCAGAAGCCGACGCCCTGGTGGATTATATCACCGCCAATGTGCCAGATAACGACTATATCGTTATCGGCGGCGATTTTAATACCACCTCGCGCGATGCACTATGCTTAAAAACCCTGAATAATGTAGTAGTGGTAAAAGAAAGCGACTATCCGGAAGACCAGGACGGCAATGAAGGCACCAATATCAAGCGCAGTAAACCTTATGACGGCGTTTATGTTGACTCTTATTTGCACCAAAAAGAAACTGCCGTCGTCATCGGCGAGGAATCTTTTGACGATGGCCTGGTCTTTGATAGCCGCACCTTTAATTCTCTCAAAGATGTATCGCCGGTAAAAGCCAAAGACTCCACCGCCGGGCAAATGCAACACATGCCCGTAATTCGCGATTTCAAACTCTGGTAATTTCTATTTTAATAGCCGGCAGACGCAGGGGCAGAGGATAAAAGAGAAGGAATTTTAATCTTTCTTTTCTTCGGTAATGCCTTCCCAATAAATAATGCGGTTGCAGCAGGGGCAGAGCTCAATGCTGTTCATGCGCAAAAGAGTATTGTAAAGCTGGGGCGGAATGTTCATATTGCACCCTTTGCAGCAGCCGTCTTTGGCGGCGACCAGGGCAATACCTTTTTTACGATCACGAATGATCTCATATTTTTTCAAAATATTGGGCTTCACCGCTTTAGTGAGCTCATCGCGCACTTTGACTTCACCGGCGATTTCTTCTTCAATTTGAGCAATTTTAGCTTTTAATTCAGTGGCTTCTTGCGCAAAATCAACTTCCAGAACGGCCAGATCATCAGAGAGAGTATCACGGATTTTCTTTTTCTCTTCAATGGTGTTCAAAAGTTCCAGCATTTGCTCGCTGTCTTCTTTATTTTGCCTTTTTGCGGCTTCCACCTCGCGGGAAAGAGAAATATATTCTCGTTGATTGCGGATATCCGAAAGGCGGGCTTCCCATTTTTTGAGTTTGGCTTCCTCGATTTTTAAAGTGCCTTCCTTCTCTTCATACTCTTTTTGCAAAGCATCTAGCTCATTTTTGATGAGATTAACCTGCTCACGGGCAGCTTTTACTTTGTTTTCCTGGGATGCTAGGCGTTTGGGGTATTGTTCGGATGAGCGCTTGATTTCGGCAATTTTGGCATCGATTTTTTGTACCTCAATGAGGTTTAACAGCTGTTCTCGCACTGTATGAGCTCCTTTCATATTGGCTGATTATAATATGCTTAAATAAATTACGGCAGGACATGGAAGCCAGCTTGGGAAAGAGGATGGTGGGCCCACCAGGACTCGAACCTAGGACCAATCGGTTATGAGCCGACCGCTCTACCAACTGAGCTATAGGCCCCTTCTCACAAATCACTGAAACTTCCTCAAATGCAAATACAAAGGGTGTACCCTCCGTAAGTCACCCCCTATCTAGCACAAGGCAATTTACCTAGACAACAAATTTTTTATAATTTTTTTTAAAAAGTAACATGCGGACTGTTGCTTTATTTTTTTGTGGGGTATCTATAGCAGGAAGGCCACGGCCGGAAAGGAAGTATGGCTAATGACTGTTGCTATGAATCAGCGAGTAAAAAATCTGGAAATTAAAGTACTTGACCGAGTGGTGACTATACCTAGCGGCACACCGGCTTCGCATCTTTTATCGGCGAGACGCGATAGCGCCGGCTACCCATGTCTCGCGGCCATTATGAATAATCGCCTGGTGGATTTCGATACCAAACTGGTAAGCTCCGGCGAATTAAAGCCGGTGACGGTAGCCAGTAAAGAGGGTGCTGCCGTCTATCGGCGCTCACTCACTCTTATACTTTACGAGGCAGCAAAGCGCCTTTTCCCCGATATGCAATTGGTAGTGGGCCAAAGTCTCGGTTATGGCTACCACTTCACCTGCCGAGATGCCAAAGGCCAGGAGGGTATAGATAACGGCAAGCTCATGGCCCTCGAAAAGTGTATGCTGCAACTGGTGCGGGAGGATAAGCCTTTTAAACACGAGACCATGAGTGTGGAAGAGGCCATGGAGCTCTTTACCGAGCAGGGGCTTTTGGACAAAGTAGCCCTTTTAAAAACCTGGCGCTCCGATGATGTCACTTTGGTAACACTCGGTACTTATTATGATATTCAGCACGGGCCGGTGGCACCATCTACCGGAGCCATGCTCGATTTTGGCCTCAGTCACTATCCGCCGGGCTTTGTTTTACAATTCCCCTCGCTCTTAAACGGCGGCGAGCATCCGGCCAATTATGATAATCAGCGTCCGCTCTTCCATACCTATCAGGAGACTATGCGCTGGAATGAGATTTTAGGCGTGCGCACGGTAGGGCAACTGAACGAACTCTGCCTTTCCGGGGAAATTTCTGATATTATACGCATTTCCGAAGGTTTTCACGAAAAGAAAATCGCCCAGATTGCCGATATGATCGCTGAAAAGAAGAGTGTGCGCCTGGTGCTCATCGCCGGCCCTTCTTCCTCCGGCAAGACTACTTTTGCCAAGCGCCTTAGCTTGCAATTAAAGGTCAACGGCATACGTCCGGTGGCTATTTCTATGGATAATTACTATGTAAACCGCGTAGATACCCCCTGTCATCCGGATGGCAGCTATGATTTTGAAGCTTTAGAAGCCATCGATCTCGACCTTTTTAACCACAATTTAACCGACCTTTTGGCCGGCAAAACAGTTGATACACCGATTTACGATTTCCACACTGGTGAGCGGGTACCAAAAGAAAAATGGGTGCCCATGGCGATAGGCCCGCGCGACGTCATTATTGTGGAGGGCATCCACGGGCTTAACCCGCGCTTTACCTCCAGCGTGCCGGACGAGCAAAAATTCCGCATTTATATCAATGCCTTAACTCAGCTATGTATTGATAATTCCAACCGCATTTTCACTTCTGAGACGCGCCTTATTCGCCGCATCGTGCGCGACCGGCGCTATCGCGGCTATCCAGCCACCCGCACCATTGAGCTCTGGCCTTCGGTGCGCCTCGGTGAGCGTCGCCATATCTTTCCTTTCCAGGAGGAGGCCGATGCTATATTTAATAGCGCCTTAGTTTATGAGCCGGCGGTGCTCAAAGTCTATGCCGAGCGTTACCTTTTGGAGGTGCCGCGCAACCACCCGAGCGCTGTTACCGCCCAGTCGCTTCTTAGCTTTTTGGATCTCTTTGTGCCCGTTTTCCCCGATGCCATCCCGCCAACATCGCTGCTTAGGGAATTTATCGGGGGCAGCGCTTTCAGTTATAAGTAAAGGAATAAATCATGACAGACAATATTTTTGACCTTGCCATTATCGGCGGCGGGCCGGCTGGGCTTACGGCCGCTATTTACGGAGCCAGGGCTCGCCTTAAAACGGCCATTATTGCCGATGAGGGGCTTTCCGGCACGCTCTCGCGTATTGATATTATCGAAAATTACCCAGGTTTTCCTGGCGGTATCACCGGCGCCGAGCTGGCCGAAAAAATAGCTAAACAGGCCCTTGATTTCGGCGCAGTCCACATAGCGGCTAAAGTGAGCGCTCTCTCTCAGGCAGAAAGCGGCGGCTATATTTTATCCACAGAAAGCGGCGAGCAAGTTATGGCCAAAAGCGTAATTATCGCCACCGGCGCCAGGCATAAAAAGCTGGCTGTTCCCGGCGAGGAGCAGTTTAGCGGCAAAGGCGTCTCATACTGCGCCACTTGCGACGGCGCTTTTTTCAAAAACAAAGAGATTGTGGTGGTGGGCGGTGGGGATTCAGCCGTTAAAGAAGCGCTATACCTCACAAGATATGCGGCCAAAGTAACCATTATTCATCGGCGCGATGCTCTAAGAGCCGAAAAAATTATTCAGGAAAAAGCCTTTAGTAACGAGAAAATAGTTTTTAAATGGAATAGCGTTGTCACGGAAATTGTCGGCGACAGGCTGGTTAAGGCCGTTAAAATCAAAAATATCAAAGACGAAACTTTAGAAGAATACCCCACCCGCGGAGTTTTTATTTTTGTCGGCGTAGAGCCTAATAGTACCCCTTTTAAAGAGCAAATAGCCCTCGATGCCGGCGGAAACATTGTCACCGGCCAGGATTTATCTACCTCCCTAAAAGGTATTTGGGCAGCCGGAGATGTGCGTAGCGGCTCCCCCCGCCAGGTGGCTACGGCTGTCGGCGACGGGACGCTGGCAGCCATGGCAGCTATAGAATATATAGAAAAAGCATAAATTTTGTGAACACTCTTTGACCTTAGCGCAATATTGGCCTATATTACCGACGGCTTGCCATATCTAGGCAATTTCGGAGAAAGATAGTGGCCAAGAAACATCTGCTTTTAGTCGATAATGATGAAAAAAGTTTGCGCGTCCTTGAAGTCTCGCTTAAAAAGGCCGGCTTTTCCATAACCACCGCCACCAACGGCTTGCAAGCCTTGGAAAAAGTTAAACTTTCTGTTCCTGATTTAGTTATTTCAGAGACTAAAATGGAGCAGATGGATGGTTTTGAGCTGTGTAAAACATTAAAAGATGATGTGCGCTTTATTACTATTCCCTTCATCTTTTTAACCAGCGAAAAAACCTTGCAGGAAAAGGTACACGGCCTGGAACTTGGCGTGGAAGATTATCTCACCAAGCCCATTTACATAAAAGAGATTGTCACGCGCATAAAAATCCTTTTGGAAAAAAAGGACAAAGAGGAAATTGCCCGCCAGGCTTCGAAAACCAAATTCCAGGGTAATTTGGCCGATGTCAGCGTGGTTGACCTTTTGCAAACCGTAGAAATGGGGCGCAAAAGCGGCATTATTTATGTTAACAATGAAGCTAATCACAAAAAAGCCGAGCTTTATTTTGTAAACGGCAAAATTATTGATGCCGAACTGGGGCGCCTCAAGGGAGAACGCGCCGTCTATCGCCTCTTAGTGTGGAATGAGGGCACTTTTGAAGTTGATTTCCGCCCCATTTCCCGGCCGGAAGTCATTCAAATGACTATCCAGGGCCTTCTTATGGAAGGTATGCGGCGAGTTGATGAGTGGGGGCGCTTTTTGGAGCAACTCCCACCGCTCGATAGCAAACTGGATATTGATTTTACCGAACTGGCAAGCCGTCTTTCGGAAATTCCCGATGAACTCGATGTTATGCTGCGCCTTTTCGACGGTGAGCACACAATACTCGATGTTGTTGATCTATGCGATTTTGGCGATCTTGAAAGCTTGAATTTGATTTCCAAGCTCTATTTTGAAGGACTTATTCAAAATGTCACCATGTTGCCGGCTTCCGATGATGGCGAAAACGAGTCGGAAGAAGCTTTTCAAGAAGGGAAAGCGGCGTCCAAAGATATCCCCGGCTCCAGCAGCGATCTTATGAGCGAACAGCCTTTGCCGGAGCAGCAATCTCAGGAGCAGCAGGCACAGCAGCAACAAAATCCAGGGTATCCTTATCCGCCGCCCTACGGGGCCCCTAATTATCCCTATCCGGGAGCACCTAATCAGCAGCCAATAGGCGGAGGAGTACCACCTGTCGGTTATCCGCCGGTGCCGCCATATTACGGCGGTTATTGGTATCCGCCGGTGCCTCCTCAAGCAGCGCTGGGGCCTGATGGCCAGCCTCTCTCCAAAGAGCAGCCAATGCCGCTGCCTTATCCGTATCCATATCCTATGCCCGGTATGCCCATGGCGCAGCCGCCACAGGGTTATCCGCCGGTGCCGCCGGCTGCTGGAGCGCCAATAACCCAGCCGCCGCCGGGATATCCATATCCATACCCCATGCCCGGTATGCCCATGCCGCCATATTCTTATCCGCCGCTGCCCAATCAGCCAGCCGGAGCAGCACCGGTACCACCGGCTTATCCGCCATATTATATGCCCCAAAAGCCTGTAACCGAAGAAGCAGCTTCTGTTACCCCGCTAGCCGAATTACCAGAGCCGGCCCAGGCTAATCAGGAACCAAAAGCCGAGGAGGCGCCGGAAACAGCCGGGAGCAATGATATTCCTCAGCATATAGCGCAGGAAGTACAGCAACCAATAGAAGCTGCCATGCCGGAGCCGGCACAACCGGAGCCAATGCCGACAGCCGCACAGCCTGTTACTTCGGAACCTCTAGCGCCGCCCATGCCCATGGCCGATGAAACCACGCCGACCGAGCCGCTACCAGAAGAGCAGCAACCTGAGCCAATAGCTCCAGAGCCAATGGCCGACGAAACAACACCGAGCGCCCCAGTGCCGGAAGAAATACCAGCACCGGCTCCGGTAGTTATGCCCGATGAGACCACTCCCAGCGAGCCACTTCCTGAAGCAGAACCAGCACCGGTAGCCGCAAAGGCGCCGCTATCGGTCAGCAAACCGCGCCCACCAATAGTTAGGGGAGAACGCCCGGAAACTATTGTTTTTAGAGCATTTGCACCAGATCCGATTGATGAAGACGACGATGACGATGATGATTACGAGCCCCTGCCGGCCAAGGCTATGGAGCATTTAAAGCCCAGTCAGCCGGCGTCTATAAATCAAAGTTCGACTTTTGTCGGCAGGCTCTCTGCGGGAGAAATGGCCCAGGCCCAAGAGCAGACCGATCCCAATTTTGTGCCTGATTCTCTTGATAACCAGTTTATCGCCAGCCAGCAAAAGAAAAAGCTCATTATAAAAATTGCCGCCGGTGCAGCTATAGCCTTGTTTGTCTTTCTTTTGGTTATAATGTTTAGCGGCGATGCTGATCATAAAGGCCAGGAAACGCCCGTAGCCACAGCCCTTGAAAACAATATGGCCAAGGCTCCTGACAAACCGAGCGGCGAAATCCCGCAAGCTGTGGATGCCGCAAATACCGAAGCACCAAACCAAGAGCAACCTTCCGAGGCCGCCCAGGAAAATAAGCACGACGCCAAGCAGGACGAACCGGCCGAAGAAGTAAAATTGCCGCCTCCGCCGCCCAAATTGCCGGAAAATGTGGCCCATGTTCAAGATGAGCCGCCGGTGGTTAAAGAAGAGCCGGCAGTAGAGCCCAAAAAAGAGGTAAAAGAGCCGGCAGTGGCCAAAACTGAGCCCAAAACTGAGCGCAAAGCCGAAACTAAGCCACATAAAGCCGAAACCAAGACAGCCAAAATCGAGCCCAAAGAGCCTAAGGCCGAGCGCAAAGCCGAAACAGAGGCCAAACCTAAAGCCACAGCTCCGGCTCCCGCCCCGGCGGCGGCGGTTGATCCCAAGGCTCAAGCTGCAAAGCATTTCTCGCAAGGGGAAATACTGGAAAAACGCGGCAAACTAAAAGCCGCTATAGCCGAATATGAAAAAGCCCGGGAGCTTGATGGGCAAAATGCTAAATTGCTTATTAAACTGGGCTCCGCTTATATAGACGACAAACAAGCCAGTAAAGCCATAGCTATTGTGCGTGACGGCGTACAGCTCAATAAACGCGACCCGCAGGGCTGGTTAGTCCTCGGCCGTGCTTACCAGGCTATAGGCCAGAATCCCACCGCCAAAAAGGCTTATACCAATTATTTAAAACTGGCGCCAAATGGCACCCATGCTGCCGAAGTGCGCGAACTTATTGAAAAACTATAAAATACCGAGGTGTAATATATGTCTTCTGTACCCAGTAAAGAACTCGTTGTAAAACCCAATCCTAAAAAAGAACGGCGCTACAAAGTTAATATTTCCTCGCCGGAATTTACCTGCCTTTGCCCTATGACCGGGCAACCGGATTTTGCTACTATTTATATCAGCTATGAACCGGCAGAATATATCTTGGAGCTAAAATCATTAAAACTCTACCTTTGGACTTTCCGCGAAGAGGGCTGTTTCCATGAGGCGGTTATTAACCAAATTTGTGACGATTTAGCAGCCGTTTTAAAGCCCCATCACCTGGAAGTTAAAGGCGATTTTTTGGTTAGAGGCGGCATTTCCACCAATGTGGTGGCGGAGTATAACGAGCCGTAATTCATGTATAAAATAAAAGCGGCTGTTTTTCTCTTTCTGCTTTTATCGTTTCACAGTATCCCCCTTTTTGCCTATGGCCGCCTCACTGTGAGCGGCTCGCCGTTTGACGCGGCGACTCATATAACCATAGACGGAGCGGAAATTCTATCGGCGCCGCCTTGGCCGCTGGAAGCCGGGCGCCACAAATACACCATTGTTAGAGCCGGTTACGAAGCCCTAAGCGGTGAAGTAGATATTCCAGGTGGCAATGAAGTGGCGCTTAATTTTCAGCTCTTACCTAAATTTCCTACAGCCGGCGGTTATTTTAAAAATATTCCTCAGGAATTACAGCGGCGCGGACGCTGGCTGACTTTGGAACCGGGCGGGGTGGGCTTTATGGCCAAGGCCGGAATAAAACCACAGCTGATTTTAGATTTAGCCCGCCTTGAGCTTTTGGCCCCCAAGGCCTATTTACCTATAGAAATAGGTCTCTTGCCGGTGCGCATATTTTTTGAGCCACGCAGTGGCCAGCTTGCGGTTGCAGCTATTCGTTCGCATATTTACGGCGGCGCCTTTTGGACCGGCTTTTATATGCTTATTTCCGGCGGCCTTTTCGGCTTTATCGGCGGCCAGCTTTATCCAAGCTATGAACTTATGGCCGGCGGCGGTCTCTATGCCCGGCTGGGCTTTTATCTTGGCACCCATTTTCTTTTAAATTTGCGCTACGAGTTTGATATTGCCCGTTCTCCCGGCCACCATTTACTCTTGGAATGGCAGATAAATCTCTATGGCCGTGGCAAACGCTAAGGAGCCTTTAATGCACGAAGAATTGCAAGCTTTATTAAAAAAACTGGGCCAGACGGTTTATGGACAGGATGCCCTTTTTGAGCGCCTATTAATAGCTCTTTTGACTTCCGGCCATGTGCTCCTGGAGGGCGTTCCCGGGGTGGCCAAAACCACCGCTGTGCGGGCCTTTGCCAGTGCACTCGGCCTTAAATTTTCGCGCATTCAGTTTACTCCGGATTTACTCCCCAGTGATCTCATTGGCATCCAGGTTTTGCGCCCCGATAAAATGGATTTTACCATCCATAGAGGGCCGGTTTTTGCTAACATTGTTTTGGCTGATGAGATAAACCGCGCTCCGGCCAAAGTGCAGAGCGCCCTTTTGGAAGCCATGGCCGAACGCGGAGTGACCATTGCCGAAGAGACGCTTAAATTGCCGGAGCCTTTTGTGGTTTTGGCCACCCAAAATCCCCTGGAGCAAGAGGGAACCTATCAATTGCCGGAAGCGCAGCTGGATAGATTCCTCTTTAAAGTGCGCGTGGATTATCCTGTAAGAGAGGCCGAAAGATCCATGCTCGATGCGGCTCTTAGCGGCCGCTTAGCTGCGCCTTTGCCTCCCGAACTTACGAGCGATAAACTAGCCGAGCATGTAGCAGCCGTAAAAAAGGTGAATTTTTCCCCTGAAGTTAGAAACTATCTGCTTGATTTGGTGGCGGTAACACGCGCGCCCAAGCGCTATGCCCTGGATCAGGTAGCCGATTTGCTGGTATATGGTATTTCGCCGCGCGGCCTTATTCATTTGGCCGAGGCCTCGCGGGCGGCGGCTTATCTGGCCGGGCGCGATTATGTTACTCCCGATGATGTGCAAAAAATGATTTTTGATTGCTGGCGCCACCGCTTGGGGCTTAGTTTTGCGGCCCAAGCCGAGGGAGTAACCAGCGATGAAGTGCTAAAGCAAATTGTGCATCTGGTGGCTGTGCCGTAAAGAGGTCATTTACTCTTTAGGCCGCTTTATTTCTGACATTTTTGGCAAAAGACGCTGCGCCGCCCGCCGATTTTTACACTTTCAAGCAAAGTGCCGCAGTTTTTGCAAGGCTTTCCCGCCCGCCCGTAAACCATGAGATTATTTTGCATGGAGCCGCCGCCATAGGCCCAATCAAAGCTGGTACCCTTAAGCTCAATGGCTTTACTTAAAATGGCCAGCACCGCCTCTTGTAAAGCTTTACACTCATTAATGGTTACAGCACTCCCCGGGCGGGCGGGATGAATACCGGCGGCAAAAAGCACTTCGTCGCTATAAATATTGCCGAGACCGCAAAGCAGGCTTTGATCAAGCAATAAGGCCTTTAAAGGCTTCTTTTTTTGCTCTTTTAGAGTGTCATAAAGCCACTCTGCGGTAAATTGCGGCGAAAATGGCTCCACACCAACGCCGGGAATATCTGCCCCCGGGGGCAAAAACTTCCAGCGCCCGAATTTACGCGCATCATCGAATTGCAATTTTTTGCTGCCTGAAAGGTGCGCTACTAGGCGCGTATGTTTACCTAATGGCACTTCTTCCGGCAAAACCGCCAAAGAGCCCGACATGCGCGGATGAATTGCGAGAAGCCCCTTATCGGTAAAAAGGCAGATATATTTTCCGCGCCTTTTTATTTCTTTAATTATTGCGCCGGTGAGCTTTTCCTTAAATATAGCCGGAGAGGGCTCTACCTGCCGCGGCCAGAAAAAATCAAAAGAGAGCAAAGCATCGCCCTTAAGGTCGCCCAAAGAGCGCATCATTGTCTCGACTTCCGGCAATTCCGGCATATCTGCTCCACAAAATGTGCTTGAGTGAAAACTCAGCGAGCGCGATAAACTATGCGCCCCCGTGTGAGATCATAAGGGGAGAGCTCGATAGTCACTTTGTCACCTGGTAAAATGCGGATAAAAAACTTACGCATTTTGCCGGAAACATGGGCTAAAACCTTGTGCCCGTTATCAAGTTCCACCGTGAACATCGCGTTGGGGAGAGCTTCCAGCACCCGCCCGTCTACTTGAATATTTTCTTCTTTCGCCATAGTTCCTCGAATGTATCGGTTTTTGGCCCCTTATTGGGGCAAAACAAGCCGGAAATTGGCACAAAAACTCCTTGTTTGCAAGGTATAATTATTATTTTTTCTTTCTTACCTCTTTTATTAACTAAAGAAACTCGTGATTTGCCTATTTTATTGACATACATACACCTACACACTCCCACTTTTGCGCCTATTTTTTTACATTCACTCATATTTCGGTATATTGGTTAATGCAGTGGCCAAGGAGCCACTAAGGAGGTTCACATGTTAAGAGAGCAAAAGAGAGCCTATTATAACGATAACCTCTATTTCACCTTTGATTTATGCGAGGAAACCGGCAAACTGGCACTCGGTTTAAGTGTAAACGATAGTTCCGGCGCCCTTTTGGTAAAGCAGGCTTATCCATTTAGTGACTCCGGCACAGCTGCCAGTTGGCTCTTTTATTGGCAACTTTTAGCCGCTGCCGGTCGGGAAGAGCCTCTAAAAGAGGGGAAGAGCCCAACTTATTGGCTGGGCGCTGACGGCGAATATGCAAACTGACGAAAACTTGTCTTGAGGACCATCTTCGGGTAATGGTTCTTTGATAGCCGCCAACAGATCCTTATAGATCTTCGGCAGGAGGAAAGAGCGCGTATGACGGATGAGGCAATGAGCTCTCAAAAGGCAACGGAGCTATGGCAGGAATTTCTGCAGCTGATAAGCGGTAGCTACAGTACATTCACTTATAATTTTTTCGCCTGTATGAAACCGCTCTCTTTTGATAACGGCACCATCACGCTGGCTGTGGAAAACGGTTTTATAGAAGACTGGGTACAATCAAATAATTATGCCCCACTTATCCGCGATGAGCTCTCAAAAATAGTTGGCTCACCGGTTAACCTAAACATGGTTATTGCGCCGCAAACAGCCGGGCATGAGAAATCTATAAGCCGTAAAAAACCTAATAATATAGCTCAAAAAGATGACAAAGCACCGGATTCCCGGCCACCGGAGGCCAAGCCCGTTCAAAAGTCTAAGGCCATCATTTCTTCTTTGTTTGATAAGCGTTATACTTTTGACACCTTTATCGGCGACCCCTCCTCCAATGCCCTGGCACTGGCCGCGGCTCAAGCAGTGGCAGCTGCTCCTGGTGAGCGCTATAATCCCCTTTATATTTACGGCCCATCAGGTCTTGGAAAAACTCATCTTTTGCATGCCATCGGGCAAAAAATAGCCGCCAGTCATCCGGACTGGTCAATTGTCTATCTTTCTACCAATGAGTTTTTGGATGAATATATCGGGGCTATGCGTGATAACAAAATGAGCTTTTTTAACACTCGTTATCACAAAATATGCCAAGTACTCCTAATGGATGATATTCAATTCATCGCCGGCAACAAGACAGCCACACAAAACGAATTATTTAATATTTTCAATACGATGAAAAACAACGGCAAACAGCTGGTTTTTGCTTCCGACAAACTGCCGCATGATATGCCGGATATCCCCGAGCGTCTGCGCAGCCGTTTTCAATCCGGCCTCCTGGCCGATATTCAGGTTCCGGCATTAGAAACCAAAGTAGCCATTTTGCAAAAAAAGGCCAGCACCATGAATCTTAAATTGTCACAAGATGTGGCCTTTTATATTGCCAGTGCCCTGCCCTCCAATGTGCGCACTTTGGAAGGAGCCTTGCAACGGCTAAGTCTTGAATCCGCCAGAACCGGCCGTTCTCTTTCCACAAGTTATGCCAAGGAGCTCTTGGTTGGTGTCTATGATATTGCTCAAGGGGCAATTTCGGTAGCCGATGTCACCGAGGCTGTTTCAGAGTTCTACCACCTTGATCCCAAATTGTTGACCTCCGGTAGCCGCACTAAAGAGTTGGTACGCCCCCGGCAACTGGCTATGTATCTTTGTTACAAACATCTTCCCACCAGCTACCCGGCTTTGGCCAAAGATTTTAAGCGCAAGGATCACACCACCATCATGAGTGCCTGCCGCAAAATCGAAAGTCTTATCGGCAAAAGCGATGCCGAGATTTTAGAAGCCGTAAATGCTATAGAAAAGCTTCTGCGCCGCAGCTAAGGAAAAGCCTCATGGAACATTTAAATGTGGCGGAATACATCGATGATATGGGCCAAAAACAGCCGGATGCCCTGGCTATCGCCGTTTTAAAAGGCGAAAAAATTCACCAAATTACCTGCAAAGATCTCATGGATCGCAGTAACGCCCTGGCAGTGGCGCTAAGAGAATTCGGTATCAAAGAAGGCACCCATGTCGCCATGATGGTCACTCCCGGCGAAGAGCTCTTTGCTCTCACTTTTGCCCTCTTTAAAGTGGGCGCAGTGGCCATTTTTATCGACCCGGGCATGGGGCTGAATAATGTCACCAAATGCTTGGCCGAAGCTAGGCCCGAAGCCTTTATCGGCCTCACCAAAGCACACATTGCCCGCCTATTAAAGGGCTGGGGCAAGCCTACTCTTCGTAAGCTGGTGACCGTGGGCCCGCGCCTCTTTTGGGGCGGCACTACTTATAGCCGCCTTTTGGCCATGGGCGCCGGTAAATGCCCCGAAATCGTCAAAGTCAATACCAATACACCGGCGGCCATCAATTTTACTTCCGGCAGCACCGGCCGGGCCAAGGGCGCTCTTTATACCCATGGCATGTTCTCCGCTCAGGTGCGCCTTATCCGCGATGTTTACGGTATAAAAGAGGGGGAAACCGATTGCTCCACCTTCCCTCTTTTTGCCCTTTTTGACGCCGCTATGGGCATGGCCAGCATTGTGCCCGATATGGATACCAGTAAACCTGCCTCCAGTAATCCGGCCAATATTGTTAAAGCTATTCAAAAATTTAATTGCACCAATATGTTTGCCAACCCGGTGGTAGTGGCCAAAGTCGGCGCCTACTGCGAACAAAGCAACATAAAACTGCCATCATTAAAGCGCGTTATCTCTTGCGGCGCTCCGGTAGCCGTGCCGCAGCTCAGCTCTTTTGTAAAAGCCCTAGAAGCGGGCGTAGAAGTGCATACTCCTTACGGCGCCACCGAAGCTCTACCAATTTCCGACATCGGCTCCAAAGAAATATTTGCCGAAACAGCAGAAATTACCAAAGAAGGCGGCGGTGTCTGCGTGGGGAGAGCCAACAGTGAGGCGGAAATTAAAGTAATAACTATTACAGATGAAGCCATTGCCACTTTTGACCCGGCGCTCATTGTCCCCACCGGCACTATGGGCGAAATAATCGTGCGCGGGCCCATGGTTTCCGCAAGCTATTATGGCCGCCCAGATTACACCAAACTGGCAAAAATCCCGGATGGCGCCACCTTTTGGCACCGCATGGGCGATGTAGGCTATTTTGACGAAAAAGGGCGCCTCTGGATGTGCGGGCGCAAGTCGCATAGAGTGGTCACAAGTGACCATACTTATTATACTTTACCAACCGAAGCCGTTTTTAATAAGTGCCCGAAAATAAAGAGATCCGCTCTGGTTCCCATTAGGCAAAACGGCAAGACTAAAGCTGCCGTTTGTATTGAAATGCCGGCCCAAAGCCGGGAAAACCAAGAGGCCGTAAAAGCTGAACTTCTGGCACTGGCGGCGGCGAGTACCCATGCTAGGGGCATAGAAGATATACTTTTTTACCCGCAGCCATTCCCGATGGATGTCCGCCATAATGCCAAAATTTTTAGAGAAAAATTAGCTACTTGGGCTAATGAGCAACTGGGTTAATCCTCCCAGCGACAAAGCACATCCACATTAGAGAGAGAATATTCTTTTACCAGTACTTCTTTGGGCTTTTTATTAAAAAGCATCACTGCGCCTTCATAGGTACCGATATGGTAGCAAGTAGGGAAAACCCAGGCGTCGGTGAGGCTGATAATGGCATAATCTTCGCCAACTTCCAAAAGATTAGCTTTAGTTTGCGAGAGCAAATTATAAATGCTGTTAATCATTTGAAAGCCATTATCTATACGATGCCCGGCAGCAGTATAAAAGAGCATCCCGGCGGTAGTTTTTTTAAAACCTTGAAACAGGCGCTGTCCCAAAAGGCGCAAAGCTTGTCTTTGCGGCAATTCCGGATAAAGAGCTTTCGAGCTTTTATCAAGTAATTCAATAAGTTCTGCACACGAATAATTGCTGAAATGGTCGTAATTTTTAATCAGCTCGCTATCAGGGCACTTCTCTCTTAAAGCGCCTATAACGGTAGAGAAAAAGAGCCCTTTTACAGAGGCTTCAGGCGGCATAGCAGCAAGTCTTTCGGCCGCATCCAAGGGGGAAGTCATATCAGGAGGGGTGAATTCCACGAGAACAATCCCTTATGCTGGTGGGAGTAGCGTTTATGCTAAGGACGGCTCCCTATTTTTGACTAGATCCACAAGTGCCTTAACATCTTGTGCATCGCCCTTGGAAGATACCAGAATTACATCACTCGTGGCAACAATTATAATATCTTTTACACCAAGAGTGGCGACAACTTTATCAGAATCATTAAAAATAACGGAATTTTGAGTATTTAAACTAATTACTCGCCCGCGTTCCATGTTGCCGGCGTCATTTATTTGGCTGAGTGCCGGGAGCGCCGGCCAACTACCGACATCGGACCAACCGCATTCTACAGGCACTATAGCCAGGTTTTCGGCCTTCTCCATAATACCGTAATCAATGGAAGTAGCCGGCATGGCGGGCCAGGTATCGGCCAGTATTTGGGAAAAATCTTCTTGAGTGGCATCAAGCCATTTTTGGCTTAGCGCAAAAGCCTCCGGCTGCCTGGCGGCCAATTCTTTAAAAAAGCGCGTTGTACTCATCACAAAAATGCCGGCATTCCAAAAATATTCACCGCTGGCTAAATATGTTTCAGCCGTCCGGTAATCGGGTTTTTCCACAAAAGCCGCCACCTTGCAGGCCGTTTCATCTAATTTATCACCGCTTTTAATATAGCCAAAACCTGTTTCCGGCGCCGTAGGAGTAATCCCCAGGGTAACAATAAGTTCTTTTTCGGCTAGAGTTATCGCCTTTTTTAAGGCGGCGATAAACGGAGCTGTTCTGGCGATATAATGGTCGGCGGGCAAAACAAGGAGAATTGTCTCTCCCAAGGCTCTTTTAATAACTGTTGCTGCCAGAGTAATAGCCGGCAGAGTATTGCGCGGGCTGGGCTCGGCAATAATGTGGCTTTTAGCGGTTTCCGGCAATTCGGCACTGCAGCGCTCGGCATATTTTTCGCCGGTGGCAATATAACAATCAGCCGGAGGAGCTATGGGCAAAAGGCGCTCAACTGTTGCTCTCAGCATAGAATCGCTGCCTAAAAGTTTTAAAAATTGCTTGGGATTATTCTGCCTGGAAAGCGGCCAAAACCTGGTGCCGCTACCGCCGGCAATAACAACCGGGGTAACCTTCATAGCTTGTCCTCTTTAATTATGCCGGCCTGTAATTTGGCCGCTTTTACCACATTACTCAGCAACATGGCGGTGGTCACCGGCCCCACACCTCCTGGCACCGGGGTATAAAAAGCCGCTTTTTCATAAGCCGATTCCTGAAAATCGCCGACAAGTCCGCCGGCCGTTTGGGTAGTGCCGACATCAATCAGCACCGCTCCTTCTTTAACCATTGCGCCGCTAATAAGATTGGGCCTACCGGTAGCCGAAATGAGTATATCGGCTGCCTGGGTATAAAAAGCTAAATCTTTGGTATGCGAATGACAAACGGTAACAGTGGCATTAGCTGATAGCAAAAGCTGGGCCAGCGGCCGGCCAACCACAGCCGAACGGCCGATAACAACCGCCTTGGCCCCATCTATCATAGCGCCGCTTTCCTTAATAATGTTAAAAGCGGCCATAGCTGTACAGGGCGCAAAAAGCGCTCCGCCGGAGGCACCATCTACATCTTTTTCTTTGGCAATTTGTAAATAAGGCAAAAGAGGGGCCGGCAAAGGCGCTTCAACCAGAATAGCTTTAATAGCTGAATCAGCATTAAGCGCATTTAAACATGAACTAAATTCTTTAGGAGAAACATCTTGGGGCAGAGCAATACAACTGGTGGAAATAGCTAATTTTTCAGCTTTTTTACATTTCACATCGGCATAGAGCGCAGCCGCTTCGTCATTTCCTACCCGCACAATGGCCAGGTGCGGTTTTATGCCGTTTTTTAGCACATTAGCTACTTCGCTGCTAAGATTATGGTAAATTTGGTTAGCTAGAGTTTTGCCGGAAAATTTTATGGCAGCCACTATTCTTTAGTTTCCTCTTTGGCCTGTTCCCGGGGTGCTACTTCGTCTTTTTTAGCCGGAGCAGCTTCTTTGCTTTCTTCCAACCCCTCTTTGGAGGCTTTGCGGAAATTGGCAATTCCCTTACCAAGAGCATCACCTACTTGCGCCAATTTACCGGCGCCGAATATCACCAGCACAATAACCAGGATGACAATCAATTCACCCATGCCTATATTGCCCATAAAAACCTCTTACTTAAATCTAATATAAGGTGAATTTAGTAATCAAAACCAAATTTAACGGAATATGTCGGCATGATAGTGAGCTTCTTTTCCGCGGCTTGCAAATTCATAAAGTTGAGATCGACTTCGCCTAATATTTCTATAAAATTAATAATAAATCTGAGTCCTAAAAAGGCGCGGTGTTGCAAATTCTCATTCCAAGAAACTTGAGCTAAGGTGTAAAGCGAGCCGCTGTCACCGCCGGAATGAGTAGAAGCCTCTGGAGAAGATTCCAAAATTTGCGAAACAGCATGAACAGTCCACAAAGTATAACCAGCATAAGGAGTGAGGCCCACCATTCCACCGAGACCAAAGCTATAAGAGATGGCAAAATCCATTTGCACTTGCGTTAAATCAAGTTGCTGCGGGCCCAAAAGACGATTAGCGGCAAAACGCACACCAATATCCGGCAATTGTTTCAGGAATTTTTCATGGAGAAGTGTCCATTTAACTTCGGCACCAACAGCGTAAAGATCGGTCCCAACAGCACCGGCCAGCATATAAGTGAGTGTAGCACCGACTTCAAAACTAAGAGGAAGACCCTTACGCACATGGATGCGGGCGGCATTTAAAGAAGAAGCCAGGCGTTGGTTATAACCCTGGCTAGTGCCGTTTTCGTGCCACACACGGTGGCCGGGCTGACCGCGCCAATAGCTGTTTTCTTGGTGAATATCGGCCCAGCTCATTTCGAGGCCAAAGTTAAAGCCGGAATACCCAAGAGATTCGGCCGGCGACATCATACCGGCACCCAAAGCGGCTCCCAGTTCGGTTACCATGCTTTGAAAACGTTGATTCGGAGTTGTATCGTTACCGACAGGACGCCCGAGAGCTGTTAAATCCAGCTGCAAAACACCGGCTTTGGCGGCCGGAGTCAGACTAAACATAGTTATTATGCCCAAAACAAAGGCCGGATAAAAAGACCAATGCTTCATTTGGTACTCCTCTAAACTGAACTTATAGCTTTAAAAGCATGCCCTTTAAAGCCACAAAATACCGCCCTTACGCTACCCTAGAAGGAACTATGGTGTCAATATTTATGCTTTTAAACATTAAAAGGCCACCCTTAGTGCTCTAAAAAAAAGCGATAAATCAGGCCGGTTTTCACTCAGCCGATAATTTTTCGCTCTTTAAGGCTCTTTATTTCTGCCGGAGTAAGAGCCAGATACTGCGCCAAAATTTCATCTGTATGCTCGCCAAGAGCCGGGGCTTTTGCGCCGGGAGCGGCCGGCGTCTCGCTCAATTTTGCCGGAAAATCAGGCACTTTTACTGTGCCATCGCCCTGCTTTAGCGTGCAGAATATGCCCCGCTCTTCATTATGCTTATCGCCGGCCGCTTCGGCGATAGTGCGCACTTTGGCCACCGGCAGGCGGGCCGCTCTGAACATTTCAATTACCCGCGCGGTTGTTTGCCGGCTAGTCCACTCACTGATAGCGCGGTCGATGCGCTCATGGGCGGCCCGCCGCTTGGAAGGATTATCCAGTGTGCTATCAGCCGCCAAATCCGGGCGCTCTATGAGCCCGCATAAATCCTGCCACATCTTTTCCGAGAGCGACATGTGGGCAATATAGCCATCGCTCGTGGGGTAAAAACCATGCGGCGCCGTACCCGGGTGGCTAGAGCCGCAGGAGATGAGCCCGGCCGCCTTCTGCGCTGCTTCATCATTGGCGCTAGCACCTGCGGCGGCCATCTTTTGCCAGATAGAAAAGCTGTTATCCGTCATAGCTAAAAGAGTGTCATACATGGCCAGGTCTATATATTGGCCTACGCCGCTTTGGTCGCGGTAGCGCAGAGCGGCCAAAAGCGCCACGGCCCCGTTTAAAGCGGCGGCATAATCGGCCAGACTCGCCGGAATACGGGCCGGAGCGTCATAGCCAGTCTGCCGGGCCAGGCCGCTCTCAGCTTGCAAAATAATGTCATAAGCCGGCTCCATGGTGCGGCTGTTATTTTGCCCAAAGCCGGAGATGGAAAGGTAAATAATGGCCGGATTTATCTGCCGACAGTCTTCATAAGTAAGGCCGAATTTAGCCATGGTGCCCGGGCGGAAATTTTCAATAACCACATCAAAATGTGGCAAAAGTTTTTTAACTATTTCCACCGCTTCCGGCGCTTTTAAATTGAGGGCGATACTCTTTTTGCCTCTGTTTTCTTGGCTGAAATAGCTGCTTTCGCCAAATTGCAATGGCCCGGAAGTGCGTAGCGGATCGCCGGTTAGGGCTTCCACTTTTACTACATTAGCGCCCAAATCGGCCAGCATGGCCGAGAGATGGCCGCCAGCCACAATTTGCCCAAAATCCAAAATATTAAGGCCAGTTAGTGCTTTATTCATAATCTTGATTTTTCCATTAGATACGTTTCGATAAAGTCATTGATATTGCCGTCCAAAACGGCATCGGCATTGGATGTCTCATAGCCGGTGCGGTGATCTTTCACCAATTTATAGGGATGCAGCACATAGCTTCTTATCTGGCTACCCCACTCGATGGTCTTCTTTTCACCGGCCAGGCGCACTTTTTCTTCTTCTTTTTTCCTAAGTTCCAGTTCATAGAGGCGCGAGCGCAACATCTTCATGGCTGTGTGGCGGTTTTTATGCTGTGAGCGCTCGGCCTGGCAGGCCACCACAATGCCGGTAGGGAGGTGGGTAATACGCACAGCCGAATCGGTCTTATTGATATGCTGGCCACCGGCCCCGCCGGATCGGTAAGTATCAACCCTAAGATCTTCATCACGGATATCAATTTCGATGGAATCATCGATTTCCGGCGAAACATTAACAGCGGCAAAACTGGTGTGGCGGCGGGCATTGGCGTCGAAGGGGCTAATGCGCACCAGGCGGTGCACCCCCGATTCGGCTTGCAAATAGCCATAGGCCCAGTCGCCGCGAACAATAAACATAGCTGCTTTAATCCCGGCATCATCGGCCGGCTGCAAGTTGGCCATCTCCACCGTGTAACCGCGCCGCTCGCAATAGCGCATATACATTCTAAAGAGCATATCGGCCCAGTCCTGGCTCTCAGTGCCGCCGGCGCCGGAGTTGATGGTGACAATGGCGGCATTGCCATCGAGCTCACCGGTAAACATCTGCTCCATTTCGAGCTGCCTTAGCTCCGGCTCTATTTTGGGCACCAGCTCCTCAAGTTCCGGAATAAAATCGGCATCTTCCTTAGCCAGCTCGTAACCGTCTTCACCATCGGTCACCTCTTTATCCAGCTGCTTAAAGCGGTTCAAAGTGTGAGTAATGGTGGCCTGTTCCTGCTGGATGGTCTTGGCTTTATCGGGGTCGTCCCAAAGGGTGGGATCGGCGGCAATATGCTCAAGTTCTTTAATGCGCATCTCTTTGCGCTCAATATCCAGGTGGCTTTTAAGTTCATCGAGCCGTTTCCGGTATTCATGCATTTTGCTGCCAAGTTCAAAAAGATCCATAAAAATGCTCCTTAAAAAATGCCGTAATCAGGCAATAACAGCGGCCTCTTTATGCCAGAATTTTATTATAGAGGCAACGGATTAGCTAAGAAAGAAGAAACGAGGCTTATTTTACCATCCGTTTGCGGCGCACCGTAAGAAGAGAAGCAGCCAGGAGAAGAGCCGTAAAAGTGGAAACATCACCGGCGGCACTATTGCAACCCCGCTTAGGCTGAGTATTGTTTTGATTTACGCTAACCGAATTATCGCTACTCTGGTGATTATTTGTGCCCTGATTAATATCAGGATTTACATCTGGCTTTTCTTCAACTGCATCATCATCCTCTTCATGCTGATTATTATTTTCACCGCTATCATTAAAGAAATCAGCCGGCTTATTGGCCTCTTCTTCGTTAGTATCATCATTTATAATTATTGGTTCGGTATCGGCATCGGTATTATCGCCGGGATCATCACCGGGATCATCGCCGGGGTCGTCACCGGGATCATCACCGGGATCATCGGCAATAAGATCTAATTTTATAGCATCAATAATAAAGGTTTGCGTTTTATAACTATCGGCACTTATTGAATCTTTTACCATAACATATTGCTCACCGCCGGCAGTAAAATCAAATGCTCCGATAGAATACCAACCAGCTGCTACAGACTGATCCACTGTCACATTGCTAACAGCAGCGCCATGTTTTATTTCATACTCCACCCCCTGGCCGATACTTGCTTTGCCACTGGCAGCTAAAATGGGACTCTTATCGGCCGGAATATAGGCTAAGAGTTCATAACTACCGGCAGCGGCAAAGTTAAGATTAAATGTGCCGGTACTGGTGGCGGCACTTCCTACTGTGCTCTTGGTATTGGACCAGATAAGATGATTTTTATAACCAATATCATCGAGAGATCGCAGCCATTTGGGGTCACCGCCGCCAACAAAACATGATTCCTCTTCGTCAATAATGCGCCCGGCTAATGGAACAGGATCACAAACCGGGGTAATTCTTACTGCATCGAGAATAAATTGCTTGCCTTTGGTGGCATCATCTTCCGCCTTGTCATCTATAATGAGATATTGGGCACCGCCTTTGGCAAAATGATAAGTACCTATTTCCTTCCAACCCTCATGGCCGCTTTGATCAATAATTACGCTATCGAGAGTACCGTTATGCATAATCTTGTAGGGAATAGCGGTAGCCACATCTGTTAATTCCTCTGATTTATTAGTGAGATAATAATCTATGCGATATTTACCACTACGCTCAAAGTTAAAGCTCCATTTGCCGTAGTTACTGGGCTCAGCGGTAATCCAGGTTTTACTCCAGATAAAGGCCTCGTTATAGCCGCTGCCGCTGACATGGCGCAAATATTTGCTGTTTCCGCCGGCAAAAAAGCAGGCATCTGTTTCGTCAATAATGCGCCCAGCAGGCGGAATATTTTGGCAGCCGCCGCCGTAAGTGAGCTTTTGCAAATCTTCCAAAGTACCATTTATAACATTTATATCAACATGCCCGGAAATACCGTTAACAGCGGCTTCGGAGGAATATTGCCAGATAGCCCAGTTAGTCCATTTATCAGAAATCGAGGGACAGGAGGAGCTAGTCCAAGTATTAGGATATGCGGCATGCCAAAGTGGATAATCGGCAAAATCGCTGCTTTTTACATGGGAATCCCAAAAATAGCCACCAGTGTAAATAATCGGTTTTACACCTAATTTACTCTCCACACGGTTAATCCATTTGGTAACGGCGGCAGCGACTTCTGTCGCAGAAAGGTTTTCATCGGCCTCCACATCAATAACCGGCGGCAAATCATTGGCTTCCAGCTTGTTACCTATTTTTTCCAAAAGATAATCCGCTTGCTTTACGGCATCCTGCGAAGGGCGGAAAAACTGATAAGTACCGCGAATAAGACCGGCCTCTTTTATCTTTTTGTAATTAGTATCAAATTTTGAATCGCTGTAATTAAGACCGTCGGAAACGCGGGCAATGGCAAATTTAATATTCTGGGGATCGGCAGCCACTTTGGCCCAATCGACATCGCCTTGCCACTTGGAGACATCAATGCCTCTAAAAGTTGAATTTACTCCACATGTTTTGTGAACTGCCTGTTCAATAGTCTCATCATATTGGAGATTTAGATAACTACCCATGGTAGCATCACCGCCACCGGCACAAGAAGTCATCATAGCCAGAGTAAAAAGCCCAAGAACAAGAGGTAAATATTGCTTTGACATGTGTTCCTCCTTGGGACAAAGCATCGCCTTTTATTATCGTAACAATTTTTTACTGTGTTGCCAAGATTTGAAAAATAGCTTCATAAAGCTAATCACATTAAATTATTAAAAATATTTTACTGCGCGGCGGAAGGGTTAAAAAGCTCTTCCAATATAGCGATTGACATAGATACAAAATGAAATATTCTTATTTGGCCAGATGGCGGGTACTATTTCCGCCCAATACCGATAAGGAGGTTACGATGAATTACAAGGGTGTACGCAAAGGACTCGGTTTAGGTCTTTCACTACTGGCAGTAACTTTTTTTAATAGTTGCGCTTTGTTTTTAAGCCCCAGCCCCAGTCCTTCCACCCCGGCTGCCAGCAATACAAGCCGCGAACCGGAGCCGGTTATCGAAGGCGTATGGAAGCAGGCAAGCAACGGTAATAATTATGAAATTACGTCATCCGGCGATACATTTGCCATGAGTGTTTTTAAAATTAAAAGCAACGGCGAACAAGACTACATCTCATCAACGCCGCTGGCCTTCGAGCGCGGCGCCCGGCGCATTGTTGACTCCCGCCACGGCTATCTCTACGGCTACAACAAGAGCCGCCCGGGCTGGATTGCTTATTATTACAGCATGAGCGGCAGTAGTATGAGCTTAACTTCCTGCATCAATGACAACGGCGGAACAACCTGGTCTTCACTCGATGAGGCCATGAATAAAGCCGATATATCAAGACCCGGCACCGTTAAAATGGACGTAACCCGCTAAAATATTATTGTTTGGATTTACTAAGGCGCTCTACTACTTCTGCGTAAGTATGCTTTTTAAATAGCTTTTTCATCTGCTTTTGATAAACAGAAAGCAGTGATTTTTTACCAGCTAAAACATCTTTAAGTAAATAGCTATCGCTTTTTTTGGCAAAGAGCAAAACGACTTCTTGCTCTTTTTCATCTTTTTTTTGGGTAAAAATAAGCTCAATATTATCATCTTTTACCAGCTCTTTAAGGGGCAAATCCCGGCCGTCCTGTTTTTTTAGAGCTCCAACAAGGGCGGCTGTGAGCTGCACTTCTACTAGCCCCAAAAGCTCGTTTTTTTGCTCCGGCGTAAGCTGTTGGACATCACTAAAGAGGCGATTTTTCAGCTCATTTTCATCTATATGGGCGGCAAGTTTTCCGGCCAGAGCTTTTAATTCATCACGGGCCGGCTCTCTGCTGCCAAGAGTTTTGACTTCTTTTAAGAGCCCGCTTATGGCCTCTTTAGGAGAAGAGGAGGCGGCGAAAGCCAAAGACTGCATCAAAAAAAGTATTGTAAAAACAAGGATATTACATTTTTTCAGCATAATAATTTTCTACCTTTTCGATAAGTTTATTAAAGATTTCCTCTTCGGGGCCACTGGCCACCATCTCTCCTTTAACAAAGAGAATAGCTTCTTTATTCCCCTTCATGGCCATGCCCATATCAGCCAGGGCAGCCTCGCCGGGGCCATTGACTTCGCAGCCCATAACAGCCAGATTAATAGTGCGTTTACTCTTAAATGTGGCGAGCCTTTCTTCAAGTTTTTCGGCCATTTGCCAAACTGAGCCATGGCAGCGGGCACAGGTTGGGCAGGCATGAACCACCACTCCGCCCTGATAAAGGTCAAGAGATCGCAGGAGCTCTTTGGCCACCAGTACCTCTTTTATGGGATCGCTGGCGAGAGAAACGCGAATAGTGTCGCCAATGCCTTCGCTCAGCAAAATGGCCAGGGCGGCGCTGGACCTTATGGCACCGTTAAGGAGCGTTCCCGACTCGGTGAGCCCCAAATGGAGCGGATAATCACATAGAGTGTGGAGCTTTCTATAGGCTTTTACCGTGGTCAGAACATCGGTGGCTTTGATGGATATCTTTATGGCAGAAAAGTCAAGATCTTCCAGCACTTTTATCTCATCCAGCGCCGCCTGTACCAGCCCTTCAGAGAGCGGTAAATGACGCAGATTTTGCGGCAACGAGCCGCTATTGACGCCGATTCTGATGGGAATATCTGCCGCTTTGGCCGCTTTTACCACCTCGGCCACACGCTCTTTAGCGCCAATATTACCGGGATTTATGCGCACTTCGGCGGCGCCCCCGTCTATAGACATAAGCGCCAGGCGGTAATCAAAATGGATATCGGCTACAATAGGCAGCGGGCTCTCTTTAGTAATAGCGGAAAGGGCCAAGGCCGCTTCTTTATTGGGAATAGCCACTCTGGTAACATGACAGCCGGCTTTTGCCTGGGCCTTTATTTGGGCTAAAGTGGCCGCAACATCAGCCGTCTTAGTGCTACACATAGTCTGAATGGCTATGGGTGCGCCGCCGCCAATGGTAACAGTGCCAATTTTAACACTTTTTGGGGAACCCATATTTTAGTAATCTCCTTAACTTCGCCGCTCTATTGGGGCAGGCTGGTTTTTCTTGCGTGAAGTTATTTAAACCTCAAAGCACAGCCAATATTTTAGCACACCTGGGAATAAGTGGCCAAGAGGCAAGATGGGGGCATAGTGGCGCCCACCGCAGGCGGGCGGATCGCGCTGATTTTTCAAAATTTTACAGGGTACCCTGTATATTAGGTATTAAAAATAACTAACACCAAATTAGGTTCCAACAGTATTAAAAGGAGGCTCTATGGACGAATTTGTAGAACACCTCACTTCGTCCAGTTTTCAATTCTTAGCCCTTTAATACGACCCAAATGTTCTTCGTTATTGGTTACCAGCACAGCCTCATTCGCCAAAGCACTAGCCCCAATAAAAATATCAGCATCTTCTATGGGCTTACCTTTTAAACGCAAATCTGCATAAATACGCGCGGCAAGCATAAAATCAGAATTTGTAAGAGCAATTACAGGAACATGCTTGCAAAAAAGCTCAAACTTTTCCTGTAATTTTTTTGAGCACCGACAAAAAATTCCTCGCTGGATCTCATAGTGAACAATGCTCGAAATTGTAATCTTATTCTGCATAAAAATAGTATCAAATCGAGCCAGAACTTTTTCGTTTTTTTCGAGCAAATAGCTAACAATATTCGTATCCAGCATATATAACATTAATAACGTTCCTTAAAATTCACGCGATTATTACGAATATCCTCAGCCTCCTCATGGGTCAGCATACCAAAAACACCATGAAGTTCTGCCAGAGCTTTCTCTTTTTGCTTTTGTATATCGCTAGCATCAATATCTTCATCCAGGGCTGTAATAACAAGCCGCTGGTTAGGGTGAAAATGCGATGTATCCAAAGCAATGCAAGTATTTCCGTCAAAATATCCGTTTACTGCTAACATCTGCGCACCTCCAGCTCTACTCACTATAGCACAGCTTTCCATATTCTGCCAGCGGCTCTTAGCCCGGCAAGAGGCAACTGGGGGCATAGTGGCCCCGCCTTCCCTCACCCCGCTAAGTACTGGATTTTATTATCATCTCGCCCCTCTCCATTTTTACAAATGGCGATGGGCTCACCTGTTTGAATTTATATGTATTTTATAGGCTCAAGTGAGTTCTGGGGGGCCGGCGCAACTTGGGGGCATAGTGGCGCCAGCCACAGGCGGGGGATCGCGCTGATTTTTCAAAATTTTACAGGGTACCCTGTATATTAGGTATTGAAAATACCTAAACAAATTTTCCGTGCCCATTGGCACAAGGAGTGCAGTATGAAAAAGTGTAAAGTCTTAGTCTCAGCAATGTTAACTTTGGCCCTCACGGCCTGCGGCGGTGCCGGCGAACAAGGGCCGGAAGGGAAGCAAGGTCCAGAAGGCAAACAGGGCCCGCAAGGTTTCAAGGGCGATGCAGGGAGTGACGGCGAAGGCTGCTATGTGGTGAAAAAAGATGCCGATCACGGCATAGTTATCTGTCCGGCCGATGGCTCATCCTATGTCATCTATAGCCCGGAAAACTTGCCAAAAGCCAATGGTTTACCAAATGGCAATGGCGGCTATCTTTACTGCAATGCCGGCTACTTTGGAGCAAATTGCGCTGCTTGCACCTGTGAGCACGGCACCTGCAACGATGGCCTAAATGGCAACGGTGAATGTTCTTGTTCCAAAGGTTACACCGGTAAAGATTGTTCTGTTCTTGCCCTTGGTTACATGGCTGACACCAACGGCGTTGCCTATAAAACAACCATAATCGGTGAGCAAATCTGGATGGCCGAGAATATGGCCAGCGATACAGCCACCGACGGCAGCGCAGTAACCTGCCTTACCAACACCGAAGCTGATCCGGATTTTGTGGAACATTACGGGTGTCTCTATAATTGGGAAGATGCGCAAAAAGTCTGCCCAGATGGCTGGCATTTACCGTCTGATACAGAGTTTAACACCCTGATTACTTCTGTAAAAGAGGATGGCGACAACTCTTTTGCATCAGAGAACTTGCGTGCTACCAGTTGGAGCGGCGGAGCAGATAAATATGCCTTTGGTGCCTTGCCTGCAGGTTATTATAACAATAATATCTACAAAAGTTTCGCATCATTCGCCTACTTCTGGTCTAGTACGCTGGATGGAGAGAAAGCGGGTAATCTGTACGTAGTCACCACATTGGTGGGCGTGGGCCACGACACTATATCTAATGGCTATTCCGTCCGCTGTCTCAAAGACTAAGCAGCCATAAACACACCTCAAGATTTTCGCCGCATGGTATATCATTTCTCCTAATCAAGCAATTTCACATCAATTTCTGCAAACTCGGCTGCTTCTTCTTTACTGTGGCCAAGAGCCATGAATTTTTGGGCCAGAGCCTTAGCTTTCTTTAAACTGCCTTCTGCTAAACCTTCTGCTCTACCTTCCTCCCGGCCATCTTCCCAGCCGGCTTTGCGGATAGCTGCCTGGTCACGCAGAAATTTTTCCCGCAAAAATGCCTTGCTAGACATATAATCGTTTTCCTTAAAATTCTTAAACCATTCACTGGCA
>JAEEGL013855416.1_pt1 | contig 35433 bp, 22 predicted proteins | sample 9134231 | NCBI WGS metagenome assembly JAEEGL01 (sample SAMN16246548, study PRJNA631951) | gut metagenome | biome: gut microbiome; feature: rumen; material: fiber-attached | host: Bos | place: Iran: Karaj | collected 2018-10 | reverse complement strand
TACCTGTCGTTGGGCTACAACCACAAGGAAGACAACATGAAGTGGAACCCCGCTAGGCGTAAGCGCTACAATGCCGCTGCCAACATCTCGACCGACTTGACCGATTGGTTGACCGTTGGTGCCCGCATCAACTTCTCCCGCCGCCACTTCTCCCGCGCTGATACATGGAACAACATGTACCAGTACATCTGGCGCTGGGGCTCTTTCTTCATCCCCAGCGGCACGATTGCCGATCCCAACACCGGTGAGCAGCTCGACTTCCGCGTAATCGCTATGCAGAAGCAGGCCGCCCGCAAGAATGTGACGATGGATCGCCTGAGCATGACCGCCTTCACCACGATGCACATCACCAAGAACCTGACCTTGAACGCCGACTTCACCTACGAAATCGGTAACATGAACAGCGGTTCGAGTGACCACACCGTTTACGGCTACAACTGGAGCGGTGTCACCCCGCAGTGGATTGTGAACGACGGCAACACCAACGCTTGGCGCGACAACAGCAAGAGCAACAAGTGGGCTGCCAACGCCACCTTGAACTGGAACAAGAGCTTCAACGATGCCCACAACTTCAACATCATGGTGGGTGTCAATGGTGACAACTACAGCAGTGACTACTTCTATGCCTACAAGCCCCAGCTCTATAGTGAAGACTATCCTGAACTGGCTCTGGCCTATGGCGACCAGACCAAGTGGAACATTAACAGCAGCACCTTTGACAAGGCTACTGCCGGTTACTTTGGCCGTATCAACTATGACTATAAGGGCATCTACCTGCTCGAGTTGAACGGACGTTATGACGGTTCGTCGAGCTTCCCAGTAAATGACCACTGGGCATTCTTCCCCTCGGGATCTGTGGGCTATCGCTTCACCCAGGAGAAGTATTGGGACCGCCTGCGCCACATCGTGGACAATGGTAAGCTGCGCTTCTCTTACGGTACCATCGGTAACGAGGCCGTCGGTGCAAACCAGTTCCAGTCGCTCATCAGCCCCATCGCTCAGAGCGATATCTATTGGCTCAACGAGAACGGTGCCAAGGTGACCGCTCTGGGTCTACCCACCTGGGTGAACTCCTCGCTGACTTGGGAGCGCATCACCACTATGGATGCAGGTATTGACCTGGGTCTGTTTGGTGACGTGCTCACTCTGGGCTTTGACTGGTACCAGCGCACCACCAGCGACATGCTGGGTCCTGGCACTGCTCTGCCCCCCAGTGTTGGTGCAGCAGCTCCTGTAACCAACAATGGTGAGCTTCGCACCCGTGGTTGGGAAGCTACCCTCGACCTGCGCAAGCAGTTCAATAAGGACTTTGGCGCTTACTTTAGCGCTAGCGTCGGTGACGCCAAGACCAAGGTGACCAAGTGGAACAACGAGTCTCACCTGATTGGCCATCCCTGCAGCAGTGCCTACGCTTACGAGGGCATGACCTGGGGTGACATCTGGGGCTTTGAGACCGATCGTTACTTCACTGTTAACGACTTCAGCGGCAAGAATGTCGACGGCACATGGATTTATGCTCCTGGCGTTGCCGATCAGACTGGTATCCAGACCCAGACCTTCGTCTTTGGCCCTGGTGACATCAAGTACAAGGACCTGAACGGTGACGGCAAGATTGACGGTGGCCAGGGTACCGAAGAGAGCCATGGTGACCTCAAGGTGATTGGTAACATGATGCCTCGCTACGAGTACAGCTTCCACGTGGGCGGTAACTTCAAGGGCTTTGACCTTGACGTATTCTTCCAGGGTGTGGGCAAGCGCGACATGTGGACCCAGTCGGCTTTCGTCTTCCCGATGATGCGTGAGGCTGACTTGGCTATCTTCGCCAACCAGACCAAGTACAATATCTATGATCCTGAAAACGGTCTCGTGAACATCAGCGAGGACAACGACTTCCCCTGCCTGTTCCCCGGCAACGAGTTCGCTGGTAACGTGGTAGGTCTCTCGGGTGAGGGCGGCTGCCACAACTACTATCCTCAGACCAAGTACCTCGTTGACATGAGCTACCTGCGCCTCAAGAACATCACGCTGGGTTACACCCTACCCGTGAACTTGACCCGCAAGGCCTTTATCGACAAGCTCCGTGTCTATGGTAGCGTGAACAACCTCTGCCTGCTTCACAAGGGCAGCGGTGACCTCCCCATCGATCCCGAGATGAATGCTGGCCAGGGTGCCCTTGGCTATGGCACATGGGGCCGCACCTATCCCATCAACCGCACCTGGTCGGTGGGTCTGCAAGTGACCTTCGGCGTTAGCCGCAGTACTGCTGTAGCCGCAAGCGGTGACAACAGCGCCCTGAACGCCCAGATCAATGACCTGCGCTCTCAGCTCGCCAATGCCGAGAACAGCTACAACGCCCGCATCGCTGACCTGCAGAACCAGCTCAACGCCGCCAACAACCGCAACGCTCAGTTGCAGAAGGATCTGGCAGCTTGCCAGAACAGCAAGAGCGGCATGATTGACAAGTCGCTGCAGTACATGACGATCCTGGTTCACTTCCCCATCAACTCGATGGCCGTTTATGCCGACCAGCAACCCAATGTGGAGCGCATCGCCGCTTACATGAAGAGCCACCCCGAGGCTACCTGCACCATCAATGGTTATGCCTCTAAGGATGGTCCCCTGGAGCGCAACATCACCCTCGCTAACGGCCGTGCCGCCAGCGTGAAGGATATGCTCGTAAAGAAGTTTGGTATCGACGCCAAGCGCATCAACGCTCAGGGACAGGGCATCAGCAACATGTTTGATGAACTGAGCTGGAACCGCGTTTCCATCTGTGAAATCATCGTGAAGTAAGTATAAATAAAGTTTAGAGTTTAAAGTTTATAGTTTAGAGTAATATTTCCTCGTGACGATACAGTTTTCAGGCGATACTATTCATACTTAAAACTTACAACTTAGAACTTACAACTTAAAAAGAACATAATATGAAACTTTTCAAATCAATTATATTGTGTGGACTGGGTGTTGCCGTGCTGTCGCTGTCTTCATGTGACGATATGCTTTCCAAGAGCGAGCGCACCAAGTTCGAGCTTGGCCAGGAGTTTTGGAACAACGCTAACCAGGTAGCCAGCTACAGCAACGTTCTCTATGGGAACTACGTGGGCTACGGCACTGGTGGCGGTTCTGGCTGGTTCTATTTCAAGAGCCTCAGTGATGACCAGGTGAACCCGAGTTTTGATGACTGGATGTTCACTACCGTTCCTGGCACCTCCAGCTACTGGAGTGATCCTTACACCGAGATTCGCCGCTGCAACTATATGTTGACCGGATTGAATAACTCAACCCTTCTCGAAAGCGAAAAGAACTATTATATTGCCGTTGGCCGCCTGAACCGCGCTTGGCAGTATTATCAGCTCGTGCGCATGTATGGTGACGTGATCCTGCTCAACGAGGTCATCCTTGACCCCGAGGCACAGAGTAGCGCTGTTTATGGTCCCCGCACCGACCGTGACCAGGTCATGGACTTCGTGCTTAACGACCTGGACTTTGCTATTCAGTATCTGGGTAACGGTGGCAAGAACTCCTGGAGCAAGGACATGGCACTTGCCATGAAGAGCGACATCTGCCTGTTTGAGGGTACCTATTGCAAGTATCGCAACGCCGAGGAGAACGGCAAGGCTGCCGATCCCACCCGCGCCCAGAAGTACCTCAACGAGAGCCTTGCCGCATCACAGCAGCTCATGAGCTCGGGCAAGTATAGCCTCACCGCCAACTATGGCGAGGTATATAACTCGCTCGACCTGAGCAAGGTATCTGAGGTTATCTTCTTCCGCAACTATGTGAAAGATCAGGTGATGCACTCGACTGCCGACTATACCGCTTCTTCTTCACAGCAGCGCGGTATCAGCAAGGACGCCGTTGACGCATTCTTGTTCCTCGATGGCAAGCCCCTGGCTACCACCACGCTCAACACCGATGACCATCCCGTGCTGGATCCCACCAACAATGCCTACAGCATCCAGAACATGCTCGCTAAGCGCGACAAGCGCCTGAGCGTGCTGCTCGATCCGTATCTGTGCTTCAAGGGCCATGGTTGGGTGCGTGCTAACTCCATGCTGATGACCTCATCGACTGGCTACAACATTGCCAAGTATGACAACACCCAGATGGAAGTGGACTACCGCATCAACACGGGTAAGAACTACACCGATGCTCCCATCTACTGGCTGGCTGTTATCTATCTGAACTATGCCGAGGCCAAGGCCGAGCTGGGTACCATCAACCAGAACGACCTCGATATCAGCATCAACCTGCTGCAGGCTCGCGCTGGTCTGCCCGCCATGACCACCGCTCCCGCTCCCGACCCTGCCAACAACATGGGTGTGAGCAACCTGCTGTGGGAAATCCGCCGTGTACGCCGCTGCGAGCTTATGGCCGACAACTGGTATCGTTACTGGGACCTCATCCGCTGGCATCAGCTTGAGCTCCTCGATACCCAGAACCATCCCGCCATCAACCGCGGTGCTTACCTGGCTGGTGTAACCGACCTCGATGCAGCCTTCAACCTGGATGCTAACGGATACATCATCCCCGTCAGCAAGCAGCGCATCTTCGACAAGAAGTACTACTTGTGCCCCATCCCCAGCAATCAGATCACACTGAGCAAGGATGGCACTAAGCAGAACCCCGGTTGGTAAATTCTATTCAAGGATATCAAGCAAATAGCTTGATATCCTTGAAGTTTAGAGGTTAGAGACCTATACAACCCCCATCTAGATTACCACAAATAAAAACTATTGCCGCCGTGTCGAGGGTAAATCGACGCGGCGGCAATCTTCTTTCTTTTTCTTTACCTAGCGCCATGTGGACTTAAACTGGTGAAAAATATCAGTTTTTTTTGCACAAATTCAAAGAAATGCCTAATTTTGCACAAAATAGTTCGGAAAAATGTATCTGAACTACATAAAATCGAACAATTTAGTGTAAACATGAGAATTGAACGAGATATCATCCAACGACTCAAACTGTGGAAAGATTCCCCTAATAGGAAACCAATTCTACTGAAGGGTGCACGCCAGATAGGTAAGTCCTGGGTAATGGAAACCTTTGGTCAGGAATGCTTTGAGTATTGCGTCAAGTTTGACTTTGACCGTCAAGTTGAGCTCCACTCATTGTTTAAAACGACCAAAAGCCCTGAACGCCTCCTCAAGGAACTTGCTCTCCATTGCCAGCAACCTATTATCCCAGGCAAAACATTGATTATCTTTGACGAAATACAGGAATGTGATGAAGCTTTAAATAGTCTCAAATACTTTTGCGAAGATGCTCCCCAATATCATGTCATCGCTGCTGGCTCACTGCTAGGCGTAGCAGTGAAGAAACGCAGAATGTCGGTTCCAGTAGGCAAAGTGAGGGTCTTGAGGATGTATCCCATCTCATTCAGGGAATTTTTGCGCGCTAGTGATCCTAACACTTTTGATTACGTCGATAATCTTGAGGTGATAGAGCATCTGCCTGAAATCATCTTGAACAAGCTTCGCACCGAATATCGTCGCTATCAAGTATCAGGTGGAATGCCAGCAGCAGTAGTCGCCTTGTTGGATAATCAAGGCATCGGGGCGGTTGAAGAGGCCTTGCAGGATATTCTTGACCTCTACGAACTGGACTTTGCTAAATATGCCCGTCCAGAAGAAATACCTCGCATTCATGCCATTTGGCACTCCTTGCCTGCACAATTGTCGAAAGAAAACCGCAAATTTATCTACAGAGTGTTAAGAACTGGTGCCCGCTCAAAAGACTATGAAGATGCGCTAATGTGGCTTGAAGAAGCCGGGATGATTTATCGCATTTACAACGTTAGCAAACCTGGAATGCCGCTATCTGCCTATCAGGAGACCAATGCATTCAAAGTTTATGCTTGTGATTGCGGGCTATTACGACGATTGGCATTGTTGCCAGCAACAGTGATAACTGACCCTATTGCCAATTATACCGAATTTAAAGGGGCTATGGCCGAGAATGCTGTCTTGCAATCCCTACTACCTCTGTTGGATGGTCAGATGCCATGTTACTGGACATCCGTGGCTTCGGCCGAAGTGGAATATGTCTTACAATGGAATGAAAACATCATTCCCATAGAGGTAAAAGCCGAAGGTAACATCAATGGTAATAGCCTATCTGTCTATAACAAGAAATATGCCCCCAAATACCGCATTCGCTACTCAACCCTGAATTTACAGTATAACGGAGGCTTGATCAGTTGTCCGTCACCGCTTGCAGGATGGATGGATCGCATTATGGACATAGTGGAAAAGATGCCCATAATCAATAGCTGACAAATAGAAGTCCACACAAAATAGTTCGGAAAAGTGTATTTAAACAACACTTTTCCGAACTATTTTGTGTTACATAAATGTCAGTACGCTCTCAGAAACGGGGTTACTGATAGTTACGTATGCGTACATCGATGCCGCTGCCTTCCAGGAGCTTGACCACTTGCTGGATGTCGGTCTGGCCGTAGTGGTAGGGGAACAGCACGGTGGGCTTGATCATCGTGGCGGCATGGGCGCACTGCTCGGGCGTCATCGTGTAGGGCAGATTGCAGGGCAGGAAGGCCACGTCAATGTCCTTGATGTCAGCCATCTCGGGGATGTCCTCGGTATCACCGGCGATGTAGATGCGCATTCCCTCAATCGTCAGCACAAAGCCGTTGTCACGGCCCTTGGGGTGGAACTGCAGTTTCTCGGGTGAATTGTTATAGGCGGGCACGGCATCCACCGTCCAGCCCTCGGCCAGCGTACGGTTGTCGCCATTGGCCATCACGTCACCCTTGCCGCCCAGGATCTCGTGGCAGCGGGCGTTGGTGATGAGCACGGTACCTTCCTTGCTCAACTGGTTGATGGCCACCGAGTCCAGGTGGTCAAAGTGCTCATGCGTCACCAGGATATAGTCAGCTTGGGGTAGGGTAGAGTAGTCCGTCTCGGGCTTCACCGCCTTGGTCACGGGATCCACATAGATCCATTTCTCACCCACCTGCATCCTCAAGCTGCCGTGCTTGATGCAGTACATCTTTACCGTTGTGCCGCTCTCGGTCTTGAACACGTCACAACCTGCTTCGTTCTCTTGCGCTGTGCAGCCGCACATGGCGCTCACAATCATCATAGCCATAATCAAAAACTTTACTTTCATTGTCGATCTAAAATTAGGTTTTATTTTGTCCAAAGGTAAAACAAACTGTTCACATTCATGCCCCCAAAAGCGAAAAAAGTGTTTTTTTCAAGCGTTTTATTGTAAAATGCTAACTAGTTTTAGGGAATTTTTCGTAACTTTGCACCCCATAAACTCATTTTGTACTTGAAATCATGAAAAAGTATGATGAGCTCAAGGTGTTCTGCAAGAACACTAACGAGTATATCGGCATCGACGGAGGCGATACTCTCATCGACCTGTACGACACCATCAAGGGCCGCCTGGGCCTGAAGGGTGAAGCCGTGTGTGTGCTGGTCAATAACAAGGTGGAGGATCTGCATTACCCCGTCTTTGCGCCCAAGCACGTTGAGTTTATCGATCTCACAAGCAACAATGGCTATCGCGTGTTCACACGCTCACTGTGCATGGTGCTCTACAAGGCGCTCAATGACCTGTATCCCGGCAAACGCCTGTGCATCCAGCACAGCATCAGCAACGGCCATTATTGCCAAATCAAGCACGAGGAGCAGTTCTTGACCCCCGAAATCATAGACCAGCTCAAGCAGCGCATGGCCGAGATTATTGATGCCGACCTTCCCTTCAAGCGCCGCGAGCGCCTCACCAGCGACGTCATCGAGATGTTCCGCAAACAGGGGCTCAAGGACAAGGTGCGCATCCTGGAGGGCATCAACCAGCTCTACACCGTCTATTACAAGCTCGACGATGTTATCGACAGCTTCTACGGACCCCTCGTCCCCTCGACAGGAATGCTCAAGGTGTTTGACCTCATCCCCTACGAGAAAGGAATGCTCCTGCTGGGTCCCGATCGCAATGATATCAACCAGGTAGTCAAATGGAAACCGCAGCCCAAGCTGTTCCAGGCGTTCACCGATTACATCAACTTCAACAAAATCATCCATCTGGGCGATGTGGGCGAGTTGAACCATGCCATCAAAGCTGGTTACGCCCCCTTGCTCATCAACGTGGTGGAAGCGCTCCACAACAAGCACTTCATCCAGATTGCCGACGAGATCACCCGCCGCTACAACGAGGGCGGCGCACGCGTGGTGCTCATTGCCGGCCCGTCGTCGAGCGGCAAGACCACGTCGTCCAAGCGTTTGGCTATCCAGTTGATTACCAACTGCATTGTGCCGAAGGTTGTTGAGCTGGATAACTACTTCATCAACCGTGAACGCACGCCACGCGACGAGAATGGCGACTATGACTACGAGTCACTCTACGCCCTCGACCTAGAGCAGTTCAACAAGGACGTGACCGACCTGCTGGCTGGCAAGGAGGTAGCGATGCCCACCTATAATTTCAAGACAGGACAGCGCGAGTACCTGGGCAACACGCTCAAGCTCAATGACGGCGACATCCTGCTCATGGAGGGTATCCACGGCCTGAACCCCGAGTTGACCAAACTCATCCCCGAGAATCAGAAGTTCCGCCTGTTTGTATCGGCGCTCACGACGCTGAGCATCGATGACCACAACTGGATCGGCACTTACGATAACCGACTGCTGCGCCGCATCATCCGCGACCACAAGTACCGTGGCAGCAGCGCCCTGCAGACCATCCAGCGCTGGCCTAGCGTGCGCCGTGGCGAGAACAAGTGGATCATGCCGTTCCACGAGAATGCCGACGCCATGTTCAACTCCTCGCTGCTGTTTGAACTGGCAGCGATGAAGAACCACGCGCTGCCCATCCTGCAACAGGTGCCCAGCAATACGCCCGAGTATTCCGAGGCTACCCGTCTGATAAAATTCTTGAATTATTTCGAGCCGCTGGACGAGAAAGATATTCCCAGCACGAGCTTGTTGCGCGAATTCCTGGGCGGAAGCAGCTTCAACTACTAGCGACTTATAGCGGGCCTTACTGCGATGTGCGGTAAGGCCCGTTTGATTATAAAAACTAAGCATTATAGCAAGATAGTAACTATAACTCAATAACTGATGATTGACATTACAGCAAGCGCAGAACAACAACACAGTGGCCACATGTCGCTGGAGGAATTTTGTGGAAACATCAGGCACTTGGAGGCACAGGGCAAGGACGGCATCTCGCTGTTCAACCAAGTGATTTCCCAGGGCTATGCTCCCGATCTCATCGCCGAGGATGAGTTCCAGCACAGCCGCCGCCTGGAACGCATCACCACCGAGATCACGCGCCGCTTCCGTCAGGAAGGGCTGCGCATGGTGCTGGTGGCTGGCCCGTCGTGCTCGGGCAAGACGACCACATCGCGTTTCCTGAATCACATGCTGCGTGACAATGGCATCCAACCTTGCGTCGTTTCTCTTGACAACTATTTCCTCAACCTTGACCAGAGGCCCCATGACGCTAACGGTGACATCGACTACGAGTCTTTCTATGGATTGGACCTCAAGCAGTTGGGACGCGACGTCTCCAGCCTGCTTGCCGGTGACCAAGTGTCGATGCCCACCTATGACTATGTGAAGGGAGAACGCACCTACCGCGGCAACACGCTCAAACTGGAGAGTAACAGCCTGCTGTTCCTCGAAGGTCTGCATGCCCTCAACCCGCAGCTGGTGCCCAATATCCCCGACGAACTGAAGTTCAAACTCTTTGTCACCGCCCAAGCGACCATCTACTATGGCGAGAAAGCGGGTCTCGAAGAACACGATAACCGTCTGCTCAGGCGCATCTACCGCGACTTCAACAGCCGTGGCGCTACCGCCCTGCAAACCTTGCAGTGGTGGCCCGGCGTATTGAGGGGCGAACACCTGTGGATCCTGCCGTTCGCCAGCCATGCCGATGCGTGGTTCAACACCTCGATGGTGTTTGAGTTCTCGGCCATCAAGTCACGTGTGAGCCTCCTGCTGCAGGAAGTTCCCGAGACGGAACCCGTGGAGTACAAGATTGCCCAGCGACTACACGCAATGCTCGACCGCATCGCCCCGTTGACCCACGAGGACTTTGTGGCCATCGCACCCAAGCGCCGCTTCCTGCTCAGCAACGACGGTAAATAAACAACCTCTCTGTTTCTAACAATTAAACATCATAAGAAAACAACGATAACAACTCAAACAATTATTTAGATGGCGTGAACCTCACGCCGCATGTCTAAAATTGTTTAAGTTGTTATAGTTGTTTTTATAATCGCAATGCGGATGCCAATTAGGGAAATTGGCGTAATTCGCAGTTTAATCGTCGCTGACGACTTGGAAATCTTTGTTCTCGTCCTCGTAGTCGCTTTCCCAGAATTCCTCGCTCCATTGCTTGCCGCCCGAGTCCACCATCTTGCCGCCAGCATCGGGGGCTTCTTCCTCCAGATCATCGGCGCCAAAGATGAAGTTGTCCTCGGCCTGTTCGCGGTGACGTTCGTCCAGGTCGTGGTGGGTCATAGATTCGGGGATGCGGTTACGCTCATCGTTGATGGTGCGCCACAACAGGTCCTTCAACTCGGTCAATCCCATCTGGGCTACACTGGAGATGAACACGCTGGGGATATCATCGGGTAACTCGGGACGCATTTGCTCGATCAGTTCCTCGTCGAGCATGTCACACTTGGTGATGGCGAGTACACGGGGCTTCTCGACCAAATCGGGGTTAAACGTCTCCAATTCACGGCACAGGATGCCATATTCCTTGCGGATGTCGTCACTGTCGGCAGGTATCATAAAGAGCAGCACGGCGTTGCGCTCGATGTGGCGCAGGAAACGCAGTCCCAGGCCGCGGCCCTCGCTGGCTCCCTCGATGATACCGGGGATGTCGGCCATGACAAATGACTGCTGGCCACGGTAGGACACAATACCCAGATTGGGCTCCAGCGTTGTGAAGGGGTAGTTGGCAATCTTTGGTTTAGCTGCACTGATGACGCTCAGCAGGGTGGATTTTCCTGCATTGGGGAAGCCCACAAGACCCACGTCGGCCAGCAACTTAAGCTCCAGGATGACAGCCTTCTCCACGCCTTTCTCACCAGGCTGGGCAAAGCGCGGGGTCTGCCGCGTCGCCGTCTTGAAGTGCTGGTTACCCAAGCCGCCACGACCGCCGCGCAGCAGTCGCACGACCTGTCCGTCCTCGGTCACGTCACACAGGAACTGCCCCGTCTCGGCATCATACACCGCAGTACCGCAAGGCACCTCGATGGTGCGGTCCTCGCCATCCTTACCTGTACACTGGTTCTCGCCGCCCGATTGCCCATCGGTAGCGAACACGTGACGCTGATACTTCAGGTGGATAAGCGTCCACAGGTTGCGGTTACCCTTCAGGAAGATGTGTCCGCCACGACCACCGTCACCGCCGTCAGGGCCACCCTTGGGGACATACTTGGCGCGGTGCAGATGGGCCGATCCGGCACCTCCCTTACCACTGCGGCACAGGATCTTCACATAGTCGATAAAATTGCTTTCTGCCATAACTATTTGATTTTGGTGCAAAATTACAGATAATTCTCGGAATTCTCCGTAAATTTGCGCCCACAAAACGATAAAAACTAATACAATGATACTGGATTATATCACTTGGACTGCGAGTCCTAACCTGTTCAGCGCCGGCAGCATCACGGTGCGATGGTATGGCCTGATGTTCGCCATCGGCTTCCTTGTGGGCTATGAGATTGTTTACCGCATCTTCCGTCATGAGGGGGCACGCGAGAGTTGGGTGGGCAGCCTGTTTATCTATGTCGTTGTGGCCACCATCCTGGGCGCAAGGCTGGGCCACGTATTCTTCTATGATTGGAGCTACTACAGCCAGCACTTGGGCGAGATTCCCAAGATATGGGAGGGCGGACTGGCCAGCCACGGCGGCACACTGGGCATCATTATCGCCATCTGGCTCTACAGCCGCTATGTGACCCATAAACCCATGCTGTGGACCCTCGACCGACTGGTAGTGCCTGTGGGCTTTGTCGCTGCGCTCATCCGCATCGGCAACTTGATGAACCACGAGATTTACGGTGGCGAGACCTCACTGCCCTGGGGCTTCCGCTTCGTGGAGAACTTGGGCCAATGGATGCATGGCGCCGAGCCCGTTTTCACGGCTCCGAGTCACCCGACGCAGATCTATGAGGCCGCCTTCTACCTGTTGACGTTTGCCTTGTGCATGGTGATGTACTGGCGGTGGCGGGCGCAGGAGCGCGAGGGACTCATCTTCGGCGTGTTCATGCTGGGCATCTTTGTGCCGCGCTTCTTGATCGAGTACATCAAGAACGTGCAGGAGCCGTGGGAAATCACAATGCGACAGAACTGGGGCATCGACCAGGGTCAGCTGCTGAGCATCCCCTTCATCGTGCTGGGCCTGTGGCTCATCATCCGTGCGATGCGCCGCCCGCGCGTGCCGCTGGAGTACCCCGACCGCTTCGCCGACGAGAAAACAAAAGGAAAACAATAAATACAATAACAACAATTCAATCATGAAGATTGTTATCCACTATATCTTTCCTGTACTGGCAGCGCTACTGTTGTGCTGCTGCACCGCCAAGATATCCAAGCAAACCACAATGGAAAATGATGTAAACGCCATCGACATGACTGGCTCACCCGTAACGATTGACGACACCACGGTACAAGGCCTTGTCGTTTATTACCCGCAATTCAGCCGCATCGACCTCGTGTGCGAGAAGATGCCGTCCAAGCAAGACACCAATGTCGTCTTTTGTGCCGAGGCGGCCTTCACCCACGAACTGCTTGACGAGTTTGCCCATAGCAACATCGACGGTGACCACGTCAGCGGCGGCAAGCGCTACAAGGGCGCCCAGTGCAGGGACAATAGCGGTGCCTTCGCATGGTTTGGCGACACCACATGGGAATTCATCCACGGCGAATACACCGAGCTGCTTGACAGCGTGGCGGAGGCAGGTGGCATGGGCTTCGGCCAGGCCATCATCATCTATAATGGAGAGAGCATCCGCCCCCTGTGGCGCGACGGCGTGAACCAGTACCGCGCCCTGTGTGAGAAAGACGGACACCTGTGCATCGCCGACAGCCGCGACAAGGTGGAATATGAGAAATTTGTTTCACTGCTGGAGGACTTTGCCCCCACCCACGCCCTCTATATGGACATGGGCGCAGGCTGGAACCACTCCTGGTGGCGCGACGGAGCTGGCAAAGCCCACGAAATCCACCCCACCGCCGACAAATCCCGCTACTGCACCAACTGGATCACCTTCTACAAATAAAACTAACTACGAATTTCGCGAATTAAACTAATTTGGCATCCGCGCACATCTTTTTTAACGCTGACGAAATAGTCCTCACGCTAAACCGCTAAGAAATATAAAGGAAAACAATAAATACAATAAGTACAATTAATTGATTATCAAATAATTAAATTGTCTTTATTGTATTTATTGTCTTCTTTTTTTTCTAGTGTGCGGATGCCAATCAGAAATTTCAGATAAGTCAGTTGTTTGAAAAGATCGGTTATACGGTCGAGACTTTCTCGGTCGTGGGGAGGGAATGGATGTGGATGTCGGCCTGCGGGAAGGGGATCTCGATACCGTTCTCGTTGAGGACACAGTAGATGTTTTCCTTGATCAGGGCGATGTCGGCAACCTGTGAGGCAACACGTACCCACACGACGACCAGCAAGTCAACACTGCTCTCGCCAAAGTTCTGGAACAGCACCTGGACACCCTTCTTGGGGTCGTAGCAGTCCAACAGGCTGATGCGTTCGATGATCTTCTCGCGCACTTGGTCAATCTTGCTGCCATAGGCCACACCAACGGTAATCTTGGCCATCTCGTAGCCGTGGTTGCGGGTCATGTTCTTGAAGTTCTTGGTGAACAATTGGCTATTGAGGAAAGCGATCACCGAGCCGTCGATAGTCTCGACCAATGTGCTCTGGTAGTTGATGTTGCTGACCTTGCCGCGCACGCCGTCACACTCGATGACATCACCGATCTTGACACGGCCATTCATCAACGAGAGGCCGTAGAAGAGGTTCTCGAGGGTATCCTTCATGGCGAAACCGATACCAGTGGAGAGACCCGTGAGGATGAACGTGATGCCCGTGCGGCTGACCTGCAAGGTCACCAGCACGATGTAGATGTAGATGCCCCAGCCGATGTACTTGATAATGTTCATCGAGAGCGATACGGCCTTCTTGTTGCTGCCAGTCTTGTGGGCTTTCCACAACTGATAACCCTCGATGCACAGGTAGATGATGTAGTTGAACACAAAGGCGAGTGCCACACAGTACAACAGCCTGTCGAGCGAAAGCACGATGACTCCCGGTTGATCGACGAACTTGTAGCGGAAGATGCGCTCGCACCACTGGGTGAGGTCAAACACCTTAGCCGCCCAGTAGATCGACAAGGCCACACTTATGGTGGCGGCAATGGGGATAATCATCTTATAGACTGCGTCATAGAACCAAGTCTGGCGCACGTCGGCAGTCTTGGGGATGTACTTGTCCTCGTAGCTGTGCAGCAGGTCATAGATGACGGTGATGGTCTGGATAAGCGTCAACTGCATGATCCACCAGATGAGCACCTGCACGCTCATGAGCGTATAGCCCATCCACGCCATGACACACGACACGGCTAAGACGATAAAGGAAATCCAGGAGTAGAACACGTCGCTGCGCGGCACGTTCTCGTTGTGACGCCTGTTGACAATGAACTGCCAAATACTAAAGACCAGCAGCAGTATGGGGAAGACCAGGTTGACCACTGTGCTGGGCATGAACACGATGCGGAAGAAGAACACCACAAAGCCCACCAGCAGCACCGGCACATAGAGCTTGATGCCGTGCTTGACGGTGTCACTGTCCAGACGGATAATGATCGACAGGGTGATGGCGGCAATCAACCAAGCATACTCGCTCAACAAGGTGGTTGCCATGATCATGAAATTCTGCTCGGTCACAATAGAGATGATGAACGTGGCGATGCCGAACACCGCAGCTGCTACACAGATGACGATGCAAGAGCGCTTCTTACGGAATTTCAAATTGGTGAAGCGACGTGGAATCAGGTATCGCAGAATAAACCAGCTGAGCAGCAATGCGCCCACGATATATACCGCTAAAAAGATGAACAGGAAACCGATGAGCGGTCCACGCCACTCGCTGCGCGTCTTGCGGGGATGGGTATATTTCTCGGCGAGGTCATCCTTGCTGGTCTTCCAGTAGTAACCCCATCTGCTCATGATCTGGAAATAGTTCTGACCACCGTTGACAAACACGCTCTGGCGGATGTGTTCATACATCTGCATCGCATAGTCGTTCAGCGTTTTGGCCTTTTTGGCCACCCACTGGCGTTTCTCGTGGTTGTCCTTCATCGTCTCACGCGCCTTGCGGATATCGTTCTCGATCACTTTAGCCAGAAAGATGCAACTGTCGCGCGTGACGCTCACCTCGGGGGTATTGATCTGATATTCAGGTATCTTGTTGAGGGCCTCCACCAGATTTTCATACTGGGATATCTGCTCGTCCATCTGCTGCTCAAACTGCTTGAACGAGCGGGTCCTGTTCACGCGGTTGTAGAGCGCTGTCGCCTGGCCGCAGGCATAGGCCAAGTCAAAGATGTTCTGATCCTTTTGGCTATAGAGCATCAGCTCGATGTTGTTACACAACTCCAAGTCGCGGCCGATGCTGCGCTGGAACTGCTTGTTGCGCTTCTCAAAGGTTAGGGCACGCGCCTTCTGCTCCTTGTGTGTCTTGCTCAACTCCTCACACAGTACGCCCAGCGTCTGCTTCATATTACTCTCCTTGAGCACCGCTCCTGCAGGCAAAGCCGTTGCCAGCACCACCAGCATGACCAATATATACTTCTTCATCGTCATCAAAGTTAAAAAATATGTGGGCAAAGATAATATAATCCCACAAATCACACAACAATTCCACCCATCCTCGCCCACCAGCCCACCACCACCATTTTTTACCAAAACCAGCTTTTTTGATGCCATTCTGGTAAAAAATAAAATTCATTTTTTACCAAAACCTATGTTTTTTACCCTGTTCTGGTAAATTATTACCTAAAATATTTGCTTAATCAAATCATTTACTCTACCTTTGCAAATAAACATAAAATACTATATATGAATAAATTAATTGGAAGATATAAGGAACTTGAGGAATTAAAACGATGTTGTGGTTCAGATCAATCAGAGTTTGTTATTGTCTATGGACGACGACGCATCGGAAAAACCTTTCTCGTACGGCAATTTACTGGCGACAAATATGCGTTCAGTTATGTTGGAGTGCGAGACATTTCACAACGACAGCAACTGGATAACTTTGCCCTATCGCTACAGCAATATGGAAAAACAGCATTTGCTCCAGCTCTAACTAACTGGATGGACGCATTTTTGCAACTTCGCAAACTGCTGGAGCGTCGTTCGGGACGCAAAATCGTTTTCATCGACGAAATGCCATGGATGGATAAATCTAAGAGCGACTTTATCAGCGCGTTGGAGAACTTTTGGAACGGTTGGGCTGCGGCGCAGGGTGACATATGCTTCATTGCATGTGGCTCTGCCACATCGTGGATGACCGATAAACTCATTTACAACACTGCTGGATTACACAACCGCATCACTAGCCACATCTACCTGAGGCCTTTCACACTAGCCGAGACCGAAGAGTATCTTGAAGCCCTAGGATGCCATTGGGACCGCTTCCAGATTGCCCAGTGCTATATGGCCATGGGAGGTGTGCCTTACTATTTAAGCCTTATTCATCCTAGAGAAAGCTTGATGCAAAATATAGACAGGCTTTACTTCCACAAAAATGCTGAACTGCGAGAAGAATTCTTTGAACTCTATCATTCCTTGTTCAAGAATGCCATTCGCTATATCGATGTCGTCAAGACGCTGGCTACTAAACGGCAGGGTATGACTAGGCAAGAAATCAGTAAACACTTAAATATTACAGGCAGTGGTCTAACCCACATTCTAAGCCAGTTGGAGCGATGTGACTTCATTCTGGGATACTCATCTTTTGGAAACCAGAAGAATAATGTTATCTACCGGCTCACCGATTTCTATACTTTATTCTACCTACAGTTTGTGTCTCAAAATCGCAGCCAAGATGAAAATTGGTGGGAACACAACATGAATTCACCTCAGGTGAGGGCTTGGCAAGGATTCAGTTTTGAACTCCTGTGTATGTTGCATTTACAACAGATTAAACGAAGCCTCAGCATTGGAGGCATTGCAACAACCACAAGTTCATGGCGCAGCCGCAATTCTGAACATCATTATCAGATTGACATGGTTATCGACCGTAGTGATCGTATCATCAACCTGTGTGAAATGAAATTTTCGATCAACAGGTATATGATTGATAAGGATTATGAAATGTTACTGCGTGATCGTATGGCATGGTTTGTTGCCGAAACCAAAACCCGTAAAACACCTGTAATTACAATGATTACCACCTATGGTGTCATGCCCAATAAACATGCTGGCATTGTACAGAGCGAAGTGACTCTTGACGGACTGTTTTCATAGCCAAATATAATTCATTTTTTACCAAAACCTATGTTTTTTACCCTGTTCTGGTAAAAAATGAATCAGAACATGTAAGAGGCGCTGATGGTCCAGCAGTTGCCTTTCTTGCCCTTTACCAGCGTGCCGTTATTCACCACGTCAGTCTTGGAAACCTGGATGCTGTAGGTAGCAGCCACACGCACGTGCTTGGCCATCTCAACACCGGCGCCCACATTCCATGCCAGGCTCATCTTGACGTCACTCACGCTCTTGGGCATCTTGTTGCTCACGCCTGCCGATACCGAGGGACCAGTGAAAGCATAGGGGGCAACCACCTTCTCGACAACAGGGACATCAATGCGGTAGCGCACGTGAACAGGGACATCAACCGAGTACTGCTCCATGCTGGGCTTGCCGTAGGTGTGCTTGGTGTACTTGGCGCCAACTTCCAAGCCGAGGCCCTGCGTGGGAAGATCAAAGTCAACCACTGCACCAGCAGTATATCCCAGTCGATTGCTGTTCTCCTTGTCATCGTCGCTCGGCATCCCGTTCTCAACAACGATGCCGGCAACGATACCAAAACGGGTCTGGGCAGTTGCCGTCATGGCAGCCATTACAACAAGTGCGGCAACCAGCACGCACCTCATCGCGCCACTGATTACCGACAGCTGATTCCTGTTAACGCTCTGGGCGTTGGTCTTATTTGAAGTCTTGGTTGCCATATCTTTGATCTTTTAATTGTTTGTTGATGCAAAGATATGCCCCTGTAGAAGCCTAGTCCAAACATTTTAAAGCGTATTGGATGTAATGCCGGGATTAATGTATGAAATGATCTTTCACACCATAACGAAGGGTGGGCGAACCCTTGCGGGAACGCCCACCCTTGCAGTGTGGATTTATGTTCTGTTTAGAGAACTTGCTGTCGATTAAGGCATGGTCAAGGTATCAACGAAGGTACCGAAGCCACCCACTCCAGGAACATAGTGATACAGGATGAAGGTAACCTTCTTGCTAGCGGGATCATAAGTACCAGCATAGCCATCGGCTGTATCATTAGCATCACCTACCAGATAGATGTCACCATAAGAGGAATGATACCACGAAGGTTGAGGATCTACATAAACCTTGTTGTCATTCTCGATGGTGAACTGGATGTCATAACCGTCCTGGAACAGGCCAATCATGCGATAGATGTTTGAACCCTTGGCATGGGTGATGGGAACATAAAATTCCTCTTCCCACCATTCAGGTGAGCTGTAGAAACCATTACCCAGTTCTTCCCAGTCAAAGTCACACATTACGCTTACACTGGTCGATTTTACCTGTGCGCCAAAGTCAGGATTGGCAGTAGCAACAGCCTCGCTAGACAGATTCAGAACGCAAGAGTAAGTCTGGCCAGGGCCCATGTTTGCAAAATCAACATTTACATAAGCCATACCCTCACCATCAGCAAAGGTTACATTATTGTCCTTCAAGGTAACACCAGGATCAGCGTCAGAGATAGTAACTGCGTAAGAAGCCGTTCCTTTGGTTGTAGCACGGCTAACAGCTACGGGAACAGTAATGTTATTTGCCTTGGTCAGTGTGCTCTGCTGAGCAGACATGAACGAGACGTTGGCTACTTGGGGCTCGTAGATAGCACCCACATTCTCCTGATCGCAACTGGTCAGACCAGCAGCAATAAGAGCCAAGCCTAAAATATATTTACCTAATTTCATAATATTCAATTAGTTAATGAGATTAAACAATCATTACTTGTAGTCACCAGTCGGGTTCTGGTCAGTATCAACATTCATGTTCTCATTGCCGTCAAACTCGGCCTGAGGAATGGTCAGTACCCACAGGTAGCTATTGGGATCCTTGGCTGCGGCAGCATGGGTCGGGATCAGCAGACCGCTGGGCCAACCGTTGGCCTCGGTGCGCTCAAAGCCCTGGTGCAAGCGACGGATGGTATAGATACGGCCATCCTCACCCCACAGCTCCAGACGACGCTGGATCAGAATCTCATCAAGGAGTGAACCACTGCTCTCGGTAGTAATAGTAAGCAGAGCGTTACCAGTCTTGTTGGTGTTGTAGTTAGGATCGCGCTGAGCCATCAGAGCCATCAGGTACTGCTTGGCAGTAGCATCGTCACCCTTGTGGCAAGCAGCCTCGGCAGCATTGAGGTACATCTCCTCAATACGCATCCAGATGTAGTCACCTTCCCAAGTCTGCAGGTTGGAGAAGTCAAACTTCTTCTGGATAAAGCCGTTGGCGCTGCTATAGGCAGCATCACTGGGATCCCACCATGCACGACGGGTATCGGTGGGGCTCATCTTGTTGTACAGCCAAGAAGAAATCTGCTTGGGAGCACGCTGACCGTAAGCAACGTCAACACTCATGTGAGCATAGAGCGAAGCATACATACCGGCCTGATCGCTCACGATCTGGGCACCCCACATCACGTTAGCGGCATCAACACTGTTGTTACCCATGAATGAGTTAACGGGAATAATGCGGCAACCACTGGTAGCGATAGCTTCCTTGGCAGCTGCGAGAGCATCATCCCACTTCTCCTCAACGAGGGCAATGCGAGACTTCAGACCCTGAGCAACAGCATAGCTCATGTGGCTAGGATGACGCTGAGCTTTGCTCTTGGCGAGCAGCTCGATAGCCTTGTTGATATCGTTGTCAATCTGATCATACACCTGCTTTACAGTCGAGCGGGGCTGGCCAGTGGTGCTGGTCATAGTGGGCTCATTGTAGATGGGAACGCAAGGATCGTTCTGATAAGTGTAGTCACGTGCAAAAATCTGAGCCAGCATGAAGTAGCTGTAAGCACGGATGGCATAAGCCTGACCAATTACATAACCAACATCCTCGGCAGAACCACCCATGGTCTCCTCGGCTGCGATGATGTAGTTGGCGTTGGCAATCCAAGTGTAGTAAGCAAACCACAGGTCATAGCTGCGCCAGCTGCTGCTGGTGAAACGGGTCTTCACATTGTAAGCAGCATCAAACCAGAACCAGCCAGAACCCTGGGCACCCATGATGAAGTCATCACCCATGACCTCGGCCATCAGGTTATAGGCACTGATACCGAAGCACTGGTGGGTATTTCCGGTGGTGGACCAACCAGAAGTGTACATTGAGCGGTAGATACCGTTGAGCGGGATAAGCGCCTTGGTAGCGTCGCTCATGAAGGTAGCGCCCGACATGGCATCGGTGGGCTGAGTCTCAAGCAAATCGCTGTTGCAAGATGACAGGCAAGCCACACCAAACATGCCAATAAACAAATATTTAAATAACTTTTTCATGTTTTATATCTGTTGTTTTAGTTGTAAGTTCTAAGTTTTAAGTTTTAAGTATGATTTGTATCGCCTGAAAACTGTATCGTCACAAGGAAATATTACTCTAAACTTTAAACTCTAAACTCTAAACTTAATTTATACTTACTTCACGATGATTTCGCAAATCGAAACACGGTTCCAGCTCAATTCGTCAAACATGTTGCTGATACCCTGGCCAGCAGACTGAATGCGGCTAGCAGCGATACCATACTTGTTAACGAGCAGATTCTTCACGCTATCGGCACGGCCATTAGCGAGCTTCACGTTAATTTCCTCCTTGCCCTCGGGCGAAGCATAACCCTTGATAACGCAGGTAGCCTCGGGATGGCTCTTCAGGTAAGCAGCTACGCGCTCAACGTTGGGACGCTGATCGGTAGTAACGGCGGTACCCGACTTGGGGAAGTGAACGAGTACGTTCATGTACTGCTTGCTGTTGTCAACCACCTTGGGAGCAACGTTCTTAGCAGCAGTCAGGTCATTCTGACATTTCTTCAACGCATTGTTAGCGGCATCAAGAGCATTCTGCATCTGAGCCAGACGGCTGTTAGCGTCGGCAGCAGCACCCTGAGCGTCAGCGAGCTGAGCGCGCAGGTCGTTGATCTGACCGTTCAGTGCGTTAACGTTAACGGCGGGAGTAGCAGGAGCATAGCTCTTACCAAAGTTCAGCTCAATACCCACGGTGTAAGTGCGGTTGGGGCTGTAGTCATAGTTGGTACCACCACTGAAGTTGTACTGAGGATCCATACCATTGAGGTGTGTCCACAGAGCCAGGTTGTCAACCGAACCGAAGATACGGGCACCAGTCATACCCAGCTTGTTAATCCAGTTAATGGGAAGAGCATAAGCCAGAGTGATGTTCTTGATAGCAAAGTAGCTAGCATCAATCAGATAACGGTCGGTGTTCAGCATCGAACCAGCGATAGTAGCGCGGGGAACATCGGTCACGTCACCGGGCTTCTGCCAACGGCGCAACATGTTCTTGTTCCAGGTCGAGCTCAGGTACCATAGATCCATGTCGCTGGCATACAGGCTATCATAAACCTTACCACCCAGCGAATAGGTAGTCAGTACGCTCAGGGTCAGACCCTTCCAGCTGAAGTCGGTGCCAAGGCTACCAAAGATATCAGGCTCACGGCTGCCCAGGTAGTACTTGCAACCATTAGCAACTGAGCTATCGTCGGTGATGTAGTCACTGCCTTCAACCTTGTTGCCTGCATCATCCTTCTTATAGGCCCAATACAGGGGATAACCGGTCGAAGGATCAACACCAGCGCTCTTAGACATATAATATGTGTAGATGGGCTTGCCTTCCTCGATGACGCGAACGCCATAAGTCAAAACGGGAGCCTCCTTGGTCAACTTGATGATCTTGTTCTTGTTGTGGGTGGCCATTGCGGTGATGTTCCACTCAAAGTCAGCAGTGCGGACGGGAGTGATGCGCAGCGAAGCCTCGATACCACGGTTGCGCATATCACCAATATTGTCGGTATAGCCAGTGAAACCAGTGGACAATGCCATGGGACGATCAAGCAACAGGTCCTTGGTCAAGCGGTTATAGATTTCAGCGGTCAACTGCAAGCGGTGGTTGAACAGGATAGCGTCAATACCAGCGTTGAAGTTCTGGCTCTTCTCCCAAGATACCTTCTGGTTCTCAAGGGTAGAAATCAGAGCACCAATGTTGGTTGCGTTGCTGAAGCTCAAATCATAGAGTGACTGCCAAGCATAGAAAGTGGACAACATATCGTTACCCTGCTCACCATAGCTGGCATGAACCGACAGGTTGTTAATCCAACCTACGTTCTGCATGAACTTCTCACTGGAAATACGCCAGTTAGCACCAACGCTCCAGAAAGTACCCTTGTTGTAATCAGGGTGGAAACGTGAGGACTTATCCTGACGCAGCGAACCACTCAGGAAGTAACGTCCTGCATAGTTATAGTTGATACGGCCAAACCAAGAATCAATGCGATACTTGTCACTGTAAGAGTCAGCCTCGAGCAGGGTGGTGGCAGGACGCAACTCGAAGATACCATCCACGAGGTTGGTCTTACCAGCTACCAGATAGGCAAACTCATAAGCATACCACTCGTGACCCAGCAACAGACCGATGGTGTGATCACCGAAGGTACGGTCCCAAGTCAACAACTGGTTGAAAGTATAGCTCTGGGTGCGGCGGTTGTACTTCTCCAGCAAACCACCAGCATTAGCCTGGTTACCATGCTGAGCGTTCATGTAGCGGGTATTGTTGCGGTTCACATAGTCCATGCTGAAGTTAGCAGCAAGCTTGAGGCCCTGACGCCAGCCATACTTAGCCAGGTCACTACCCAAGATCAAACCAGTGCGCAGACCAGCAACGTCGCGCTTAGCAAATGCCTTATCCAGCATCAGCATACCCAGTGACGAGAAGTCACTCAGTGAACCGGGACGGGTACCGTTGGGAGTGGGCTCACCCCAGTCATACTGGATATTACCATCAGAATCCAGCACGTTCTGACCATTGATGTCCTTCAGATAAACGGGCAGCAATGGGTTAATGAACTGTGCGGTGTACCAGGGGTTGGATGTGCTGGTATCAGAATAGTCATTGAAGTTGGAGGTTGAATGAGCCAACGAAGCGTTGATATTAGCGCCCAACCAGTCAGTGATTTGGCTGGTAATGTTGGCACGGCCAGTGTAACGCTCATAGTTGGTGGTCTTCAAGATACCATCCTCGTTCAAGTAGCTCAGTGACATCAGGTATTGAGCATGCTCACTACCACCAGTCACCTGCAACTGATGCTCATGACGGAAGGCATTGTTGCGGATTACGCTGTCATACCAATCCTCATTCCATGCACTCTTAGCATCGGCGCGTACATAACCAGTAGTGGGGTCAATGATCTGATCCCAAGTGTAGTTCTTGAAGGGGTTGTATTGCTCACCACCCAACTGGCCACTCAGACCATTACGGGCGATAGCCTCTGCATCACTCCAGCTATTGCCATTTTCAACAGCCTGGTTGCGCAGTGACTCATACACGAGCTGAACAAACTCCTTCTGATCTACGTGGTCATAACGCTTGGTAGCACGTGACGACCAACCGAAGGTCGAACGCCACATGATGTTGCTGCGGCCTTCAACACCCTTCTTGGTGGTGATCATCACAACACCATTGGCACCACGGGCACCATACAGAGCGGCGGCACTAGCGTCCTTCAAGACGGTCATCGACTCGATATCCGAAGGGTTGATCGAGCTCAGGTTGCCGTCAAAGGGAGCACCATCCACTACATACAGCGGCTGGCTGGAGGCGTTGATTGAACCATAACCACGAATCTGGATGCTGGGTGACGAACCGGGCTGGCCCGATGCGCTGGTCACCTGAAGACCGGCTACGTTACCCTCGAGGGCCTTGGTAGCGTCGGTCACAGGACGCAACTCCAGTTTCTTGTTGGTCACAGCCTCGGCCGAACCGGTGTAAGAGGTCTTCTTAGCAGTACCATAGGCAACTACCATCACCTCGTCAACAACAACTCCACCACCCATGGTGATAGACATGTTCGGCTGAATGGGAAGTTCCTGGGTATCATAACCCACATACGAAACCTTGAGGGTTTTCACGTTGTGAGGAAGATTCAGCGAGAACTCACCGTTTATATCGGTGGCTGCGCCGTTTCCTCCGCCAACGGGCTGTACCGTAGCACCAACGAGCGGTTCGCCATTGGGATCGGTAACTTGTCCCCTCACTACTTGTTGGGCACTCATGCCCAGTGAGATAGCGCAAATGGCTATCAGCAGCAGAAATAGCTTCTTCATAAAATAGTGATGTTTATTAATTAATACATATATGATAAAATGTGTCTGTTTGTCATCAGTCATTGTAAGGTCTCGATTGTACTTTTTGGTAGTTGCTATCGATAAATTACAAGTATGCAAAGTAAGTAAAAATATGTAAATTGGGCAAAATAAATGCTAGACTTTAACTAATTTCCCTCAGTATCTATCTTTTCTCTCATTTAGAAAATCATTTGTTAAAAAATAAAAAAACACTGTTGAGTTAAATATAAATTATTGATTACTAATAGTATAACTTAAAAATAAACTATTAATTCACACATAAAACAATTGAATTATCAAAATGTTAAAAACAATACCCTTTAACACTTTGATTTTAACTATATTTTTCCTTAAAAGTACTATTTTCCCGATGTTTTATTGTCTGTTATTGACAATTTCACCCCTTGTTAATAACTTTTTCCACGTTAAAAACATGCCACATCACAATGGCGGCACAGCATGAAATATTCAACGAATGCTTGGTGCCATGTTGCGGAATTTCCACACACATGTCACTGGCGTCAACCACTTCCTGGCTTACACCTTTCACCTCATTACCCAGAACTATGGCTACTTTTTGTCCCTTATTGACAATGAACCGCTCCAGACTCACGCTTTCATGCACCTGTTCGATAGAGCAGATGGTGTAACCTTCATCCTTGAGTTGCTCGACGACAGCAAGTGTAGTAGGGTAATACTGCCAAGCCACAGAATCCTCTGCACCCAGGGCAGTCTTATGAATTTCAGATTTGGGAGGCTGGGGGGTGATGCCGCACAGGCAGATGCGCTCAATCAGGAAAGCGTCAGCAGTGCGGAATACTGATCCCACGTTCATCTCGCTGCGCACATTATCGAGCACAACAGTCACCGGCAGCTTTTCCACCTTTTTATATTGCTCAACATCCACCCGGTGCAGTTCCACCATCGACTTCTTCTGTCCCATTTCTTAGATATGATTGATTATTTCACTACAAATGTACAACAATTAAGTGAGAGAAAAGCAGTACATTTGTGATGAATTCATCACGCATGATTTTAACCATGTCAATAAGGCTGTCAATTGTTGTTGAAAACTATTTCAAAAAAATCAATAAAAAAGACTTGACAAATTGAAATCAATGTGGCTTATCATTCTTTTTTGAATCGCCAAAAAAGATAGCACAAAAATTTTATTCCTGTATAAACACGGTTTTCATCAGCTTTTGTGAGAAAAATTGGTAATGTTTTATTAACTTTGCAGGTTGTTTACACCCTGTTAATAAAGTGGTGAAAGTGCTATTGCTCAGCAATTAGGCTTGTTAATAAACTAACGATAACTCAAAAATGGTGTTGATAATGCTTTTATGAATATCATTGGCTAAAAAGTTTTCAACACAATTAACAGGCATAATCGTTGTAGTAGAATTTAGAGTTTTAAAAAATTAAAAATTAAACAATATATAATATGAATGTTGAAAAAGGCTATGTCGATGAACCCATCGAGGAGGGCATTGACTTGAGAGAAGAAATCATGCGCTTGAAGAAGGAGCGCAACGCTGTCATCATGGCTCATTATTACCAGCGTGAGGAAATCCAGCAGCTGGCCGACTACATCGGCGACAGCCTGGCATTGGCTCAGCTGGCAGCCAAGACCGATGCGCCCGTTATCATCCTGTGCGGTGTACATTTCATGGGCGAGACGGCCAAGATCTTGTGTCCCGACAAGACGGTTATTGTGCCTGACCTGAGTGCCGGCTGCTCGCTGGCCGACAGTTGCCCGGCTGACAAGTTTGAGGAATTTGTTAACGAGCATCCCGATCACACGGTTATCAGCTATGTGAATACCAGTGCAGCCGTCAAGGCGGTCACCGATGTGGTGGTGACTTCGTCCAATGCCAAGGAAATTGTGGGCAGCCTGCCGCAGGATGAGAAAATCATCTTTGGTCCTGACCGCAACCTGGGCAACTATATCAACAGCATCACGGGTCGTGAGATGCTGCTTTGGGACGGTGCTTGCCACGTGCATGAGAAATTTAGTGCCGCCAAGCTTGCCGACCTCAAGCGTGAACATCCAGATGCCAAGGTGCTGGTACATCCCGAGTGTCCCAAGCCCATCCGCATCATGGCTGATAAGGTGGGATCGACCCAGGCATTACTCAACTTTGCCGTCGATAATGAAGCTCAGGAGTTTATTGTCTGCACCGAGAGTGGAATCCTCATTGAGATGCAGCGCCGCTGTCCAGAGAAGACTTTCATTCCCGCTCCGCCCGAGGATGGCACCTGCGCTTGCAACGAGTGTGAGTACATGAAGTTGATCACACTGGAGAAGCTGTATAATTCGCTCAAGTTCATGGCGCCCGAAATTGAAGTGGATCCCGATATTGCCGAGCGTGCCGTGAAACCCATCCAGCGTATGCTTGACATCTCGCGTGAATTGGGCATCATCAAGTAAAGTTATTAACATCTTATATATATAAATAAGGACTATATAAAGAAAATGGACTATAACTATAAAGATATAGAGAAAAAGTGGCAACAGTATTGGCGTGAACACCACACCTACAAATGTGAAATAGATAATAACCGACCCAAGTTCTATGTACTTGACATGTTCCCCTATCCCTCGGGAGCAGGCTTGCACGTGGGACATCCGCTGGGTTACATCGCCAGCGACATTTATGCACGTTACAAGCGCTTGCGTGGCTTTAATGTTTTGCATCCCATGGGCTACGATGCCTATGGTCTTCCTGCCGAGCAGTATGCCATCCAGACGGGTCAACATCCTGAAATCACCACCAATGAAAATATCGCACGCTACCGTGATCAGTTGGACAAGATAGGTTTCTGCTATGATTGGGACCGTGAAGTGCGCACCTGTGACCCCACATATTACAAGTGGACACAGTGGGCATTCTTGCAGATGTTCAAGAGTTATTATAACACTGAACTCGACAAGGCACGTCCCATCGATGAATTGGTAGCATATTTTGAGAAAAACGGTACTAAGGGTTGCAATGCCCATACCAATAGCACCGATGAGTTCACTGCCGACGAGTGGAACGTCATGACTCAAGTGCAGAAAAACAATGTGCTGATGAACTACCGCATTGCTTATCTGGGCAACACGATGGTGAACTGGTGTCCCAAGTTGGGTACCGTGTTGGCCAACGATGAGGTGAGCGAGGGTGTTTCAGTTCGTGGTGGTTTTCCTGTGGAACAAAAGATGATGAGCCAGTGGTGCTTGCGCGTTTCGGCTTATGCTGGCCGCCTCTTGCGTGACCTGGACACTATCGAATGGACCGAATCCATCAAGGAGACACAGCGCAACTGGATTGGCTACAGTGAGGGTGCCGAAATGACCTTCCCCATTGCCGACAGCGACAAGAGCCTGTTGATATTCACGACTCGTGCTGACACCATCTTTGGTGTGACCTTTATGGTACTGGCGCCCGAGAGCATTTATGTGGATGATGTGGTGACCGCCGATCAGCGTGCTGCCGTCGATGCCTATATCGACGAGGTGAAACACAAGACCGAGCGTGAGCGCATGATCGAGAAGAAGGTGAGCGGCGTGTTTACCGGCAGCTATGCCGTTAATCCCATCACGGGCAAAAATATACCTATATATATTAGTGACTATGTGCTGGCTGGCTACGGCACGGGTGCCATCATGGCTGTGCCTGGCCACGATAGCCGCGACTACGCTTTTGCCAAGCACTTTGATTTGCCCATTATCCCGTTGATTGAAGGTGCCGATATAAGTGAGGAGAGCTTTGATGCCAAGGAAGGAATCATGACCAACTCGTCCAACGAGCGCCTCCAACTCAATGGTTTGCAGGTCAAGGAGGCGATTGCCAAGACCAAACAGTACATCGAGGAGACAGGCATTGGTCGCGTAAAGGTGAACTACCGCCTGCGTGATGCCATCTTCAGCCGTCAGCGTTATTGGGGTGAGCCGTTCCCCATCTATTATGATGAGAATAACCAGCCGCAGCCGCTCGACGAGAGCCAGTTGCCTTTGCAGTTGCCTGAGGTGGATAAGTTCCTGCCCACCGAGACGGGTGAGCCGCCCCTGGGCCGCGCCAAGAATTGGGTGACCACCGACGGTTATCCGCTGGAATTGAACACCATGCCTGGCTTTGCAGGTTCATCAGCTTACTATCTGCGTTACATGGATCCGCATAACGATAAGGAACTTGTATCTCGCGAAGCCGATGAGTATTGGCGTCAGGTGGATCTCTATGTGGGTGGTACAGAACACGCTACGGGCCACTTGATTTACAGCCGTTTCTGGAACAAATTCCTCTATGACTACGGTTATGTCTGTGAGGCTGAGCCGTTCCGCAAGCTGGTCAATCAGGGTATGATTCAGGGTCGCAGTAACTTTGTTTACCGCATCAAGGACACCAACAAGTTCGTTTCGTTCAACCTCAAGGATGACTATGACGTGACTCCCATCCATGTGGATGTGAACATCGTGCATACCGATGCGCTGGATATCGAGAAATTCCGCGAGTGGCGCCCCGAATTCAAGGATGCAGAGTTTATCCTTGAGAATGGCAAGTACATTTGTGGTTGGGCCATCGAAAAGATGTCCAAGTCGATGTTCAACGTCGTAAATCCTGATTATATCGTTGACCGATATGGTGCCGACACATTGCGCCTGTATGAGATGTTCCTGGGTCCCGTTGAGGCCAGCAAACCCTGGGATACCAATGGCATTGACGGTGTGAACCGCTTCCTCAAGCGCTTGTGGGCACTCTTCTACAAGGGTGACACCATGCAGCTCACCGACGAGAAACCCAGTGCCGAAGCACTCAAGTCGGTACACAAGCTCATCAAGAAAGTGTCGGGCGATATCGAGATATTCAGTTATAACACGTCGGTAGCTGCCTTCATGATTTGTGTCAACGAATTGACGAGCATGAAGTGCCGTTCACGTGAGATCTATGAGCCGCTGGTAATCCTGCTGGCTCCGTTCGCACCTCACATTGCCGAGGAATTGTGGCATGTTCTCGGTCATGATACCACCGTGTGTGATGCCCAGTGGCCCACTTGGAATGAGGACTATCTCAAGGAATCGATGGTGAAATATGCCGTTTCGTTCAATGGTAAGTCCCGTTACACCATCGAGGTACCCGCCGATGCCGACGAAGAGGAGGTGAAGCGCATTGCCCTCGCCGATGCAGGCGCCGAACGTTGGCTCGATGGCAAGCAGCCCAGGAAGATTATCTTCGTGAAAAACAAGCTTGTCAACATCGTCGTGTAACCAACCTTTAACTACGAATTACGCGAATTAGACGAATAAATCAATAAGTTTAATTCGTGTAATTCGTAGTTTATAATATGATTGTTTGAAAAATGAAGAAAATTGTCTTTGCCACCAACAATGCACACAAGCTGCAGGAACTGCGTCAGATGCTGGGTGACCGTTACGAAATACTGGGTCTTGCCGACATCGGTTGTCATGAGGATATTCCAGAAACTGCCGATTTCATCGAAGAAAATGCCCAAATGAAGGCCCGATATGTCAAGGAACATTATGGTTATGACTGCTTCAGCGATGACACGGGGTTGGAGATTGATGCGCTGGGTGGAGAACCTGGTGTGTACTCGGCCCGATATGCCGGTCCTGGTCACGATAGCGAAGCCAATATTGATAAAGTGTTGAAAAAACTCGATGGAATCGACAATCGCACGGCCCGTTTCCGCACTGCTATCGCCTTGTTGCAAGGTGACGAGATGCACATGTTTGAGGGTCAGGTCGAGGGTGTGATCCTCACCGAGCGTCACGGCACGGGTGGTTTTGGCTATGACAGCATTTTCCAGCCCATTGAGGGAGACGGCAGCACTTTTGCCCAGATGTCACCTCAGGACAAGAACCGCATCAGCCACCGCGGACGTGCAGTAGCCCGCCTGGTGGAATTTCTCAACAATCAATAATGGTTGTTTAATCACCATTAATTTTATAAATCATTAAACTGGATGTGGCAGGAACGCTTGAGTTTCTGTCACATCTGTTTTTTGCTCTTTTACGTTGCGAGACGTTAGCTTGCTAGCTATTAAAAATGGTAAAAAGAGCAGGTTTAGGCGCCAAAGCTTTGATATATGCATTTTTATGCTTAATTTTGCAGGGCTTTCTAGTGGTTATGATTCATTATGAAATAATTAGAGGCTGCTTTCTCATGACAAATTGAGATGTAACTGTTTAATCTTAGATATCATTAACACGATTCAACTATCGATGAAAAAAAACCTTCTTATCATTTCGATGTGGCTGTGCTACACAGCCTTAGCCATCGCTGTGCCCGCCAAACCAGGTTGGCACACCATCAAGCAGAGTGACGGCTCGACTTTGACGTTACAGGCTGTGGGTAATGCATTTAACAATGCCATTTTGACGAAAGATGGTCTGACGGTCGCCCGTGGCGATGATGGAGATTTTTACTATACTTCATCATTGACTGGCCTGACAGCCATGCGAGCTCATGAAGCCAACGAACGCACTTTCACCGAGAAAGCTTTTGTTGAGGCTCAACGCAGGGCACTGACGATGTCAACAATGTCATTCAAGCTTCCTGATAATAAAGGTAAATTGAATGCTGTCGGCAGCAATGCTGTTGCCGATGTGCCCGCCAAAGGTCAACGCAAGGTTCCCATCATCTTGGTTGAATTCCAGGATAAAAAATTTTATAATACACGTGAGAAAATCATCAATTCCATGCTCTCGGGACCCACAAGTGTAGGGCAGTACTTCCGTGATCAGTCTAACGGTATGTACAGTCCTGAGTTTGTTGTTTTTGGTATTTACTGTTTGTCACAGAATCGTGAGTATTATGGCGGACGTAATGGAACGACCAAGGACAAGGGCATCGGCTGGATGGTGACCGAGGCATGTGAGTTGGCCGCTGCCGACGGCGTGTCGTTCAAGCCTTATGACACCAATGATGATTATTACTGTGATGTGGTCATCATCATCTTTGCTGGAGTGGGCGAGGCCCAGGCTTCGATGTATCATCCCGAAGCCATCTGGCCATGTAACTGGACGCTGGATGCTGCCAAGTATTACTCTAGAGGCGGTAACGGTGCTTTCCGTCCAAACAGTGGGGATCCTTATGTCAACACCTTTGCCGTGTTCAATGAACTGCGCGGCAGCAACGACTACGGTAAGACGCTTGACGGTATTGGCACCTTTGTCCATGAGTTTGGACACTGCATGGGATTGCCCGATCTTTACGACACGGGTACCAACGATTGTTACGGTATGGGCAATTGGGACGTCATGTGCCTGGGTTGCTACTGTGATGACAGCAATACACCTGTGGGCTATTCAGCCTATGAGAAGGTGTTTATGGGATGGGTTGATTACATCAAGCCTGTTCCCAATACCTATTACACGCTGCCCATATGGAATCAAAAGAAAACTGAAACCGACAAAGCGGTGTGCATCGTGAGCGATGTGAATAAGAATGAGTATTTCATTTTTGAGAACCGCCGCCGTCAAGGATGGGACAGCTATCTTCCCGGTCAAGGTATTTTGGTGACTCACATCACTTATAGTCCTGACCGATGGAAGAATAACAAGGTCAATAACGATAAAATCCAGTTAGTCACCATTTTGCCTGCCGACAATAAGCTGTCCAAATACAGTGAGAGTGGTGACACATGGCCTCAAGGTAGCCACAATCAGTTGACCGATGATTCGACGCCTTGCACACAATTATACTTGACCAGTTATGGCAATATCACTGATGACGCAGGAAAACTGGGTAAACCTGTAACCGACATGGTGATTAACCGTGACGGTACTGCCGGGTTCTGGTTTATGAAGGAAAGCGATTCTAAACCTGTCATCTCGGTTTCTATGCCCGAAATAAACTTTGGTACAGTAAAATTGAACAGCACTGCCACGCAAACTTTCACTGTGAATGGTTTGGACATCAAGGATAAAGTGAAATTGGAGGTAAAAGATCCTACAGGTTCATTTACTGTCAGTCCCACATCTATCAATGCTTCAGAATTTAGTAGATCGGTGACCGTTACCGTGACGTTTGTGCCTAAAGTCAGTCAGACCTATAATTCCACTTTGACCCTGAGCAGTACGGGTGCCGATGATGTTACCATCAATCTCAAGGCAAACGGATATATGCCTGGTGACATGACTCACGATGGAGTGATTAATATTGCCGATGCTACTTTGTTGATTGACAAATTGTTGTCATCAAGTGATTTGATATTTGATCCTTATGCTGATTATAATGAAGACAATACAATCACCCTTAACGACTTGACGTCACTCATCGACGAACTCTTGACCGTACATTAATAGGGATTTAGTTTAGTAATCAATAGAATCATGCCTCAAGTACACCGTGCTTGAGGTATGATTTGTATAGTATGGTCTGGATGATGCCGCGCAGCGCCAGGAAACTCAAGTAGGCAATCCACAGGCGGTTGTTACCCCACTCATTGGGGGTAATCCAGTAGATGATGAAAAACAGCGACCAGGCGATGCCAGCACTGATGAGCATACCCATCGAGCGCGTCAGGCTGATGAAAACGCCATCCCAAACAAAGGCCGCCATACCTGCCGCCGGAATCAGTGCACACCACACGCGATAGTCCATCGCTGCCTCGATGACGCTCTGCTGGTCGGTCAGCAACCAGAAGGCGATGCGCGGGAACGAGTAAATCAGGGTAAACACGGCGGCGACAGCCAGGCCCCAACCGAACAGCAGCCTCACGCATCGTCTCATGCGCTCCATGTCGCCCATGCCGTAATACTTGCCAACAACGGCCTCGCCGGCAAAGGCGATGCCGTCCATGAAATGGGAATACAGGGTGAACAGTTGCAGGATGAGGGCGTTGACGGCCAGGATGAGGTCACCGCTACGGGCTCCGATGGAAACAAACGCCAGGCTCACGGTCATCAGCAGGAAACTGCGCACAAAGATGTCACGGCTCACCTTGAAGTAACGCCCCGCACCCTTGAAGCGCCACACGCGCCGCCAGTCGAGCACGCCATTAAGCTTCGGGAACTTGCGCTGCACCGTTAGGGCGGCATACAACAGGCCAAGCCATTCGCCCACCAGAGTACCCACGGCGATACCAACAAAGCCCATCTTCAGCAGATAGACGCAAATCAGGCTCGCACCGATATTAAACACGTTGGTCATGATGGAAATCCACATCGCGCTTTGGGAATCCTGCATCCCCAGCAGCCATCCCTTGAATGCCATCATCACCAACACGGGCGGAACGCCCCAGATGCAGATAGTGAAATAGGTAATGGCCAGCGATGTGACATCAGGAGAAGGGCCGATGATCCACAGCAGCAACAGCCTGATGGGCCATTGCAGTACAATGATGATGGTCGAGATGAGCAAGGCAAGTGCCGTGGATTCGCCCAGCAGTTTGGCGCTCTCCTTGAAGTCACCGCTGCCATAGGTCTGTGCCGTCATGCCCGACGTGCTCATGCGCAGGAAACCAAAGTTCCAGTACACCAGGTTGAACATCATCGCACCCACTGCCACTGCACCGATAAATATCTTGTCACCCAGGTGCCCGGCGATGGCGGTATCCACCAGTCCCAGCAGCGGCACCGTGATGTTAGCGACAATCGCCGGCAACGCAATCCTCAATATTTCCCGATTCATGCCCTATTCTAAAAAGAAAACAATAAGTACAACAAATACAAAATATTGGTAATCAACAAATTGTACTTATTGTATTTATTGTTTTCCTTATGAAATGACTGTTGTTGTTTTAGAAGGGTTTTTCTTCGGTGCCGGTGAAGGACTGGAACAGGGAGTTGGCCAGGCTGGAGGCGCCGATGCGGAAGTACTTGTTGTTCAACCACTTCTCGCCCAGGACTTCCTTAACGATGGTGTAATACTTCACGGCGTCCTCGGTCGTGCGGATACCACCTGATGCCTTGAAGCCCACCATGCGGCCATGCTGGATGAAGTATTCCTTGATGCACTGGCACATCACGTAGGCAGCTTCGAGCGAAGCACCGGGATAAATCTTGCCCGTCGAGGTCTTGATGAAGTCGCAGCCAGAGTACATCGACAGGATGCTGGCGCGGCGGATGGCCTCGGCACTCTTGAGCAGCCCCGTCTCCAGGATGACCTTCAATGGACGATCACCTACCACTTGCTTGATTTCGCCGATTTCATCGCATAATTCCTCATATGCCTCATCCTTGAAGTAGCCCACGTTGAGGACGATGTCCACCTCATCGGCACCATCGGCGATGGCCAGGCCGGTCTCGGCAATCTTGGTCTCGATATGGGCCTGACTGGAGGGGAAGCAGGCACTGCACACGGCAACGTCGACACCACTCACCTCGAGCGTGCCGCGCACCACGGCGGCAAAGTTGCTGTAGACGCAGATGGCGGCCACGTTCTTGTACTGGGGATAGTTGTTGTCAAAGTCGTTGACCTTCTGCACAAATTTGGCTACACTGCTCTCGCTGTCCTCGGTGGCCAGGGTGGTCAGGTCGACACAGTTGAGCAGGAACTGCTGTACCTCGGGGGTGTTGTTCTCGGCAGCGTGCTTGTCGATGATTTCCTGCACAGCAGCAGTCACGGCGGCATCGTCGATGGTGACGCCCGACTGGTTGATGGCAGTCATGTACTTGTCCATCGGCTTGTGGTCATGGTCATGATGCTCACAGCCGCATCCGCATTGTTCGTGTTCGTGGTTGCTCATAATCGTTGATATTTTATTGGTTAATGCTTGAGTTTCCATAACTCTGGCGGCGCCTCAGCCATTAAAACATGTTT
>JAEEGL016705886.1_pt1 | contig 35437 bp, 33 predicted proteins | sample 9134231 | NCBI WGS metagenome assembly JAEEGL01 (sample SAMN16246548, study PRJNA631951) | gut metagenome | biome: gut microbiome; feature: rumen; material: fiber-attached | host: Bos | place: Iran: Karaj | collected 2018-10 | reverse complement strand
TATTTCTTTAAATTTAGATAATTGTTGTCTAGTATTAAGTATTTTTTGTGCTTTCTTTCTTATTGATCTATTCTTATCATTTAGGTATTCTGTTAAAACTTTAGTTGGACAATATTGATTATTTAATACTTCCATTCTTATACTCTCACAACTAGATTTAGATATCATATATAATTCATTATTTTCATTTTTAGATTTTTTAATAATATCTAATAATTTTTTTATAGCTTCTAACCTAATCTCGTAATCTGAACCATTTGATAAAAATACCAAGTCTTTTGTAGTTCTATATAAATAATGCTTTTTTGAGTAATCATCTAAAAAGTCATACGATAAATCCATTGGACAATGTGGAAGCCTCATTACTTCTTCTTTTTCTGTATATGATAATTGTTCAAAAACTGATTTAAATAGTTCACTTGTACATATTGGATTATAAAGTACTTCTACTTTAATGTTAGTATATTTAAATTTTGATATTTCTTCTAATTCATGAATATTTTTTATAGTTCTTACATATTCTGAGACTCTTCTTTTAAATTTATATTCTAGGTCTTCTGATCCATGAGATATAACATAATCATAAATATTTTTATATATACTAAGTTTATCGGTACATAATGGATTTTCAGCTACTGCAAGACGTACATACTCTGAGTCATCTTTAGATAATTCTTTTAAAAGTGGTATAGAAATTCTTTTATTTCCTGCAATTAGACATTTTATTGATTCTCCATTGTCTTTATTTAATATTTGCTCAAATAATTCAGATGTACTATTAGGATTTTCTATTATTGCTGTATAAAGATCTCTACTTCTTAATTCAGAAAGTAATTCTAATTCTTCACTACTAGTTTCTTTAGAACTAGCAAATTTTAAAGCACTTTTTATAACTTTATTTCTTATATCTTCATCTTTACAATTAAACATACTATGTAAAATATCTATAGGATTTTTACATTTAGGATTATCAATTACGGCAAGACGTACATACTCTGATTCATCTTTAGATAATATATCCAATATTTCAGAAGTACACTTTTGATTACGTGCTATTAAACATCTAATATCATATGAATCATTATTAGATAGTTCTTTTATTATTTCAGATGGACAACTTTCATTATTGATAATTCTTTCTAAGATATATGTATCATTTTCTTTTATTAATGATTCAAATATTTCTTTTGAACAATTAGGATTACGAGCAATTTCTAATTTTATATTTCTATTACCTATGGCAATTAAAATATCTAATTCATTATCTTCATTAGTTGAAGTTCTTGCTATTTTTAAAAGAGTAGATTTAGCATTAGATTTAACAGTATCATTTTTATCATTTTTTAATACATCAAGTATTAAAACAGGACAATCTTCATTATTAGAAAGATTTATTCTTACTTCATCACTTGAATCAATTAATAAAATTTCAAGTGCTTCAATTGGTAAATTAGAATTAGTAGCTAATTTTTTTCTAACATCTTCAGATTCATCTTTAGATAATTCAATTAATGCATCTCTAGGAGTTTTTGAATTGGCTGCTACTGCTGATCTAATAATATAACTATTATCTTTAGATAAAGCTATTAAAGTTTCTTCTTTACTATTAGGATTATTTGCATCAGCATATTTCTTATTTAATTCTTTTTCCTCATTTGTCATATATTTCTCCATTTATTTTCTTTATTATAACATATATTTATTGACTTAATAATATATATAATATATTATATTGAATTAAATAAAGGAGGTTGTTTATGGGAAGATATTATTATGTTCAAATGGTTAATCCAACAAGTTATAGTACTATAGAAGGAGGTTATGTTCAAAACGAAACATGGAAACTTGCTCAAAAGTATGTTATCAATTTAACTATTGTTTATTCTGGACCTAGTGGTTTAGCAATACGAAATGTTAAGGAAACTACTAAAAAAGATACTAAAAAGGTTTTAGGTTTTAATGTAACTAATGATTTTATTGCTTATGATCCATTCTTTATGATATGTGAAGATTGTGGTGATCATTTAGAAGAAGTAATTACTGGTAGAAAATATAAGTCATGGGATCATTATGGACATCCTATGTCACAAAGATTAGTACTTAAAAAAGAATATGAAATATCATCTACTAAAGTAAGAGAAATGTTAAGTACGTTATCTAATGAAGATATATTGAGATATAGACAAGGTATTAAAAATCTAGAATATGCTATTAGACAAGGATATGAAGATGATATAGCTAGAGAGAATAGACAAAAAAGAGAAAATGATGAAAATGATGCTTATATAAAATCATTTAGAAATAGATATGGAAGATAATATATATATTACTGATAATGATTTAAAAGATTTATTTAAAAATAGAATTATTCAATTTGATAATTATAATTCTTATTCTGAATTATTTATTCATAATAATGAGATTATTAAAATATATAATGATAAAAATAGTTATAGTGAATTTAATATAAATGTTGTTAAAAATATACTTAATAAAAAATCATTTTTAAAAGAAATAAATGGTTTAGTTTTACCTAATAATCTATTAATATATAATAATCAAATTGTAGGTTTTAGTATGCCTTATATAAATGGTATTACTCTTCAAGAAATAATAAATGATAATATATATGATGATGAAACTATTAAGAAATTATTTATTAAAGTATTAGATATTATAGATAGATTAAAAAAATTAAATTTTAGTTTTTATATAGGTGATTTACATGAACAAAATATTATTATAGATAATAATAAAAATGTTAATATTATTGACCCAGATAGTTTTATTATAGATAATAATAAGTTATGTATAGATGGTAATTATATAATTGGTAGATATGCTAATTCTTATTATAATAATTCTGAATTAAAAGAAATAAATAATTCTGTAGATTATTATTCTTTATTATGTATGATATTTAATTATGTATTTAAAGATATTATAGAAGATAAATTAGATCCAGTTAATTGGTTAAAATATGATGATCAATTTAAAGAATTATATCCTATTGTAGATAGAGTTAATAAAGATTTTATATTGTCTATAGATGATATAAATAATATATTTAATTTTAAAAAGAATTTTATTTATAAAAAGAAAGATAATAAGTTATTATTAAAAGAAATAAATAGAATACGAAATATATAATTTATAGTATATAATATATATAGGTGATTTTATGATAGATATGCATATTCATAGTAATTATTCTGATGGCAAATTAACTCCATTTGAAATAATAGATAGATGTATTAAAAATAATGTTAATAAAATGTCGATTACTGATCATGATACTGTTGAAGCATATAGTGATGAGTTATTTGATTATTGTAAAAATAATAATATTGAAATAATTACTGGTGTTGAAATATCTACTAGATATAATAAAAAAAGTATTCATGTTTTAGGTTATAATATTGATATAAATAATAAAGAATTAATTAATAAACTTGAAACACTTAGAAATTCAAGACATGATTATTTATATAAAGTTGGTACTAAGTTAAAAGAATTAGGATATTTTATAAATGTTGAAGAATTAGATAAAGTTGATTCTGTTACTAAAGCTCATATAGCTTTAGATATAATTAATAATAAAAAGAATTATGATTTATTAAATAATACATTTGGTCATATTCCAAATAAAGGTGAATTTATTGAAACAATTATGAATGAAGGATGTCCTGCATATGTTAAAAAGGAATCTATTACACCTAGTGAAGCATCTAAATTAATTAAAAATGCTGGAGGTAAAGTTATTCTTGCTCATCCAGTAGCTTATACATATGAAGACGGTTTAAATGAAAATGATATATTAGAAATAATTAATACTATGGATATAGATGGTATTGAAGCTAATTATATTTATATAGATAGAAATAATATTAAACATGATGATATAGATAAATGGAATGAATTTGCTAATAAGTATAATTTAGAAACTACTACTGGTAGTGATTTTCATGAATATGATGGTATTCATCCAGATATTGGTTTAATAATAAAATAAGACTTCATTAATTTGAAGTCTTATTTTTTATTTCATCTGGTATTACATAATTACACTCGATACATTTATCTATTCCTTTATATAATTTACTTCCACACTCAGGACAAAAATGTAAATATTCATTATATTCATCTGTATCAGGTTTTTTAGATTCTGGAGTTGTATTTAACATTGGACCTGTTATTATTCCTGAAGAAGGTGGATTTCCATAATCTATAGTTGTTTCTTCACTTATTTTATTATTATCATCTAATACTATTAAACTATCTATTTCTTTTAATATATTTCTTGATTTATCATCTATATTAGCTAAACTATCTATACTAACCGTATCTTTTTCAAAGTGAAATCTTGTTGTTACACTAGGAGCATCTAATGCTCTATAAAAGTTATATACTGGTATATTACTCCATGCACATATATTATTATCTTTTATTAGTTTTATTATTTTATTTAATGATTCATCATCTATAGAATATATAGTTTTTATTCTATTACCATGATGCCATTCTTGATATTCTTTTTCTATTTTCTTTTCTTTAAAATTTAAATCTAAACTATAATAAGAACCCATCATACCCCCAGCACTAGTATATGAATAACTTACTATTTCTCCTAGATCAATATCTTTCTTTTTTAAGTCTTCTAATTTTACTACAGTTTCTTTCATTTCTTTTAATTTATCTTCTCTTGAACTATCATCAATATATTGAAAGTATCCATTAGGATGTAACATTTGTTCTTCTTCTTTTACTTCTCTTACTCCTGTTAATGTATCATAACCACAATCACATTTGGTTTTACCATCTAATATACTTCCACACTCTGGACAAAATTTTTGCATATATTTCACCTCTAATAATATTATATAAAAAAAGTAGATTTTTTTATATCTACTTTTTATTCATCATTCGTTTTAATTGCATCTATTTTTTTATTATATTTTATATTTATTATTAGTTTTGATACTAATATTATTAAAATAAATGCTATACCACTAAGTACGTAAATTAAAGTTGTTTTATTATCACTTTTTTCTTCATTATCAATTTCTGGTTTTTCTTCTTCGGTATTAATTATTTCTTTTTCAGTTGTATTTGAATCATTTGTTTTTGTTATAGAAGTATCATATATATTTATCCATCCCTTATATCCATCTTCATCAATATAATACCATCCAATTTTATTACCATTTATTTTATTAACAAAACTATATATCGGACATACTCTAGTATCTTTAGGTAATATGTTATCTGTTTTAGTGCCATTTACTTCATCATATATAATTAAATCTGTTCCTAATCCAAGACATTCAAGACATCTAAGTGCTACAACAGATTTATCTAAGTAACACAATTTATTATTATAGAATGCTGCATATGTCTCAGAATCATAGTAACTATTATCAAATTGTGTATTTACAGGTATTGTAATATCTGTCTTGATAGCAAAATTTATTTCATGACAATCAGTTTCTTTTAAAGTAATGAATTTTCCATCTACTAGATTTTCATAAAAATAATTATCATCTATTATCCAATAATGATCATTATTATATTTAACATATAGCCAATTGTACTCTTTACTATCAGTATCATAATAATATTCTACATCTAACATTGTATTAAAAGGTATTGATGCTACTTCTTTACCTTTTATTTCATCATATGCTGTTACATTTGTTTCTGTTATTATTTTTCCGTCATTAAGATCTGGTCCATGAAGAACAATACTTTTTTCTTCTAAAATATAATATATATCATCATTATATTTAACTGCATAAGCAAGTACTGAATCAATATCATCATCTTTTTCTACTTCATAATATAAAGAATATGTTTCTTCAAATTTTGTGTCTTTTGGAATTGTAACAATTGTTTTAGTGAATTTACCATATTTTGGCATATGATATGCTACCGCATCTTCTTTTAGCCAAATATAAGGTCCTTTTTGTATTATTTCAAAATCATCTGATTCTTTTATCCAACCAGATACTCCATCTTTTTCTACATATATCCATGGTAATCCAATATCATTGAAATATATTATATCTCCATCTTTAATTACTATATTTGTTTTTTCATATTTTTCTGATGGACCTTTATATATTGTTGCCTCACTATTATATACTAATCCATAAAATCCATACTCAACATTTCTAAATATAGCTTCATAATCTTTTCTATTATATGTCTTTAGGTATTCAAGGCTCTTTTTTAAATCATCAAAAGTAAAATTATCTTTAGTTAATTTTACTTTACTTAAATCGATATAGTAATTTCTATTATTATATATTATTTTTCCATAAAATAAATTTCTATTTTCTTCATCTATTATTTTTACTTTTGTATTTCTATTTAATAATATATCTGTTTTTTCATATGCATTATCATATAAATAAGCACCATTTTTATCACTAATAGATACTTCATATGGTATTTGTGTATATCTATATGGCAATGCGAACACAACTATTGGTAATACTAAAATAATTGTTAATAATAATTTAGATAATTTACTTTTCATTTTATTCTTCTCCTCTATTATAGTAATTATATCATTAATATTAATTATATTCAAAGTAAATATAGTGTTTATGATGTGCCTAATTTATTGACTTAAATAGGCATTTTTTATACATTTAAATTGAGTTATTAAAAAAGTAATTGTTTTTTAACAATTACTTTTTATATAGATATCTTTTATTATTAATAACAAACCAATTACATTCCTTTTCTATTTTATATTCTTTATCATTAGTAATAAATTTATATATAGTAGTAGTATCTTCACACGCCATTTGAGTTTCTTCTGTAAGAATAATATTTTTAAAACTATTATAAGTATTTAATATTTCATCTTTATCAGTTATTTCTTTTGTTTCTACTCCACCCTCTGTATATTTACTTATTTCTATTTTATTAACATCTTCTATTTTTAATTCTTTATAATAATTATGATCTAATAACTTAATATTTATTTCATTTATATGTATTTCTTGTTTTATTTCTATTTGAGATATTAAGAATAATAAAATTAATAAAATTGGGATAATAATTACTATCTTTTTTGTCATTTAATCACTTTCTTATTTTGACTCTATTACTGTACCTGTTTTACCTTCTATAGCAAATCTTGCTTTTGCTAATGATGTTATTATAGCTTTTTTACCTTTAGAATGTTCTACAAAGTATTTGCAAGCTTCTATTTTAGGTAACATAGAACCTTCAGCAAATTCTTTATTTTCTATATATTCTTTTAATTCATCCATTGATACTTTTCCTAATTTTTTCTCATTAGGTTGTCTATAATTAATAGATACTTTTTCTACTGTTGTTAATATAAGTAAAATATCTGCATTTAGTTTAGTTGCTAGTAATGAACTTGTTCTATCTTTATCTATTACTGCATCTACTCCTTTATAACCTTTTTTAGCTTTTACTACAGGTATTCCACCTCCACCACAAGTAATAACGATATTTCTTTCTTTTAACATTTTTTCTATTGTTAATAGTTCACATATTTTAATTGGTTGTGGTGATGGTACTACTCTTCTATATCCCCTTCCTGCATCTTCTTTATATACTCCCGCTCCATCTTGTTGAAGTTTCATTGCTTCTTTTTTAGTATAGAAACTTCCAATTGGTTTAGTAGGATTTTTAAATGCAGGATCTTTAGCATCTACTTCTACTTGTGAAACAATTGTAGCTACTTTTCTTCTCATATTTCTTTTTTCGAATTCAGCTTGCATTGCTTGTTGTAAATGATATCCTATATATCCTTGGCTCATAGCTCCACATTCAGCAAATGGGAATCCATCTTCTTCTTTTACTGATGCTGCCATAGCTTTATATATCATTCCTACTTGTGGTCCATTACCATGAGTTACTATTATTTCATGACCCATAGTTACTAAATCAACAAGTCTTCTAGCTGTTTTCTTAACTGTAGCTAGTTGTTCTTTAGCATTACTTCCTAAGGCATTACCACCTAATGCTACTACTATTCTACTCATATTATCACCTTTTTATTCTTTTATATTTTATTCTTCATACCCTTCAAAGTATCTAGTATAACTATTTCTTTTTCCACCTAGATTAAATACTATACTAGTTGGTATTATTGAATTCTTAGTAGTTACTACATAATTTTTATCCATATATTTGATTTGATCTTTATATTTTTCATATGTATAAGTTTCTGGCATAACCATCTTAGTTTGACATTGAACATCAGCATATTTCATACATTCTTCTGTTTCTATTTGTTGTAATTCATAAACTCCTTTTTTAGTTACTAATAAGTTTATTTCTTTAATTGTAGCTGTATTTAATCCAAAATCAGTTATAGCACCAAAATCAGTTGATGAATATAACATCTTTTCACTTGCTACTGATGCTGTCTTAGTATTCTTTTTACTATTAGTAGTTATTTTATATATTATTTCATATATACATCCATCTGGTTTTAATACATAAAATTTAACATGTTTATAACTAATACCAGTTTTATAATTACTATCACTACCATATATTTTACTTTCTTCATCAGTCATTCTTATTTCTACCCAATCAGTAAATCCTGCACTACTTATATTAGTTGCATAAGTGTTTTGTTTATAATCATATGTTGAATATAATTTGTTATCATTACCAACTAGATATCCACCCTCTAATACTTTCTTAAAGTCTAAGTCTATTGCTAATGTACAATATTCATTATTACTAAATAATTGTCCAAATGTATATAAATATCCATTTGATAAAAGCATCTTATCATTATATGTTCCTACTATTGTATAGTTCTTTAGTGGTGAACAATCCATTTCTTTAAATGCTATATTTTCTGGTAATAATGCAGCCATTACATCTAGTGTTAATTTTGGTTTTGGAATCACTACTTCCTCTTTTTTACCACATCCTGTTAAAAGTATACATGAAATTAATAAAATAAGTATATATTTCTTCATATTTATCTCCTTTATATTATTATATCATTATTTTCTATTCTATTACACCTATATATGGAAGATTTCTATATTTTTGATTATAATCAAGTCCATAACCTATTACAAATAAGTCATCTATTTCAAATCCACAGTAGTCTGCATCTATTTCTACTTCTCTTCTAGATTTTTTATCAAGTAGTGTACATATTTTTAATGTTTTAGGATTCATATCATTTATATATCCTTTTAAGAATTTTAATGTATTACCTGTATCTACTATATCTTCTATTATTACAACATTCTTTCCTTCTATATTTTCTTTAGATATAGATAGATTTAATTCTATTTTTCCTGTACTAGTTTTTCCTTTATAACTAGATACTCTTAAGAATTCTAATCTAGCTTCTCCTTTATAGTTTTTAAGTAAATCACAAGCAAAGAATACTGCTCCTTTTAATGTACATATAAATACTACTTCTTCTTTCTTATAAACTGAGTATAATTCTTTAGATAATTCTTTAACTCTACTATTAATTTCTCTTTGATTATATAGTTTTCTAATAGACATATCTCCTCCATTATCTTATATATATATTTTATCAAATATTATTAAATAATAAAAGCACAATAAAATTGTGCTTATTTATATATCCATTATTGCTAATATGATTATTCCTATTAATACTAAGAATATTGATATATATTCTTTTATAGATAGTTTTTCTTTTAAGAATACTCTTGATAATAATAGTGATAGTACACAATAACTACCTACTATTGGGGCACTTATAGTAGCATTGCCACTCATGGCATATACATAAAAGAATTGACCTGCTGTTTCAAATATAGCTGCATATAGTTTAGGTTTTTCTTTAAATATTTTTATTTTTACTTTTTTAGTTTTTAAATATATATAAGTAATTATTCCATATATTAAGAATGTATATTCATATGCTACTAGAGCTGTATCTTCACTTATTAAACTTAATTTATCTAAATAAATACTATCTAAGAATGTACCTGCTCCATCTAAGAAACAATATACAAGAGGAAATATTATTGTATAAGTTAATACTATAGATCTTTTAGTTCTTTGTCTATATTCTATTCTTTTATGTTTATTTTGCTGTACTTCAATATATGATAAAAAGAATATACCAATGAATATTAATAATACTGCTATATAGAATGGTAAATCATATTTCTCTTTAAAAAATATTAATAATAATATAGCTGTTATTACTCCACTAGTATTTTGTACTGGACTAGATATAGATAATTCTAAATATTTAAGTCCTTTATACCCTATTACCATACTTGATATATAAAAGAATGATACTGGTAGATATTTTAATATATCTATAAAGTTTATATTTGTTTTTGTAACAAGTAAAAATATAGTAGCATGAATACCCATTACTAATCCTACTATGATACCTGTTATTAAATGACTATATTTGAATTCTTTTCTATTACCTAGTTTATAGAATAAATCAGCTATACCCCAGCATGCAAATGTTAGAAGTGTACATATAATCCACATAATACCCCCTTATATTATTTAGTCTTCATCATCTTCATCTTCATCATTTTGAGATTCTCTTTCTAATGAATCAATATATGCTAAGAAACCTAATTCATCAGAAGAAATAATTCCATCTCCATCAAAATCCATATAAATCACTCCTCTTATTAGTTATATAATAACATTTTTATAAAAAAATTAGAACTAATTATTAGTTCTAATATAATTTTTTACCACATTGAATACAATATTTACCTACTATTTTAGTATGACAATCTGGACATTCATTTCTTCTATATTTTACTACTACATCATTTTTACTTCTTCTATTTAGTAATACAATAGCTACTGTTACTATTATTATAAATGATAATACAAATACTACTGGATGATTAGTAAATGCTGCATAATCATAAAGTCCATGTAATAATGTTGGTACTAGTATTGCAAATACTTTATATTTTTTAGGTTCAGTAGCAGATCTTCTTGAAGCAAGTGCTGCATCTCCTAAATATATTCCCATAAATATACCTGTACATGCATGCATTGGTATAGCAGTAATTGCTCTTAATGCACCAATTGAATATCCACTAGATAGTATATAAAGTATATCTTCAAAGAATGCAAATCCTAATGATACAAATGCTCCATATATTACCATATCAAATAATGTATCAAATTCTGCATGATCAAATGAGAATTTATATAAGAAATAATATTTACATGATTCTTCTACTAGAGCTACTGCTACAAAAGCATGAAATAATACTTCTAAGTTACTATATTCTGATAGATTTTCAGTATTTAAATTAAATGATGGAATAAATATACCTAATACTATAGTTATTACTAATACTGATAATGCAGCTAATATTCCTCCACCTAATAATTTAAATAATAATGACCAAGGTTCTTTTTCTTTATCCTTATTATAAATAAATAATGCTAGTACAAATACTGGTATACCAGCTACCGCTAAAACTCCATTTAAACTCATAATTTACCTCCCAATTAAATTTCCTACTATTCCATAAGATATAATCATCATTATTATACTTGCCATTAATATTCCACCCATTGTAGCAAAGAATGCTTTTTTTCTATCTAGATTTAATAGCGAAGCTACTAAACATCCTGTCCAAGCACCTGTTCCTGGAAGTGGAATACCAACAAATAATAATAATCCTAAATATCCATATTTTTCTATTTGTCCTTTATGTTTATCTTTCTTTTTATATAACCAATTAGCAAATTTATTCATCCATTTAATTTTTGATTTTTTCATCCATTCTAATATTTTAGATACAAATAATAATATGAATGGTACTGGTATTACATTACCTATTATAGATATTATATAAGCAGGTACTGGATCAACACCAAGTAATGATGCAGCGAGTAATCCCCCTCTTAATTCTAATATAGGCATTAATGAGATAATAAATACTAATATTTCTTTTCCATATGTTAATGAAGTTAAACTTCCAAATAGATTTATTATTGTATTAATTAGATGTTCCATTTTATATTTCTACCTCAATATAATATTAACATATTTATGATATAATAACTAGTAAGAGTTGATTATTATGAATAAAAAAATTGGTATATTTGATTCTGGTATAGGTGGTATTACTACATATAAAGAAATATTAAAACTTCTTCCTAATGAAGATTATATTTATTATGCAGATTCTAAAAATAATCCATATGGTGAAAAGAGTGTTAAAGAGTTAAAAAGAATAACAAGTAATATAGTAGATTATTTAATTAAAAAAGATTCTAAAATTATTGTTATAGCTTGTAATACTGCTACTACTAATTGTATTAAATATTTAAGAAATAAATATAAAGATATTAATTTTATTGGTACTGAACCTGCTATTAAAGTAGCATGTGATAATAATTATAAAAATATATTAGTTATTGCTACTCCTTGTACTATACTTTCTAATAAGACTAATCAATTAATTAAAAGATTTAAAAAAGATAATCAAAATGTTTATTTAGTTTCTTGTACTGGACTAGCTAATGCTATTGAAACAAATAATAAAAAATTAATAAAAGAATTACTAGATAAATATTTAACTATATATAAAGATATAGATGCTATTGTACTTGGTTGTACTCATTATATATATATTAAAGATTTAATACAAAAGTATTATCCAGATGCTACTATATTAGATGGTAATCTAGGTGTTGCTAAAAGAGTTAAATATATATTAGAAGAGAATAATTTATTAAGTGATAATAAAAAAGGTAATATTAGGTTTATTAAATCTAAATAATATGCTATATTATCTATTCGAGGAGTTTTTATGAAAAAAGAAGAAGTGTATTGTGCTAATTGTGGTACTAAGAATAAAAGAAGTAATAAAAAATGTACAAAGTGTAATAAAAAATTAAATTCTAAATTAGCTTTTTTTAAATCTTTTATGAGAGATTATATTAAAGATGATTTAAAAAGTAATGCAGAAGATACTATATTTGATTTATTAAAGGATTATATTATTAGTCATTTATATGGTATAGGTTTTTTAGCTTGTACTGCTTTTGCTGTTGTAACAGTAGTTAATTATGAAGTTAATTATAATAAAGTTAAAAAAGATTTTGCTAGTGTAACTAAAACAAGTGAAGTATTAAAAATAAATAATAGTATTAATAATGATAAAACTGAATCTGTTATTGAATCTAAAGTAGAAAAGAATGAAACAAAGGTTGAAAAGGCAGAAACTAAAAAAGAAACTAAAAAGGAAACTAAAAAGGAAACTAAGAAAGAAACTAAAACTAGTTCTACTACTTCAACTAAGGAAAACTATTGTGATTCAAAATATCTAAAAGATAAAGTTAAAGTATGTGATAGTGGTTATTCTTTAGAAAATGATGTGTGTACTAAGACTACTAAGAGTGATGCTACTAAACATACATCTTGTGATGATGGATATACTCTAACTGATGGTAAATGTATTAGTGATAGTACTAAAGAATATGATGAAACTATTACTTGTTCAGGTGAAAATAAAAGTTTAAGAGGTTATGTACTTCCACAAGAAAGTATAGCTAAAGTATATAAAGATGGTAATAAATGTTACGCTGATGTTTGTAATCAAGATGGTGCTACTGGTGATTATGATTGTTCTAGTACATATCGAATGGAACTTGAACCTACAATAACTAGAAAATGTAATGGATATGTTGATGGTGATGGTAAATGTCATTCAACTAAAAGTGTTAATACATCATATACTTGTGATGTTGGTACATTAGATGGTTCTAAATGTGTAACTACTGAAACAAGTAATTATAAATTAGAATGTCCTAGTGGATATAGTTTTAATAGTACATGTAATACATGTAGAAAAGAGGGATAAATATGAGATGTCCTAAATGTAATAAAAAGAATATCACTAATTCTAATTATTGTATAAATTGCAAACATAAATTTAGTGATGAAGAAAAAGAAAAATATTATAATAAAACATTTTATCATTTTATAGATGTTGTTAATGAATGGTATGAGCGTATAACTTTTCAAAATATAACAGATAATATAATTTTTAAAATAGTATCATTATTAGTTGTACTTGTTATAGGAATTTATTTTTGGAAATTAAAAGGTATTGATACTAGATTATTAAAGAGTAATGATTATAGTGTTTATTATAATGAAAAAGTAGATAGTTATTATTTATTAATAGATGATAATGTTACTTCTACTGATATTAAGTTATATAAACCTAATAGATTAAAAGAGTTAAAAATTAAAAGATATGATCTAGATAATAAAATAATTAATGAAACAATTTATGATGAAGAAAGTGATTTAATACTTACTCCTTTTGATAATGATTATTATGTTTTAGAATCTACTTATTCTAATAATAAAACAAGTGATTTAAGATTATATTTATATCATAAAAGTGATATTGATTTACAAGGTAAATAATAGTACAATAATGGTAGAAAAAATTTTTTTGGAAAGGAGTATCATTTATGAGAGCAGAAGTAAAAGCTTGGGCAAAGAAATTTAAGAATGGAAACAAATGGAATGTATGGCAAGGTCTACTAGTTGTTTCAGTAATTTCTGGTATTATTTCAGGAGTTATAGGAGCTGTATTCCCTGGTCCTAATCCACAAGAACCATCTGCTACAGGTTCATTATTAGAAACTATCGCTGGTATTGCTATGCTACCTATGTCAATTGGTTTAATCGTTTATATGGTTAATCTAATTAAAGAAAGAAAATTTGATATTAATCAAATCTTTAGTAAATATGGTGAATTTGTTAGAATATTCTTAGTTTCATTATTAGAAGGAATCATTGTTGCATTATTCACTTTACTATTAATTATTCCTGGTATTATAAGAGCACTTGCTTATACATTAGTACAATATATTTTAGCTGATGATGATTTCAAAGACTTAGGTACTAAAGAAGTATTAGACTTAAGTAAAGAAATAATGGATGGTCATAAGATGGATTTATTCTTAATGAACTTATATTATGCAATAATGTTATTCTTAGGATCATTTACTTTAGGTATCCTATGGATATGGACTATACCAGAAATGGTATTAGCTAATACTAAATATGCAACTGATTTACTAGATGAATACAAAAAAAATAATAAGAAAAAATAACATCTAATTGATGTTATTTTTTTATTCCTTTAGATCCATTAAATCCTTCTAATATATTACTTGTAAATGATCTTGTTTTTCTATTTCTATTTTTATATTCTTTTATACATAGATTAATCATTTCATTTAATAATTCTTTATATTCAAGATTATCTTCTTTCCATAAATAATATGATAAACTACCTGGTATTGTATTAGGTTCATTTACATAATATTTTTTATTATCTTTATCTATTAAGAAATCTATTCTACATACTCCACTTAAATTTAATGCTTTAAATGTTTTTAATGCAGTATCTTGAATATCTTTAGTTAATTTTTCACTTATTCTAGCAGGTATTATTCTATTAGTAGATGCCATTCCTTTTGATCCACCTGATTTAGTTTTAGAACCAGATAAATATTTATCTTGATATGATAATATTTCGTCTTCACCCATTACTTCTTCTAATGGACTTACTTTTGCTGTTTCATAATTACCTAGTACACTAGCATTTACTTCTAATAGATTATCTACTGCTTTTTCTACTACTATTTTAGTATCATATTCTATAGCTTCATCTATAGCATTTTTTACTTCTTTTTCATCATGTGCTTTTGATATACCTATACTACTACCTAATGTAGATGGTTTAACTATAACAGGATAACCCATCTTTTTTATTTTCTTTAGTATTTCATCTGATTCAGATAAATACTCAGTATCATAAAACCATACATAATCTACTACTGGGATATCACATGAAGTCATTACTTGTTTCATAACTACTTTATCTTGTCCTAAAGCAGAACCAAGTACTCTAGATGAAACATATGGAATACCTACTGTATCTAAATATCCAGCAAGAGATCCATCTTCTACATTATTACCATGTACTACTGGTAATATTACATCTAATTCATCTATTTCTTTTCTAAATATACCTCTAGTATTTATAAGTACAAATCTATCATCTTTCTTACATAGAGTAACTTCTTTTAAATATTTTTTTACACTACTAAAGTCTTTATATGTATCTACATCTTTTAAAATATTTCCATAATACCATATTCTATCTTTAGATATATATATTGGTACTACATCATATTTAGTTCTATCTATATTCTTTATAGCTTGTAATGCAGATATTATACTTACTTCATGCTCTACTGTTTCTCCTCCAAAAATAACACCTAATTTTATTTTCATTTAAGCACCTCTATTCATTAAATATATCTGGTAAATCATTTTCTAATAATACATATGTTTTTTCTTTTCCAGCTAATTCTTTCATAAGTGGGAAAGCTTTTTTAACATCATTTAATATATGTATATTATCTTCTTTATATTGCATATCTTGTAATCCATTATATATTGGTTTAGTTTGTTCTAGACCTATTAATATAACTTCATCACATACTTTAGCTATATAATGGCCTAATTCTCTATTAGCTACATTTTGTTCATCACCTAGTTCTATCATACCTGGAGTAACTATTATTTTCTTTCCTTCCATCATACTAAGAACTTCTATAGCCATTTTAGAACCAACTGGATTAGAATTATAAGCATCATCTATTATAGTTATATGTTCATCATATTCTATTAATTCTAATCTATGTTCTACAGGTTTAATTCTCTTTAATCCAAGAGATATTTCATTAGTATTCATACCTAAAGCATAAGCCATCATCATACCTTCTAAAATATTATATATATTTTCACGACCTAATAATTTAGTTTCAAATACTTCTGATTTTTCTTCATTTTTAAATTTACATCTAAACTTAGTACCTTTAGCAGATAATTCTATATCATATGCATATAAATCAGCATCTTTTTTATTCATTGAAATCCAATATTTTTTACATTTTGATTTTATTTCATAACTAGTTTGATATTCATCATCCATATTTAGGACTGCTACTCCATCATCTGGAAGACTATCTATTAATTCAAATTTAGCTTTTTGAGTATTATGAATATTACCAAAACTTTCTAAGTGTGCTTTTCCAATAGTAGTTATTATTCCATATTGTGGTTTAATAAATTTACATTTTTCTTTTATTTCACCTTTTTTAAAAGCACCCATTTCTGCTACAAAGATATCACAGAATTTATCTAATTTATTATTTATTGATATCATTAAACCATTCATTGTATTAAAACTTTTTTCAGTAGCAAACGAATTATATTTAACACTTAATATATCATTAAGAATATTCTTAGTAGTTGTTTTACCATAACTACCTGTTATTGCTATTTTCTTAAGATTTTTCATATTTTTTAATTTCTTTTTAGCTTTAATTTTAAAATGTTCAAATATAATCTTTTCTATTGGTTTATTTATTATATTAGCAAGTAATATCATTAATGGATTAAAATAACATAATAATCCTAATGATAATATTGCTACATCTAAATCATATATATCAAAATTCATATATATAAGTATACATGGTATTAAATATAATATAGTCATTGTAGTATATAATCTTTTTATTCTTGGAGTTATTACTAAAGGTTTTTTAGATTGTTCTTTAGTAAGTGTATTATTAAATAATACATATGATAATATATAAAGTACAATGAATACTATAAATATTGCATATCCTTTAAAGAAATATAATATTACAAATAATATTTCTATATTAATAAATACTTTATTAAAGTTATCTTTTATCCATTTTAAATATCTATTACCATCGTTATACCAATTTTGTTGTAACATATGCATATATTTTTTACTTTTATAAAAGATGTAATAGAAATATATAAAAATTGATACTACATATAATATTTTCATTATTTATCATCTCCTATAAAACTTTTTAATACATTTACTGTTTGTCCTAATCTTTCTAAATATGCATAATGTGTACATCCTTCATATGTAACTAATCCAGCATCTTTAATTAGTTTTTCAAGTTCTAAGGCTTCTTTATATGGAACTGCTGTATCTAATGTACCCCATATTAATAATGTAGGACATTCTATATTTTTAATATCATTTCTTAAATCAAGATTGATATGTTTTACTAATACTTTTTTCATCATTTCACTAGCATTTTTATAATCAGTAGATCCTATATATTTTTTAGCAATGTTTTCTAATTTATTTAGTACTGGAACTTTCTTAAGTGTTTTTAATGTTTTAGTTTTTAAACTATCTTTTTTAATTTTAACTTTATATGGACTAGCTAATAATACTATTTTAGTTGGATTATATTTACAAGCATAAGCAAGAGATATTTTTCCTCCAAAAGAGTGTCCAATTAACATAACATTTTTAAGTTTTAATTCTTTTACTAATTCATTTACCATTTGGGCATAATCATATATTGACCATACTTCTTTTGGTTCTTCACTTTTACCAAAACCAGGCAAATCTATTATTAATACATTATGTTTTTTTATGAATGGTTTTGCTAGAGGTTCCATCATTTGTATATTTTGACCCCATCCATGCAAAAAGACTAATGATTTATCACTTTTATTATTATAAAAATCATAATTAATATTTATATCTTTATATTTATAAATCATCTTCCCATTCACCAATATAATTTTATCACAATAGATAAGTAATAATATACAAATGGACTATCTATTTACACTATTTTATATCTATAAATAGTATGTTTATTGTTATAAATAAATTAAAATGATAAAATTTATTTATTATAGAGGTAAATATGGATAAAAATACTGATTATTATGAACAATATGTTAGTGAATTAAATTCATTATATACTACTAATTCTGATGCTGCTAAAAGAGCAATAAAAAGATCTTTAAAAAGATTAAATGTAATAGAAAAAGAACCAGTAGATTTAGATAAAGTTGATACTGTTTTTGCAGTTATAATATCTGTTTTAATGGTACCACTTGGTTTCTTATCTTTTCAAGATACATACTTTTTTGGATTAATATTCTTTATAGCTGGTGTTATGGTAGGAATATTTGTTCCATATTTTGGACTTATATTCTTATTTTCACATGGTCTAACAGGATTATCTTTAATGCTTGGTGAAAATGTTAAAGAAATATATAATTCACCCCTTGTTAGCGATGGAGCTAATGTACAAATGTATATGTATGTTGCTTTTGGTTTATTTATAGCTGGTTTTGCTACTGTAATATTAAAGAATTTTATAAAACCATTAAAAGAATTTCCATACATTAAAACAGTTATTATGCTTTTATTATTTATGGGTGTTTTACTTATTAAAGCTTTCCCTTATGTAGTAAATAAATTAGTATAGGTGGTGATTATAATGAGTAAAAAATATGATAAATCTTTTGATGAATATTTGAGTTTATTAAGTGAAAAGTATTATTCAGATAAAAACAAAGTTAATGAAGAAGCATATAATTCATTAATTGAAATGGGTGTTATAAATGCACCTAATTTTAAGAAATTAAAAACTATTACTATTGTTATTTTAATGATAATAGGATTACTAGGTATTTATCCTAATACAGTTTTTTTACCTGCTTATTATTTTGGATCTATATTTTTTATAGCTGCTTATGCAGCAACTATTGGTAGTGATAATGGAGCTCCCCCATTTATATTATTAACACATGGTACTGTTGGTATAGGTTGTATGACTGTTCCAGCTATAGTTAATTATTTTACTAATTTAAATGGTGAAGTAGTATATACAATAGTTTTTATATATTTTGGTATTGCTATTCTTTGTGCATTAGGTGGTTTATTATTCTTATTTATTGGACAAAGTATAGATCATTTAAAATTTAAAATGAGTTATAAACTCATACCATCTATTTTATTAATAATATCTGTATTCTTAACTCAAGTATTTCCACATATAGAAAATATTCTTACTAAAATAAAAATATAATTCGATTGAATTATATTTTTTTTACTTTATTTTTACCAAATATCACTTCTTTATATGTATCATAATTTTTACATGGTTTAAATCCTTCAAAGAATTCTTCTATTTCTTCATCATGTGTTAAATCATAATATGTTTTAATTAATAATAATTTTTGAGATGTATAAAATTCATTATCTTCTATAAATAATTCACCTATCAAAAATATTACTTCATCATGCATTATATCTAATTCTTTAGAATCTATATTTATATTATTAACATATTCAATTTCTTTTTCTAAATTTTTTTCATCATATATACATATATTAGGATTATCTAATGAATAAACTAATCTATGTTTACTTTCTAATAAATTATCATCTCTTGTTTTATCTAAGTATTTATTTATATTATCTATATATTTTATATAAAAAATATAATCTAAAAAATCAGTCTCTTTTTTTCTTTGGGCTATTTGATCAAATATACCAAATTCATCTTTAACACTAGATAAATATATAGGCTCAATTTGTTCAGATAACTTTTTATAATATAATGGAAATTCTGAATATATTGAATAATGGTTTAATGAATATAATAATTCTTCTATATCTAGATCATTAATATGTTTTACACTATACCATATCTCTTCACTATATGGTATTTCATCATATTCAAAATCATCTTCAAGTGTTGATTCTTTTTCTAATGCTGTATCTCTTAGTGCTTCTATTTTATAGACTGGTAACTTCTCTATCATTTTTAATAATAGTAATTTACTAAACATATAATTATCTAAAATAAATTTTGTATTTTTATTTGGATTATTATAATAATCTATGTATGCTTTTTCCATCTCTAATTCATTTTTTAATAAAAATTCATACATATCATGTGTATGTGTAGCACCTATTATTTTTAATAATTGTATACTATCGGATGATAATTTATAAACATCTATATACTCTTCTTTATCAGTTGTTAAACACATTATAGCTTCATCTATCTCATCATAATTAGTTTCATCATATAAGAATATTTTATCATCTTCTTCATAGAATAATGTATCGTAATTCGATAAGAATTCACCTATTGATTCTAAATCATCTACTTTTTCATAATTAATAATAGTATTATCTACAATCTTTTTATAATCTTTTAATCTAGTTAAAAACTTATTTTTATATTCTATAAGTTTTTCTATAGATATATTATTTTTATCTCCATATTTAAGCATATTTTGAAATGCTGTTAAGTATATGTAATTATATGGTTCTTCCTTATTCTCCATTTTTTACCCCCAATATTAATTAATTATATGTATTTTTTAACTTCTTCTTCAAATTCTTCTTTTATTTGATTTAGTTTATCTTCTGTTTTAGATTCAAATCTCATTGTAAGATTTGGTCCTGTATTTGATGCTCTTACTAATGCAAAACCATCATCAAATTTAACTTTTACTCCATCAATAGTTATATAGTTATAATTCTTACTCTTAGCATACTCTTCTATCTTCTTAACTATTTCAAATTTAACATTATCTTCAGCATGCATTTTTATTTCAGGAGTAGAATAATACTTTTCTAATCCATCTAAGAATGAACTAAGTGGTTTATCTGTATTAGATAGCATTTCTATTAATCTCATACCTACATATATACCATCATCATATCCAGGCCATTTATCTCTAAAATATACATGTCCTGATAATTCTCCACTAAGTGGATAATCACCCTGCGCTGATGCAGCTCTTGTATAAGAGTTTCCTGTTCTATATTCAACTGGTTTAACTCCTAGTTTATTTAATTCATCTTCTAATGTTTTAGAACATTTAACATCAAATAAACATTCTTTTTTATCTACTTTATCATATAAATAATTCCACATAATTGCTAGGAATTTATCTATTTCAATAAATTGTCCTTTTTCATCTACAAATCCTACTCTATCTGCATCTCCGTCATATCCTACGCCTAAATCAGCATGATTTTCAATAACTTTTTGTTTTAGAATAGTTAAATTTTCTTCTACACATGGATCTGGATGATGATTTGGGAAGTTTCCATCTGATTCATCAAATAATGGTATTGAATCTACTTGTGGTAAATGTGAGAATAGTTTTCCAGCAATAACTGATCCTGTTCCATTACCACAATCAAATACTACTTTAATTCTTCTATTTCCAAAGTTTAATTTATCACATACTAGATGTATATAAGCATCTACTATATCACAGTCTTCTACACTACCTGTTCCATTTTCATAATCTTGTGCCTTAATTAAATCATATATTTCCATAACAGAAGATCCATAAGCATTATGAATCCCATTATATGAGAATTTAAATCCATTATATTCTTTTGGATTATGAGATGCTGTTATCATCATACTTGAATTTGTTTTTAAGTAATTAGCAGCAAAATAACACATAGGTGTTGTTGCTAGGCCTAATCTTTTTACTAATATACCTGTATCTACAAGTCCTTGTACTAGGTTCTTTTCAAGTTCTACACTAGATAATCTATTATCATAAGCCACTACTGTAGAAGGTATATTTTGTCTTCTTAATTTTGTACCAAATGCTCTTCCAATATTATATGCAAGTTCACCTGATAATTCAGTTCCATAAACACCCCTAATGTCATATTCTCTAAATATTTCTTTAATTAAATTCATTTCTTTCACCAAAGATATTGTACCAAATTTTAGGTCAAAAAAAAACTCTTAATTAATAAGAGTTATTTTGTCATTTCTTGAGCATCATCAAATGTTTTTTCGAAGAATGAATCCCAATCAAACTCTGATATTGCTTCTGAATTAGTTGCTGGTGCTTCAGCTGGTGCAGCAGCTACTGGAGCTTCTGCTACTGGAGCAGCTTCAACTACTGGTGCTTCTGCAACTGGTGCAGGTTGAGCAGCTGGTACTTCAGCAACAGGTGCTTCTTCAACTACTGGAGCAGCCTCAACTGGTGCAACTTCTACTGCTGGCATTTCAGCTACTGGAGCTTCTACAGCAGGTGCTTCAGCAACAGGTGCCTCTTCAACTACTGGAGCAGTTTCAACTGGAGCCACTTCTTCAACAGGCATTTCTGGTACAGTTGGTACTTCTTCTACTGGAGCTTCTGCCATTGGATTTTCAATAACAGGTTCTTCTACAGCTGGAATTTCTTCTACTGCTGGAGCAGGTTCAACTGTTGGAAGACCATCTACAGCATTTACTACTTCTTCTACTGTTGGTAAATCTTCAACTGGAGCTTCTGGTTCAACTGCTGGAAGTTCTGGTTCAGCAACTGGTGCTTCAACAACTGGTTCTTCAGCAACTGGTTCAGCTACCTCTTCTACTACAGGTGCTTCTAGAGCTGCTGGTGCTTCTTCAACAGGTGCTTCAACTATTGGAGCTTCTGGTACAACTGGTGCATCAGGATTTCCAAACTTGAAGTATGTATCCCATTTCTCTTCTTCCTCAGTCTTTTCCTCTGCCTTTTCTTCTTCTTTATGTTCTGGATTTCCATATTTGAAATATGTATCCCATTTTTCTTCATCTTCAGTTTTTTCTACTGCTGGTGCTTCTTCTTCTTTTACTTCATCTTCTTCTACACCATCACGTAAGTTCTTAATTTCTTGATTAATCTTTTCACATACTTCTACTCTTTCATCAAGTAGTTTATTTAAAGCAGCAATTTTATCTTTTTCAAATTGCATTTCAGTACTACATACTTTAGTAGCATCTTCTTCTTTATTATTTCTTAAGAACTTCTTATCATATTTAACAAGACTACCATAAACACCGATTTTTTCATTGAATAAATTGATAATAACCTTTTGTCTATTAATTTCTTCTAATAATTCACCAATTTTTTCTTTCTTAGCGTCTAATTCTGCACTAATAGCTGATAAAGGTTCAGTAATTTCATTCCAAAGTTTTTCACTTTCTTTGAAGATTTTACTTAAATTTTCGATATCAATCTTACTATCAAATCTAGCTGATTGTCTTAATTTTTTATTTTCTTCTTTAAAATCAGAAATAGTACTAACCAATCTTTGTAATTCTTCAGTACCAATATTTTTAATACTTCTTCCTTTTAAAGATTCGCTAACTTCATTAAATTTATCTCTTAAGTTATTTAATCCGTCCATATGCGTAGCCTCCATATTCTTAACATAATTTTATCATATTAATTTAGAGAGTTCAACTATTTTTTCACATGAAAACTCTCTATCTTCTACATTGAACATTATAACATAATATATTTAATATTGTAACTATTTTTTTTTGCTACATTTTTTGATAGAATATATTTGGTGAATGTCTATGGTTAAATGTCCAAGTTGTGGAGGAGAACTTAGTTATAGTGCTAAGGAAAGTCAAGTAACTTGTCCTTATTGTAAGAGCGTTTTTAACCCTAAAGAACTAAAATCTACTGCTAAGAAAGCTAGTGTTAGAAAAGATTTTACTACAATAGATGGAAAAAGTTTTACTTGTTCTCAATGTGGTGCTAAACTTCTAACTTTTGATGAAACTGCAATTACTTTCTGTAGTTATTGTGGATCTCAAGCAATGATAGAAGAAAAATTTATGAAACAAGCTGCTCCTGATTTTATTATTCCTTTTAAAAAAGATAAAGATACTTGTGTTAAAGAATATAAAAAATTAATATCTAGTGCAAAATTTGCTCCTGATTATATGAAAGATGAAATGGTAGTTGAAAAATTCAGAGGAATTTATATGCCTTATGCTATATATAAATTAGGTAAAAAAGGTAATATTTCTAATAAAGGAGAAAAATACTCACATCGTAGTGGCGATTATACTTATTATGATAAATATGATGTTGATTGTGATGTAGATGCTTCATATGATGGTGTATCATTTGATTTATCTAGTAAATTCTATGATAGATTTAGTATGTCTATACCATTTAATCTAAAAGAAAGTGAAGAATTTAATCATAATTACTTATTAGGTTTTTATGCAGATACTTATGATGTAGATAGCAAAGTATATGATAAAGAAGCAAAAGATTTGGTTGCTCAAGATATTAATAATAAATTAAGAGAAAATAAAGAGTTTTCTAAATATGGATGTAATGCTCCTAGAGTAGATTTAGAAGTATTAGATAGAAAAATTGGATATTTTCCAGTATATTTCTTAGCAATTAGAGATAAAGATAATAAGAATGTTCATTATGCTGTTATAAATGGTCAAACTGGAAAAGTAGCTATTGATTTACCTATTGATTTTAAAAAATACTTAAAAGGTTCATTAATAACTGCAGCTATTATATTTGTTATACTAAATTTCTTCTTATTAATTCCACCTAATATGGTTACTTGGTTTTCATTAATAGCATCTTTATATTGTTTAGTAGTTGCAACAAAACAAAAGAATAAAATTAATGAAAGAATAAATTTAGAAGATGATTTAGGTCTTAAAAGTATTAAAAAAGATGAAGAAAAAGATAAAAAAGAAAAACCACAAAAAGCTAAAGTACCATTTAAAATAATGTTAGCTTTTATAGTTCCAGTAGCAGTATTAGTTTTTAATCCTGTTGAAGACTTATTCTTCTATATTGGTGCTATATTTTCATTAGTATTAATAGTATCTTCATTTAGAGGACTAGTTGATAGACAAAATATCCTAGTAACTAATAAACTACCTCAATTAGAAAAAAGAGGCGGTGATGAAAAATGAGAAAAAGTATTATAAAGTTTATTTCATTATTCATTGTATTTAGTTTATTATTAATGCCATATTTATATGCTGATGAAAATGATACAGTTGAAACAATTGGAGAAAGTGCTCCTGTAGAAACTACTCCTACTGAGAGTACTCCATCAGAAAATGGAACTATTGTTAGTCCTGGACATATCGAAGAAGTAATAAATGGATATAAATTAATAATCAGTGATGAAGCTAATCTTCTTACTGAAACTGAAAGAGTTTTATTAAAAAAAGAAATGGAAAAAGTTACTAAGTATGGTAATGTAGCATTTATAACAATAAATAATAATCCTTTAGGATCTGCTACAAGATATAATGAAAGTTATTATTATAAAACATTTGGTAATGATAGTGGAATTGTATTCTTAATAGATATGCAAAATAGAGAATTAATTCTATCATCAGATGGTTATATTGATACTATAGTAACTAAATCTAAAAAAGATAGTATAGCTGATAATGTATATAGATATGCATCATATGGTAGATATGATACAACAGCTATTAAAACATTTGAACAAATTAATAAATTATTAGATGGTGGAAAAATACTAGAACCAATGAAATATATAAGTAATATATTTATTTCATTAGTATTAGGATTTATAGTATGTTTATTCCATGTATTAAATGTATCTAATATTAGAAAAGCTTCTAAAGATGATATATTAAAGAATTGTGTTGCTGCTGTTACAGTTGCAAATATAGTAGCTAAAAAGACTGGTACTAGAAAAGAATATCATCCACCTAGCTCAAGTAGTAGTGGCGGAGGATTCTCTGGTGGAGGTGGAGGCTTCTCCGGAGGTGGCGGAGGCTTCGGTGGAAGCAGTGGAGGCCATCGTTTCTAAAATTAACTAATAAAAAAATAGTATTTTTAATAAATACTATTTTTTTTATACATGAAACAATCTTTATCATGTGAATAAATTATTCCAATTGCTTGTAAATAAGAATATATTATAATTGATCCTACAAATGTCATACCTCTTTTTTTTAAATCATTTGATATTAAATCAGATATTTCATTAGTAGTCTTATCTACTTCATAATAAATTTTATTATTAGTAAAAGAACATAAATAATTATAGAAAGATTTATGTTCTTTTTGAATCTCTTTAAATATCTTAGAATTATTAATACTCATCTTTATTTTTAACTTATTTCTAATAATATCTTTATTATTTAATAATTCATTTATTTTATTATCATCATATTTAATAACTTTATCTATATCAAAATTATCATATGCTTTTTCAAATGCTTCTCTTTTATTTAATACACATTCCCATGATAATCCTGATTGAAAAGATTCAAGTATTAATATTTCATACAAATATTTATCGTCAGTATTTAATATACCCCATTCTTCATCATGATATTTTATATATATTTCATTCTTATTATTACACCATTTACATCTATTCATTATTAGATATCACTTCTACTTAGTATTTGAGCTGGTGTCTTTCTAATAGTCATATATACTGGTAATAAACCTACTAGTAGATTAAATGCATATACAAATGCTATTGTAACTATTAATACTTTCAAATCTACTTGGAATTTATCACTAATAGCGTCTATAAATGATATTTCTTTTAATATATACATCATTAATAATACACCAACTAAACTAGCAAATGTAGTTATACTTAGTATTTCACCAGTAAACATCTTATATATATCTTTCTTCTTAACACCTATAGCTCTATAAATACCTACTTCTTTAATTCTAGATAAGAATGAACTTCTCATCATTAAATATATTTCTATAAGAGATATAACTAAGAATATAACACTTGTTTTAATAACAGATGCTACTTCATCTTTTTTCGCTAATAGATATAAATCTTTACTATATTCATAAGAATCTTTTATATTTAATGTTTCTTTATATTTATCTACTATTTGTTCTTTATTCTTTGGATATATCATTACATTTTCTTTTTTAGTAACAGCATTATATTTAATTGTATTATTAGATACTAAATATGATTCTTTATATTTAGAACCTGTAAAATATCCTACTACTTTTAACTTAGTATCATTTACTTTATAACTAATTTTCTTTTTAAGTTTCATTTCATCTCTTTTATCATAATGAACTATTACTTCATAATCATTAACAGGATATTTTCCTTTTTTAAGTTTTATATCATCTAAAGTTAATTTATAATCAATGATTTCTGGTTCTTCTTCTGATATATAATAAGCATCTTCTCCTCTATCAAGAGCAATCATATTAATCATTTCTTTTTCATTAACATAAACACTTGGACTCTTTAAGTTAGTTATACCTACTATTTCATAAGATAAATCATTATTAACATATAATTTTTTACCTATTAATTTTGATTCATCTATTATTCCAGAAGATTTTAATGGATTACCATATGAATTCTCTTCTAGATTTTTATCATATAACATTTTATCAATAACTATTTCTCTATTATTACTTGGCATTCTACCATAAGATAAATCATCTTTATTAATCATATTTATACTTGATAAAGAACCTTTTAAAGTAGCTATAGTATCTTTTGTTTGATAGTATTCTTCTAATTTAAGAATTAAATTAACCATACTATTACTTGGTATTACATAATTTATATCTTCATCATTTTCTAATTCTTTAAAAGTATCAACTTTAGTTTTCTTAGTTTCTACTATTACATAGTTCTTATTATATTCAATAAACTTAGCATCATTTACTCTGTTAATACCAAATAATGATGAAATTGAATATGTAATAAACATACCTGATGCAAAGAAACCTATTAATAATAATTTCTTAACAAATGAATAATCTCTTACTTTTCTAAATCCTTCTGCTAATAAAGAGAAAGGTCCAAATATAGAAGAATATCTATATTTATATTTTTTATTAGCTACACTTGATAAATCAAATACATATTTTTCAGTTTCTTCTTTAGATATCTTTTTATAATGATCATCTATTAATTCTATTGTTTTATCATCTACTAATTCTGTTTTAGCTTTACTATCAGTTCTAATAAATATATTTCCATTAGTAACAACAACATCTATATTTATCTTTTCTTTAGTATCTCCATAATAATCAATATTAACATCATCTTTATTTAATTTATCATGGATTTTAAAATCTTTTAAGTATATTCTAGAATCCATTTTATAATCTAATTCATTATTATGTTCATTTTTTCTATCTTTAACTATTTTTCCATCTTCTATTTCTAGTATTCTATCTGAATAGAACTCAGCTAATTCTTTTTCATGAGTTACTAGTATTACTAATCTATTTTTAGATATAGCTTTAATAATATTCATAACTTCTATTGTATTTTTACTATCTAAATTACCTGTTGGTTCATCAGCTATAATTATTTTTGGATCTTTAACAATAGCTCTTGCTATACCTACTCTTTGTCTTTGTCCACCTGATAACATACTAGCAAGTCTATTTCTATATTTATACATATCTACTTTTTCAAGTACATATGTAACTCTTTTCTTTATTTCTTCACTATTCTTAATTCCATTAATTCTTAGAGATAATGCTACATTATCATATACAGTCATATTTTCTATAAGATTATAATCTTGGAATATATAACCTATATTTAAATTTCTTATTTTATCTACTTTTGAAACAGATCTGTTTGTGATCTTTTTACCATCTACATAAATCTTACCTTTATTTACTTTATCAAGTCCTCCGATAACATTTAATAAAGTAGTTTTACCACATCCAGATGGCCCTAATAATGATACTAAACCATTTTTATTTAGTTCTATACTTGTATTATCAATAACATGTATTTCATTCTTTTTATGTCTATAGAAATACTTATTTACTTTTTCTAACTTTATCATTATTACACCTCTTCTCTATAAGTATTCATAACACTACTTACAAATAGTTTTCTAGAATACCTACTTGTTGTTAAAAGGCTCATAATTGCCACTAATATATAAACTATAACAAATAATTTAACACTACTATATTTTAATGCAGTCTTAACAGGAGATAAATTAATAATATCTCTCTTATTTAATTCTAATATTATAAGGAATAAAATATATCCTATATTTACAAAAGTAAATAATTCTATATTTAATAATTTCTTAGTATCTTTAATAGTTGATCCTAGTATTCTTAATGTAGAATAATAAATATTTCTAGACTTTAATACTAGTTTAATAACAAAGTAAGATATAAAGAATAATACTACTACTAATGTAATATTAACAATTAATCTAATTATATTTAATACTCTAACTATAGTACTATTATTTCCTTCAGATATTGTTTCTTTAACATATAATGTTTTATATCCTAAATCATTTAATTTTTTAATAGTTTGATTAGCTAATTTATCATCTTTAATATAAACACTACTTTGATAATTATTATTATCAAATAATTCTTCATATTCTTTATCATTAATGAATATAGCTCCATCAAATGTTTTATAATCATATCCTGTTAACTTGTTAAAGTTTTTCTTAGTATATGTATTAGCTACTTTAACTGTAGTTTCAAATTCATTATAAATATTACTTGAGTATATTTTTATTTTCTTATTCTTACAATTAAAGTTCTTACAACTAAATGTATAATCATCACTTATAATTGCTTTACCTTTTTTAACTTTACTACTAGGTAATAATTCTCCATATACACTACTTATATATGATTCATTCATAGTTCCTAAGAATTCATATTTAATTTTACTATTATAATTCTTATGAACTCTATTATTTATTTTATCTAACATATTATCAGTAAGATAAATGTATGATTTATAATCATCTGTTATAAATATTGCTCCAACTATTTTAACTTTTTCATATTTATCAGTTCTAGCATCATATAATTCCATTACATCATATTCTTCATCAAATGTTTTATCTATCTTTTTATCATCTAATTGATAATTATATTCTTTATTTACTTTTAATACTATTTCATTATCATTTTCAGGTAATCTACCATAATCAACTTTATCTATTTCTTTTATACTATTAACTTTACCTGAGAACCAATAATTATCATTATTAATACTCATTTGATAATCTATCATATAATCATTTTTAATAATATAATCTACATTATCAAGGGAAGATATTTTATTATAATCTTCTTCTGTAATATTTGATCTATCTTTTTTATTAATTACAATTCTCTTATCATTAGATGAATCAAAATAATAATTCTCATTTAATTCTTTTGATACAGCTTGTGTATCAATAAATGCTGCATATGTCACAAATAGAGATAATATTACAAATAAATATACAAAAGTAATAATTAAGAACTTAGATAAAATATTAAATGCATTACGAATACCTAGTCTAACTTTACTACCTGTTCTCATATTATTATAATTTGATACTTCTATTTCAGTTACTTCATCATGTTTTTTAATTTGTTTATCTTCAATTACTTTACCATCATTCATAGTAATTTTTCTTGTAACATACTTTTCTATTTGATCATAATTATGAGTAACTATTATTACTAATTTATCTTTAGATATTTCATGTAATAATTCTAGTACACTTTCACTAGATTTTTTATCTAAATTACCAGTTGGTTCATCTGCTAAAATAATTGGAGTATTTTGAGCTAATGCTCTAGCAATTGCTACTCTTTGTTTTTGTCCTCCAGATAATTTAGATACTTTTCTATTTTTATATTTAACTAAATCTACTTTCTTAATTAAATCATTTACTTCATCTTTTACTTCATGTGCTTTAAAACCATTTAATAAATATATTAATTCTATATTTTGATATACAGTATAACTATTTACTAAATTAAAGTTTTGAAATATATTTCCTATATATTTCTTTCTATATTTTTCATAATCTTTTTCAGTATAATAACTTGTTTCTTCTCCATTAATATACATTTCTCCTTCTTCATATGAATCAAGTCCAGAGATAACATTTAATAATGTAGATTTACCACTTCCAGATTCACCTGTTATAGCTATGAATTCACCCATATCAAACTTAAGGCTCACTCTTGAAAATCCAGTAGTTATCATACCCTTTTTATAATAAAATTTGGATACATTATCTAACTCTAACATCTCACACCTCTTATATCACAAATATTATAACACATTAATTATTTTATGCATAAAAAAAGTAGCATTTAAGCTACTTAATTTGTTTGTATATTACTTGCTAATTTAGCTTCTAAAACTTGTTCTTTACCGTCTCTTTCAACAGTAATTTTAATTTTATCTCCAATGTTGTATTTATATAATTCATATTTGAAGTGTGATACATCAGATACTTCAGTATCATTTATTTTCTTAATATTATCTCCAACTTGGATACCAGCTTTTTCAGCAGCACTACCTTTTTCTACAGTTTGTACAAATACTCCTGTCTTAACTTCTTCTTGATTTCCAAAATCAAAGAACCACCAACTAGAACTATTACTTCTTCTATTATTTGAATAAGATGTATCTGAAAGAGCTACTCCTAGATAAGGTCTTTCAATACCTTTTCCACTTATTATACTTGCAGCATAATCAACAGCATCATCAATTGGTACTGCAAAAGCCATACCTTCAATTGTAGATGAAGCAAGTTTCATATTAGTTATACCAATAACTTCTCCATTAGAATTACATAATGGACCACCACTATTACCTGAGTTAATAGCTGTATCTGTTTGTAATACTTCTAGAATAAATGAACCTCTACCAGTTGAAGAAGATACTTCGACAAGTCTATTTTTACCACTTAGAATACCTCTTGTTACTGACCAAGAATATAAATCAGAATCAATTGGAGCACCTACTGCGAATGTAGTATCTCCTATTCTCATTTCACTACTCTTACCTATTTCAGCTACTGAAATAATATCATCTTTATTAACAGATAATACTGCTATTTCAGAGTATTCATCACTACCTACTAATGTTGCTTCAACTTTCTTATTATTAGTAAATGTTACTTTAAAATTAGTTGAATTTGCTACTACATGGTGATTAGTCATAATATATGCTTTATCACCCTCAACTTTAAATACAAATCCAGTTCCACTTCCATATGCTTGTTCTTTAACAAATGTTTCTACAACTACAACTGCATCATATACTTTTTCAACAGCATCAGCTATACCTTTATCTGTTATTGTAACATCTTTTTCTATCTTAGTAGTTGGTTCTGTATTATTTAGTCTATCTTTTAAATAGAATGTATAAAATAATCCAGCTGCTAATAAACAAATAACTAATGTTACTATTACTGCTATTATCGCATCATCATGATCATTATTTCTATTCATTTGACTTATAACACCATAATCTCTTTTATCTTCTTTTTTTGGTTCTTCTTGTACAACAGTTCTAGGTCTACCTCTACGAGGTATATAGATTTCTTCATCATCTTCTTTCTCTTCAACAGTTTCTTTTTCTTCATATTCTGCATCTTTTACTTTTTTCATTTTTTATTCCTCCTCTTTATTTATTTAATAAAATTACCATCTAACATATCATATAAAATATCACGTAGTTTTTTGTCATAATATTCCGTTTTAAATAGTTCTACATTTCTTGTATATGTTGTTAGAGTTTCCATTGTTATAACAGGATAATTATACATCAAACTAGCTTTATTATCAATATAACTAGATGAGCATAATCTTCCAGTTTTTAAACAAAACTTAAAGTCATGAGCTAGTTCTGCCATAAAGTCTGTAGCTGTACCATCATTACCTCTTCCTACTTCTTCAGCAGATAATCCATGTACTTTATATTTATTATAACTAGATATATATTTAGCAAACTTTCTACTTAGATTATTAAATTCTTTTGATAAATTAGGTTTACCATTATATATAACTCTTCCTTGAGAATGCATATCTATATAAGCATACATATTTCTATAATGTTTTAACATAAAATATATACATGATTTAGTTTCTTGTTCACTACCTAATGAATATCCTGGAAAATGTTTTCCAGCTTTAGTTGATTTATCAAAAGCAACACTTTTCATAATCTTTTCTTTTTTGAAAAGTAGACCCCCTGTCTGAGATGGAAAGTTTCTATTTATATCTACTCCATTAGCATTACTTTTTAAGTGTTCGATATTTAATTTATCATAGTTTTCATATATCCATAAGTTCTTATTATTTATACTTTTTTTACCAAAATTATATATTTCATAACCATCTGGGTTTATACACGGAATAATGGCTAATTTTACGTTATTTAGCTTATTAATGATATCTTTATTACCTGTGTAATATTCATTCAAAATTTCGCTTAAAAACTGCATTAGAATGACTGTATTGCCAACCTCTCCAGCATGAATACCCGCATCAATATAAATAACCTTATTTCCTTTACCTATTTCTATACCATAAATGTATCTATCATCAACAGTTTTATATAATTGTTCTAGATTTACTATATCTAACCTATTCATATTATAAAGCATCACTTCAATATCTTTATAATGTAACATATTAGAAAAATCATAATATATAGGTTCATATTTTCCAGTAGATTTAATATTTTTAGGTCTATTAGTTAATAATGATTTAATATCATCAATACTCATACCTTCAGTAAAATACTTATCAATTACATCAGTATCAGACTCGATACTATCAGATACCATATCTTTTATAAAACTATTCATATCAACCTCATTTCTAGAAATATAATTATCTCTACTATCAAATATATTACTCGAAGTTAAAAATAAGATTAAAAAAATTAAATATTTTAAAATTTTACCTGTCATATTATTAATTCTATCATAAATAATAGAAAATATACTAAAAATGTAATATAATTTAATTGGTGATAACATGAAAAAATTATTGTTAATAACATGTTTATTATTACTTTGTAGTTGTGAAACAAAGGAACAAAAATTACAAAAAGAAGAAGAAAAAAGACTAAATGAATTAACAAACAATGTTGAAAAGAGTGCTAATCCCGATAGTACTAAAGAATGGTTAATAGATGTTGCGAAAGGAAAAGTACTTACTATATTCTGTCTTTCTACTTCAAAGAAATGTGAAACAATAAAAAATGATTTAAATAATATTAAAGGATCTAAAGTGTATTATTTAAATCTTGATGAATTAACTGATGAAGAAAAGAATGTTTATAAAAGTAAATTTGATATAAGTGATTATACAAGTTATGTTCCATATTTAATATTAAGTAATGAGAATAAGCTTTTGAAAACTGATACAGATATTCATGAAATAAATGATATAAATGATTTTATAAAGAATTAGTGTTAATAAGTAGTTAATAAATATCCTATAAAGGATATTTTTTATTTATAAAAAAATCACAAGTTAATAACTTGTGAATACTATACCAATAAAAAAATTGGCAACTTGCTATCTTCGCTTACACTATTTTCGCCGTTAAAGTGCTTAACTTCTCTGTTCGGTATGGGAAGAGGTGTGTCCACTTTGCTATCGTCACCAATTAAATGTATTATACCATAATCGTTCTCTGAAAACAAGATAATGTGATTTTTTATCAAATTAATTAAATGATTAAATTGTCGATCTATTAGTATTAGTCAGCTCAACATATCACTATGCTTACACATCTAACCTATCAACCTTGTCGTCTACAAGGGATCTTATATCTTGAAGATAAAGAAAACTCATCTTGGAGAGGGCTTCTCGCTTAGATGCCTTCAGCGATTATCCCTTCCGAACATAGCTACTCTGCACTGCCACTGGCGTGACAACAGATACACCATCGGTTCGTCCTTCTCG
>JAEEGL011368905.1_pt1 | contig 35443 bp, 33 predicted proteins | sample 9134231 | NCBI WGS metagenome assembly JAEEGL01 (sample SAMN16246548, study PRJNA631951) | gut metagenome | biome: gut microbiome; feature: rumen; material: fiber-attached | host: Bos | place: Iran: Karaj | collected 2018-10 | reverse complement strand
GAAAAAAATAGGCGAGTTTGCATCGGAAAGCCTCGTCAAATCCTTGAAAGACTTTATCGACTTCAACGTGTAAACAATTATAAAATAAAATAATAAAATTATGTCAGACAAAGTTAATTTTGATTTGGAAGACCTCGACGATCTGAAAGATCTTTTAGGCGAAGAAAAGAAAGCTTCAGGCTTAAACTTCCAGAAAGTGTTTTCACATCTCGTGCTCAACTGGCACTGGTATCTATTCTCGGTTTTCATCTGCCTGTGCGGTGCGTTTATCTATTTGCGGTATGCGCGGCCCACCTATCAGGTGTCGGCCAGAATGCTGGTGAAGGATGAGGACAAGAAAAAGTCAGGTTCCTCGGCCTTACAGGCCTTGTCAAGCATGGAAGACTTCGGCATCATGAACAATTCCAACGGTTTCGACAACGAGATAGAGATTCTGCAGTCGCCAATTACGGTACATGATGCCGTGAAACGCCTGAAACTCTATGTAGAGTATCGGACAGACGGAAGCATCAGTAAGAAACTGATCTATGCCAACCAGCCTCTCAATGTGGATATCTCCCCTGTATCGCTCGACTCGATGGATTACTATATGTTGGAGGGAATCTATTCCATTCAGATGGCTATTTCAAAGAAAGAAGATGGCTATCAAGCAAATATCTCGTTGCTCAAAAACGGGAAACTCTTTATAGAGCATGATGAGACAATCGATTCGCTTGGTATATCACTCAAGACGGAATTTGGTACTATCTCATTCATGAGCAACCCAAATTATAAAAGAAGTGAGAATAGCCCATTCGAAAAAGGAGAGGCGCTCCTTGTCACCATACGTCCGCCCATGGTGGTAGCGCTCGACTACATGAAACGGTTGAGCGTGGAACCGACATCAAAAAAGACCTCGATAGCGGACATCACATTCGATGACGAGAACCCCAGCCGGGGCGTCGATTTCCTCAACGCACTGGTTCATTGCTATAACGACCAGGCCAATATTGACAAAAACGAGATAGCACGGAAGACGGAGGAATTCATCAACGAACGCTTAGAGAAGATTGACAAAGAACTGGGATCGACGGAGAGTTCTTTAGAGAGCTACAAGCGACGCAACGCAGTCACAAGAATAGAGGCTGACGCAGCACAGTCACTACAACTCTCGGCCGAATACTCGGCCCGTCTTGCTGATGTCAACACGCAGTTGCAACTGCTTGACTATCTGCAACAATATGTGGACAACCCTGATAACCGCTATAAACTGATACCAGCTAATATCGGCATGGACGACAAGGCATCCACACAATTGATAACCGACTATAACAGAATGGTACAGGAACGTAACCGACTGATACGTAGTGCCAGCGATCAGTCACCCCAGGTGCAGACGATTACCGCTACACTTAACGACCTGGAGGCTTCCGTCAAACAGGCACTCGCACAGGCCCGCCATTCTGCAAAATTACACCGTAGTTCCATTCAGAGTCAGTATGCCAGGTATCAAGGGCGAATCGGCAGCACGCCGGAGCAGGAGCGGGTGCTCAATCAGATTGGACGCCAGCAGGAAGTACGCTCAGGACTCTACCTACTACTACTACAGAAACGCGAGGAAAACAGCATCTCCCTCGCAGCAACTGCTGACAAGGGAAAACTCATTGCCATGCCACTGAGCAAGGGACTGATCAGCCCCAAAAGGAGCAAAGTATTCATCATAGCCTTCTTTATGGGCTTGTTCATCCCGTTCATCATCTTGTTTATCAAACAACTGCTGCGCTATCGCATAGAGGGTCACGATGATGTTGCCTCACTCACCAATGTGCCTATCGTGGCCGATGTGCCTGTGGCCAGCGAAAAGGCGAAGACCGCTGCGGGCATTGTAGTACAGGCTGACAAGAATACCCAGATGGACGAGGTGTTCCGCTCGCTGCGTACCAATCTGCAGTTTATGATGGTAGAGAACGAGAAAATCATCCTATTCACCTCGGGCACTTCAGGCGAAGGCAAAACGTTCCTCGCTGCCAACCTCGCAGTGTCGTTTGCACTGCTCGGCATGAAGGTTGTCCTTGTTGGATGTGACATCCGAAAACCAGCTCTCGGACGACTGTTCGGGACGTCAAACTCAAAACAGGGCCTCACCAATCTGCTCAGGGCAGAGCATGTCACGGCAGAGGATCTGCGCATAGAGACATGCAGTTCTGGAGTGAACCCCAATCTTGACCTCCTGTTGTCGGGTCCTGTTCCTCCGAATCCTACAGAGCTCCTGAGCAGAAAGACTCTGAAGGAGTTGCTCGATCTGCTGAGCGAGACGTACGATTACATTATCCTCGACTCTGCTCCCGTGGGGCTGGTCACCGACACGCTGCAGTTGGCCCGCTATGCCAATGTCTGCTGCTTCGTCTGCCGTGCTGACTATTCACCGAAGTCAAACGTCGCACTGCTCGATTCACTGACCCAAGAAAACAAACTTCCTAATGCCTGCGTGGTACTCAACGGAGTGGATATGTCGAAGAAAAAGTATGGCTACTATTATGGCTATGGTCGTTACGGCAAATATGGCCGTTATGGTTATGGTAAATACGGCCACGGCAACTATGGCAGTTACGGCAATTACTCTGCCTCGCATTACGGTAACAAGGATGATGATAGTATAAAGAAAAGGTAATTCAATACAATTGGACCTTTTGAAAAAGAAGATAAGTAAACTGACTTCTGTTTTAAAAACGATTATGCGTAAAAACAGCTGAGTTAACTCGATTTGTTGTTTGAGTTAACTCGATTAATGTTTTGAGTTAACTCACGTATTTTTACTTCTACAATCATCAATACTATACAAATAAATCATCCATCGTTACTACACGTTGAAAGAAACCACTATACTCGTTGTATTTCAATCCGTATGTAGTGACTAAAGCGGGATGGACTTTTTCACGTTTACCAATATGTTCAGTAAGCAGTTTCTCACGGGTGTTGAGCTTTTGGAAATAGGACTTATTGACAGAAAAATCCTCACCATAGAATTTCATCTCGCACATATTCACAATATGGTCGGCACGCTCTATAATCAAATCAGTCTGCGTTCCCTCTTTCTCATCATCTCCCCGAAGTGCCCATGACGACTGCTTCGTATTGACACCTTGGATTCCCAAAGCCTGCTTAAGGCGCATCCTGCTGTGGCGGTGGTTCCGGCGGGTGGGATTCTCATCAATAGCAACCTGCGTGGTAAGAATAAGAGGTATTCCAATAATGAATGGAAAATGACTGTGGAAGCAGCCGTTTTCCCTGGCACTGAGAATGTAACATCGCTTACCGACCAAATGCAGTTGCCCAACTACTGCTTTTGGAATGATACGATCGCCAAAGCTACAGGATTTCAGCTCAATACAATCTCTGAGAACGTAGAGATGGGAACCGTTAGTTTCATCGTTGCTTCTAATGATCCGTCAAGTATAGATGATGTAAGATGGCTGAAGGCTGATGGCAGCAATAGCATCTACGATCTGCAAGGACGTAAAATTCAGGGGTGTTTGAAAACTGGCATTTATATTGTTGAAGGCAGAAAGATATACGTGAAATAGTAAACAAGAAAAAGGCTTCCGTTTTGGAAGCCTTTTTTATGAAGTCGAGGTGACAGGACTCGAACCTGCGACAGCCTGGTCCCAAACCAGGAACGCTACCAACTGCGCTACACCTCGATTTTTTCTAAGCGGGTGCAAAGGTACTAATTTTTAGTGAATAACGAATAGTGAATAGTGAATAGTTGCCGCACGTTGGCATTTTTTAACTATTCACTATTCACTAATCACTATTAACTACTTAATAATACCTTGTTCAACGAAGATTTTCTTCAAGGCAACCACCGAGCGGTCTACCTGCTCCTTGGTGTGCGTAGCCATCAGGGCATAGCGCACGAGGGTGTCCTGCGGAGCACATGCGGGAGGAATCACGGGATTGATGAACACACCAGCCTTGAAGGCGAGAGCCGTCACCAGGAAGGTCTTGTCGACGTCGCGCACATAGAGCGGGATAATCGGACTCTCAGTATCGCCGATCTCGAAGCCCTCCTCGCGGAAACGCTTCAGAGCGTAGTTGGTGACATCCCAGAGGGCCTGAATGCGCTGTGGCTCCTCCTGAATAATGTGGAGGGCGGTCATAGCGGCAGCCGTTGCAGCAGGGGTGTTTGAAGCCGAGAAGATATAAGTGCGGCAGGTGTGACGCAGCCAGTTGATGGTATCGAAGTCGGCAGCGATGAATCCACCGATAGAGGCCAATGACTTCGAGAAGGTTCCCATGATGAGATCAACCTCGTCGGTCAGTCCGAAGTGGTCGCAGACGCCCCTACCCTGTTTGCCAAAGACACCAATGCCGTGAGCCTCGTCGACCATGATCGAGCAGTTGTACTTGTGCTTCAGCTCTACGATCTCAGGCAGCTTGGCCAAGTCGCCCTCCATCGAGAATACGCCATCAACCACAATCAGTTTGATAGCCTCCTCAGGCAGTTTCTGAAGCACGCGCTCCAGATCTTCCATGTCGTTGTGCTTATAGTGCAGCTGCTTGGCGAAGGCCAGACGGCGTCCGTCGACGATAGAGGCGTGGTCGCGGTCATCGCAGATCACATAGTCGTCCTTGCTCAGCAATGCAGGAATCACACCCTGATTCACAGAGAAGCCCGTAGAGAAGCAAAGGCAGTCGTCTTTTCCAATAAACTTCGAGATTTCTTTTTCCAGTTGCACGTGCAGGTCGAGTGTTCCGTTGAGGAATCGGCTGCCAGCACAACCGGAGCCGTATTTGTCGAGCGCAGCCTTTGCAGCATCGATAATACGCTGATCACCAGTCAGGCCGGTATAAGCATTCGATCCGAACATCAGCACCTTATGGCCGCCCATTTCAACTTCTGTTCCCTGCTTTCCCTCAATCGCGCGGAAATAAGGGTAAACGTCAGCCTCCATGAACTTTTGAGGTTCACGATAATGCTTGTATCTTTCTTGTAACTGTCCCATTCCGATATAGGTAAGTTTTTGTTTTTTTTGTTTCAGTCTGCAAAGTTACACATTTTTTGGCAAATCGTGCAAGAAAATCTTAATAAATGTCGTTTTTGGTGTTTTTTCTTGTATAAATCATGTATTTTTCATCAGATTTTCGTATTTTTGCATCGAATTATGGAGAAAAAGAAAGAAATATCGTTTATCATCAATCCGATATCGGGCACACATTCGAAGGAGGAGATTCCCCAGATCATCGCCGAGGTGCTCGACCCAGAGCAGTTCAATTACGAGCTGCGCTTTACTGAATATGCCGGTCAAGCCTCGGAGATAGCCCGCGAATGTGCTGAGAAGGGTCAGGACATCGTGGTGGCGGTTGGTGGCGACGGCACGGTGAACGAGGTGGCCCGTTCGCTGACACACACACAGACGGCCCTCGGCATCATTCCCTGCGGCTCGGGCAACGGTCTGGCGCGCCACCTCTGTCTGCCCCTCGACGTGAAAAAGGCCATCGAGACCATCAATGCCTGTAAGATAGAGGACTTTGACTACGGCGTGATCAATGAGCTGCCTTTCTTCTGCACCTGCGGCATGGGCTTCGACGCGTTTATCTCGCTGAAGTTCGCCGAGGCCGGCAAGCGTGGGCCTATCACCTACGTGGAGAATGTGCTGAAGGAGGGACTGAAATACAAGCCTGAGACCTATGAGGTGAGCGACGAGACGGGCGCGAGGAAGTACAAGGCCTTTCTGATAGCCTGTGCCAACGCCTCGCAATACGGCAACAATGCCTACATCGCCCCAGGTGCCACGATGAAGGACGGCGAGATGGACGTGGTGATCATGGAGCCCTTCGATGTGCTCGATGCCCCGCAGATAGCCGCCGACCTGTTTATGAAAACCTTCGGCAACAACTCGAAGATCAAGACCTTCCGTGCCAAGCAGATACACATCCACCGCAAGGAGCCTGGTGCCATCCACTTCGACGGCGACCCCATCATGACCGATGCCGACATCGACGTGCATATCGAGCCGGGCGGCATAAAGATCGTTACCAATCCCGAGGCCATCGAGGATGCCAGTCAGCCGAATTTCCTGCTGAATGCCTTCAGCGATTTCTTTAATAATATAAATAATGTACGTGAGGACATCGAGAAACGGGGTAAAAGGATACAGAGGGTGAATAAGATCATGCTCAGGAAGCTGACGAAGTTGTAAGAGGTGAGAGGTAAGAGGTGAGAGAAATGTTATGTGGCAGGAAGTGTTGGTAGTTGTGGTACTGGCATTGGCCGTAGGGTTTGCTGGAAGGCATATCTACAGGGTACTGACCAATAAGAAGGATGCGTGTGAAGGTTGTCCGCTGGCAGAAAACTGCAAGAAGAAAGGCTGTGAAAACTGCGGTTCAGATTGTCCTAAGTGTTAAAAAATGCCAACGCCCGAAAACTATTCACTATTCACTATTCGTTATTCACTAAAAATGATTACCTTTGCACCCGCTAAGAAAGAATGGTGCCTTGGATGAGTGGCTTAGTCTACGGTCTGCAAAACCGTCCACGGCGGTTCGAATCCGCCAGGCACCTCTTGCAAAAAGAAAGCTGAAGGAATTTTCCCTCAGCTTTTTTGTTTTTGGAAACGAATTTGAATAATAAGCATAATTTTGTTCACGAATTAAAATAATAATTATTCATATTCGTGGATTAAATTATTCACATTATGCATATTCGTTTCATTATTACTCGTCCTTGAAAAGATCGCCTATTTCAGAAATCTCGTCCTCATCGAACCATTTGGACAGGCGCTTCTTGGCCTTTTCCTGAATTTCGGGATCGATGTCGGTCCATACTTTCTTCAAGACATAAAGCAGCACGGCCAGATCGTCGGTGAGTCCGGCGATGGGAATGGCATCGGGGATAGCATCGAGGGGGCTGATCATATAACCTAAGGCACCGATGATGATGGCCTTGTCTTTCTTGCTCACCTTGTCGCTCTGCAATGTGTAGTAGAGTATCAGGGCCGCATAGACCAACTTGGCGCCGGCACGTTTGGCAATACGGGAAATCTTCTCGGCGAAGTCTCTCTTGGAGAACTTCCCACCATAGTTCATAAAATCGGGTAATTCCATATTCTTATTTATTTCTGATTATTCTGAGTAATCTGAGTATTCAGAGTATTCTGATGATTCTGATACCTGTGTGAGAGGGATGCTTCGAGAGATACTCACGGAGCGTCATGGGTTCCTCGACCACCTTCTTGTGCAACTGCGAGGCGTTGAGCAGGTGCAGGCCGTCTTTCCGCCACACGGCAAAACCCAGGTGGGCGATGTCGAGTCCGGGCTTGTTGCAGGTGATGGCAATGATGTCGCCATCGTGTACAGCCGAGCGCATGGCTTCGGTATTCTTCACCTCCGACTTGGGGATGAAGCGGAACTTCTGTCCTGTGAGGCGCTGCTCCATCTGGCGGATTTCAGACACATATTCGGGGTGCGCCTTCAGGGCCTTGTAGCTCTGAGGATGCTCACTCATATAGCTGACCTTAACGGTCTGTACGGCCGTAAAGGGCGGATTGGGCTGCTGGATCTCAGAGACGATGCCCGCTTTCTGATTCTGCATGATCCATTCGGTGAAATAGTGGATGCGCGAGGGATAGCGGTCGATGACGCCATTACGGTAGCGCATATTGCGAAGGGCATTCTGATAAGCCGCATAGGTGAACTGCTTGCGATAGGAACAGAGCGTGAGCGCCGTAACGGTCTCGACGAGTGTGGTGCAGTCGAGCTCATCGACATTGATTACAAGCTGCTCATCGTCGTTGATCTCGAGGGTATGGGCCACGTAGGGTATATCGAGGAATTTGCGGGCAAAATAAAGGGGGAAGTTGGTGTTGGAGGGCTGCTGCTTGGCATCGCGGAGGAGGGCCTCGATGGCGATGCGGAAAGCGGGCTTCTTGGCATCGGAGTAATCAGAATACTCGGAGTAATCGGAGTTCTCAGAGTAATCGGAATTCTCGGAAGAGCTCTTGGGGGCGCTGCTGTTGGCGCAGGATTGCAGGGGCCAGATGAGGGTGCAAATGGCAAGGAGCAGGATGATATGTGATGAATGCTTCATGTCGGATGGTTGATGTTAGAATTTGCCGAGGATACGGTCCATCGCCCAGTTGACGGGTGTGGCCGATACGCTGGTACAGGTGCAGACGCCGATGCCCTGCAGATGTTCGATGACGTTCTTGATGATAGGATACTGCACGTAAGGCGGATTGGGCACGGTGATTTCCTGATCGCCCTCGCTCGTCTGCAGGCGGATGGGCTTGTAGTCGAATACCGAGAAGCTCACGAGGCCCTCGGTGCCGATGATCTCTATGCAGTCTTCGCGGGCACTCTCATGGGCCACATAGCACCACGAGCCGCTGCCAGGCAGACCGTTCTCGAATCGGAAGCAGGCACTCACGGAATCCTCGGCCTCGTAGTATTCACCACGATTGCTACAGATGCCTCGGGCTTCGAGAATCACGCCGAACATGTGCTGCAACAGGTCGAGCTGGTGTGGGGCCATATCGTAGAAATAGCCACCACCCGCAATCTCCGGATGCAATCGCCAAGCCAGTTCACCGCCCGTACGGATGGCCTCAGCATCGGTGGCGCGAAGAGGTTCGGTATAGCGCACCTGGACATTGATAATCTTTCCTATAGTGCCACTTTTAACTATATCGAAAACCTTTTGAAAATAAGGCAGATACCGACGATAGTAGGCCACGAAGCAAGGCACACCCGTCTGCTCAGAGATACGGTTGATGCGGGCGCAGTCTTCATAGCTCGAAGCTAAGGGCTTCTCCACATACACGGGTTTGCCGGCCTTCATGGCCATGATGGCGTATGTAGCATGACTCGATGGCGGTGTGGCGATATAGACGGCATTGACGTCGGGATCGTCGATGAGTTCCTGCGCATCGGTGTACCATTTCGGAACCCCATGCGTGACGGCATAGGTGCGTGCACGACGCTCCGTGCGGCTCATGACAGCCACCACACTCGAGCCCTCGACCTCGCTGAAAGCAGGGCCGCTTTTGGTCTCGACCACCTCACCGCAACCGATGAATCCCCACTGCAATATCTTCATACATTCTAATTTTGGTGCAAAATTACTAAAAAATTATGAATTATGAATTATGAATTATGAATTATTTCGTATCTTTGCACGTCGAAAAGAGATTCTAAAAGCGAAAATATGGAAAAAGAGAAAGATGATATCCTTCTGAAAGTGCGTAGCAGCCGAGGCTGTATCAGCGCAGGTTATCGGCTGTATACCGGGCGTTTCAAGCATATCTTCAGATATTCGTGGGTGGCAGCGCTCATCTACGCCCTGTTCTGTAGTGTGGGCGGTGCAATGATGATCATGGTGCCGAGGCTGATGCCTATCACCGCCGCCATCCTGATTCTCGTGGAGTGCTTGTTTGCCTCGTATGGTTTCAGTGTGCTGAAACAGCATCAGACGTTGGGTAATATCCTCCGACCAGCCAAGTGGTTCAGCATCGACACGCATATTTTCATCCGCACCATCAAGTGCTGGCTGTGTCTGTTTGTGATTTATCTGATAGCAGGCGTGATCATCGGAGGGCTGGCCTTCGCAGCCTTCAAGTTCCTGTCGCTTTATACGGCGATTGGCGCCACAGCTTTAGGCGCGCTGGTGATTATGTGTCTGCTGTTGCCCTTGGCCTATATCACGATGCACTATATCCTGAACGACGGCATCGGCTTCTGGAAACAACTGAAGATTGGCTATGGCGTGGGTATGCGTCGCTGGGGCTTTATCTTCATCGTGGTGCTCGTAGCCGCGATTGTCGAGGTGCTGCTGCTGACACTTCTTTCGCTGCCCGCCATCATCCTCTCCTTAGCCAATACGCAGTCGATGTTTGGTGTGGCGATGGGCGATCCCTACGCCCTACCCTCGTATATGCCCGCTTTGGCCGCAGGCACCTTCCTGATTATCGGATTCCTGCAGGCCTACGTGATGCTGTCCGTGCTCTTCCCCGTCTACTATATGTATGGCTCGATCGACGCACAAGAACAAGAGAAACAAGACTTTAACAAACAACAGCAATGAAAAGAATACTGTTTATCGATCGTGACGGTACGCTGATAGAAGAGCCTGCCGACGAGCAGATTGATGCCTTTGAGAAGCTGAAGTTCACCAAGGGCGTGTTCCGCAACCTGCACTTCATCCGCGAGCATACCGATTTCGAGTTTGTGATGGTGAGCAATCAGGACGGTCTGGGCACCGATGCCTTTCCGGAGGACACCTTCTGGCCAGTACACAATTTCATCCTACAGACGTTAGAAAGCGAGGGCATCACCTTCGACGAGATACTGATTGACCCGCATTTCCCCGAGGACAACGCTCCTACCCGCAAGCCCAATACGGGACTGGTGGAGAAATATATGAACGATCCCGAGTACGACATTGCCAACAGCTACGTGATCGGTGACCGCGAGACAGACCGGAAGTTTGCGAAGAATATAGGCTGCAAGGCCCTGATACTCTCCGACAAGGGTATGTCGTGGGACAAGATCAGCGAACTGCTGTTTGCCGGAGAGCGCACGGCCGAGGTGCGTCGCACCACCAAAGAGACTGATATCCACATCAAGGTGAATCTCGACGGTACGGGCAAATGCGATATCTCAACGGGGTTGGGATTCTTCGACCACATGCTGGAGCAGATCGGCAAGCACGGCAGCATTGACCTGCTGATACATACGAAGGGCGATTTAGAGGTGGATGAGCATCATACCATCGAGGATACGGCTATTGCTTTAGGCGAGTGTATCCTGACGGCCTTAGGTAACAAGCGCGGTATTGAACGCTATGGCTACTGTCTGCCGATGGATGACTGTCTGTGCAGCGTGGCCCTCGACTTCGGCGGCCGAGCTTGGTTGGTGTGGGATGCTGAGTTCACACGCGAGAAGATCGGCGAGATGCCCACGGAGATGTTCCTGCACTTCTTCAAGAGCCTTTCGGATGCGGCGAAGATGAACCTGAACATCAAGGCCGAGGGACAGAACGAACACCATAAGATAGAGGGTATTTTCAAAGCCCTCGCCAGGAGTCTGAAAATGGCAGTCCGACGTGATATCTATCACTACGAACTGCCAAGTACGAAAGGGATGTTGTAAATAAAGGAGTTCAAGGAGACAAGGAGACAGGGAGTTCAAGACAAATGTCTGCTGATTCTCCAGATATCATAAATTATGGTATCAGGTAATGTCCTGAACTCCTTGAACATCTTGTATCCTTGTCTCCTTAATCATTCTTTGGTATAATCAGCTTGCTGCCAGTCTGCTTGAGGATTTCACGGGCATATTCCTTAGGATAACCCGGACGCACAACCCTTGCACCCTTACCATATTTGCTACGCTTGAAAGTGCCGTCGGCATTGGTAGGTTTCTCCACCATATCATTGTACTTCACAATGAGGAAGTAAGCTAACTGGCGCCAGCGGTCAATCATCTCGTCGCCCTTCTGACAACTGTAGTCCGTAAGGTATTTCACACGGGCGTCGCCTTCGAGCGACTGAGCCTTCACCTCAATCTGTGCCTGAAGCTTGTCATAGGAGGCATCAAGTGAATCGCGAACGGCCTGCAGAGACGGGAACATCAACGAATATTTGGGATAAACCATGTTGCTCACCCAGTTGCACACCCAGTAAGCGTTATCCATCGAGAAGGTGACATCGTCGGCACCCTCGTCGGAGAAGCACTTCGGAATACGCGTGATGCAGGAATACATCGGAGTGTAAGCCACCATGTTGCCATCGTCGTTGCCGAACCAGAAACAGCCGCCAATCTCGCGGGGCATCCAGGAACGCATCTGGGAGATGAACGACCAAGCCGTCTGGAAGGTAGAGATAGGACGCTCGTTGAAGAGTTCCTGATCGTCGAGCTTATACGACAAAGGTGAGAGGCGATAAGGCATCTGATAGATACCACCACCGATATCAGAGTCGAGTGCGAACGGTGTGCCCTCGTAGTGGTCGCGCATAGCGGCACGCAGATCCTGAAGCGAGACTTTTTTGTTGGGGATGATCCAGAGCGGCATGGGCTCAGCATCCTTCACCTTACCCTCGGCGTATGGCACGTAGCGTGAGAAATCGTCGGCAAAGCGGTTGAAAAAGCTCCACACGCGGGCCTCACAATAACGGCGTCCTGAGAAATCGGGTTCGGCATAGGCGGCGTTGTAGGAGAAATCAGCATCCTTGCCCTCGAACCAACCCATGGTGCGGGCATACTTCACAACGTTGTCGGAATAAACCACGAGATTAGGCACGGGCTTCTTGCCGTCGAGGGGATACTTCTTCAGCAGATCCTTCATCTTCACAGGCGTATAGCGGCCGTCGAGGAACTGGGTGATGCGGCTCTGATTGGCGTGAGCGGCAATTGCATCATCGGGAATACGGACGGCCACCCAGACGGTGCGCTCCTTGGATTTCGCACGATCAGGGCCGCAGCCCATCATTTCGAGCATCCAGGCTTCGTTGGGGTCGGCTACCGAGAAGGTCTCACCCTCAGAGTAATAGCCATACTGCTCTACCAACTGGGTCATTATCTGCAAGGCCTCGCGGGCGGTCTTAGCGCGCTGGAGGGTGATGTAGATCAGCGAACCGTAGTCGATAATACCCGTGGAATCGGCCATTTCCTCACGGCCTCCGAAGGTGGTCTCACCAATGGTCACCTGCCACTCGTTGGAGTTGCCGATGACGTTCCAGGTTTCTGCTGCTTCAGCAATCTCACCGAGATACTTGTTGGTGTCCCACTCGTAGATCTTCAGCATTTCGCCCGGCTGGTGCTTGGCGGCAGGATAGTGATAGAGGGGCATGAAGGCGCCGAAGGAGTCTGCGTTGTAGGTCACGAAGACCGAACCATCGGCACTGGCCTTCTTGCCTACGATGAAATTGGTACATGCCATCGCATAGCTACCGGCGACGAGCATGAAGGAAAGGATTAAATGTCTTTTCATACCTTAATAAATTATACTTGTTTCGAATGTTTGCGTATTGTTGCGACGATCGGTGGCGGTGAAGAGAAGCTGGTGCGCCTTGCCCGACTTGCGGATAGGCGACTCACGCAGATTGCACACCACGTGCGAGGTCTTTTCTTTCGGATTGAACACCACAAACTGGCCGTCGATAGAGCCTTGATAGGTGTCTACCCCACTCTGACGATCGCTCACACTGAGGCGGATCACGTCTGAGGCAGTATTCTCAACGAGACTGATGGCTGGCGGTTCATCATCGTAATCAAGCGCATAGGTATAGCCGAGTTCGTTGATGCGGCCTATCACCCAACCGTCCTGATAGTCGCCTCCCATAAATCTCCCCGTTGAAGAACGGATATAGAGCTTCGAGGGGTCGGCCTCTGTTGACAGAATATCGCCGACGCCAACGTTATTGAGCCGGGCCCTGATCATCAGCTCGCCATCAGCCATCAGCGGACAACTGACGGGATAGAACGAATAACGATCGGACAACTGCTCGGGTTGCCGGACGACAACGGGCTGCAGGATGATATCATTGGCTAAAAGGCCGTAAGGCACCACCAACTGCATCTCGCCCGGGTAGGAAAACGAATTGGTCTGGTTCCAGAGGAAACGTTGTCCGATAGGTATTTCAGGCTGCGGGATAGGCTGCTTTACACCGTGTACCGTAAAGGCATAACGGCTCTCGTTGCCCTTGAAGTCGCGCAGGACATACTCCAACTGATAATCGCGTTCCTCGTTGAAGTTAACGATACCGCGAAGGCTGTCGGAAGAAAGGATCGAGAGTTGGTTGCCAGGCTCGATATAGGACTTCATATACCAACGGCGGGTTTGTCGCCAATGGTCGTAGTCGCCCCAGGCATTCACGAAGGTATTTCTGTTGACAGGAATACGGTCGACGTTTGAGCGGAATATGATATTGCCATCGAGCATCAGAATGGTCTCACGGATGCCATAGTGGTGATAATTGCCCTGCATATAGTCGTCGCCCCAAAGGGCAAAGCCCACCTTTCCCCAAGCGGTAAACGTCTGAGTGAGTTGAGAGCCTGCAATGCCGAAGGTCTGCTTCTGGGTGCTGTTGTTGAAGATTCCCTGTCCCATCATCGGACTAGCCATCAGGCTGTGCGCCTGCGGAGGCACAGAATCGTTGATAAAATCGTTCAGAAATTCGTAAGGGTCGAGCATATCCCAAGTCTCGGTATCGTGAATCTCGAGGTGGAGATGTGGCCCTGTAGAGTGACCCGTATTCCCGCTGAGGGCAATATACTGTCCCTGCGACACGGGACATACCAAAGGTGACAACCGCGCATCGGGCACATTGGTCTGATGGGCATACTGATAATTGCGAAGGGCCGCCTGGATACGGGGCGAGAATGACTTCAGGTGACAATAAATAGAGGTGTAGCCCTCCGGATGTGTGACATAGACCGCATTGCCGAAGCCGTCGATGCCTTGTGTGATACGACTGACGTAGCCGTCGCCAATAGAATAGATAACCTTGCCCTCCACATTATCGGTAGAAATGTCAAGTCCACCGTGAAAATGATTGGGACGAGGTTCACCAAAATTCCCCGCCAGAGAAATGTCATAATCCACTGGCGGGGTAAATATACTCAGCAGAAGGCTTATCAGCAGTTGATTCAGCACGCTTTAAACGACATATCAAGTCCTTTGACCGAGTGCGTCAGCGCACCAACGCTGATATAGTCGACACCCTGCTCGGCATAATCGCGGATGGTGTCGAAGGTGATACCGCCACTCGATTCAGTCTCAACGCGGCCGTCGATCATATCCACAGCCCACTTTGTGTCGGTTACGCTGAAATTATCGAGCATCACGCGGTCTACGCCACCGTGAGCGAGCACTTCCTTGAGTTCCTCGAAGTTGCGCACTTCAATCTCGATCTTCAAATCGAGGCCTTTTTCCTTCAGATAGGCGTGACAACGGTCGATGGCATTCACGATACCGCCGGCAAAATCAACATGGTTATCCTTCAGCAGGATCATATCGAAGAGTCCGATACGATGGTTACAACCGCCACCGATCTTCACCGCCTGCTTTTCGAGCATACGCATGCCTGGTGTAGTCTTACGGGTATCGAGCACACGGGTCTTTGTGCCTTTCAGACGCTGTACATACTTGTCGGTCATCGTGGCAATGCCACTCATACGCTGCATGATGTTCAGCATCAGACGCTCTGTCTGCAACAGCGAGCGCACCTTGCCCGATACCACCATCGCGATATCGCCCTTATGCACACGCTCACCATCGCCGAGAAGCACCTCTACCTGCATAGTAGGATCGAAACGGCGGAACACTTCTTTGGCTACTTCCACACCAGCCAGGATACCATCCTCCTTAATCAGTAGGTGCGACTTGCCCATTGCATTCTCAGGTATACAACAGAGCGTGGTGTGGTCACCATCACCGATATCCTCTGCAAACGACAGATCAATCAGTCTGTCAACTAATTCTTCAACACTCAACATAATTGATAATTTTAATCTGAGTAATCTGAATATTCGGAGTAATCCGAGTTAAAAATAAAGCGCAAAACCCAACTTGATTCCCAGACCGCTGTAGTCGCTACACTTGGTACTCAGTTCGTAATAGACCTCAGGCTCGATGGTAACGTGACGAGAAAGGAAGAAGGCATAGCCCACGTTCGCCTCGGGCAGCAGATCATCAATACCGTCGGTATGAGCATATTTGGCGCCTACACCTACATAGATACCGTTCTGCTCGATATAATAGCGCAAGCCAGCACCTACATTCACTGATGAAGTGCCATAAGTAGAGTTATTGTAGCCAAACTTACCGGTAATCATCCAGTCGTCGACCAGCAGATAACCGCCCTTGGCCTCAAGGCTCAGGTTCCATTTCTGACCCTTGTGCCAACTCAGGTCGAGACCAGAGGCAGAGGCACCAATCATCCACTTGCCCTGATAGAATACATTCTCTGAACTATTCAGATACTGTGCATTAACACTTAACGCCATCATCAGGCCGATGGCTGCCATCAGTAGTTTCTTCATAAGATATTATTCTTGTTATTTCGTTTCTTTTTTATACCAAATACAGAACCACACCAGCGATACCAACAGGGCAATAACGGCAATGACGGCGGTGATAGTACCGTCGAGCTTGAACAATTGTGCCGAGAAGAGATAGGTCGCGCATACCACCGTCATAAATAATGCCGGGATCAGGGTGATGATATAAGGTTTCTTCTGACGTACGAGATAGACGGTGATGGCCCAAAGCATGAAGACAGAGAGCGTCTGATTGCTCCAGCCAAACCAGCTCCAGATGGTTTTGAAGCCGTTAGCGTCGCTGATTTGCCAGACGAGCAAGGCAATAACGGCTGCGAAGAGAGGCACACAGACGTAAAGACGCTTACGGATTGAACGCTGTTCCAGATGGATGAAGTCTGCAATGATGAGACGGCATGAGCGCAGGGCGGTATCACCGCTGGTAATAGGCGCAGCAACAACTCCCAGGATGGCGAGAATACTACCAAATAGTCCCAGCCAATTGTCGCAAATCATGCTCACAATATTCGGCGCCTTATTGATGATGTCCTTGCCACCCTCCATCGTCTCGTAGCCCGGTATGGGCTGGTCGTAGAAGAAATACATGGCGACAGTAGCCCAGATGAGTGCCACAATGCCCTCGGTAATCATAGCGCCGTAGAAGATGGGGCGTCCCTGATGCTCGCTCTTCATGCATCGGGCCATCAAGGGCGACTGTGTGGCGTGGAAACCGCTAATAGCACCACAGGCGATAGTGATGAAAAGACAGGGGAAGATAGCATCGGGTGTGAGCGCTGCGCCCGGCAGGCCCTCCCACAACTCAGGAATATCAGGCTGCTTGACGAAAAGCATCACCAGCAAGGCTGCTGCCATGAAAAGCAGGGATACAGCGAAGAGCGGATACACCTTACCTATAATCTTGTCGATAGGCAACATCGTTGCAATGAGATAATATATAAAGATGACGATAATCCAGAACGTGCTATCACTCAGCAAGCTCACAGAGGGTGCATGCTCCAAACACAATCCCTGCAGCAAGGAAGCAGGACTGTAAACGAACACCGCACCTACCATCATCAGCAGGAACACAGCAAACACCAGCATCACCTGCTTCGTGGTCTTACCTAAATAGCTGCCGATAATCTCTGGCTGGTTAATACCGCCGTTACGGACAGAGAGCATGCCGCTCAGATAGTCGTGAACGGAACCTGCGAAAATGCAGCCGAGCACTATCCACAGGTAGGCCGCAGGACCAAACTGGGCACCCATGATGGCACCAAAGATAGGGCCCGTGCCCGCGATGTTCAGGAACTGAATCATGAAAATCTTCCAATTAGGAAGAACGATGTAGTCAAGACCGTCGGCCTTGGCGACGGCAGGAGTCACACGATCGTCAGGCGCAAAGACGCGCTCCACGAAACGTCCGTAAAGCAGATAGCCTAACACGAGCGCTATCAGGCTCAAAGTAAAGGAAATCATTTCTTTTCTTCTATTTTAATTAAAACATGTTGCAAAAGTACAAAATAATTGTGAATTGTGAATTATGAATTGTGAATTATTTAGTAACTTTGCAGCAAATTTTAATAAAAAACATCATTTTGAGAAAGATTCTATTACTTTTCCTGCTGCTTCTGCTGACTATCACCATGCAGGCACAGAGCCCTAAATACGAGGTCAGAGCCGTCTGGCTCACTACCATAGGAGGTATCGACTGGCCTCACTCTTATGCAAACAGCACCGCATCGATCCAGCGTCAGAAACAAGAACTGACCACTATTCTCGATCAGCTTCAACAGGCCAATATAAATACGGTATTACTGCAAGCCCGCGTACGTGCTACCACCATTTTCCCCAGCAGCTGTGAGCCTTGGGATGCCTGTCTATCGGGCAAGGCTGGTGTATCGCCTGGCTACGATGCCCTGCAGTTCGCTATCGACGAGTGTCACAAACGGGGTATGCAGTGTCATGCGTGGATCGTCACTATCCCGGTAGGCAAATGGAACAATTACGGCTGCAAGCAATTACGCCAGAAATATCCCAAGCTGATTGTTAAGGTGGGCGATGAGGGTTATATGCATCCTGAGATGAGTGAAACGGGCGACTATCTCGCCCAGTTCTGTCGGGAAGTAGTGCGCCGATACGATGTTGATGGCATCCACCTCGACTATATCCGCTATCCTGAGACCTGGAAACTGAAAGTCAGCCGTTCACAAGGCCGACAGTATATCACGAACATCGTCCGTAAAATCAATCAGGCCGTGAAAGCCGAGAAGCCCTGGGTAATGCTCTCCTGTTCGCCCATCGGTAAATATGACGACCTCGCCCGCTATAAGTCGGGGGGCTGGAATGCCAACACCACCGTCTGTCAAGATGCGCAGGGCTGGCTTCGCGAAGGACTGATGGATGCCCTCTTCCCAATGATGTACTTCCAAGGGAACAACTTCTTCCCCTTCGCTATCAACTGGAAGGAATATGCCTATGGCCGCATCGTAGCTCCTGGTCTCGCTGCCTATATGCTCCACCCCAAAGAGAGAAACTGGCCATTGGAGGTAATGCAGCGCGAGATGTATGTTTTGAGAGAACAAGGACTTGGGCACACTTTCTTCCGTTCTAAGTTTCTGACAGACGACACAAAAGGACTATATACCTTCACGAAAGACTTTAACAAGAATCCGGCCCTCGTTCCACCAATGGACTGGTATAATAAACGCACGCCAGCCGTACCTCTGAGAGCCCAGTTACAACGGGGTATGACCACCGATATGTTTGTCTGGGAACAGCCTCGCGACTATTCTGGAGGAGATTACTTATTATATAATATATATGCTTCGACAGACTATCCTGTCGACATCACCGATGCCCGCAACCTGATCAGCATCCGTCAGCGCAGCAATTACATTACTGTAAAACATGGTGGACGACAGCTCAACTATGCGGTGACGACCGTCGATCGTTTTGGCAACGAGAGCCTCCCGGCACAGACCATCAAGCCCTCAGTACCGCTCCGGAAAATTGACTTTAGAGAACTTATTGTGGGCAAATCGAGAAAAAGAACCAAAAAAAGATGATTTTGCAACGAATAGACAAACGACATTCGCAAAATATGCGTATCTTTGCACAGAATTTTAAAAACTAATATCGTAAACAATATGGAAAGAACATGGAGATGGTTCGGCAAGAAGGACAAGATCACCCTTGCCCAACTGAGACAAATCGGAGTCGAGGGCATCGTTACCGCATTACACGATGTACCCCTTGGCCAAGTATGGACGCGTGAAAAGATCCGCGACCTGCGCGAGTATATCGAGAGTTATGGCATGCGCTGGAGCGTGGTAGAGTCGCTGCCTGTCGTAGAGACCATCAAATATGGCGGTCCTGATCGCGATGAGCAAATCGAAGTCTATAAGGAGTCATTAAGGAACCTCTCTGCCGAGGGCATCCACTGCATCTGCTATAACTTTATGCCTGTACTCGACTGGGCTCGTACCGATCTGTTCCACGACAATCCCAACGGTGCCACAAACCTCTATTTCAACTACGCAGAGTTTGCCTACTTCGACATCTATATTTTGAAGCGTCCTGGTGCTCGCGAGGAATGGGAAAAGTTCAAGTTCCCCGAGGGTTGGGGCAAAGGCCGCAGCGTTATTGCCGAGTGTGATGAGCTCGCCAAGACCATGACTCCTGAGAAGGATCACAAGTTGGTGGAGAACATCGTCATCAAGACACAGGGTTTTGTATCTGGTAATTTCAGCGAAAACGATGAGGCACCCATACAGAAGTTCCGTGAGTTCCTCGATTTGTATAAGGGCATCGACAAGGCTAAGCTTCGCGCCAACATGAAATACTTCCTTGAGGCCATCATGCCTGTTTGCGAAGAGTGTGGCATGAACATGTGCGTGCATCCCGACGATCCCCCCATCGAGATTCTCGGATTGCCGCGCATCGTACGCACTGAGGAGGATATCCAGTGGTTCCTTGATGCTGTACCCAACAAGCACAACGGCCTGACCTTCTGCGCAGGTTCTTTGAGCGCAGGCGCTTATAATAATGTTGTCGATCTCGCTAAGAAGTTCGCCTCGCGCACGCACTTCGTACACCTGCGCTCCTGCCACATCTTCCCCAATGGCGACTTCACCGAGGCCTCTCACTTAGGCGGACGTGCCGACTTGATCGAGCTCTGCCGTATCTTCGAGAAGGAGAATCCCGAACTGCCCATGCGTGTGGATCACGGTATGACCTTTACCGATCAGCCTGGAGGTGTGTTCGACGAATCGAGTCATGGACACAATGCCGGCTATACGCTACTCGGTCGTATGTTCGCTCTCGGACAAGTACAGGGTATCCTCGCTACCGTCGACCGCGAGCTCGGCATCGAATACAAACAGCCTGGATTTTTTGATTAAGCAACAGACAAACTCGGACTAATACGGACTATAATAAGAAGTCCGGGACTGTCCGTTAAGTCCGATGCAATAAAAATATAAACTATGAAGCTAAATGAAATTTTCAGCGGCAATTATAATGCCGCAGCATGGGAAGCCAAAGGTTATGAGCTCCCCAAGTTCGACATCAAGGCCCTACGCGAGAAGACTGCCAAAGAGCCCACATGGGTTCACTTCGGTGGCGGCAACATCTTCCGAGCCTTTCCCGCAGCCATCCTCAACGATGCGCTGAACACAGGTAAGTATGATCGTGGCGTGATTGTAGCTGAGACCTTCGATTTCGAAGTCGTCGACAAAGCCTACACGCCTTATAATAATCTCTCGCTACTCGTCAGCCTCCAGTCTACAGGCACCATCGAGAAGAAAGTCATCGCCAGCGTCACCGAAGCCCTGAAGGCAGACCCACAGTTCCCCGACTGGAACCGTCTGGTTGAGATCTTCAAGAACCCGAGTCTGCAGATGATTTCTTTCACCATTACTGAAAAGGGTTACACCTATAATGAAACCGATTTGGCGCGTGGCCTGCAACCGTTGTTCGCGATGGGTAAGGTTTGTGCCCTACTCTATGAGCGCTGGCAGGCTGGACAGCTGCCCCTCACCGTGCAGTCGATGGACAACTGCTCGCACAATGGCGACAAAGTGAAGGCTGGTGTTTTCGCCTATGCTGAGCGCTGGGTAAAAGACGGACTGGTGCCAGTTGCCTTCCTCGACTATCTGAAGGACGAGACAAAAATAACCTTCCCTTGGTCTATGATTGACAAGATCACCCCGCGTCCGCATGAGAAGGTCAAAGAACTGCTTGCTGCCGATGGCTTTGAGGACAACGACTATATTGAGACCGAGAAGCACACTTTCACCGCTCCCTTCGTGAATGCAGAGGAAGTGCAGTATCTGGTGATTGAAGACAACTACACCAACGGTCGTCCCCCACTCGATCTGGGCGGTGCCCTCTATACCACTCGTGAAACGGTAGATAAGGTAGAGACCATGAAGGTGACCACCTGTCTGAATCCTCTGCATACAGCAATGTCTATCTACGGTTGCATGCTGGGCTATACACTGATCAGTGCAGAGATGGCCGACGAAGATCTGCGCCCCTTCATCCAAAAGATTGGCTATATGGAGGCAATGCCGGTAGTGGTGGATCCAGGCGTGCTGAATCCTTATGAGTTCATTGGTGCTGTCATCAACCGTCGTCTGCCCAATCCTTTCATGCCCGATGCCCCACAGCGTATTGCGATGGATACCAGTCAGAAACTGCCTATCCGCTTCGGTGAGACCATCAAGAAGTATCTGGCCCGCGGACTCGACAAGAGCAACCTCGTGCTGATTCCCCTCACGCTGGCTGGCTACGCCCGCTATCTCAAAGGTATCAAGGATGACGGTACAGCCTTTGAGCCCTCTCCAGACCCGATGCTCGCAGAATTACAGGCCATCGTCGCTCCATTGGAAATTGGCAAGGCCGATCAGGATTGGAGTGCGCTGAAGAAACTCTACAGCCGCAAGGATGTTTTTGGTCTTGACCTCTATGAAGCTGGTCTCGGCGAACAAATCGAAGGTATGGTCAAGGAACTCTACGCCGGCCCCGGTGCCGTCCGCGCAACACTCCACAAATACGTCGCCGCCCGATAAAGCAAATGAGGGTGTGTCAGAACAGACACATTCACTATTATTTTTGCAAAGTCCCGACTTTTTCAAGCCGGGGCTTTGATATTTCCAAGTTATTTTGTACCTTTGCACCATGAAACGAATATTTTTAGGACTGATTATGGCCGTCGCTTCTACGATGGCAGGTAAAGCACAGGTGATCGATACAGTGCTGAACAAAACAAGTAACAAACCCTTCAGCCTCTCGGTGGCAGTACCTGATGGGAACTACCTCGTGACGGTGACGCTCGGCAATAAGAAAAAAGCCGGACAAACAGTGGTGCGTGCAGAGTCGAGACGGCACTATGTGGATATGGTAGAAACGAAGAAGGGAAAGTTTCATACGGTGGCATTTGTCGTGAACAAACACAACCCAGTTATCAGTGGCAACGAGCGTGTAAAGCTAAAGCCGAGAGAAGTGGATTATAAGAACTGGGATGACTCACTGAGCCTTTCATTCTGCGGTTTAGCGCCCGCCGTACAACGCATTCAGATAGAGCCCGTTAAGGATGACGTAACGACCGTGTTCCTCTGTGGAAACTCGACAGTGGTGGATCAGGAGGATGAGCCTTGGGCTTCGTGGGGACAGATGATTACCCGCTGGTTCGGATCACAGGTAGCCATCGCCAACTTCGCCGAGAGTGGTCTGAGCTGTACAACATTCCTGGCTCAGCTGCGCTTGGACAAGATTCTATCGCAATTGAAAAAAGGCGACTTTGTCATCGTGGAATTCGGGCATAACGACGAGAAAGAAAAGAAGCCTGGCGACGGGGCGTGGTACTCGTATTCAAGGAACCTGAAGATTTTTGCCGACCGCGTAAAGGCTGCTGGCGGACATATCATTTTCTGCACCCCCACCGCCCGTCGGTTCTTTAAGGACGGTCGCATCGAGAACACTCACGGTGACTATCCCGCAGCGATGAAGACGGTGGCCGAAAGAGAGCAGGTGCCGGTGGTTGACCTCACGCGGATGTCGACCGTTTTCTACGAGACCCTCGGCGAAGAAGGTTCGAAGAAAGCGCTGGTACACTATCCCGCCAATACGTTTGCCAATCAGGAGAAGGCACTGGCCGACAACACGCATTTCAATCCATACGGTGCGTGGGAGATAGCAAAGATGGTGGTGATGGGACTGAAACAGATACAGTCGCCTCTGGCAGCGTATCTGCGTCCAGAATGGCAGGATTTCAACCCCGCACAGCCTGACGATCCCGATGCGTTCGTCTGGCAGATGTCGTCAGGCAGCAATATCACAAAGCCCGATGGAAACTAAATAATACTCAATTTATTGAGTAGAATCATTATTTTTTTCGGAGTTTCCGTGAGAAATTGAATTATTTTGAGTACCTTTGCACCTTGAATTCAAAAACAAGACAAAATAATTAGATGGAAACGACCGCAATTCTGCTTCTGCACTGTCCCGACAAACAGGGCATCATTTCAGAAGTAACCAAGTTTATAACCGACAACAAAGGTAATATTGTCTACCTGGATCAGTATGTAGATAAGGTAGATGGCATGTTCTTCATGCGCATAGAATGGGAGCTTGAGGGATTCCTCATTCCCCGTGACACGCTCTACGACTATATCACCACGCTCTATGCCCAGAGGTATCAGATGAAGTTCTCGCTCTACTACAGCGACAAACGCCCGAGGATGGCCATCTTCGTGAGTAAGATGAGTCACTGTCTATACGACCTGCTGGCACGCTGGAAGGCGGGTGAGTTCAACTGCGACATCCCTTGCATCGTGTCAAACCACGAGGATCTGCGCTATGTGGCCGATCAGTTCGGTATCCCCTATTACGTGTGGAGCATCAAGAAAGACCACTCTAACAAGGAAGAGGTGGAGAAGGCCGAGATGGAGCTGCTGAAGAAGGAGGATATCTCGTTTATCGTGCTGGCCCGCTATATGCAGATTATCAGCGACGAGATGATTGCCGAATATCCGCACCACATCATCAACATCCACCACTCGTTCCTGCCCGCCTTTATCGGTGCCAAGCCGTATCATCAGGCGTATGAGCGCGGTGTGAAAATCATCGGAGCCACTTCACACTATGTGACAGCCGAACTGGATGCAGGTCCGATTATCGAACAGGATGTGACACGCATCACGCATAAGGACACGCCTGAGAGTCTGGTGCTGAAAGGCAAGGATCTGGAAAAAATTGTGCTCTCGCATGCCGTTAGCAAGCATATCCAGCGCAAGATTCTGACGTACAAGAACAAAACGATAATATTTAGTTAATGCAGCGGACTTTACGGACTGACTCGGACTAAGTCCGTAATAGTCCGAGATAGTCCGATGCAAAAAGAAAAGAGAATGAATGTTGCTATCGTAAAATATAATGCGGGAAATATCTACTCAGTGGTGAATGCACTCCGAAGGATGGGGATAGAATCCACGCTGACCGACGATGCCGAGCTGCTGAGGAAGGCCGATAAGGTATTGTTTCCTGGACAAGGCCACGCTGGCGAGGCGATGGACTACCTGAGAGCCCGCCGATTAGACGAGGTGATCAGGGATCTGAAGCAGCCCGTGTTCGGCATCTGCGTGGGACAACAGCTGCTCTGCAAGCACTCCGAGGAAGGCGACACCCAGTGTATCGGAATCTTCGATGCAGACGTGAAGCGTTTCCAGCCACAAAGGCACGAGGACAAGGTGCCCTGCATGGGATGGAATGAGTTAGAGTTTAGAATTGAGAGTTTAGAGTTGAGAGTTGATCCGCTGATGGGAGGTCTGGGTGAGCATCCGTACGTGTATTTCGTACATTCGTATTATGTGCCGGTATGCGAGGAGACGATTGCCACAGCCGACTATATCCTGCCTTACTCCGCCTCGATGCATAAAGACAATTTCTACGCCTGCCAGTTCCACCCAGAGAAGAGTGGCAAGGTGGGAGAACAAATCCTTAAAAACTTCTTAGAGTTATGATAGAGTTAATACCCGCCATAGATATCATCAACGGTCAGTGTGTGCGTCTGACGAAGGGCGACTACGACCAGAAGACCGTTTACCGCGACTCTCCAGCCGAGGTGGCCAAGGAATTTGAGCAGATCGGCTTCAAGCGTCTGCACATGGTAGACCTCGACGGGGCAAAATCAAAGCACATCGTGAACAGTTCAGTTCTCCGTTGTGTCACGACGGAGACTCAGCTTGTTGTGGATTTCGGCGGTGGCATCAAGACCGACGAGGATATCGAGACAGCCTTTGCCGCAGGCGCTTCGATGGTGACGGTGGGCTCTATCGCCGTCACGAATCCGGAGCTCTTCATGGGCTGGTTAGAGAAATACGGTGCAGAACGGATGATTCTCGGTGCTGACGTACGCCATGGGAAAATCAGCATTAACGGCTGGAAAGAAGATTCGGCTGAGGATCTGCTGCCCTTCCTGAAAAAATATATCGATGCCGGCGTAAGGAATGTGCTCAGCACAGAGATCTCAAAAGACGGCACGCTGTCGGGACCTGCCATCGACCTCTACAAAGAGATGATGGACACCTATCCGCAGCTGCATCTCATCGCCAGCGGCGGAGTATCCTCGATTGACGACATCAAGGCCCTTGATGCAGCAGGCATTCCCGCAGTTGTCTTCGGAAAGGCCATCTACGAAGGTCGCATCGACCTGAATGAATTGATTGTAGAATTTTGCAGCGGACAAATACGGACTAACACGGACGAATCAGAAAGTCCGGGAAAGTCTGAGACAGTCCGATGCAATAATAAATAGCATCATGGGTTTAGCAAAACGAATAATACCCTGCTTGGATGTGAAGGACGGCGAGACCGTCAAGGGCACGAACTTCGTGAATCTACGGAGTGCGGGCGACCCTGTGGCATTGGGCAAGGCATATAGCGAGCAGGGAGCCGACGAGCTCTGCTTCCTCGATATCACTGCCAGCTTCGAGGGGCGCAAGACTTTTACGGAGATGGTGACGCGTGTGGCACAGGAAATAAATATCCCCTTCACCGTTGGCGGTGGCATCAACGAACTGGCTGATGTAGAGCGGCTGCTCTATGCCGGTGCTGACAAGGTGAGCGTGAACTCTGCCGCCATCCGCAGACCAGAGCTGATCAATGAAATCACGAGCAGATTCGGCTCTCAGGTGTGTGTCTGCGCCATCGATGCCCGATTGGATGAAGATGGCTGGCATTGTTATCTAAAAGGTGGTCGTGAGCGCACGGAGCGTGGTCTCTTTGAGTGGGCTCATGAGGCTCAGGAGCGCGGTGCAGGTGAGATACTCTTCACCTCGATGAACCACGACGGTGTAAAGGAAGGCTATGCTAACGAGGCGCTCAGAGAGCTGGCTGACCACCTCTCGATCCCTATTATCGCCAGCGGTGGTGCAGGCTGCAAGGAGCATTTCCGTGACACCTTTATCGAGGGTCATTCAGATGCCGCCTTAGCCGCCAGCGTCTTCCACTTCGGCGAAATTCCCATACCCGAACTCAAACAATATTTAAAATCAGAAGGAATAAACGTACGTATATGAAAATAGATTTTGAGAAAAGTGGCGGCCTGGTGCCTGCCATCATTCAGGATGCCAACACCAAGAACGTGTTGATGCTCGGCTATATGAACAAAGAGGCCTTCGACAAGACGATGGCAGCGAAGAAGGTGACTTTCTGGAGCCGCTCGCGCAACTGTCTCTGGACCAAGGGCGAGACCAGCGGAAATTTCCTTAATCTGGTGAGCGTGGCCGTAGACTGTGACAACGACACCCTGCTCGTGAAGGCCATCCCTGACGGGCCTACCTGTCACACAGGTACCGACACATGCTGGGGCGAGAGCAACGAGAGCAATCCCCTGCTCTTCTTAGAGGAACTGCAGAACTTCATCGACAAGCGTCATGAGGAAATGCCCGAAGGCAGCTATACCACTTCGCTTTTCAAGGACGGCATCAACCGAATTGCCCAGAAAGTAGGTGAAGAGGCGTTAGAGGCTGTGATCGAGGCCACCAACGGCAGCAAGGAAAAGCTGGTGTATGAGGCCTCGGATATGATCTACCACCTGATTGTGCTGCTCACCAGCAAGGGGCTGCGCATTGAGGATATCGCCGCTGAGCTCCGCAAGCGTCATGATCCCAACTGGGACAAGAAGCGTCGCGAGGCCAAAGCGAAAGGAGAAATGGAATAAAATTGTAAATGGTAAATTGTCAAATTGTAAATAATACGATGCTGGTTGAATATAAGAAAGCGAATATCTGTCAGAGAGAGGGTGAGAGCGTACTTGAGAACGTGGACTTCTGCGTGAATGAGGGCGATTTCATTTATCTCATCGGACGCGTAGGCTCAGGAAAGAGCAGTCTGCTGAAGACCATCTACTGCGAACTCGACATCGACGAAGCCGAGAAGGCCGAGGTGCTGGGACAGGATCTGTTGGAGATACGCCGTAAGGACATTCCCGCCCTGAGAAAGCAGATGGGTATCATTTTCCAGGATTTCCAGTTGCTCACCGACCGCAACGTCTACAAGAACCTGCGTTTCGTACTGCTGTCGACAGGCTGGAAGGATAAGCAGCAGATTGACGCCCGCATCCAGGAGGTGCTCGAAGCGGTGGATATGAACGACAAGGCAGAGAAAATGCCCCATGAGCTCTCGGGTGGCGAGCAGCAGCGTATCGCCATCGCCCGTGCCATTCTGAATCATCCGAAGATGATCGTGGCTGATGAGCCTACTGGCAGCCTCGACGCAGAGACGGCCGACAACATCCTCGAACTGTTGAGGAAGATCTCGCAAAAGGGAACAGCTGTGATTATGACCACCCACAACATGCCTCTACTCGACAAATACCCGGGCATTGTGTATCGTTGTGACGACGGCAAGGTGACAACCGTCGACAATTTGATTTACGGATAATGGATAATTAAAAAAATAAGACAACATGAAAGTAATGAAATTCGGCGGTACGTCCGTCGGCACTCCACAGAGAATGAAAGAGGTGACACAGCTCGTCACCAAGTCAGGAGAACCCGTCTTCGTTGTACTCTCAGCGATGTCAGGCACCACCAACTCACTGGTAGAAATCTCCGACTATCTGTACAAGAAGAATCCTGATGGCGCTAATGAGGTTATCAACCGTCTGGAGCAGAAGTATCTGAAGCACGTTGAGGAGCTTTACAGCAAGGACGAGACGAAGCAGCAGACACGTGAGTTCCTGAAGGGCGAGTTCGACTACCTGCGTTCCTTCACCAAAGAGCTGTTCACCAGCTTCGAGGAGAAGAGCATCGTGGCACAGGGCGAGATGATGTCGACCAATATGGTGGCAAACTACATGAAGGAGATCGGTATCAACGCTGTGCTGTTGAATGCCCTCGACTTTATGCGCACCGACAAGAACTCAGAGCCCGATCCCGTGTATATCAAGGAGAAGCTGAATGCCATCCTCGAGGAGAACGAGGGCGCACAGGTGTATATCACCCAGGGATTCATCTGTCGTAATGCCTACGGTGAGATCGACAACCTGCAGCGTGGCGGTTCCGACTACACAGCCTCGCTCGTGGGTGCTGCCATCGGTGCTGAGGAGATTCAGATCTGGACTGATATCGACGGTATGCACAACAACGACCCGCGTGTGGTGGATCACACCGAGCCCGTACACCAGCTGCACTTCGAGGAGGCTGCCGAGCTGGCTTACTTCGGAGCCAAGATCCTGCACCCCACGTGTGTGCAGCCTGCAAAGTATGCCGGTATCCCCGTGCGTCTGCTGAACACAATGGATCCCGATGCGGAAGGTACCACCATCAGCAACGCCACCGAATACGGTAAGATCAAGGCCATCGCTGCCAAGGACAACATTATTGCCATCAAGATCAAGTCGTCGAGAATGCTCTTAGCAACGGGTTTCCTGCGCAAAGTGTTCGAGATCTTCGAGAGCTATCAGACACCTATTGATATGGTCTGCACCTCAGAGGTGGGCGTATCAATGAGTATCGACAATTCCGCACATTTGGGAGAGATCGTCGATGAGTTGAAGAAATACGGTACTGTCACCGTCGACACGGGTATGTGTATCATCTGCGTGGTGGGCGACCTCGATTGGTCGAACATCGGTTTTGAGACCCTCGCCCTCGACGCCCTGAAGGATATCCCCGTCCGTATGGTAAGCTATGGTGGTTCGAACTACAACATCTCGTTCCTCATCCGCGAGGAAGACAAGAAGCGTGCCCTCCAGAAGCTGAGCGATACGATTTTTAATAAGTAGACAAGGAGACAAGAAGACAGGAATACAAGACTAATAGACAAGACGATGGGAAAAGGAAAATTTCCGATAAAGAGGCTTCAGAAGATTCAGACGCCTTTCTACTATTACGATACGGAGGTGTTGCGCCAGACACTGCGCACCATCAACGAAGAGGCTGGCAAGCACGAGGGCTTCGTGGTACACTATGCTGTGAAGGCCAATGCCAACCCCAAGATCCTGCGCATCATCCGTGAGGCAGGACTCGGTGCCGACTGTGTGAGCGGCGGTGAGATCGAAGCCTCTATCAAGGCCGGCTATCCCGCCTCGAAGATCGTGTATGCCGGTGTGGGAAAGGCTGACTGGGAAATCGATCTCGGTTTGGACAACGACATCTTCTGCTTCAACGTAGAGAGCATCCCTGAATTGGAGGTCATCAACGAACTGGCAGCGAAGAAAGGCAAGGTGGCACGCGTCGCCTTCCGTCTGAACCCCAATGTGGGAGCTCATACCCACGCCAACATCACCACGGGTCTCGCAGAAAACAAGTTCGGCATCGCCATGCGCGATATGCTCACCGTGATCAACGAAGCCCAGAACATGGCGAACGTGAAGTTCGTGGGACTGCATTTCCACATTGGCTCGCAGATCCTTGATATGGGTGATTTCCAGGCACTCTGTAATCGTGTGAACGAGTTGCAGGATGAACTGGAGCGTCATCGCATCCAAGTGGAGCATATCAACGTGGGCGGAGGTCTGGGTGTAGACTACGAGCACCCCAACCGTCTGCCCATCCCTGATTTCAAGGCCTACTTCGACACCTACGCCAAGAAGCTCAAGCTTCGCAACGGTCAGACGCTGCACTTTGAGTTAGGACGTGCGGTGGTGGCCCAGTGCGGATCGCTTATCACGCGTACATTATATATTAAAGAGGGCGCCACAAAGCGCTTTGCCATCGTCGATGCCGGATTCCCCGACCTCATTCGTCCCGCCCTCTATCAGGCCTATCACAAGATTGAGAACATCACCAGCGAGGAACCCAAGGAGGCTTACGATGTGGTTGGACCGATCTGTGAGTCAACCGATGTCTTCGCCAAGCAGATAGACTTGAACAAGACCCGTCGCGGTGACCTGTTGGCTATCCGCAGCGCAGGAGCATACGGCGAGATTATGGCCTCACAGTATAACTGTAGAAAATTGCCAAAAGGATATCTCAGCGATGAATAAATTCTCTGTCATCATGACCGTCTTCGACAACGGCAGCGAGCTGGAACAGCACCTGACCGCCTTTCTGACTCAGCAATACGAGCCAGGCTATGAGGTCATTGTTGTCGACGAGTCATCGACTGATCAAACCGATGATGTGCTGAAGCTCGCCAAGCAGCAGTATCCTCATCTCTACTCCACCTTTCTACCCAAGCCCGACATCCATCGCAATCGTAAAAGGCTTGCATTAACCATCGGTGTGAAAGCTGCTAAGAATGAGTGGATTATATTCTCCGACATCAAGTCGTTTCCCAAGAGCGATACCTGGCTTCAGACCATTGCCGACAACCTTGGCAATGGCACAGGCATCTTGTTAGGATACGACAAGAAAGGCGAGTTAAGAATGCGCCTGTTTGAGGATATGGAAGCGGTAAGCGACTATGTCACCAAGGGAGAACGTCTGCGGGCTGACGGCCACAAGGGCACCCATCTGAAGAAACTCAGAGGCAAGTATGATTTCATCGCGGTGAGAGCCGACCAGGCCCACGAACTGCTGAAGCTGTTTGAGCAGAACGTAGGACTGGTGCGTCTCCTCGGACTCCGTATGAGCATCTTCTTCCGTAATCTGTTCTGAGCATGAAGGTACTGCACGTTTATCCGAAAGCCGATGAGATGGTGGCGCAGCACGTCGCCCAGCTCATGGAAGGCATGCGGTTCAGTGCAGAGGTGCAGGCTGTGAGCAGCCTCGCCGACTTCAAGAACGTGTGTAAGAGCTTCAACCCCGATATCGTGCATTGTCACGGCTGCTGGCAGTACAGCATCGTCAACGCAGGCAATTTCGCCCGCAAACAGGGAGCCAGGATTGTACTCTCGCCTCATGGGCAGTTAGAGCCCTGGGTGCTCGAAGAGAAACCCCTGCAGGAGAAATTCCACAAGACCGCCCTCTGGCAGAAGCCATTTGTGGAGAAAGCCTATACGCTCATCGCCTTCGGTAAGATGGAACAGCAGTATCTGTTGCAGCTGAAGTGGAATCCCCGCATCGAGATGATCCACAATGCCGTCATCACCAACAGCACCACCCGCGAGAAGATGTGCGCTCAGACATTTGCCGTCTATCAGAAAGTGCTCGACTCGAATGTCCTCGAACAGATGGACGACGAGACGCAGCAGCTTCTGGCCACTATCATCAAGGTGGGCACGCTGGGCGACAAGAGATGGCACCCGTCACCCAACGTCCAGGCTCCTGACTGGCGACGCCTGCTCATCTATGCGGAACATCAAAATATCCGTAACTATGTGGATTATGGCATCAGTCTTCTCGGACTCTCCGCCCCCAGTCTCGATACGGAACATCTACCCGCCTATTTCCCCGAGAGCTACCAGCGTCCGCAGTCCATCAAGAAATGGATTGGCGAATACAAAGGCGACGAGACCGACTATCTGGTACGAATGATCCGTCAGATAGAGAAACAACCCCTACTGCTCCACCTGATCGAGTTCACCCGTGAGCTCTATCGCGATACCGTCAACGACGATCAGCTGCATGAAGCCCTCGACCAGAAAGCCCTGACGAAATTCGCGGGTCGGCTGATGCAGGTGCTCCACGAACTGACCCTCTTAGACGAAGGTTACATGCCCGTAGATCCCATCAACGACCGAGGCACCCAGAAAATCCGTGTAAGTATAACTAATCACCTGAAGATATGACATCTAATCACCATTACAACGAATCCGACAAGCACTATCTGCAGCTGCTGTCACAATCGTTTCCCACCATCGCCGATGCAGCCAAGGAGATCATCAACCTCGAGGCCATCATGAACCTGCCCAAGGGTACGGAGCATTTCCTGGCCGACCTGCACGGTGAGAGCGAGGCTTTCCAACATGTGTTAAAGAATGCCTCGGGTAACATCAAGCGAAAAGTAAACGAGCTCTTTGGCAACACCATCCGTGAGTCGGAAAAGAAAGAGCTTTGCACGCTGATCTATTATCCTGAAGAGAAACTCGAACTGATCAAGGCTCAGGAGACCGATCTCGACGACTGGTACCGCATCACCATCCATCAGTTGGTGCGCGTGTGTCGCGATGTCTCCTCGAAATATACCCGTTCAAAAGTACGTAAGTCATTGCCCGAGGATTTCTCGTATATCATCGAGGAACTGCTCCATGAGCGGACAGACGATATCGACAAGGCCGCCTATGTGGCAGTCATCGTGAACACCATCATCTCTACAGGACGAGCCGACGACTTTATCTGCGCCATCTGTAATGTCATCCAGCGGCTGTCCATCGACCAGCTGCATATCCTTGGCGATATCTACGACCGCGGTGCCGGTGCCCATAAGATCATGGACACCCTCCGTCAGTATCACTCGTGGGATATCCAGTGGGGCAATCACGATATTCTTTGGATGGGTGCCTCCGCTGGCAACGATGCCTGCATCTGTAATGTGCTGCGCCTCTGTCTGCGCTACGCCAACCTGAGCACCATCGAGGAATATGGCATCAACCTCGTACCCTTAGCCACCTTCGCACTCGAAGTCTATGGTGACGACCCCTGCGAGGAATTCCTACCCCGATTGCTGCCCGGCAACGAGATGGACGAGAAGACACGCCAGCTGACCGCAAAGATGCACAAGGCCATCGCCGTATTACAGTTAAAGGCAGAGGCACAGATCTTCAAGCGCCATCCTGAATGGCAGATGGAAGACCGCTGCCTCTTCGAACATGTTGACTACACACGAGGTGTCTGCGAGCTTGACGGCCGCGAATACGAGATGCGCTCCTGCCACTTCCCCACCGTCGATCCCGCCAATCCGAATCAGCTTACCGACGAGGAGGCGCTGCTCATGCAGAAACTCCACCACTCGTTCCGCATTTCCGAAAAGCTCCATAAGCATATCCGCACCATGCTCTCTCACGGGTGCATGTATGCCATCCACAACTCCAACCTGCTCTTCCACGCCTCGATTCCCCTGAATGACGATGGTTCGCTGAAAGAGGTAGAGATCTATCCCGGAAAGAAATACTCTGGCAAAGACCTGATGCACAACATCGGTATGCTGATACGTGCCGCCTTCCAGAACAACAGCAGCGACACTCAAAACGTTGGAGGCGATTTGCTTTCCCCGACCGAAGAATATCCGCGAGAGTATGCCCGCGACTATTTCCTCTACCTTTGGTGCGGAAAGGACTCCCCCCTCTTCGACAAATCGAAGATGGCTACCTTCGAGCGCTATTTCCTCAAGGATGAGGAGACCTTCAAGGAAGAAAAGGGTAATTACTTCAAGTTGCGCAATTCCGAGGAAGTGTGCGACCGTATCCTCGATGCCTTCGAGGTGAAAGGCGACAACCGCCATATCATCAACGGCCACGTACCCGTACATGCATCGAAGGGCGAAAACCCCATCAAGGCTGGCGGCAGGCTGATGGTGATCGATGGCGGATTCTCTGAGGCCTATCACAAAGAGACGGGCATCGCTGGCTACACCCTCGTCTATCACTCCCGCGGTTTCCAGCTCGTGCAGCACGAGCCGTTCACTTCTGCTCGCGACGCTATCGTCCGCGAGACCGACATCAAGTCAACCAAACAGATTGTGGAGATGTCGGCACACCGCATCCTCGTAGCAGATACCGACAAAGGAGAGGAGCTCCGTGCTCAGGTGCGCGACCTGAAGGAACTCCTCTACGCCTATCGTCACGGCATCATCACCGAAAAGCGAAGATAACCGAGGGGGACTTACCGGCAGTCAAACAGAATCTTCCTCCTATTCTCCTTCGGCCTCACCGCGAAGTGAATCCAATACGTCGTACCCCCGCTTCTCCAAAATCAGCTCGTCGAAATTTACACAGTAGGGACGGTTCCTATTGTGTAATTCGTCGGATAATAAACGTCGAGCTTACAGCGTTCCTGGGCATAGCCCTCCGCCGCATCGCGATACAGGATGTCGTTCACTTGATTGTACTGCGCCCGTGCAATGGTCGTGCAAAGCAGAAGGGCGAGAATGAGGAAATAGCTTTTGTAAGTCATAGTTTATCTGATAATTGCTGGTAACTTTTATAAATCAGGTAATTACTTCCTTCCCGTCCGGCTGCTGAAGTTGATGCGGACGCCTTTGTCGTCGACCATCATGTCCATGCCGCCGTTGTTGCCGTTGCTGACGGTCGGCTGGCGCTCGCCGTCGAGTATCTCGCGGCACATATTCTTGATGTCGGTGACACGCTGAAGCGTCTCCAGATTGTCACCGCTGTAATGACCGGGGAAGAGGAAACGGATGTCGTTCTGCTTCATGTAGCGCTCGTCGCGCTCGGCAGTGTACATCTCGGTCGCGAGGTTGGTGAACACCAGCAAGTTGGTCGAGCCGAAAGCGTCGCCGCTGAAACCGTAATGCTTGGCCTTGTCGAAAAATGTGGCGCTGCCGGAAGTGTGGCCGGGCGTGAAGATGACCTCTATCTCACGGCCGCCAAGGTCTATCACCTCGCCGTCGAAAAGATACTTGATCTGACCCTTATAGCTACTCATGCTGTTCGAAACGAGAGGCATGTCGCCCGCGTTCAGATAGACCTCGGGGAAAGGCCCTACCCCACCCGCATGGTCGCCGTGGGCGTGGGTCAGCATCATGGTAACGGGCTTGGAGGTAATCTTCGCCACGATCTTGTCCAGCCCGGGAATAACCGTTCCTGCATCGATGAGGATTGCGCGGTCGTTACCCTCAACAAGGTAGAGCGACTCGTTATAGACAAGGTGTCCGTTGCCGATCCACGTATGCTCGTCGAGCTGGCGGAACACCACATCATCATTCTGGTAAACCACTTTGCCGCGAAGGTCACGGCTGTTGATGTCGGTTCCCTGTGCCCCAACCGTAAGAGGCATCAGGCTAAGCAGCAAGGCTGCAATAAAAAAGCTTTTGTAAGTCATAGTTTATCTGATATAATGCGTTTCTGTTAACT
>JAEEGL017104100.1_pt1 | contig 35445 bp, 31 predicted proteins | sample 9134231 | NCBI WGS metagenome assembly JAEEGL01 (sample SAMN16246548, study PRJNA631951) | gut metagenome | biome: gut microbiome; feature: rumen; material: fiber-attached | host: Bos | place: Iran: Karaj | collected 2018-10 | reverse complement strand
ATTTTTTTATCACATTTTAACATGTGAGTTTTAAATATGAATTAAAAAGAAGAAAAATTCTAAATTTACATTTAATTAAGTATTTTCTTCTCTTTTTACAATATTTTTTTATTAATCATAAAATTCATTCTATTTTACTGTTAAATTTTATAAACAAAAAAAGTTATGCACATCACATTTTTTAACAATTAAAAAAAATATTTACTTATGCACATACTTATGCACATTTTTTCTACATTTTAATCCTTTAATTTAAAATAATTATTAACTTATACACATTTTTGTGCATAAGTTTTCAACATTAATTATTATATGTGTAAAAGAAATCCACATTTTTGTGTATAACTTAATACTCATATTAATATAAAAGGGGAAAAGTATGTGCATAATTTTATACACATTTTTTTAATATTATAACATTTTATATTTGATTTTTGAAATAAATAGTGTAGAATATATATAGAAAAAGGGTGGGTGAATATATGGATTTAAATAATCGATGGAAAACATTACTCGAAAGAATAAAAAATCAAATGAATGAAATATCATATGAAACATGGTTTTCTGAATCAAAGCTTATATCCTTGAAAGGGGATACAGCTAAAGTATTAGTTCCATCTATAGTACACAAAAAAAACTTAACTAATAATTATACAGATTTTATAGAAGAAAAATTTGCTGAAATAACTGGAACAAATTTTAAATTTGAATTTTATACTGAAGAAGAATTAGAAAATAATATAATAATTGATACAGATGAAATCGGAATTCCTAGTGATAAATTTGAAACAAACCTAGATCCCAAATTAAATTTTAAAAACTTTGTTATTGGAAATGACAATAAATTTGCTGCAACAAGTGCATTAGCTGTAGCAGAACAACCAGGAAATATGTATAATCCTTTATTTATATATGGTTCAAGTGGATTAGGTAAAACACATTTAATGCATGCAATAGGTAATTATATTACAGAAAATAGTAATAAAAAAGTACTATATATTCCATGTGATAAATTTGTTTCTGACTTTGTAGAAATATGTAGAAAAAATTCTAATGATAACAATAAAGAATCTATAAAACAGTTTAAAAATAAATATAGAGATATTGACGTACTTATAATAGACGATATACATAACTTAGTAGGTGCAACAAGTGCACAACAAGAGTTTTTCAACACATTTAATGAATTATATAATAATAAGAAACAAATAATTATATCATCAGATAGATCTCCAGACGATATAAAAAAATTAGAAGAAAGATTAAAAACAAGATTTAACTGGGGATTAAAAGTTGATATTCTTCCTCCTAATTTTGATTTAAGAATGAATATTTTAAATAAAAAAATAGAACAGCAAGAATTAGAAAATAAGTTTCCCGAAGATGTTAAAGAATATATAGCGTCAAACGCAGTAGGGGACATACGTAGATTAGAAGGTGCTATAACAAGAGTATATGCATATGCTACAATAATGAATGGCTCTGACATAACTCTTGAATTATCAATAGAAGCATTAAAAGATTTCTTTGCAACAAGAATTATTGCAAAAAATAAAATAGACCAAGTAATTCAATTAGTTAGTGAAAATTATAATATATCACCTGAAGACTTGACTAGTAAAAAGAAAACAAATAATATTGCAATACCACGACAAATAGCAATGTATATATGTAGAGTGTATTTAAATGAAAATTTTACAAAAATAGGAATTGAATTTGGTGGAAAAAACCATACTACAGTTATGCACGCTGTTGATAAAATTAAAAATGAAATTTTAGATGATGAAGCCTTAAATAATGAAATTCAAAAATTAATAAATAAGATAAATAAATAATTTATTATGTTCATAACTTAAAATGATGCACATTTTATGCACATAGGTTTTGACCTTATTTTACAAGGTTAAACCTAAGTTATCCACATTATGCACATTAATAATAATAATAGTAATATAATAAATAATAATAATATATAGAATCGAGAGGATAAAATGAAACTAAAAATTAAACAAAAAATATTAATGGAACATTTAAATTACGTAATAAAGGGAATATCTAATAAAAACTTAATACCTATTTTAAATTGTATAAAATTTGAATTAAATAATGATGGTTTATATTTAATGAGTACTGATAATGAAATAGCAATAAAAACTTTTATAGAAAAAGAAAAAATAGATAATATAGAAGAAACTGGAGAAATTGTTATATCAGGTAAATATATTTTTGAAATTATAAAGAAATTAGGTAATGAAATTATAAATATAGAAGAAGTTATAGATTCACAAATACTTATTACTACACCAACATCTTCATTTAAATTAAATTGTAATAATGTAAGTGAATTTCCAAATCTAGATTTAGAGTTTAGTAAATCACCAGTTATAATTAATCAACAATTATTTAAGAAAACTATAAATCAAACAATTTTTGCAACTTCAACTCAAGAATCAAGACCTGTATTAACAGGAATAAGTTTTAAAATCTTTGAAGGTAAATTAGTATGTACTGCTACAGATTCTTATAGATTAGCTTGCAAAGAAATTGATTTAAATGATAATTCAATAGGAGATACGGATATAATAGTTCCAGCAAGAAATTTAATTGAAGTAGTAAAATTATTGAGTAGTGATGAAGAAAATGTTGAAATTCATATTTTTTCAAATAAAGTAGTATTTAAATTTAATAGTATAACTATGATGTCAAGATTAATAAATGGAAATTATCCTGATACAACAAAACTAATACCTGAAAATTTTAGCTTAATTATAAAAGTAAATTTAAATAATTTCTATAATGCTATAGATAGAGCATCATTATTAACAAATGAAGAAGAGAAAAATATAATTAAACTTGAGACAAAAGACGATTTTCTAATTATTTCTTCAAATATTCCTGAAATAGGTAATGTTGAAGAAAAAGTTAAATTACTTGAAAAAGTTGATAATAATATAAAAATAGCATTTTCAAGTAAATATATGATGGATGCTATTAAAGTATTTGAAGGAGAAAATATAGCACTTAAATTTAATGGTGAGATAAAACCAATTATAATTGATGAAGCAGAAGGTAGTAATTTAATACAGTTAATTTTACCAATTAGAACCTATTAAAAAAAGTTATGCACATATAATAAAATGTGTATAACTTTTTTTCGACATATTATTCCATATGTTAGTATTATTATAGTGCATAACATTAATTGTTTAGCAGGGGGTGAAATATATGTTAGATGAGTATGAAATTAATAAAGATACTATTGCAATAGTACCAATTGATGATTATAAATCAAAAATATATGAGAATGAAGAAGAATATATAATTAATAAAAGCAGTAATAAGATAATTGAAGATAATTGTAAATTTTATGGAAGTTCTTATAAAGGCCGTTGTGAAGGAACAAGGTATTTAACTGGAATTAAATCAAAATTTCCGGTAATAATTGAAGAATCACGAAATATAATTTTTTTTCCTACAGGTTCCATTAGAAATTCAAATAATTGTTGGTTAGCACTTAATCATATTAAAAATTATAGTAAAACAAATTTTGGTTGTAATATTACTTTTAGAAATAATATAAATATTCCATTTGATATTTCATTATATTCATTGGATAATCAATATTATAGAGCTACAATGTTAAAATCAAAAATTAATGATATGAAAAACTTAAAAAATTAAGTTTTTTTTCTTTTTTTTGTCTTATTTGTGATATAATATACTTTGTGTATAGGAGTATTGGTTTTAACCTAAAGTCTTTTAAATGGATATTTTAATCAATAATGAGGGATATTATGATTTTAAAAAAGATAGATTTAATTAATTTTAGAAACTATGAAAAATTATCTGTACGTTTTTATAAAGGAATTAATATTATATATGGTGATAATGCACAAGGTAAAACCAATTTACTTGAAAGTATATACGTTTTGGGTATAACCAAATCACATCGTTCATTTATTGATAATAATTTAATAATGGATACAAAGAATTTCTCATCAATAAGTGGAATTATAAATAAGGGTAGTCTTGATATAAATTTAAAAATCATAATTGAAAATAATAAAAAAGTTTTAAATATTGATAATTCAATTATTAAAAGAATAAGTGATTATATTTCAAATATGAATATAATTATTTTTTATCCAGATGATTTAGAACTATTGAAGGGTTCTCCACAAATTAGAAGAAAATATTTTAATTTAGAATTATCTCAGTTATATAGTAATTATTATATTGTTCTTAATGAATATAATAAACTTTTAAAAATTAGAAATGAATATTTAAAAAAGATGGCAAATAAGATTTATGTTGATAAAAATTATTTTGATATTTTAACTAATTATCTTGTTGATAAAGCTATTATTCTCATAAAAATGAGAAGAAAGTATGTAGAAAAGATAAATAATTATTCACACAAAATTTTTAAAGATATTATGGAATTAGATAATTTCAATTTAAAATATATTCCTTCAATCGATATTGTCTATGATAATGAAGATAATTATAAGGAAAATATAATAAAATTCTTTAATGATAAATTATATTATGATATTAAAATGTGTTCTACAACATATGGACCACATAAAGATGATTATGAATTTTTATTAGATAATATTAATTTAAAAAATTATGGTTCTCAAGGACAACAAAGAATAGCTGTTTTATGTTTAAAATTATCTGAGATAGAAATATTTAAAAAATATAAGGAAACAACACCTATTTTATTATTAGACGATGTATTTAGTGAATTATCCGATGATAAAAAAAATAATTTATTGAAGTATATTAGTAAAGATATTCAAACTATCATTACTACAACAGAACTAAATAATTTAGATAAAAAACTTATAAAAAAATCAAAATTATTTAAAATTGAATCAGGAAAATTAATTAAAATTAAAGAGGTGACAAATAATGAATGAAGAACATTATGATGCTTCGGATATTCAAGTATTAGAAGGATTAGAAGCTGTAAGAAAAAGACCAGGTATGTATATTGGTACTACTGATGTAAAAGGCTTACATCATTTAGTATGGGAAATAGTTGATAATGCTATTGATGAGTCTTTAGCAGGATATTGTAACAATATTGAAGTAATTATTAATAAAGGAAATTCTATAACTGTAAAAGATGATGGAAGAGGAATACCAGTTGATGTTCATCCTAAAACACATTTATCAACAGTAGAAACTGTTTATACTGTTTTGCATGCAGGTGGTAAATTTGGCGGAGGCGGTTATAAGGTTTCCGGAGGATTACACGGAGTTGGTGCAAGTGTAGTTAATGCTTTATCTAAATGGGTAGAGGTTACTGTTTATAAGAATGGTAAAATTCATTTTGTAAAATTTGAAAATGGTGGTCATACTGTTGAACCATTAAAAGTAATAGGTGATTGCGAAGAAAATAGAACAGGAACTAGTGTTACATTTAAACCTGATCCAGAAATATTTGATACTGATATTTATGATTACAATACTTTAAAAGTTAGAATAAGAGAATTAGCTTTTTTAAATAAAGGATTGAGAATAACTATTAGAGATGATAGGGATGAAGAAGATACTACTGGTGAAACATTTATGTATGAGGGTGGTATTTCTGAATATGTAAAATTTATTAATCAAGGAAAAAATCCAATACATCAAGAGGTAATTCATCTTGAAGGAGAAGAAGATAATGTATATTTTGAAGTAGCACTACAATATACAGATGTGTATAATGAAAATATTTATTCATTTGTTAATAACATTAATACACATGATGGTGGAACACATGAAGATGGTGTAAAAAGGGCTCTAACTCGAGTTATCAACAGTTATGCACGTAAAAGTGGCATACTTAAAGAAAAAGATGAATCATTAACAGGTGATGATGTTAAAGAAGGATTAACAATGATTGTTTCTTGTAAACATCCTAATCCACAATTTGAAGGGCAAACTAAAGGACGTTTAGGTAATAGCGAAGTTAGAAAACTAGCTGATAATGTATTTAGTGAGGGATTCGAAAAATTTTTACTTGAAAACCCTGATTCTGCAAAACAAATTGTGGAAAAGGCTATGTTAGCATGTAGAGTAAGAAATGCTGCTAAAAGGGCTAGAGAAATTACTCGTAAAAGTGAAATGGCTACTACTAATTTCTTTGGAAAACTTTCTGATTGTAAAAGCAAAGATCCTAAAGTATCAGAAATATTTATAGTCGAGGGAGATTCAGCAGGTGGTTCTGCAAAAAAAGGTAGAGATTCAATGACACAAGCTATTCTCCCTTTGCGTGGAAAAATTCTAAATGTTGAAAAAGCAAGATTGGATAGAGCACTTGGAAACGAAGAAATAAGAACAATTATTACTGCATTTGGAACAGGTATTGGAAATGAATTTAATTTAGATAAATTACGTTATGATAAAATTATAATAATGACCGATGCCGATGTAGATGGTTCTCATATAAGAGTACTATTATTAACTTTATTTTATAGATTTTTTAGACCAATTGTTGAAGCTGGACATGTATATGCTGCACAACCTCCTTTATTTAGAATAATGCATGGAAAAACAAGAAAATATGTATTAGACGAAAGTGAGAAAGAAGCATATCTTAATTCTTTAGATGAAAATGTTAGAAATAGAGCAGAGATTGCACGTATGAAGGGGTTAGGAGAAATGGATGCAGAAGAATTAAATGAAACAACAATGGATATTAATAAAAGAGTTTTAAGAAAAATAACTGTTGATGATTGTGTTGCAGCAGATGCTATGTTTAATAAATTAATGGGAGAAGAAGTTGAACCTAGAAGAGCATTTATTGAAGAAAATGCAATTTATGTTCAAAATTTGGATATTTAGGAGGTGTTTTAGATGGATAATAATGAAGAATTAGAACAAGAAAAAGAAACAGATGAAGTTATTGAAACTGAAGAAACACAAGATTTTGGTGGAGTTTTTCACGAAAGGGATAGTCATGCTGTAAATGACATAGTAAAAGAAATATCCTCTTCTTTCTTAGATTATTCAATGAGTGTTATAACATCTCGTGCAATTCCAGATTTAAGAGATGGATTAAAACCAGTTCATAGAAGAATTTTATGGTCAATGTTTGAAGAGGGAAATACACCAGATAAACCTCATAAAAAATCTGCAACCACTGTTGGTTATGTTATGGGACATTATCATCCACATGGAGATAGTTCAATTTACGATGCAATGGTAAGACTTGCACAAGATTTTAATCAAAGATATATGATGGTTGATGGCCATGGAAATTTTGGTAATATTGAGGGTGATGGTGCTGCAGCATATCGTTATACTGAAGCAAGATTATCTAAAATATCTTTAGAAATGCTTAGAGATATTAGAAAAGAAACTGTTGATATGATGCCTAATTTTGACGAAACAAGTCCAGAACCAACTGTATTACCTTCTAGATTTCCTAATGTATTAGTAAATGGTTCTATGGGTATTGCTGTTGGAATGGCAACTAATATTCCTCCACATAATTTAGGAGAAGTAATAGATGGTTGTATTGCATATATTGATAATCCGGATATAGATACTGTAGGATTGATGGAATATATTAAAGGTCCTGATTTTCCTACAGGTGCTATAATTTTAGGAAATTCTGGAATTAGAAAAGCTTATGAAACTGGTAGAGGTAGTATCACTATCAGAAGTAGAGCTTATATAGAAGAAAAAGCAAATCATAGTCAAATAATTGTTACTGAAGTTCCATATGGTGTAAATACAATGGATTTAAAAAACAAAGTTGCTGAATTGGTTCACAATAAAATAATTGATGGAATTTCTGACTATCATACTGATTTGAAGGATGGAGTAAAAATAACAATTACATTAAAAAGAGATGCTAATCCTCAAGTTGTTTTAAATAACCTATATAAACATACTAATTTTCAAATAAATTATGGTATTATCTTTTTAGTAATTGATAATGGAACGCCTAGAACATTAGGATTAAAGGATATAATTTCAAAATATGTAGATCATCAAAAAGAAATAATTATTCGAAGAACAAGATTTGATTTAGGAAAAGCAGAAGATAGGGTTCACATTTTAGAAGGATTAAAAATTGCTCTTGATAATATTGATGAAGTAGTTAGTATAATTAGAAATTCTAAATCAGATGAAGAAGCTCAAAGTAAATTAATGGAGAAATTTAGCTTATCAGAAATACAAGCAAAAAGTATTCTTGATATGAGATTAAGAAGATTAACTGGATTAGAAAGAGATAAAATAGAAGCTGAATTAAAAGAATTGTTAGATTTGATTGATGAATTAAAATCTATTTTAGCATCAGAAGAAAAAGTAAAAAATATTATAAAAGAAGAAATGCTTGAAATTAAGAAAAAATATAGTGATGAAAGAAGAACTGAAATTGATATGACTGCAATTGATTACATTGATGATGAATCATTAATTCCAGTTGAAGATATAGTTATTTCATTAACAAAAAATGGATATATTAAAAGAATAACAGCCGATACTTACAAAGCTCAGAATCGTGGAGGAGTAGGAATAAAAGGTATGACAACAAATGAAGAAGATTTTGTTGAGAATATTATTACAATGACAACTCATGATTTCTTATTATTCTTTAGTAATAAAGGTAGAGTGTATAGAATAAAAGGTTATGAAGTACCATTATTTAACAGACAGTCTAAAGGTTTACCTATTATTAATTTATTACCATTAGATAAAGACGAACGAATAAAATCAATGTTAAAAATAGAAAATGATGATTTAAGTAAATATTTAGTATTCTGCACAAAATTTGGTGTAGTAAAAAGAACTGAATTAAGTGATTTTGATAACATTAGAACAAATGGTAAAATTGCAATAACACTTAAAGAAAATGATGAATTACTTGAGGTTAAAAAGACATCTGGTACAGATGAAATATTAATTGCCTCATCAAACGGAAGAATGATAAGATTTGATGAATCTGAAATTAGAGTCATGGGTAGAACAGCTTCTGGAGTTCGAGGAATTGATGTTGGAGAAGGATATGCTGTTGGATGTGAAATTGCAAACGATGCTCAAACTGTTTTGGTTGTTACTGAAAAAGGTTATGGAAAGCAAACTAATATCAATGAATATAGAATGACTCACAGAGGAAGTAAAGGCGTAAAAGCTCTTAATATAACAGAGAAAAATGGTAATATTGTTGCATTTAAAATAGTTAATGGCGATGAAGATTTAATGATTATGACTAATAGTGGTGTAATTATAAGAATCTCATTAGAGCAAGTATCTTCAACAGGTAGAGTTGCTCAGGGTGTTAAGCTAATTAATTTAAAAGATGAGCAAAAAGTAAGTACTATAGCAATAATAGATAAATCTGAAGAAAAAAATGATGAAATAAGTGAGGAAATAACTGAAGAAATAGATAATAATTCAAATAATATAGAGCAATAATAAATATATTTGCTCTTTTTGTTTCACATGAAACTGAATTTATATTGACAATAATAATAAGTATGTTATATAGTATATGTAGCACAACATTTATACTTGAACCAGGTCAGAGTTGGAAGACAGCAGCCTTAAAAGTTCCTAAATGTGTGTGCTTTTTTATTCTTTAAAAAGGGGGGATAATATGAAACATAAATATATGAAAATAGCAATGGAAGAAGCAATTATAGCTTATGACGAAGGAGAAATTCCGGTAGGTGCTGTAATTGTTAAAAATAATGAAATGATTGTTCAAGCACATAATATGAAGGAACAATTAAATTGTTCTACAAAACATGCTGAAATAATTGCAATTGAAGAAGCTAGTAGAAAACTTAATACTTGGAGATTAAATGATTGCGATATATATTTAACAATGGAACCATGCTTAATGTGTTGTGGTGCTTTAATACAAAGTAGAATTAATAAAATATATTATCTGGTAAAAAACGATAAATTTGGTGCTCTAATATCAATTGAACAAGTGTTAAATGATATTAAAAGTAATCATAAGATTAAATATGAAAAAGTAAATGATTTAGAATTAGAAAAAGAAAATATTAAATTATTGAAAGATTTTTTTGAAGTTAAAAGATGAACTTCTTTTTTTTGCGCATAAAGTGTATAATATAGTATATAAATGGAAGGTGTAATATGTATCAAGCTTTATATAGAAAATATAGACCAAAAACATTTGATGAAATTATTGGTCAAGAAGTAATAGTTAAAACATTAAAAAATTCTATTAAAAACAATATGGTATCACATGCATATTTATTAGCTGGGCCAAGAGGAACAGGAAAAACAAGTGTAGCTAAGATTTTTGCTAAAATATTAAATTGTCATAATTTGAATGAATTAGAACCATGTAATGAATGTGTTTCATGTATTCAAGTAAATAATAATCAAAATATTGATATAATTGAAATAGATGCAGCATCAAATAATGGAGTAGATGAAATAAGAGAAATAAGAAATAAGATAACATTAGTACCTACTAATAGTAAATATAAGATTTATATTATAGATGAGGTTCATATGCTAACAAATCAAGCGTTTAATGCACTTTTAAAAACATTAGAAGAACCTCCACAACATGTTATTTTTATATTTGCAACTACAGAACCTCAAAAAATTCCTAAAACAATATTATCTAGATGTCAAAGATTTGATTATAAAAAAGTTGGTACTGATAAAATTGTGAAAAGATTAAAATATATTTCTGAAAAAGAAAATATAAATATTACAAATGAAGCATTGTTTGAGATTGCTAAAGTATCAGATGGTGGTGTTAGAGATTCAATAAGTTTATTAGATCAAGCTTTAGCATATAGTGAAAATGAGATAAATATAGATGATATACATGAAATTAATGGTACACTTACTTTAAATGAAGTTTATGATTTGATATTAAATATATTAAATCAAGAATTGGTTGAAATAATTAAAAAAATTGAAAAATATGATAATGAAGGGAAAAGTATTGTTAAAATTACGCAAGAAATAATAGATGTTTTAAAGGATTGCTTATTGTATATAAATGCTCCTGAATTAGTTACAGTTGATAAAGAATTTTATGAACGTGTAAAAAAGTTAAGAAATACATCTTTGATTTATAATTATATAAAAAAATTATCGTCCCTATTACAGGAAATGAAGAATGTAAGTAATAGTAGATTGCTACTTGAAATAGAGTTGATTAAAAATAGTAAAACAAATAATGATGAATTTATTGATACTAAAGAGAGTAGTAGTAATAAAACTTTAAAAGATGAAAAAACAGAGAAAGTTAGTGCAAAAGAAGAAAAAAATATTGAAATATCAAATGAAGTACAATATGATAAAAATAAATTTGAAATATTAAAAAAAGAACGTATTAAAAATTCATTATGTAAGTTTTCTCAAAAAGAAAGAGAAAAAATTAAAAAGAAAATTGAAAAATTAAAGGAATATATTACTAATGAGGAAAATGGTAATATTATTTCTTTAATATTAGATGGTGAGATTAAATCAGTTAGTGATAATTATTTAATGTTTATGTATAATTCAAAACTAATGGAAGAAACATTTAATTTTAACTTAGAGAAAATTGAAATGGTAATAGATAAATATTTGAATGAAAAATATAATGTAATTGGAATTAATTTGGATGATTGGAATTTTATAAAAAATGATTATAACAAAAATAAAGAGCAATATAATTATTCAGTAGAGACATATACATTAAAAGATATTTTTGAAATAAAAAAAAATACAGAAAATATCAAAACTAACTCGATTGATGAAATGTTTAATGATATAATAGTATATGAATGAGAAAGAAGGTATATATTTATGAATCCACAAGCGATGATGAAACAAGTACAAAAAATACAAAAAGAGATGATGAAAACTCAAGAGGAAATAAATAATTCTGAATTTGAAGGAAAAAATTCCTTAGTCACAGTAGTTTTAGACGGACAAAAAAAATTAAAGAAGATTAAATTTGATTTAGAAAATTTTGATAAAGATGATATTGAAATGTTAGAAGATATGATTGTTGTTGCACATAATGAAGCAATAGATAAAATTGATAAAATAACTGAAGAAAAGATGGGCACGTACACAAAAGGCTTACCTAATATTCCAGGTTTATTTTAATGAATTATCCAAGTACAATACAAAAATTAATAGAATGTTTTAGAAAAATACCAGGTATTGGAGAAAAGACTGCAGAAAGATATGCTTTATCAGTTTTAAATTTAGATCAAGAAGTTGTAGAACAATTTTCTAAATCTATAATTGATACAAAGTTAAAAATTAGAAAATGTAAAATTTGTAATAATTTAACAGAAGATAATATATGTGATATTTGTAAAAATGAAAATAGAAATAAAAAATTATTATGTGTTGTAGAAGATCCTAAAAATATTATTTTATTTGAAAAAATAGGAACATATGATGGATGTTATCACGTTATAAATGGTCTTATTTCACCTTTAGATGGTATTAATCCTGAAGATATTGATATTGAAAAATTATTAAATAGAATAAAAGAAAATGATATTAAGGAAGTTATATTAGCTGTTAAACCGAGCGTTGAAGGTGAAACAACATCATTATATATTTCACGTATGCTTAAAGATTATGATGTTGTTGTTTCTAAAATAGCACATGGCGTTCCTCTTGGAGCGGATATTGATTATGTTGACTCATTAACATTAGAATTGGCTTTGGAAAATAGAAAAAAAATAGTAAGCAATAATTAATATTTTTTGAAATTTTTAAGCATAAAATTAATTGGTGAGATTATGTTTAAATTTTTTAAATTACTAAAAATGATGGTGTTATCCACATTTTTTATATATGGATATAATGTTTTAGCAAATCCATTAAATCTTGTGATTCCACTTAATATTTTTACATTAGGTTATGTTAGTTTTTTTGGAGTAAGTGGATTAGTTAGTTTAATAATAATATATATATTTTCCTTTTAAGGAGGATTGTTATGTTGGATGATTTTAAAGATGAACAACCGATTATATATAAAATACTATTAAATTCTGTAAAAAAGAATAATATATCTCATGCATATTTGTTTGAATTAAATGGTTATTCTAAAGGATTAAATATTGCCTTAGCTTTTGCTAAGTTTTTAATGTGTCCAAGTAACAAAACTAATATTTTAAAATGCAATGAGTGTAATCAATGTGAATTAATTAATAATAATAATTTTTTAGAATTAAAAATTATCGATACTGATTCACAATGGATAAAAAAAGAACAACTTGAAGAATTACAAAAAGAATTTATGACTAAATCATTAGTATCAAATAAAAAAGTATATATTATCAACAATGCTGAAAAATTAAATGCTTCTTCGTCTAATTCTCTTTTAAAATTTTTAGAAGAACCTCCAGAAGGAATAGTTGCTATTCTTTTAGTAAATAATATATATCAATTATTAGAAACAATTATATCTAGATGTCAAATATTATCATTTAAGAAAAATACTTATATTGAAACATTAAATTCTATTGATAAAATTGCAAGAGTTTTATTCAATGAATCAACACTAATAGATGAATTTGTTAACGATTATGGAAAAAAATATATTGACGAAGTAATAGAATATATTGGAAATTTAGAAACAAAAAGGGAAGATACAATCATTTACTCAAATAAACCTTTTTTACAAGTATTTAACGATAGAAAAAAAATAATTCTTGCTTTTGATTTATTCATATTGTATTATAAAGATGTTTTGAATAAAATTTTAAATGTTGATTGTGAATATTATTTTGATTATATAGATTCAATTAATTATATTTCTGAAAAAAATAGTATAGATACAATTACAAAAAAAATAAAGATAATAGTAAATTTACAAACAAATATTAAATTTAATTTAAATTCGAATTTGTTACTTGATAAACTTGTAATAAAAATTTGTGAGGTGTAGTACAATTATGAATGTGATTGGTGTTAAAATCGGAAAAAATAATAAAATTACAAAATGTTTAGATAATGATTTAAATTTAAATATTGGTGATTCTGTAGTAGTTGAAACAGATCTTGGAATTGAATATGGAACTATTTGTGAGAAATATGATTTTATTAAAGATATAGATAAAGAAAATAATTTATTTAAAATTAAATCTTTAGCATCAAAAAATGATATAAAGAATTATAATAAAAACTTAGTAGATTCTAAAAAAGCATTGGATAAATGTAGAAAGCTAGTTGAAAAATATGATTTAAAAATGTATGTAATTGATGCTACCTTTACTTTAGATAGAAATCAACTATATTTTAGATTTATGGCTGATTCAAGAGTTGATTTTAGAGATTTAGCAAAAGAACTTGCTACAATTTATAAAACTAGAATAGAATTAAGACAAATGGGTGTTAGAGATCGAGCAAAAGAAATAAGTGGATATGGTCAGTGTGGTAGAAAACTATGTTGTTCTAAATTTATGAGTGACTTTGATTCAATTTCAATAAATATGGCTAAAACTCAAAATATTGCTTTAAATCCATCAAAAATTAATGGTATATGTGGAAGACTTCTATGTTGTTTAAAGTATGAAAATGATTGTTATAAAGAATGTTCAAAAGGAATGCCACATTTAAACAAAAAAATTAAAACTGATAAAGGTGAAGGAAAAGTAGTTTCATTAGATGTATTAAAAGGTACATATAAAGTTAATATACCAGATGTTGGAATTATAGAATTTTATAAGGATAATAATGAAAGTAACTAATTATTTGCTAGGATATAAAGATTTATATATCGTACAAGATACAGATATGTTTAATTTTTCTCTTGATTCAGTTTTGTTAGCAAATTTTGTAACTATATCTAAGAATATTAATAATATACTTGATATAGGCTGTGGAAATGCACCAATTCCTATTATTTTATCAACAAAAACTAATGCGAGTATTGTAGGAATAGAAATTCAAAATGAAGTATTTGATTTAGCAGTAGAGAGTGTAAATATTAATTCTCTTCAGAATCAAATACATTTAATAAATGCTGATATAAATGATGAATATAAAAAATTTAAACCAGGAAGTTTTGATTTGATTACATGTAATCCTCCATTTTTTAAATATGATGAAAATTCTAATGTTAATGAAAGTAAATACAAAACTATCGCTAGGCATGAAATTAAGTTAAATATTTCTCAATTAATGCAGATAGCTAAATATTTATTAAATAATGGTGGTATTATTGATATAGTTCATAGACCTGAAAGAATAACTGATATTATAATTGAAATGAAAAATAATGGTATTGAACCAAAAAAAATTCAATTTGTTTATCCTCATATTGGAAGTAATGCTAATATAATGTTAATTGAGGGTAAAAAAAATGGAAGACCAGGTATAAAACTTTTAAAACCTTTGGTTTCACACGAAAAAAATGGTGAATATACAAAAGATATTAAGGTTTTCTTTGAAAATAATTAGGTGGTGAAGTTATGTCGCAAAAAAGTTATGATAATAGTCCTACTTTATATTTAATTCCTACTCCTATAGGTAATATGGATGATTTAACTTACAGAACAATTGAAACATTGAAAATGGTGGATGTTTTATTTTGTGAGGATACTCGGGAAACAGGACAATTACTAAAGTATTTAAATATCAGTAAGAAAATGGTTGCAAATCATGATCATAATGAAACTTCTAATTATAATAAATTAGAAGAATATTTATCAATGGGAAATAATGTTGGATTAGTATCTGATAGAGGAACTCCAGTTATTAGTGATCCAGGATTTGAACTTGCTAGATATGCTATTTCTAAGGGATATAATGTTGTTGGTTTGCCAGGAGCTAATGCTTTAATTCCTGCATTAATTATGTCAGGAATTAATCCTAAACCTTTTCTATTTTATGGCTTTTTAAATAGTAAATCTTCAAAAAGAAGAAAAGAATTAGAAGAACTTAAAACAGAAAAAGCAACAATGATTTTTTACGAAGCTCCACATAGAATAAATGATACACTTTTGGATATTTCTCAAATTTTGGGAAATAATCGAAAAATAGCTATTTCCCGGGAAATAACAAAAAAATATGAGGAAATATACAGGGGAACTGTAGAAGAATTAATAAATGAACAAAATGAATATAAAGGAGAATTAGTATTAATTGTTGAGGGAAATAATGAGATAAAAGAGTATAAAATGTCTATTATTGATCATATCAATATGTATATTGAAGATGGATTTAGTAGCAAAGATGCTATTAAGAATGTATCAAAAGAAAGAAATATGAAAAAAAGTGAAGTATATGATGAATATTTAAAATATCAAGGAAAGTGATAATATGAAATTAATAGTTGGATTGGGAAATCCTGGAAAAGAATATGAAAAAACTCGACATAATATTGGTTTTATGTCAATAGATAAAATTGCTGAATACTTTAATACATCATTTAATAAAACTAAATTTAGTGGGAAATATGCAGAATTTAATTATAAAAATGATAAAGTAATTTTATTAAAACCATGTAAGTATATGAATTTATCTGGTGAGGTAGTTAGAGATTTTGTTAATTTTTTTAAGATAAATATTGAAGATATTTTAATTATTTGTGATGATTTAGATACTCAAGTTGGAACTTATAGATTGAGATATAAAGGTTCAAGTGGAGGTCATAACGGTCTTAAAAATATTGAATTACACCTTGGTACTAAAGAATATAAACGTGTTAAAATTGGTATATCAAACAATAAATTAATTGATACAAAAGATTATGTATTAGGTAAAATTAGTTCTGATGATATGAAATTGCTTAATCCAATATTAGATTTAACACCTAAAATAATTGAAGATTTTTTTCAATTATCTTTTGATCAATTAATGAGTAAATATAATATAAAATAATGGAGGATATATGTCTTTATTTGATACATTATTAGGTAATCCTTTAGAATCAAATATTTCTGGATTGAATAATGAATTAAAAGCACTTTTTATATATAACAAATATAAACGAATAGAGAAATCTATTCTTTTTGTAGTTAGTACTCTTTATGAAGCTAATATGTTTTATCAAATGATAAGTAATTATACTAATGATGTAGTATTTTTTCCTATGGATGATTTTTTAACTAGTGAAGCTTTAGCACAGTCTCCAGAATTAAAGGTAACAAGATTGGAAACTCTTAATACATTATTAAAAGGTAAAAAAATAGTTGTAACTAATTTAATGGGTTATTTAAGGTTTTTGCCATCTAAGGAAATATATTTAAATAATATTCTTAGATTAGAGGTAAATCAAGATTATAATATTAAGGAGTTAGTTAATAAATTATATAGTTTAGGTTATACACGTGAAACAATAATTACAAAGACTGGTGAGATAGCTGTCAGAGGTTTTATTATTGATATTTTCCCTTTAGGATATAATAGTCCAATTCGTATAGAATTCTGGGGAGATACTATTGATAGTATTAGGGAGTTTGATATTGATAGTCAACTTACTACTAATAATTTAAAAGATATTGAGATTAATCCAAATACAGAGTTTATTGTAAATAAAAAAATTGATATTTCATTAGATACTATTAAACACAGAGAAATAATTAATTATATAGAACCTACAAGTATTTTAGATTATATTTCTGATGGTGAAGTAATTTTTAATGACTATAATTCTATAATATCAAATTTAAACCTTCTTATAGACGAAATGAATGAATATAGTATAAATAATGGTTTAGATGCTAAAACACGCTATATGAATGATTTTAATAATAATATAGGGTATAATATTACATATTTAAATAGTTTTGATAATTGTGTGGATATTATTAAAGATAATTATAATTATAAAGTAAAAGAATTAGTTAATTTTATTGGTACAAGTGAAGCAATTAATAAAAGATTAAATAACTATATCAAAGATAAATATACAGTTATTATATGTTTATCTACAAGATACAAAGTAAATAAATTAATATCTGATTTAGATAATAGAAATACTATTTTTACAACTGAAAATGATATATTTGATAAAAAGATAAATATAATAATTAAAAATATATATTCTGGATATATCTATGATAAATATGTTATTATAAGTGAAAAAGAATTATTTAATAAAAAAGATGTTATAGCACCTTATAAGACTAATTTTAAAATTGGTAATAAGATTAGAGATATTAATAAACTTGAAATAGGAGATTATATTGTACATAATGCACATGGTATTGGTATATATAGAGGTATTAAGACATTAATTAAGAATGGTCTTAAGAAAGATTATTTACAGCTAGAATATAAAGGGGGAGATAGATTATATATACCGGTTGAAAGGTTAGAATTAATTAGTAAATATTCTGCTGGAGATTTAGGGGTGCCTAAACTTAATAGATTAGGCGGTTCAGAATGGGAAAAGACTAAATTAAGAGTAAGAAATAAGATAGAAAATATAGCTGGAGAATTACTTAAATTATATGCTGAAAGAGAAAGTATTAAAGGTTTTTCTTTCCTAAAAGATGATGAAACACAAATTGCGTTTGAAAAAGAGTTTGTGTATGAGGAAACTCCAGATCAATTAAGAGTAATTGATGAAATAAAAAAAGATATGGAAAAATCATCACCAATGGATAGACTTTTATGTGGTGATGTAGGATATGGTAAAACAGAAGTAGCTTTTAGAGCAATATTTAAAGCAATATTATCTGGCAAACAAGTAGCACTTCTTTGTCCAACTACAATTTTATCAGTACAACATTATAATAATGCTATTGAAAGATTTAAAAGTTTTGATGTAGAAATTGGTTTAATGAATAGATTCGTTACGACAAAAAAACAAAAACAGATAATTAATGATTTAAAAGAAGGTAAAATAGATTTATTAATTGGTACTCATAGAATACTTAGTGAGGATATTGAATTTAAGAACTTAGGGTTATTGGTAATAGATGAAGAACAAAGGTTTGGTGTGAAACATAAGGAAAGGATTAAACAATATAAAACCAATATTGATGTTCTTACTTTGAGTGCTACACCAATTCCTAGAACACTTCAAATGTCTATGACAGGTGTAAGAAGTTTGTCATTAATTGAAACACCACCTACTAATAGATATCCAGTTCAAACTTATGTATTAGAGGAAAATAGACAAATAATAAAGGATGCTATATATAAAGAGTTAGCACGTAATGGACAAGCTTTTATACTTTATAATCATATTGATGATATGCAATCTAAAGTTAATGAAATAAATCATTTAGTTCCAGAGGCAAAGATTGTATGTGCTCATGGTAAAATGGATAAAAATGAATTAGAAGATGTAATGATTAAGTTCCAAACTAGAGAATATGATATCCTACTATGTACTACTATTATTGAAACAGGCATAGATATGCCTAGTGTAAATACTTTAATCATTATTGATGCTGATCATTTTGGATTATCTCAGTTGTATCAAATAAGAGGTAGAGTAGGAAGAAGTAATAAAATAGCATATTGTTATCTAATGTATAAGAAGGGTAGAACATTAACTGATGTTGCTACAAAGAGATTAAATGTTATTAAAGAGTTTACTGAGTTAGGTAGTGGATTTGCAATAGCAATGAGAGATTTGTCTATTAGAGGTGCTGGAGATATTTTAGGTAGTGAGCAGGCAGGATTTATTGATTCTATTGGTGTAGAGTTATTCCTTAAAATGATTAATGAAGAAGTGAATAAGTTAAAAGGAATTAAGTGTAAAGAGGTTGAAAATATTGATTCACAACCTTTAATAGAAGTTTCTACTACTATTGATGATAATTATGTTGAAGATGAAGATTTAAAAATTGAAATACATAAAAAGATTAATTCTATTGACTCTAAAGAAAAGTTTGATGAGATTAAGAAAGAATTAGAAGATAGATTTGGTGTATTATCTGAAGAAGTAATTATATATATGCACGAAGAATTATTTGAACATTTTGCTATTGAGTTAAATATTAAAAAGGTTAGTCAAACAAAAAATTTTGTTTCAATTACGTTACCTGTGGAATTATCTAATAACATCGATGGAGATAAGTTATTTATTAGAGTATGTTCTTTAACAAGAAAATTTAGATTTAGCATGAAGAATAAAGAACTAATTATTATTTTGGATACTATTAATTTAGATAAACATTATATTTATTATTTAATAGATTTACTTAATATTATTAAAGAATGTAAAAAAGATAGCTCATTATAATATGAACTATCTTTTTTATTTATTATCAATTATTTTTAAGATATTTGGTATAATTTGTTTCTTTCTTGAAATAATTCCAGGTAAATAATAACCTTGTTCCATTTGTTCTATATCAAAAGATTTACTTAATATATCTTTACCTTTTTCATTGAAGTATATATAAGAACCTTCATTTATAATATCAGTTACAAATAATGCTATAATGTCGTATCCATTAATTTTTCCTTCTTTTTCTATTGCACTTGTTAATTCTTTTTCTTTAGCTTTTATATCTTCAATATTAAGTGTATTGATTTGACCTATTCCTATTTTATAATCTTCCTCATTAAAGTTTTTAAAATCAGCAAATAGTAAATCTTCCATGGATTTTCCTTTTATTGAAGATCCAGCTTTAAACATTTCAATAGCAAATTTTTCCATTTCAATATTTGATATTTTTGCCAATTTTTTTGCAGTATCTATGTCAAGTTGGGTTGTTGTAGGTGATCTAAATAGTAATGTATCAGAAATTATTGCTGATAACATTAAACCTGCTATGTTTCTTGGAATTAAAATATTATTTTCCTTATATAATTGAAATATAATTGTTGCAGTACAACCTACAGGCATATTTCTTATGTTTATAGGTTGAGATGTACCAATAGTACCAAATTTATGGTGATCTACAATACCAACTATTTCTGCTTCATCAATTCCATCGACAGCTTGATCTTTTTCATTATGATCTACTAAGAATACTTTTTTTCTAATTTTATTACTAACATCACTTGGCTGAATAACACCTAAACATTCTTTATCTCTATTTATTATAGGATATACTTTATGTCTTAATTTATTGTGCTCTTCATTGAAATCCCTTAAATAGTCTAATTCTTCAAAATGAGTAACTTCTGTTTCTAGTAAAGTTTTTGCATAATTACACATTCCTATTATTTTAACAACATTAAATGTTCTAAGTGGAGTTCTAACAATGTTTACATGATTCTTTTTAGCCATTTCAATATGTTTTTCTTTTATAATATTATTTCCAGTTATAATAATTAATTTAACACCTTTTTCGACAGCATATTCTATAATACCATGTCTATCTCCAACTATAAGTACTGTATTATGATCTATTTCAACATTTTTTATAAATGTTGTGCTTCTATATGATGCTACTAAAAGTGTTCCTTTTATTTCTTCATCAAATTTTAATAAACTTTCAGCATTTAATGTTTCTTCAAGGTTTTTATATGAAGTATAGATTGTATCATATTCCCAACTTATAAATGAATTAGCTATATTTTTCATTGATACTAATCCTAGATATTTCTTTTTATCATCTACAATAGGTATAGAACTAAGATGTTTTTCTTTTAAAGCATTAATAATATTAAATAATGAATCATCTTGGTGACAATATAATCCTTTTCCATATTCTAAATCTCTAATTTGTAATCTAACATCGTTTATATATTTTGGTTTTTTAATTTTAAAATGATTTAAGACAAATTCTGTTTCAGCGTTTAAATCACCTAATACTCTAGGAATTGCATTTTCTCCTAATTGATTACGAAGATTAGCAAGTGCGATAGCACTACAAACTGAGTCAGTATCAGGATTTTTATGTCCAATCACAAAAGTTGCTTTCATAATTACACTCCTCCAAATTTTTTTTGATATTAATCTTCTAAATTTTAAATATATTAAAATTATAAGATTAGATAATTATAACACATTATTTATTATTTTTAAAGTATAAATCATAGTTTGATGTTCAAAATAATTTTAGAAAGGATTTAATATTAAGTGATTATATGATACAAAGTGGTTTAATTCGAAAAATAGATGGAATGGGTAGATTAGTTATTCCTAAAGAAATAAGGCAAAAATATAATATACACGAAAATGATTATTTGGAATTTTTAATAGATAGAGATGGTTTTTATTTAAAAAAATATTCTACATTAGGCAAATTATCTAATTTAGCACAAGAATTAACTGATATATTAAATAAATATTTAGATGCTGAAGTATTAATTGCTGAAAAAGATACTATAATAGCTTATTCTGGTATTTATAGGAATAAGTACATAAACAGAGTAATTAGTAAAAAGTTGTATAAATCAATTAAAAGGAGAGAAGATTTATTTGAAAAATATAATAAAGAATTAGAGATAATTGATGGGAATGTAATTGTTTGTAGTTATATTAATAAATCATTAGTTGTAGATTATGAAGAAATTGGTATAATTTGTTTATATAGAGAGAATAAATCTGTTGATGAAATTGATTTAAAAATTGTTAATATTGTCGCATCTTTTTTAATTAAATATATTGAAGATTAAAAGTAATTATGCTATAATAACTTTGATTTAAAGGCGTTGAAGGAAAGAAAAATATGGAATACTTATAGAGAGTCTGGTGTGGTGAAAGCAGATAGTATGAAATATTTCGAATGGGTCTGGAGCTTCTTAGTGGATAATACTAAGACGGTAGATATCGTTAAAATTTTGAGGTAATCATATGATTATGAATAAAGGTGGTATCACGGTTTTTCGTCCTTTTGATGGAAACCGTTTTTTTTGTAGGTGATGTGTAATGAGAAAATTCGAAAAAATTAGTTTTGAACAATTTAAGAAAGATATATGTGATGATAGGGAAATGTATGATGAATATTGTTTACCTAAACGAATGTCTAAGAACGCAGCAGCATATGATTTTTTTGCTTTATATAATTATAGTTTGATGCCGGGAGAAATAAAAAAAATTCCAACAGGAATAAAAGCAGTATTTGAACCAGATGAGGCCTTGATACTTGCTGATAGAAGCAGTATGGGATTTAAGTATAATGTACGGATGTGTAATCAAATTGGTGTTATTGATTCTGATTATTATAATAATAAAAATAATGAAGGTCATATTTGGATTAAAATTCAAAATGAAGGAGATACACCTTATATTGTAAAAAAAGGAGAAGGAATGATTCAGGGGATGTTTATTAAATATTTAGTTGTAGATAACGAAGAAGAAATAACTGAAGTTAGAACTTCAGACAAATAAAAGGAGAGATAGATATGAATAATAAATATTATATTACTACTGCAATAGCATATACTTCTGGTAAGCCACATATTGGTAATACTTATGATATAGTAGTTGCTGATGCTATTGCTAGATATAAAAGATTACAAGGTTATGATGTATATTTTCAAACAGGATCTGATGAACATGGAGAAAAGATAGAATTAAAGGCTAAAGAAAATGGTATAACACCAAAAGAATATGTAGATAAGTATGCTGGTATTATTAAAGGTATATGGGATAAAATGGATACTAGTTATGATAAATTTGTTAGAACTACTGATCCAATACATGAAGAAGCTGTACAAAAGATTTTTAAAGTAATGTATGATAAGGGAGATATTTATAAAGGAGAATATAAAGGATTATATTGTACTCCTTGTGAAGCATTTTGGACTGAGTCACAGTTAGTAGATGGAAAATGTCCTGATTGTGGTAGAGATGTTCATGAAGCAAGTGAAGAAGCATATTTCTTTAAGTTAAGTAATTATCAAGATAAGTTAGTTGAGTATATTAATTCTCATCCAAACTTCATACAACCGGAATCTAGAAAGAATGAAATGTTAAAGAACTTTATAGAACCTGGGTTACAAGATTTATGTGTTTCTAGAACAAGTTTTACTTGGGGTATACCAGTTACATTTGATGATAAACATGTAGTTTATGTATGGTTAGATGCATTAACTAACTATATTACTAATATTGGATATTCACCAGATGGAAGTACTGATGAATTTAATAAATGGTGGCCAGCTAATTTACACGTTATTGGTAAAGATATTATAAGATTCCATACTATTTATTGGCCATGTTTCTTATGGTCATTAGGATTAGAAATTCCAGAGCAAGTATTTGGACATCCTTGGGTACTTACTGGTAATGAAAAGATGAGTAAGTCTAGAGGTAATGTTATATATGCTGATGATTTAGTAGATATATTTGGTGTAGATGCTATTAGATATTATTTATTACATGAAACATCATTTAATAATGATAGTAATTTAACTTATGAATTATTAATTGAAAGATATAATTCAGATTTAGCTAATACACTAGGAAATTTAGTCAATAGAACTATTTCTATGGCTAAAAAATATTTTGATGGTATAGTACCTGAAGTAGGAGTTAAAGAAGAAATAGATAATGATTTAATTAATTCTGTATTAGAATCAGTTAAGAAGTCAGAAGAATGTATTAATAATTTACATGTTGCAGATTCACTTGATAATGTTATTGATATATTTAGGAGAAGTAATAAGTATATTGATGAAACAACTCCATGGATACTTGCTAAAGAAGAAAAAACGGATAGACTAAAAACAGTTATATATAACTTATTAGAGTCTATAAGAATAGGTGCTGTAGTATTATCACCATTTTTACCAAGTACATCTAAAATGATATTTGAACAATTAAATTCAGATAATAATACTTTTGATAGTATTAATGACTTTGATGGAACAATTAGTGGAACTATTTTGAATAATCCACAGCCATTATTTGTACGAATTGACAAAGAGAAAATGTTACAAGATTTACAATAGTTATTTATAATAAAAAAGTATAATTTGCAAAAACAATACTTTTTTATTACAAAAATACGTACAGAATAACAATTTTATCTTTTTATATTTGTAGATATTTGTCGTAATAAATTGTAAAAGAGTGTAAAATTGGTGAATTTGTCGATAATTTGTTTAGTAAAAAATAATATGCCTATGGTATACTAATCACTGTGGGAGGAAATTTATGATAACAAAAGAAACATATGGTAGGATATTAGTTATGGTATCTTTACTTACATTATTAATTTTAGTGATATGTAGTTTTGTTGTAAGTTTTCAAATAGCTGATTTGTTATATGCAATATGTATAATTGTTTTTATGATTAAATATTATGGAATGAAGTGATTTTATGATTGATACTCATTGTCATATTTTTAAGGAGTACTATGATAATATAGAAGAAATAGTAAATGGTATGAATGGTTATATGATTGTAGCTGGGATAGATGATAAAACTAATCTAGAAACTATTGATTTAGTTAATAAATACGATAATGTATATGGTGTTATAGGTATACAACCAGAAGAGGTGTCAAATATTACTGATAATAGTATCAGTATTATTGAGAGTAATATAGATAATCCAAAAATAATAGGTATTGGAGAAATTGGATTAGATTATTATTGGGATGATTCTAATAAAGAAGAACAAAAGAGAGTTTTTAGATTGATGATGGATATTGCTCAAAAGAATAATAAACCAGTTGTAATACATAGTCGAGAATCTATACAAGATACATATGATATTATTAGTGAATATAATGATGTTAAATGTGTTTTACATTGTTATTCTTCAAGTGTAGAAATGGCCAAAGAGTTTATAAAAAAGGGAGTTATGCTAGGTATTGGCGGTGTGGTAACATTTAAAAATTCAAAAAAATTAGTTGAAGTAGTAAAAGAAATACCTTTAGAATATTTATTGTTAGAAACAGATAGTCCGTATTTATCTCCAGAACCATATAGGGGTAAAAAAAATATTCCAAATAATATTTTGATAGTCGCAAAAAAAATTGCTGAAATTAAGAAAATTGATGTTGAAGATGTTTTAAAAGCTACAACTGAAAATGCAAAAAAACAATTTGACTTGAATATATAGGTATGATAGAATTGTTTTAGTTTTTAAGGCAAAAGAGGTGACTAAATGGAAATATCTCTATTGAAGTTATTGATTGATTGGTTATCTGTGTTAATAATTACTTTAGTTTCTTCTTTTAATATTGGCTCATATAGGGAAAAGACTATTATGAATGTTGACAATTTAAGCTATGAGAAAAATGCTACTGTCTTGAATGAGATAGTTAATTATAATACTGAATATGTATATAATAGTGATAAACCATCAGATTCTGAGCCTTTAGTATTAAAGCAAGGTGAATATGGGTTAGTATATAGATATTCAGATGGGGAAACTAAGGAATTAAAAAAATCTATAAATAGAGTTGTTGAAATAGGTACTGCAAAAATTACTAAATATACAGGAAGACTAACCGCATATACTCCTTATTGCGAAGGTTGTTCTCTTGCAGGTAATGTAGCTTGTTCAGTTAAAGGTAAAAAGTTCAGTCTTAAATCAGATGGGCAATACTATGTAGATAGTGAATATGGAAAGATTAGAATAGTTGCAGCAGCATTAACAGCGTTTCCATGTGGAACAATAGTAAGTATAGATAATGGAAAATTTCCTGTATTTAATGCTATAGTTTTAGATACTGGTGGTTCTATGAGGCAAGCAATAAAAAAAGGTGTTGTTTGGATGGATTTAGCATATTCTGATAAAAATGATGATGGAATAAGACAAGCAGGAAGTAAAAATGTTAGTTTTACTATAAGAAGATGGGGTTGGTAAACTCATCTTTTTTTTGTTATAATATCAGTGGTGATTTTATGGATTATTCTCCAAAAAAAATGCAAGAAATGTTAGATAAAAGTAATTTTTCTCTTAAAAAGAAATTTGGACAAAATTTTATTGTTGATGAAAATATAATAAATAGTATTATTAGTAAATCTCAGATTGATAAAGATACTTTAGTAATTGAAATTGGTCCTGGTGCAGGTTCTTTAACTTATAAATTAGCTCAATATAGTAAGAATGTATTATGTTATGAGATTGATAAAACACTTATGGAAATATTGGACAATAATTTAAAAGAATTTGATAATGTAGAAGTTAAATATGAGGATTTTTTGAAAGCAGATGTATTGTGTGATATAAAAAAATATACTTATAAAAAGTTATATGTTATTGCTAATTTACCTTATTATATTACAACACCAATTATTATTAAAATAATAGAAAATTCTATTCCTGTTGATAAAATATGTGTTATGGTTCAAAAAGAGGTTGGAGATAGGTTTAAAGCACAACCAGGAACTAAAGATTATGGCTCCTTATCTGTTTATTTAAATTACTATTTTAATGTAAAAAAATTAATAGATGTAAGTAGAAATGTTTTTTTGCCGAAACCAAATGTTGATAGTATAGTTGTTGAATTTAGTAGAAAAGAATTTATTGCTAAAGCAAAAAATGAAGAAGTGTTTTTTAAACTAGTTCGTGATAGTTTTTCTCAGAAACGAAAAACTTTAAAGAATAATTTAAAAGGATATAATCTAGATTTAGTTAAATCAATTTTAGAAGAATATGATTTAGATTTGAATGTTAGAGCAGAAAATCTACCAATAGAAGTATTTATCTCTATTGCGAATAAACTTACTGAAGAGGATTAATTATGATAAATAAAGTATGGGATGAAAAATTAAAAGATGAAGTAAAAAAGGATTATTTTAAAAATTTAGGTATTTTTGTAAGAAGTGAATATAAAAGAAAACAAGTATTTCCTCCATATAAAAATATATTTGATGCACTAAGATTTACGGATTATGATGAAGTAAAAGTAGTAATATTAGGACAAGACCCTTATCATGGATTAGGTGAAGCTCACGGATTATCGTTTTCAGTTAAAGAAAATGTAAAAATGCCTCCTTCTTTACAAAATATATTTAAAGAATTAAATGATGATCTTGGAATTAAGAGGACTAATAGTGATTTAACTGACTGGGCAAAGCAAGGCGTTTTATTATTAAATTCAATTATGACGGTAGAATGTGATAAACCTCTTTCGCATAAAGATAAAGGCTGGGAAATATTTACTGATAATATAATAAAATTATTAAACGAAAGAGAAAATCCTGTAATATTTGTATTGTGGGGGAGTTTTGCGCGTAGTAAGAAGAGTTTAATTAATTTAAAAAAACACTATGTAATTGAATCTGCACATCCATCTCCGCTTTCGGCATATAGAGGTTTTTTTGGTAGCAGACCTTTTAGTAAGATTAATAAAATTTTAGAAGAAAATCATATGTCAAAAATTAATTGGTAGTATGAAAAATCCTTATTTTTCAATACTATTCAACTATTTGAATTAATTGACTTTAAATGTTAGTTATGATAAGATATAGTATAGTAAAAAAATAGGTGATGATAGATGAAAAGTGCAAAGACAAATATTATGTCTATGTTTGTTTTTCTTGTGTTAGTAGGACTCGGAGTTTACCTTTTTATTATAGATAATGAGCGTAGACATATTAAGTTAACTGACAAGAATATTCATATTGTTTTAAGTGAAAATGAATGGACATCTAAGAATTACGAATTAACTATTAAATATGATGGTCTTGCTTCAAAACACATAAAAGGATATTCTTTTGATGGAGGAAAAAGTTGGTCAAATTCAAATATATATTATGTAGAAAAGAATGAAAAATTAAATATAGAGATAAAAGATATTAATAATAAAGTTTACTCTTTTGATTACGATATAAATAATATTGACAAAGAAGGACCAATAATTGAAGTTCAAGACAATATTCAAGTATTAAAAGGAAGTAAAATTAATTACTCTGATTACGTTAAAGTAAATGATGAGGGTTCAGGGCTAAGGGATGAAGTGGTATATACCCCAAATACTATAGATACTACAAAATTAGGTGAATATACTGTTCAAATATATGCTATTGATAAATTAGCAAATAAGACTATATCTTCAATGAAAATAAAAGTTGTAAATAAAATAGAAAATGTAAACGTATCAAAACTTACTATTGAACCAAGTAATTTAGATATGAAGGTTGATGAAGAAAATATATTAAATATAAATATAGAACCAAAAAATGCTACAAATAAAACTATAAAATGGTCAAGTAGTGATGAATCAATTGTTACAGTTGATGTTGGTGGAAAAGTAAAAGCAATAAAAGAAGGAAATGCAACAATAACAGCAACTTCATCAAATGGCGTAGTTTCTACATGTACAATTATCGTTAAATAAATCTGATTTTATCAGATTTTTTTATTATAATAAGATATTGTAATAATAATACTTTTATATTAAAATATAATTGGTGATTTTATGGATGAAGTCTTAAATTATATAAGATATAATACTGTATTACATTCCAATGATTATGTTGTTATTGGATTATCTGGTGGACCTGATTCCATGGTACTATTGAATTTATTAATACAATATAAACATGAAATAGGATTTAATATTGTATGTGCACATGTTCATCATAATGTCCGTAAGGAAAGTGATGATGAAGCAGATTTTGTTAAGAATTATTGTGAAAATAATAACTTAATATTTGAAATGACAAAATTTAATTATGAAGATAAATTTAGTGAATCTTTAGCTCATAAAATGAGATATGAATATTTTAATAAAATAATAAATAAATACAATGCTAAGTATTTGTTTACTGCACATCATGGGGATGATTTAATAGAAACAATATTAATGAAAATTGTAAGAGGAGCAAGTTTGTCTGGATATTTAGGTTTTGATAGTATCGTTAAGAATGACAATTATACAACTATTAGACCATTAGTATTTGTTACAAAAAAGAAAATATTAGATTATGCAAATGAAAGAAATATTCTATATGTATTAGATAAAAGTAATGAAGATGAATCTTATACAAGAAATAGATTTAGAAAGTATATTTTACCTAAATTAAAAGAAGAAGATGAAAATGTTCATTTAAAATTTTTAGAATTTAGTAATACTTTAAAAGAATATCAAGATTATGTATTATCTGAAAGTGAAAAAAAGTATGATTCAATTATTAATAATCAGACCATTGATATAATATTATTAAAAAAGAACAAAGATTTAATTATAAAAAATATACTTTATAAATGGCTATATAGTATTTATAAAAATGATATTGATTTAATCAATAAAAGACATATTGATAGTTTAATTAAATTAATAAATAGTGATAAACCTAATATGGAATTAGATTTACCTAATATAAAGATAGTCAAACAATATGATAAATTGTCTATTGATAAAAATATTATTAAACAAGAATATGAATATATTATTAATAAGGAGATTATTTTACCTAATGGAAAAAAGATATTAATGGTAAATGAATCAGATGTGTCAAGTAATTATGCTATATATTTAAATAGTAATGATATCAAGTTACCACTATATGTAAGAAGTATAAAAAATGGTGATAAGATGACTATAAAAAATATGGATGGACATAAAAAAATTAAAGATATTCTTATAAATGAAAAAATAAGTATTGAGGATAGAACTAATTGTCCAGTAGTAGTTGATAGCACCGGAGAGATAATTTGGTTACCTGGAATTAAAAAGTCTTCATTTGATAACAAAAATAATGGAAAATATGATATAATACTAGAGTATCGTTAAAGAGAGGAGTTATTATGAAGAAAAAAAATGTAAGAAAAAATATTTTTTCATATGTAATTTTAATTGTAATTATTTTAGGAATTACATATTTTGCAAGCAATTTAAATACAAAACAACATGAATTAACTTATTCAGAATTTGTTGAAAAAATGGAAGATGGTGAAGTTAAGGAAGTAAAAATAACACCTAGTCAAAGTGCGGGTGTATATCTTTTAACAGGAAAATTAAAAGATTATGAAAAGAAAGAATCTTTTTATGTTCAAACTCCCTTAACTGATTCTACTGTTGAAATAATATATTCAGGAAGTAAAGAATATGATTTTAGTATAACAACTGCTAAAGATCCAGATTCTAGTATGTTATTAGTAATTATTGTAAATTTCTTACCAATTGTTTTATTAGTTGGTGTCGCTATTTTCGTTGTTACAAGACAAATAGGTGCTAATAGCAAATCAATGGATTTTGGAAAGAGTAAAGCTAGATTACATGATGATAGGAAAAAAGTTACTTTTAAAGATGTAGCCGGTTTAACAGAAGAAAAAGAAGAAGTAGAAGAATTAATTGAATTTTTGAAACATCCAAAGAAATTTCAAAAAATGGGTGCTAGAATTCCAAAAGGTGTTTTATTAGTTGGTCCTCCTGGAACAGGTAAAACATTACTTGCTAGAGCAGTTGCTGGAGAAGCAAATGTTCCATTCTATTATATAAGTGGTTCAGATTTTGTTGAATTGTTTGTTGGTGTTGGTGCAAGTCGTGTTAGAGATATGTTTAAACAAGCAAAGCATAATGCTCCATGTTTAATATTTATTGATGAAATAGATGCTGTAGGTCGTCAAAGAGGTGCAGGATTAGGTGGAGGTCACGATGAAAGAGAGCAAACACTTAATCAATTATTAACTGAGATGGATGGTTTTGGAGAAAATGAAGGAATAATTGTAATTGCTGCAACAAATAGACCTGATGTTTTGGACCCTGCTTTGCTTAGACCTGGAAGATTTGATAGGCAAGTAACAGTTAATTTACCTGATATAACAGGGCGTAAAGAAATATTACAAGTTCATGCTAAAGGAAAAACATTTGAACCTGGAGTTACATTAGAGAATATTGCAAAAAGAACTGTAGGATTTAGTGGTGCTGATTTGGAAAATTTACTTAATGAAGCAGCATTACTTGCAGTAAGAAGAGATAAAGATGCTATTACTATGGCAGAGGTTGATGAAGCACATGATCGTGTTTTAATGGGACCTGCAAAAGTTACTAAGAAATATACTGAACAAGAGAAAAAAATTGTTGCTTATCATGAAGCAGGACATGCTGTTGTTGGTATAAAATTAGAAGGTGCTAATGAGGTACAAAAAATTACTATTATACCTCGTGGTACAGCTGGAGGATATAATCTAATGCTTCCAAAAGAAGAAACTTTCTTACAAACTAAAAATGAATTGTTAGAAACAATAAGTGGATTATTAGGTGGTCGTGTTGCTGAGGAAATAGTATTTAATGAAGTAACTACTGGAGCTCATAATGATTTTGAAAAAGCAACAAAAATTGCTCGTGCAATGGTAACAGAATATGGAATGAGTGATTTAGGACCTGTTCAATTTGAACATCAAGAATCAAGTGTTTTCTTAGGACGTGATTATAATAAGAGTCATAATTTCTCAAGTGAAGTTGCATTTGAAATTGATCAAGAACAACGTAAAATAATACACGAGTGTTATGAGAAAACTCAAGAGATTATTTCAAATAATAGAAAATTATTAGATTTAATTGCAAATACTTTATTAGAGTATGAGACAATAACTAAAGAGCAAATAGATTATTTAGTAAAAAATGGTCATATGCCTGATGAAAATAAAGATGAAGATATTGATTCTAATGATGATGAAGTAGAAAAAAAAGAAACAGAAAAAAATAAGAAAAGCTAATTAACTTTTCTTATTTTTGTATTGGTTTATTAAAAAAGTATTTTATTTTATTAATTATAAGACTATAACATCCAACATAATTTATTTCATAGCCATTATAGTTATTAATTATTAAATCTTTATTTAGTTTCAAATTAGATATTTTGATGAAAGAATAATTATTTTCATTACATATCTTCATTGTTTCATATAATAAACCATTATTAATTTTTAAATGTTCAAAAGAGTTTTTTTCGGTATTATATAAAAATTCACACACTGAATTATTTTTATTTATTGGTTCTATTATAATAGCGCATCCAATATCTATTTCATCGGATATGTCTATTAAATCGGTTATTTTTTTTATGTCATATTCTTTATCAGGATTGTTTTCTAAAAAATGTTTATAATATATTAAATCTAATTTTGCAAATACAAATTTTATTCTATCTTTAAAATTAATTATTAAATCATTAATTAATGATTCGTTAAAATAATTATTATCTATTAAATACTTTAATCTTTTTATATCGTTTTTATCATTAGATATTTCAAATTCAATTCCTCTTTTTAAATAAAAATCCTTATTTTCATATTTTTTTTGTAATTCTAATTTAGATATTTTTTTGTTTTTCTTTTTCATTGGAATTAAAACAGTTTCACTCTTATCAAAATATTGTTTATTATATTTATATTTTAAATCTAATAAATTATTATGTATATCACTATATATTGGATTATCTAAATCAATGTTTGGATATATTTCGATTACGTATGCCTTATCTTTTTTTGCCATTTCTTTTATATTACATGTCATAAAATCTAATAATTTTTTATCACTAAAATCTAATATATATCCGTTTGGTATAAAATATTTTTTTTGCCTTCCTTTAGTTATTATAAGTATATTTGCAGTAGCGCATATTTTATTGTTTTTTAATACAGCAACTATTTTATAATTATTTTTAGTTTTTGCTTTTGACCATTCTTCTTCTTGCATAAAAGATAAATAGTCTTGTTTTTTTAAAAAATTGATATATTCTTTACTTGATATGTTTTTTTTAAATGTATAACCCATATCTTACGCCCCCTTAGTATAAGTATACAATAAATTAAAGTATATTTGCAACAATTATAAAATAATAGTATAATTAATAATCAGAAAGGAATGATGAAATGAAGAAAGATAATTTCTTAAAGGGAGCTTTTGTGGCAACTTTATGTATTATCTTAACAAAGATTTTAGGTGTAATTTATGTTATTCCTTTTTATTCTATTATAGGGTCTAAGGGGACAATATTATATGGTTCGGCATATAATATATATGCTATATTTTTAAATTTATCCACAATGGGTTTACCTCTTGCTATTAGTAAAATGGTTAGTGAATATAATACTCTTGACTATCAATATATAAAAAAGAGGACATATAAATTAGCAGGTAATTTTATGATAATTACATCTATTATAACTTCTTTGATATTATTAATAGTTGCTCCATTACTTGCTAAAAATATTATTAAAGTAAATATTTTTGAAGGAAATTCAATTCCAATAGGAGTTCTTGGTTACTCAGGATGTGAACAAGTATCTGGTAAATTGATGGTTTCAGGTATTACACAAGTAATTAGAGTTTCATCAACAGCAATTATTTTTGTAACATTAATAAGTATGATAAGAGGATATTTACAAGGTATGAAATATATATCTGCATCTTCTATATCACAAGTTATAGAACAGTTTGTAAGAGTTTTAGTTATTATATGTGGTTCATATTTATGTATGAATGTTCTTAATACTAGTTTATCTTTAGCAGTCTCTGTTGCAGTATTTGGTGCTACAATGGGAGCTATAGTTGCGTATTTATTTTTATTATATAAAAAGAAAAAAGTACCTGAAAGTAAAAATTATATAATAAAAGAAGAAGAGAAAAAGATAAATGATAAGTATTTATTTAAAAAAATTGTAACATATACTGTACCATTTATAGTTATGGAATTAATAGGTACTTCATTTCAATTAGTTGATATGTTTACTGTAGTACGTACATTAACTTCTTATGGATATTCAGGTACAGATGCTTCAAGTATTATGAATATAGTTACAACATTAGGTACAAAACTAAATGTAATAGTTATGGCTATAGCAAATGGTATAGTAGTAAGTTTATTGCCAAGTTTAACTAGTGATTATGTAAAAGGTAATATTGATGCAGTTAAATCAAAGATTAATAAGACATTACAAATTGTAATATATTTAACTATTCCTATGTCTGTTGGATTATCATTTTTAGCAGTTCCTGTTTGGAATATATTTTATGGTAAATCTTTATATGGCCCTAAAGTATTTATGTTAAGTATTTTTGTTGCAGTATTTGGAAGTATATTTACTAATGTAGTAGTAATAATGCAATCTTTAAGTAGATATAAAAAAATGTATTTAGGATTATTTTTAGGTTTTGGATTTAATGTAATTATGAATATTCCTTTTATGATTTTATTTGGTAGATTGGGGTTACCTATGTATTATGGTAATTTAGTTGCTACTATGATAGGATATGGAATTACAATATTTATTTGTTTAAATGACTTAAAGAAAGAATTTAATATTAATTACAAACAAACTATTAAGGATTTATTTTTAACTATTTGTATTTGTTTTATAATGGTAGTAATTTTATATTTTGTAGAATATTTATTACCTATAGATAATTTATCTAGAATTAAAGCTATTTTTATTGTAGGAATATATGCTACTATAGGATGTTTAGTTTATGGTGTCATTACTTATAAATTAGGTATGTTTAAAAGAATTATTGGTTTTAAATTAAAAAGAAAAAAATAGATATATAGTATTTTATTATACAAAGAGATATCTATTTTTTTTGTTATATGATATAATCTTGAATTTGACACTTTTAGAGACTAAAAAACTCCCTATGCCTTATTTTTCAATAAGTTTGGGAGTTTTTATGTTACTTAAAAAGTGCGTACATTTTCTATTTTTTTGTTAATTGAAAAATTTT